>ERZ779637.168-NODE-168-length-47820-cov-11.897791_pt1 | contig 47820 bp, 44 predicted proteins | sample MGYA00514196_ERZ779637 | MGnify/ENA primary metagenome ERZ779637 (study PRJEB29562, sample SAMEA4376700) | mouse gut metagenome | isolation source: Cecum | study: EMG produced TPA metagenomics assembly of the A DSS colitis mouse model was used to assess the...
TTTTTATAAAAGCCGTCAACCGTTTTTTAATAAATTCTTTACACTTTTTCAATTTTCTGCCAAGGTAAAGAACAAACGTTTTCCCCGTATAAATCAGGCGTTTCAGGGGTTTTAGCACAATTTGTAGAATACGAAAAACGAACCACATGATCTTGTGTAGACACGTTGACATAACATTTATGAACGCATCCCTTACAGTCACTTTATAAAAAAACATGCCAATTGTGGCGCCGAGAACCGCAAACCACCGAAGGGTTCCGTCGTTCTCCCTGTAAAGCATATAGAAAACGCCGATCCCACAGGCCAGCCAGAATAATAAATCCTCCGCCGACATCAAAGCCGTCCCATGCTTGATAAGCTTGCGGAGCACACGGATCCAGTCATAGATAAAAGTAATGACCAGCCCCATAATGACGGAATGTGTAAAAAAAGTAAGTTCCTGCACGATCTCCCGGCTCATATGCCCCCCCTGTACGGAGAATGCTGCTTTGAAAGCATTCTCCCAAGTGAAACTTAGAACTTCTTAGTGAAGCAGCCTTTGCTGCTGAACTTTAGGAGTTCTTTTCACTTTGTTATTTGAACAGTCTCGCCAGCAGGGACTCCCCCTTCGCTCCATATCCCGCGGTTTCCGAGTAGGTAAAGCTATCGATCCGCCCGTCGATATCCACTTCGCCCTTATCCAGAGAAAGCCTGCTGACATGAAGCTCCCCGCCCCGTATCATCAGCATTCCCTGCTCTGTCTCCAGCAAAATCTCATTCACATCAAAGGAAAGCACATCATTTACGCCCGTCAGCGCACAGGTCCTTCTGCCTGTAAGCATCAGCTTATGCGGCCGCTTACCGCTGTTATTCAAATCTTCCATACACGCCCTCCTATACCATAATTATGGTACTGATTCAGTGTATGCCTGCTTTTTCAAAAATATGCAGCTATTCAGCCTTCGTCTTCATAGTTACTGAATCCGGTCTATTCCAGTTTTGCCTTCGGCAAAGAGACCGGATTCTTCGGGGCCTTTACGTGTTTTCACGGACTTTGCAGCATGTGCAAAGTCCTATGCTGTACTGTTAATATACCTTCTACTTTCGCAGTCTATGTGAGGTAGCGGAACAGTTCCTTTGCCTCCTCTTTGCGCACCGTCTCCTGCACGTCGAGCACTTCCACCTTCACCTCTTTGTTTCCAAACTGTATGGTAATCACATCCCCCGCCTTTACATTGGCTGACGCCTTAGCGGGTCTGTCGTTAATGAGAACCCTGCCCGCATCACAGGCTTCGTTGGCCACCGTGCGGCGCTTGATCAGTCTTGATACCTTTAAATATTTGTCCAGTCTCATATTTACCTCCTCCTTCTTTTTATCGCGTATAAGCGGATTCAAAATGCTCCGCATTTCTCGTCGCGCTGCTCGTCAAAAGCCCATACACGAATATACTCATGTAAACATGGCATATTCCTACCTGTGCTTCTGACTTCGCTTATACGCGAAAAAGCCCGTATGCGATGCATACAGGCCTCATCCGTCTCCAAAAATTCAATTATGCGTTGAGCATATCCTTTAAAGCCTTACCAGCCTTAAACTTGGGAGCCTTGGATGCTGCGATCTTCATAACAGCGCCGCTCTGAGGATTTCTGCCTTCTCTTGCCGCTCTCTTGGAAACTTCGAAAGTACCAAAGCCGACTAACTGTACCTTACCGTCCTTCTTCAGCTCGTCCGCAACCACGTCCGTAAATGCCTTTAACGCCTTTTCTGCATCTTTCTTAGATAAGCCTGCCTGATCAGCCATTGCTGCAACTAACTCTGTTTTGTTCATTTGAACTCCTCCTCTTAAATGAGTTATCGTATTATTTTCGTTTCCCTTGGAAACTGTCTATACATATTTATATCTGCTTTTACCTGGCATGTCAAGAAAAAAATGCCTTTTTTACGGCATTTTTCGGGTTCGCCCGCATTTGCTTTTCATTGTTAAAGCCATATTCGACAAAAAATACCTTATTGTCAGAAAACTTACTCGTATTTGTCAATTAAATCATCTATTCGGTCCGCCAACGCCTGTTCCTGCGGGATTTTTGTAATTCTTGCCACATCGCTGATCCGTAGAAGCAGATCGGATATCAGCGCCTCTATTTTTTTATTGTCCGCCTGCGGTTCACAATTACTCAAAGCCTCCGCCAGCTCACAGATCGCGGCCGTATCCTGTTCAAAAGTGCTTCCCTTTTCATAGTGCTTATCTATCTTCTTCAAAACTTTGACTGCTCTGGTCAGCGCCGGAAGCTCTTTTGGAATGTCTTTTAAGGGCGATTCCACCCAATCTTTATCCTTTTTCTCCTTCTTCTTGATCTCCTCCCAGTTTACCAGCACCTCGTCGGGTGTATCCGCATTTCCCGTGCCAAAAACATGGGGATGCCGCCGCACCATTTTACGGCTGACTTCATTCACCACGTCCTTCATGGTAAAAAGGCTCTCCTCGGAAGCAATCTGCGCGTGCATCACGACCTGCAGAAGAACGTCCCCCAGTTCCTCGATCATATTTTCGGGATTGCCCGTCTTGTTGTAAATGCGAATGGAAGCGAGCAACTCTGCCGCCTCCTCCATCATACAGGGCTTTAAACTGTCGTGGGTCTGCACCTTATCCCAGGGGCAGCCGTTCTCGCTGCGAAGGGCGGCGATAATTTCAAGAAATTCCTCGTAAGTGTATTGTTTTTCTGACATGTGTGCTCCTTCAACCATATTATTTTTCAAACTATATATTTTTAATTATGGCGCATTTCATTGTAATTAATCGTGGCACAATCTTACGCCTCCCTTAACATTTTAAATCAAACGCCCGACCAAGGACATATATCCCCTATCGGGCGCTGTCTGTTCCTATGTAGGTATAAACAATTACTTAAACAATGAGGAAAACCATTTTCGAATCGGGTGCGCTTCCTTGGTTATCTCCACCTTTTCTGTAGTCAAGCCGTTTTTTGCATCTCCATCGCCGGTTTCGCTGCCGCTGCTGTTACCCGTGTCCGTGCCGCCGGTTTCGTTCTGACTACCGGTTCCCGTGCCATTGCTCTCGTTATCATCGGATTTCTCCGGGTCTTTCGACGTTCCCGTGTCATCTCCGGGAGTAGTGGGTTGCGTGGGCTTTTCGTCCGGATTCTCCGGGTTTGGGGGAGTTCCCGTGCTGCCGTCCTGATTGCCATCCCCTTCATCCGTATCCGGCTTCTGACTTTCCCGCAGCGTAAAGGAATATTCTGCGTTGTCCGCCTTCACTTCAATTTCCTCGGTTAACGTCTCATAGCCGTCCGCTTTGACGATAATCTTATGTACGCCGTAGTCAAGCTCGATGGGTTCGCTGATGTCTGTATCTTTTCCGTCCACGCTGACAACCGCTTCCGCAGGCGAAACCGTAAGGGTCACCTTCCCGCTTGGCAGAGGCGCCGGTGCCATAGAACCGCCGGAATTGTCATTATCGCCGTTATTATTGTCGCCATTGTTACCGCTGTTGCCGGAGTTTTCCTTTTCCAGCGCGGAGAAGGAATAGGTCTCATCCTTTTGGTTGTTCTCCAAATAAATGGTGTAGGTCTTTGTCTTATAGCCGGTTCTTTTCAGAGTGATTTCATGCCTGCCCGCGGTTTTGGTGAATCTGACAGGGGCAATGCCCACATAATTCCCGTCCAGATATACCTCGGCGCCCTTCGGAGAATCAACGTACACTTTATTATTGTTGGAAGTGCCAAGCGCATTTTCACTCACGCTGGCGGTAGTATTGCTGCTAACGCTGGGTTTGTTTTCCCTGGAGGTCTCCAGCGTGTCTTCCCATGGAGTCCGATCCGGTGTCGTCGAGTTATCGCTCACGGTGTTTTTATCGTCGTTCTTGCGGCTTTCCTCCAGCTTAAAGGAAATGGTCGCATACTCTGAACCCACCTGAATGTGCTTAGTCAGGGTATCGTAGCCGTTCGCCTCCGCCTGTATCTGATGAATGCCATATTTTAATTCTACAGCCTTGCTGATATCCACAGGTTTGCCGTCCACGCTGACTGTCGCGCTCTCAGGCTCCACCGTAAAGAGGATCTTTCCGACGGCATCCTCCGCGACTTCCAGATCGCCCACATCGAGCACCACTTCCTTGTCACGCTCCACCGTCACTTCCTTCACACAGCCCACGTTATTGTTGGAGAGCACTACCTGATAGGTGCCCTCCGGCACTGTGAGAAGCATGTCCTCCTTGATCTGACGGATCACACTGTTGCCTACCTCAATCCAGCCGCCGAGAAGGGGCTGGTCATTTTTCAGACGCAGGTACCCGTGGCCCCTGTCCACGTTTACACTGTAGATCTTATGGTTGATGCCGGAGATCGTGACCACATCCTGAGACACCACCTCGCCCGCCTCCACGCGGCGTCCCTCCGACAAAACAACAACGCCGGCGGGCAGAGAATATACCTGAGAACCGATACTTGCCGACCTGTTCGCGCCCGCCAGATCATAATTGTTCACCTCGTCATAAATCCATGCCTGCGGCGACCGCTGGATGCTGGCCAGCTTTTTCTTCCCCTTCAGAAATGTGACGTCCACCACATCCCCGGCCTTAATCTGGGAGATCGTCATGGGGCCGTCGTATTTATCCTTCACATAGGTTGTTCCGTCATAATAGAGAGTATACTGCTTTCCCGTATCCATATTGACAAGAGACACCGCTTTGTTGTCCGGATCGGTGGACAGGACAACCGCTGTATCCGCGGAATCATAGCTTCCCACAGTGGAAAGCGTAAAGCCTGTGTCCACCACATCCGGTTCGCCGTCCTTGTCTTTGGCTTTTCCTATGTTGCTGGCCTCCGAAGTACATCCTGTCAGAACGAGTGCCGCCAGTGTCAGCACCGTAACAGCTCTGGTAATTCTTCTGTGTATTCTGATCATTTTTGCCTCCATTCCGAAATATTCCATGCTGAAGAACGCGGGCGGAATCTCCCATTCCGCTCTGCGATCAAAGGAATTTGTGAAGCTTCTGCACAAATTCCAACTGAACTTGTTCAGTTTGTTGCATAAATTGCTCTTCAGAGAATTTATGCAGCCTTTACCTCCATGATTCCGCTAAATTCACGCAGAAAATACGCTCTTTAAAAAAAGCTGCTTCTCTCTCTCCTGCGCAAACAATTTTTCTGTTTTTTCCATGTTGCGCCCGGGAATCCATGCCTTACCGCTATTGTAATAGAAATTCACGATCTTCCAAAATTTCTCCGGATAGGCAAAGCGGAAATACAACTGTCTGTAATCCCGTTCGCTCAAGGGTTTCACTTCATTATACCCCGAAAGGAGCATATCACCAAGCGGCTGCGACCAGTTATTTTTTTCCAAAAGCTTACGCATAAACAGATACAGATCCCGAACCGGATAGTCCCTGATACATTTTTCAAAATTGACGAGCACACTGCCCTCTTCGGTCTGTATGATATTATGATACTGATAATCGCCGTGGCACACAACGGAGGCGGAAAAAGAATCCTCCTTATAGGCATAATAACTCAATTCCCCCGTAATTTGCAAGGCAATATCCATAAAATAGTCATAATGTTTCATCAAATAGATCTCAAAATCGGTCTTCTGACTCTTTTCACGCAGAAATTTCCGCACCTTTTTCAACTCGCGGTTATGTTTTTCATACTCATTTTCCACATGAAAAACAGGCTGTTCTTCCAGAATTTCACAGCCGGAGAGATCACTGACGCCATGAAGGCGCGCAAGCGTCTCGACCGCGTGGCGGCATTCCTGTGGATTTCGGTGATCGCACTCCCTGCCTTCACAGTAGGTCTTTACAATATAGGCCGTCCTGTCCTGATCACGGACAATCAACTCGTCTTCCTTTGTCCGCAGAATGGTCTCCGCCCGCACCACGCCTCTCTCCCGGATATGGTTCAGCAAAAACTCCTGAAAGCCGACTTTTTCCGCCGGGCCGCTGTATTCTTTCATAATGAGCAGACCCCGGTTCGAATCGCAGAGAATCGCCCCACGGCCTTTCCATGTGCGGCGCACCTCTATATCATAATTATCTAATAAACTGACAGCTCTGTCATTCACAAAAATACCCCCCGCCTGACTCTGACTGTTACATCTTATGAACAGCAGGGGGTTTTCATTACACTTCTTTGTACAGTTTGAGAAGAATCTCTCTTGTATTGAGGGACGGGTCGTCAAGCACCCTCTCTAAAAGCGCGGAAAGGGTTTCCCCAATCTGCCTGCCCGGCGGCATCCCCCCGGCAATCAGGTCATTTCCCGAAATCGCCAGATCTTTCAGGGTAACCGCATCCCTGCGGGCCAGAACTTCCCTGTACAGCTTTTCTATGTAAGCGACTTTTGCCAGCTTTTCCTCCCGCATGTAATCGCTCTGCGCGGCAATATCCGCCCGCCGCACCGTAAATATCATGGGAAAAATATCTTCCCCGATCCGATTGACCGCCCGCCTTACACCCGCCTCTGTGGGCGCGATATCGTAATCGTGGTATAGAACCAGTTTTGTCACTTTATCCGTGGTATCGTTGTCAAATTTTAAACGCCGCATCACCTTTCTGGTTATTTTCTCCCCTTCAAGGGGATGCCTTTTATTGTGGGTTGTCCCATCCGGATCAACGGTCAAAGTCTGGGGCTTGCCGATATCATGAAAGAGCATACCAAGCCGCAGCACCTTGTCCGGCTCCACGCCGAGCATGGAATGCAAAATATGTTCTCCCACATCATAGCAGTGGTGCCTGTGTCTCTGGGGCGTCTCCATACAGAGATCAAACTCCGGCAGAACCTGCGCCGTAATACCAAGCTCGTAGGCAGTTCGCAGATAATCCGGATGGGGTGAGGTCACCAGCTTCACCAGCTCCACCCGGATCCGCTCCGCGCTGATTTTTTGTAAATTCGGGGCGAGCGCCTTTACTGCCTCCCCCGTTACCTCGTCAATCCGATACCCAAGCTGGGCGGAAAAACGCACCGCCCGCAGCATACGCAGGGCATCCTCCTCAAACCGCTCCACAGCGTCCCCCACACAGCGGATCACCTGCTTATCTATGTCTGCCAGGCCGCCGTAAAGATCCACCAGACCGTCTCTTTCATTGTAGGCCATCGCGTTGATGGTAAAATCACGCCGCAGCAAATCCTCCTTCAAATTGGAAGTAAAGGTCACTTCGCTTGGATGCCTGCCATCCTCATATGTACCGTCAATCCGATAGGTAGTCACCTCAAAGCCTTCCCCTCCCAGAAGAACCGTGACCGTTCCGTGCTTAATCCCCGTATCTACGGTTCTCGGGAAGAGCCGCTTCATTTCCTCCGGCTTTGCCGAGGTGGTAATATCCCAGTCATCAGGCTCTCTGCCGAGTATGGAATCCCGGACACAGCCGCCCACCGCGTACGCCTCAAACCCCGCTTCTTCCAGCGTGTCTATGATTTTATGCACTTTTTCGGGCAGCTGTATCTGCATGGGAAACTCCTTAGTTGCTTTTCGCATCCGGGCCGCCGGTTATCCGATACTTGGCCCTTTAAAAATCTGATTCACGTCTTCAAGATGGAGATCCGGCTCCTCGTCCTCCGTAAGAGAACTTACCAGACTGTCCATCTCCTTTTTGGACATGATCCCCCGGCTTCTCTCCACAAACTCCTTCTTCTCATCGTCAGTCATATCCACAAAACGATCCATGGCCGCACGATTGGTCGCAAATGCCAGCCCGAGGCCGACAGGTAACGTATTATAGTCCATTTTTTTCATCCCTTTCCGGTATCATACTTGCCGGTTGAAAATAAAATTTCTAAGTTTATCTTCAACCGGCCCGAACAATTTCCGTCGGAAGCATTCCGAGATCCATTGTCATAGAATAAGCATGTACACCAGAATGAAATGTTATGCAGCGTTCCCTGTATGTTTTTCTGTTTATGGCTGTTACTTTCCGCGTCAGTTAAGCGTCGCGATGCCCCGCAGCCTGATATCCTCGCAGGATGCGCCCACCAGAATTTCGTAATCGCCCGCATCCGCGATAAATTTGTGTAACTGCGCGTCAAAATACATAAAGTCCTCCTGTTTTAAAGTCAGGGAAACTTTTTTCGAACGCCCCGCGCTAAGTTCCACCTTGGCGAATGTCTTTAACTCCTTATCCGGCCTGTCCACCTGCGCTGCAATGGGTGCGATATAAATCTGCGCGATCTCTGCGCCCGCCCGCTTTCCAACGTTTTTGACCGTGAAAGTCAATTTAACATCCTTTCCTTTCTCCGCCTTTAAAGTGAGACCGCTGTACTCAAAATTCGTATAAGACAAGCCGTGCCCGAAGCAGAACGCAGGTTTGATCCGCTGCCTGTCAAAATAGCGGTAACCGCAATACAGCCCTTCCTCCAGCGTTATCTTATCCCACACGCCGAACTGCCCGTTCTTCGCGGTCACACAGTCCTCATATTTGTCAGGAAACGTTTCCGCCAGTTTTCCGGAAGGGTTCACTTCTCCGAAAATAATTTTCGCAAACGCGTTTCCCGTCTCCATACCCGCATAATAAGTCCACAGAATTGCCTGCGCCTGCTCCCGCCAAGGCATCTCTACCGGCGAACCGCCCACAAAGGTAACGATCGTGTCCTTCCTGACTTTTAAGAGTTCTTCAATTAAAAGATCCTGTTCGTAAGGCAGCTTCAAATCAGATCTGTCAAAGCCCTCGCTGTCATAATCGTGATTCAAACCGCCCACAAAAATCACTGCGTCGGCATCCTTTGCCAGCTCGAGCGCCTGCCGGAAAAGCGCCGGATTCTTCTCGTGAATCTCCGCCTTGTCCCGCTCTATCTGCGCAAGCCTTTCCTGCTCGCCCTTGATATGCCCTTCCCCCGTCTCATCTCTGGTCACCTGTCCTACCGTCGTATCTTTCAAATCGTCCAGACTCGTCGCCTGCCAGTTCACCTCAAAAGTTTTCGGCTTCGCGGGTACATAATAACCCGGCGCGTACACTATCTCTGTGTTGCCACCCAGATACATTTTCAGGCCCGCCAGCGGACAAATCTCATAGAGCGCTTTGATTTCCGCGCTGCCGCCGCCGTCGGAGTGCACTTTGGCTGCGTTTGCACCGATCACCGCGAGTTTTTTCACCTTTTTCTCATCCAGCGGCAGGATGTAATTCTCATTTTTTAACAATACTGCAGACTCTTCCGCCGTGCGCAGGATTGTCTCCCGGCTGGTCGGCGCATTGTACGCGCCCTTCTCTCGGCTGTCCTTTTTCGAACCAATCATTTTCAACCGGTACATCATGTGCAGCAGGTTTCTCACCTTGGCATCCACCGCATCCTCGGAAACTTCCCCCCTTTCAATCAATTCCTTTAGGGGATTTGCCAGCTTATACTCGTCAAAATCAGGAAAAACGGACATTTCTAAATCCATAGAGCACGCCGCCGCCTCCTTCGTGTTATGTACGCCGCCCCAATCGCTGATGACCGCGCCGTCAAAACCCCACTCTTCACGCAAAATATGGTCAAGCAGCGTTTTGCTCTCACAGCAGTGCTCGCCGTTTATCTTATTATAAGCGCCCATAATAGAGTAAGCGCCGCCCTCCTGCACCGCTGCTTTGAAGGCGGGCAGATAAAGCTCATAAAGAGTCCGCTCATCGATCGTCTCATCCACAACCAGTCGACCCGTCTCCTGCACGTTCGCTGCGAAATGCTTGACACAGGCCGCCACATCATTTTCCTGTACGCCCTGTATAAAAGGCACTGCCATCGCCGCCGTAAGTGCAGGATCCTCGCTCATGTACTCAAAATTCCTGCCGCAGCGGGGATCTCTCTTGATATTGATGCCCGGCGCCAGAATCACATCCTTGCCGCGCCCTCTTGCTTCCATGCCGAGCACATATCCCATTTTCCGGGCAAGCGTCGGATTCCAGGACGAAGCAAGCGCGCTGTTGCTTGGAAGATAGGACACCATGTCATCCTGATTGCCCGAGGGAATCCATCTGTCATCCATAAACTCCGCGCGCACGCCCATGGGGCCGTCCGAAGTTTCAATGGCGGGAATCCCCAGCCGCTCCACCGCGCCGGAGCGGAAAAGGGAAGCCCCGTGAACCATGGCAATCTTTTCATCCAGCGTCAGCTTCTTTACCAGCTTGTCAATTTCTTTCTCTCTCTTTTTTTCATCCTTCTTTTCATCCTTTTTTAACATGTCGCGATAACCTCCTAAAAGTGGCGGTATATCTATATAGACATACCACGTAACTATTCCGGCAGGACTTTGCACTTGCTGCAAAGTCCGTAAGAACATATACAGGTTGAGAAGAATCCGGTCTCTTTGCCGAAGGCAAAATTGGAATAGACCGGATTCAGTAACTATGAAGCCAGGGGCTGAATAGTTACCATACCGCCTGTTCGCTATTATTCCATATTAAGGTAAGTATAACGGGAAACTCTCCCGGATACAATTCCCTTTTTATACTTTATTTGGGGTAATTTTTTTACTATCTTCCTGACTTCACCCCTGCGAAAGCGAAAATCCACGCGGAACATGCTATGCTTTAAACATTCTCCGGAATCCATACCCGCATCTGGTTCAGTCCCCGGTTGCCCCAGGTATAATAGGGCACCAGCATCACCCGGCACGGCTCCTTCTCCTGTCTTTCAAAGCTGTAAAGCTCTTCGTTCACCGTCTCTCTGTACCCGTCCGCATAAAGCTTCTGAATGCCGTACAGTTCATCCGGCAGATATTCGCTGACCGTCACTTCCCCGTCCTTTTTCAAACTTACAGAAAGGATATCATTTTCATTATCCACACCTTCGGCACAGTAAATCAGCGGTCCGCGCTGCAACGCCACCCTACCTGTATTCGCGGAAACCCGATTGCTTGTGTACACACGCCTTACCGTCAAGTCAATCTCCACCGTAATCACGTCATCCGCCGTGTATTCCCCTCTCAGATAGGCGTACCCGTCCTTGATTTCACAGTCTGTCTCTTTTCCGTTCAGCAGAATTTTTGTCTGTCTGCTCCATGCGGGCATACGGACTGCCAAAGGCACCTCCATGCTGTCTTTGCCCTCCTTCGGCACAAAGCGGTACTCCACTGTACTGTCATACGGATAGTTGGTCTGCAAAACCACCTTGCCGCCGAAGCGGTCGCTCACATCCAGCGTGCCCGCGATAAACAGGTTAGAGAACAAAGTGCCCGGTATCACATGCCACGCATACTCCGCCACGGAGCCCAAGAGCCTTGCCACATTGGGCGGGCAGCAGGCGCAGGCAAACCACTTCGGTCTGACGGGCAGCGCATGTTTGTGGGTCTGCGCCTCCCCGGAAATGCCCGGCAGCACCTCCAGCGGATTCACATAGAAGAATTTCGTCCCGTCAAGCTGCATCCCCGCCAGCACACAATTATACAATGCCCGCTCCATCACGTCCGCATACTTGCCGTTATGCTCCAGATACAGCATTTTATTGGAGAAAAAGATCAGCCCGATGGCCGCGCACGTCTCTGCATAGGCCGTATCGTTTGGCAGATGATCGTCCTTTGTGAAAGCTTCTCCCTCATAGGCGGAACCAATGGCTCCCGTCACGTACATCCTGTGCTGGACGATGTTGTTCCACAACGTTTTGCAGGCGTTTACAAGTTCCCTATCGCCCGTCTCCATCGCCGCGTCCGCCATACCTGTGTAAAGGTATACCGCCCGGACGGCATGTCCCACCGCCTTGTCCTGCTGCCGCACCGGCGCATAATTCTGCGCGTACTCCAAGTCCTCGGGATGATTGCCCCAGACACGCCAAGGGTTCTTTTTCATTTCCTTCTTATAATAATCCGGGTCAACGCCGCGCACATTGATGAAGTGCATCGCCAGCTCCTTATATCTCTCCTCCTTGGTGCTGCGGTACAGCCGCATCAGCGCAAGCTCAATCTCCGGGTGTCCGGGATATCCTTCCGCTCCCTCCTCAATAAAATGACGGTAAATGTGATCCGCCATGTCACACATGATCTCCAAAAGCTTTGATTTACCCGTACACTCGGCGTATGCCACCGCCGCCTCAATCATGTGCCCCGCACAGTAGAGTTCGTGCGCTTCGTGCAGGTTTGTCCACCGCTTGTCCGGCTCCTTCACCGTAAAGTAGGTGTTGAGATAGCCGTCCTTCTGCTGCGCCTCCCCGATTAGTTCGATAATTTCATCGCACCGCTTCTCCAGCTCCTCATCGGGATTCTGCGCCAGAGAGTACGCCGCGCCTTCCAGCCATTTCGCCACGTCGCTGTCCTGAAATACCATGCCGTAAAACTCACCGTCACAGCTGCCGGTTTTCAGCTTTTTCGCCGCCATGCGGAAATTTTCGATACAATGGCTCTTCTCCGCCCCCTCAATCTGGTCATTCAACGCCCGCTCCTGATATGGCAGCACCACATCCTTTACAAGCTTCTCGTACCTTCCAAAAAATCCGTCCCCCACCGTAAAATCCCTGACTAACTTTAAATCGCCCATCGCTTTACCCTCCGTTTTATCGTCCGTCTCCCAAATGTGCAGACATACTCTCCATCTTTTTACAGTCTGTCCGCTCACTCTCTAATATGTATTATATTCTGAAATATACGGCATTAAAATGGATTATTTTCGGCTTTATTTGTATTATTTTCTGCTTCTGTATTCCGAGGGCGTACAGCCGGACGCGCAGGACAGCTACAATTTCATGACTTACATGGTAGACGCGGGGGCTTAGAAGCCTCCCGTCAGACTGTCAAAGAACCCCTGTTATGCAGCCGCATGCCAGAGGTTCTTTTTTAAAGCAGTGATACTCCCTATAATAAGCTTACCGCACACTTTCTCACTCAATTTCCGCGATCAGCCCGTGCTTCACGCAGTAGTGATAGACCCCGTCATCCGCCGCGTGTCCGCATATATCGTCCGCCACCGCCTTCAGCTCATCCGATCCGTTCTCCATGGCAACGCCCGTGCCTACCGCCTGCAGCATTTCAATGTCGTTATTGCCGTCACCAAAGGCAAGCGCCTCCTCCTTTTTCAGATGATAATGCGCCAACACATGCTTAATCCCGACCCCTTTTCCGCTGTCCGCCGGGATAATATCCACCGCCCGGTCCCACCACGCCGCTATCTTCGCGTTTTTTACATCCCGCAAAAACGCCGGATACTCTCTCTCAAGCCCTCCCGACATAATCTGGTATATCTCATCATTTTCTATCATCTTATCAAAATCATTGGATACATCCACATCCAGCTTGGCAAGAGCAAAATACCTCACTAAGTCATCATCTTTTCCGTTCGCCGCCAGTCTTTTCGGCGTGGCAGCCGATACAGGTCTGTTGATCGAGGCGGCATTTTTTACAATCAATTTTGCATCTTCGGTGGAAATAGGATTTTTATAGATCACCTGCTGTCTGTTATAACAGTACGAGCCGTTAAAAGTGAGATATACATCCGGCTCCCATCCCTCAAAACGAGGCACTGTCAGCGGTGCCCTTCCTGTCGAAAGACAAAGAATAAAATTTCGCTCTTTCAGCCTGATCAATGTCTCCAGCGTTCTTTTCGATATCTTTTTGCTGTGAATATCAATCAGCGTGCCGTCGATATCAAAAAAAATAATTTTAATGTTTTCCAGACTCATACCTGAATTTCCTCCTCCTCAAATGTACGAATGACTCTGCAAGGATTTCCCACCGCCACACAATTTGCGGGAATCGGACGGGTCACAATGCTTCCCGCCCCGATCACACTGTTTTCCCCAACCGTCACGCCCGGCAGAATGATACTGCCGCCGCCGATCCAGACGTTGTCCTTTATTTCTATCGGACGCGCATACGTTCTGAAAAATGTCGTTCCTTTTTCTTTCCAGTCCGGCACCAGACGCTCCTTGGGCAAAACCGGGTGCGAGCTTGTATAAAACTGCACGTTAGATGCAATCAATACCCTGTTACCTATGCGGATTTCGGCGTTGTCTACAAAAGTGCAGTTGATCCCGATGATCACATCGTTTCCCAGAAAGATATTGTTTCCGTGATCACAATGAAACGGCGTGTCAATTTCCACATTTTCTCCCATGCCGCCCAGAAGCTCTCGCAAAATAGCTTCTCTCTTTTCCGTATCTTCATAATCCGAAAGATAATACTCCCGTGTCAGTTCCCTTGTACGGGCAATCAATTTTAATGTACCGCTGTCCGCGGTTTCCAGAAAGTCACTCTTCTCGTAATACATATCAGCAGTCCCCCACATAATATGAAACAATACTCATGTAATCTTTCGGATTACCAATGTCCAGAATGATCCGCAGACTATTTTTGTTTTTAAAAAACTGCTGCCACAGGCTGTTCTGCACTCCTTCTTCCCTGCAGATATTTACCTTTTTCCCGTCCGAACAGAGCATATTCACTTTCCCCATGCAGGCGTTTACCGTATTCAGAAAATTTCTCATGTCTAAGATGTTTAATTTTACCATATGGAACCTCCTCCGTAAATGTATGTTGTCTTTACTGGTATCATTATAATGCAGTCCAAATGGTAAAAAATATTTGATTTCTGCCTCTATATATCACTATCCTGCCATTTTCTCCGATATTCCAGAGGCGTACAGCCCGCGTACTCCCGGAATACCTTTCCAAAGTAACTGCTGCTTCCCAAACCGCAGGCATGACAGATCTCTGTAATCGGCTCCTGCCCTTTTTCCAGCATCTGGCTGGCTTTCTGCAGGCGGTAGCTTTTGATATATTCCACAGGCGTCATATGCAGATAATCGTGAAACACCCGGAAGCATTCCCGCTCGCTGAGATACGCCGCTGCCGCCAGATCCCGAATGGATATCTTTTCCGGATAATGCTCGTGAATATAGATCATCATCAGCTTAATCTTATCATTATTCCTGTTAGTTTCCCCTCCCCGATCCAGCATAGGACGGGACAGCTCAAAGAGCATCAACCATATTTCCGACAGAGCCTCCCGCAGTTTCATCTCATACCCAAATTTGTCATTTGGCAGACGTAATGCTTCCAAAATGCGTCCCAAAATACAATCCTGCTGCGCATTTCCCGGAAAAACAGGGATAATCTCTATTTGCGGCGCCGTCACAATAGGAACAATATACTGCCTTTCTATTCTGCTCCCCTGCTCTCCGCCAAGCAGAGATGCATCAAAAATATGGAGAAACTGTATGTTCCTTTCTGTCCGTGACAGCACTTTCGTCATATGGAGCACATTCGCATTTACCATGCCGCCGCTTCCGGCGGGAAACGCTATCTTTCCGTGGGGCGTATGATATTCCAGACTGCCACTCTCCATATAAAAGATTTCCACCGCCCTGTGCCAGTGCCACGGCACAAAACGCCCTGTATATTTATCCAGTTCGACTCTGGTCGCAATATAAGGAAATTCATCCGTGAAACCGGGAAGCCTTTCTTCCTTGCTCCCTGTATGAAATTCAATCTTCTGTACAGTTTTCATAACTGGTCTCCATTCAATCTTTCCCCATTTCCTCGCATGACAAACTCGTGGCAGACAGTATACAGGCACAAGCCACCCTATCTCCCATCACTTTTACGTCACGAATGATCGTCAGATTCCCGGTATATATGTCCTGCGGTACTCGCTGGGCGGACAGCCCTGCTCCGCGCAAAAAACCTTACTGAAATAAAACACATCCGAAAAACCTGTGAGCCGGGCAATATCTGCGATCGGTTTATCCGTCTCCTTCAACAACTGCTTCGCTTTCCGTAAACGCAGCGTCCGCTGATATTCACGGATCGTCTGTCCCGTTTCTTCCTTAAATACTGTCCCTGCATATTTATAGGAAAGACCGCAGACCGTTTCGACCTCTTTTGCATCAAAACTTTTCGTATAATGCGTCTGAATAAATTCCCGCAATTTCTTGACATAACCGTTTTCCACGGAATCCCCCGGCGCGTTCTTTGCGCATTCCAGAAAAATCTGCCAAAGTCTGACTGAAGCCTGTGGAATGTTTCCGTGTACATGGGCCTCGATCATCTTCTCAAAATTTTTCTGTATCTGCCCCATCCGTTCACAGTCCGTCATCTTCGGAAGCGCAATATATTTTTCATTGTCCTGCGGATTTAAGCAGACTTTCGTATCGTAATACACATTTCTCGGAAGTTCTTCCATCCCGGTGTCCGGCTCCTTACAGTAAAAATGCGCATAATACCAGGCGGAACCTTCCTCGAAAGGCTTCTCTCCCCAATGATGTACTCCGCTTTTCAAGAAAAAGAGCCGGTGCGGCAAAAGCTCATAGCGACCGCCGTCTTCTATGATTTCCATGGAACCTCTGAGCAGATAAATCGCCACATGAAACGGTGCAACCCGATCCGCATGGATCATTGTCCCAAGCGAGACACTATAATCGGTCTCGCATATAAACGGCATGACATTACATGGAATTTTGAGCGCGTGTCTGTCCACCGGCCAGTCTCTCCCTGAAATCTAATCTTCCTTTATAGCGTAGTCTGCTGCAAATAATTGGCTCTGATTTCGCTACCCGCAGAGAAAAAGTGAATGATATATAATGTATCATAACATAAACGACTGCCGATGGGAAAATGAAACAAAATTATTCTCTCAGAATTATTGACAATACCCTAAGTAATGTTGTATTATCATAGTTGTTCACAAAGCGAAGCGTGGCTCAGTTTGGTAGAGCGCTGCGTTCGGGACGCAGAGGTCGCAGGTTCAAATCCTGTCGCTTCGACTATCAAAAAACACTGGACTTGCTGAAAGCCCGGTGTTTTTTTTCGACATTTAGCCAATCTCTCAATCTGGTGTTAAAAGAACACCTTGCTAAGATTAATAATGAAGATGATTAGTAAAAATATTCGCGACAAAATAACTTCTGAATAATCTCCCAGGAATCGGACATTCTGAGAACATGAAAACAAACCCAGCCGACCGCTTTTATTTTTATGTTCTTCTCTTTTTCATTACTGCCTTTGCAGGCTGGTTCTGGGAAGTGCTGCTGTTCTTTTTTACGGAGCACGCCTTCATCAACCGCGGCGTATATGAGGGACCGTACCTTCCAATTTACGGAACCGGCGGGATTTTGCTCTGTATGCTGCTTTCCCGCCTGAAAAAAAGACCGTTTCTTGTATTTTCGCTGTCCCTGTCCGTCTGCACAGTTCTGGAATATCTGACCAGCTATTTTCTCGAACATAAGTGGGGCATCCGCTGGTGGAATTACAGCAGTCATTTTCTAAATATAAACGGACGGGTCTGTCTTCTGGGAGCGGTCGTTTTCGGCCTTGGCGGAACGGCTTTGGTCTGTCTGTTTCTGCCCTTCTATGAAAAACTATTTGAGCGAATCACTCCAGGCTGGCGGAAAGCCGTCTGCCTTTTCCTTTTGCTGGTATTTATAATAGACGGCGCCCGCTGCGCCACGCGTCCGAACACAGGCGTCGGTATTTCTTTTTCATCAAATGATTTTTCCATTTTTCCTTAAAATGTTTGCAAGCGCTCTTCATATCTCTTGTTTTTTCCTCATAAAAGGTGTATTCTTATGTAGCGGATTTTTGTGGGGAGGTTTGTTATGGAAGCTTATGAAGTATTAAGAGACTTGGCGATTATTATTTTCGCCGCAAAATTTTTCGCCGTAATGGCTAGAAAATGTAAGGCGCCTCAGGTTGTAGGACAGATTGTAGCAGGACTTTTAATCGGTCCCTGTGTGCTGGGCTTGGTGGAACCTTCGGATTTTATCACACAGATGGCGGAAATCGGCGTTGTCCTTCTGATGTTTGAGGTAGGACTGGAAACGGATTTAAAAGAGCTGGTTAAAACAGGACCGATCGCTTTCCTGATTGCCTGCGCGGGCGTGTTTGTACCGCTGGTGCTGGGCGCGCTCTTGTACATGGGCTTTTATGGCGTCGCGCCTTGGGGCAGCGAAGAATTTTTCAAGGCAGTTTTCATCGGCACGATTATGACCGCCACCAGTGTGAGCATTACCGTAGCCGCTTTACAGGAATTAGGTAAAATCAAAAGTAAAGTAGGCACAACGATTGTCAGCGCCGCCATCATAGATGATGTCATCGGCATTATCGTACTTACTTTTGTGATCGGATTTAAGTCCCCGGATTCTCATCCCGGCATGGTCATTTTAAAGACCATTATCTTCTTTGTTGTCGCAGTGGTAGGCGGCTTTATTGTATTTAAAGTCTTTCTGGCTCTGGATAAACGTTATCCACACACGAGGCGTATTCCCATTGTCGCCATGGCTTTCTGTTTCGGACTTTCCTATGTGGCGGAAAAGTATTTCGGCATCGCGGATATCACGGGTGCGTACATCGCCGGCATTGTGCTCTGTAATTTGAGCGACAATACCTACATAGAGCGGAAAGTGGACGTGAGCTCCTACATGCTGTTTGGTCCTCTGTTTTTTGCCAGTATCGGTCTGAAAACCAACTTCGACGCGATGGACTCCACGTTGTTTATCTTCTGTATCTGTTTCGTGGTTGTTGCATTGCTTGCCAAAATCATCGGCTGCGGTCTTGCCGCCAAGCTCTGCCGCTATACCTTTTCCGATTCCTTAAAAATCGGTGTCGGCATGATGACACGCGGAGAAGTGGCGCTGATTGTGGCACAGAAGGGACTGGCGGCAGACCTTTTGACGGCGGACTATTTTATGGCTGTGATTCTGCTGATTTTGTTCTCCTCTATCGCAACACCGATTGTTTTGAAATTCCTGTATAATAGAGAGGACAAATAATATGGGAGCTTTTGGCACATTCAATCCTAACCGTGACCCGATGCGTAACGCCGCTTTCAGCGCTCAGTTTACGGATTATGAGAATAGGAGAAGCAATACGCCCATATAACCCGTAAAACGCAGGATTGCTTACGTTGCAATGTTCTTTATGGCGGCTTTTCTGATTACTATCATTGCTCTTTTTATCATATGATATACGCAGACCCTACAGTCTGTTTTAAAAAATACGTGCTGCAAAACACATGAAAAGTTTTGCAGCACATTTATTTCCGCAAGCAATGAGCCAAGTGACTGCTTGCAGGCATTTGGCGACTGCCGCGAGAGTCAAATACCCAGTCAGCTTGTTGCGAGGTATTTGACTTTACAGCACTTTTGCCAGTTCCGCTTCCAGCTCGTCCTGTCCTACGGCGCCTACGATATTCCCCACAGCCTCACCTTTCACGAAAATCTTCATATTGGGAATGTTCATAACACGATACATTCTGGCAAGCCCGTCCTCCTCGTCTATATTGCACTTTCCGATTTTTACCTTGCCATCGTATTTCTCTGCAAGCTGTGCAATCACCGGCGCCATCATCTTACAGGGTCCGCACCAGTCTGCGTAAAAATCCACCAACACGGGGACTTCTGCATTTAATACCTCTCTCTCAAAATTTTCACTCGTAAATTTGTACTCCATGTGATCTTCCTCCTTAATCATTGTCTTTCTATATTTTTATCTTTAATCACTCTCAACCTATATGCTGCATTCCTTTACCGCCTCTGTCCTTTGGCATTTTTCTCTCGCAATCACATATTTACAGATCGGGTTCCCTTTTGAGGAGAACCGCTCCTCATATTCTGTCATAACGTTTCCTTCCATCATCTTCGCATTGTGATGAAGATCCTCCGTCATCTGCAGGATTTTCCACCCCGCCGGCTCCAGCTCCTCCAAGGCAAACTGAAACAGATCATGGTTGTCCGTCTTAAACTCGATCACTCCGTCCGGTATTAGTATCTCATCATACCGCCTCAAAAATTCACGAGATGGAAGTCTGCGTTTCGCATGTCTGTCCTTCGGCCAGGGATCAGAAAAATTTAAATAGATGCGGTCTACCTCTCCCTCGGCAAAAACGGTTGTAATTTCCTCCGCCTCCATCCTAATAAAATAAAGGTTTGGCAAAGGATCAGCTTCCAATTTCTGTATCCCTCTGATTAGCACGCTGGAATATTTTTCTATTCCTATATAATTAATATCGGGATTCTGTCTTGCCAAATCCATGATAAAACGACCTTTTCCCATGCCGATCTCTATGCGGATGGGGTGATCGTTTCCGAAAATTTCCTTCCATTTTCCCCGGCATTCCCGCTCATTATGTATCACATAATCACAGGCCGCAATCACTTCCCTTGACCCTGTCACATTTCGTAGTCTCATACTCTTACCTTGATTTTTCGTCGTTCTCTTTTACTCTTTTAGATACTCGCAAATCTGCACTGGATATATTTTAACTCATTTTTTATTTTTTGTGAATACACTACAGTTTTTCTTTCAAATAGTGTATGATATGTAAGGACAGACTCATAATTTATTGTTAATATCATATATTTGTTACTATAGAAAGGTTTTACCGCATGTTTTTATCTCATAAAAAAAGATTTTTTCAACCCGGGCGGACTTTAAGTCTGTTTCTTGTCGGTTTTCTTGCTCTCTGTAGTTTCTTTTCTGACGGCCTGACGATCGCCGCGGAAGCTGCAAGCCTGGAGGAGCTGCAGGAAGAAGCCGAAGCAAGAAAAGCGCTCCCTATCCAATCGAACGAAATTGATAACTGGCCCGCTGGCCCACAGGTAAGCGCGCAAGCCGCTATCCTGATGGATGCCAATACAGGCGTGATTCTCTACTCAAAAAACATCCATGAACGTCTCTACCCTGCCAGCACCACAAAAATTATGACTGCGCTTCTTGCCATGGAGAAAGGTAATCTGGATGACATGGTGGATTTCAGCCATGAAGCGGTTTTTAGTGTGCCTGCGGACGGCTCCAACATGGGCATGGATGAGGGCGAATCCGTCTCGCTGGAAGAATGTCTCTACGGAATCATGGTTGCCTCAGCCAATGAGGCCGCCAATGCTGCCGGAGAATATATCTCCGGCTCTATTGATGATTTTGTGTCGTTGATGAATGAGCGCGCGCAGGAAATCGGCTGTACCGACACGCATTTTACCAATCCAAACGGTCTTCATGATGACCAGCATTACACCAGCGCTTACGACCTTGCATTAATTTCCAGTTTATTCTTCCGCAATGAGATGTTGTGCAAAATAAGCAATACCGCGCGCTACCATTTTGAAGCCACCGCCACACAGCCTGATGACTTTTATAAAAATAATAAGCATCAGTTAATTAATGGGGAAATCCCCTACGAAGGTATCTTGGGCGGCAAAACAGGATATACCAACGATTCCAGACAAACTCTCGTCACCTGTGCAGAGCAGAACGGTATGCGTCTCGTCTGCGTTGTATTCAAGGAGGAGTCCCCACAGCAGTTTACAGATACGGTGGAACTGTTTGACTACGGTTTCCACAATTTCCAAGTGCTGAATATTTCAGAAAATGAAAAGAAATATAATATTGAGTCTACAGGCTTTTTGCAGATTGGAAATGATGTTTTCGGCAGTTCAAAGCCCATTCTTTCTATAGATACCGACAGTTATGTCATTATTCCGAACACCGTCTCTTTTCAGGACTTGGATTCGGAGATTGATTACAGCCAGTCAAATGAAAACCGTGTGGCCGGAATCGAATACTCTTATCACGGCATGTATGTAGGGAATGCGTACCTTAATCTTGTCACGGACAACGCTTCCTCCTATGAGTTTGACACAAATATGACTGCTACGGACGTGAGCGTAGAAAAGACCGAAGCCGAGTCGGAAACGGATGTGGAATCGCAGGATACCATTTTCATCAACATCAAAAAAGTATTGGTTATTATTCTGGTTGCTGCCGCCGCTGTTATTACCATATTTATGATACAGGCGTTAATCACTAACAGGAGAACAGCGAAGCGCAGAAACAACCGCATCAAGCGCAAGCAGAGACGACGGTCCCGTATGCGCGCGGATTTTGATGATTTCGATTTTTAATTCATTATCCTCTTGACCTTATACTAAGTATACCCCCTATACTTAACTCAACAAACAGGAAAAGGAGGCACATCCGGAGAGTTTTTGGAAGCGTTATTTTTATACGCCAATGAAAATAATCAAAATCTGGAAATTTTCGAATGTTTCCAAAAATAAAATAGGATATTACCAGTTTCGGCAATAAAAACATAATTGTAAATAGAAAAGTAACGGATAAAGAGAAAAAATTATAAAAGAAACAGGTTGTAAACTCAAGAATCCTTGAATTTACAACCTGTTTTAACGTTCCCTGCGGGAATCGAACCCACAACTGGGGCTTAGGAGGCTCCTGTTATATCCATTTAACTAAGGGAACAGCTGCTATATATTTATAAAGAAAAACCTACATCGGATAATTGATATATCCCTGCATCCAGATGACTCCCTTAAACCGGCGGCCAATCTGCGGTTCTCCATATAAATCTTCTTTATTGATACAAACGTCAAACTCCAGATCGTTACAGCAAAGACGCAGCACATAAATCTCTTCGCGGGTAATTCTGTTCACCCGCAGGGAAATATCCGTGATCTCTCCCATCACCGAATATTGGTCACACTCCACGCCATAAGGCATAAAATAGGTGTCTACCAGACTGAATACATCTTCCGTAAGAATTTTCTTAGAAATTGTGGAATAGATATCCATGTCTTCCAGTGTGAGACTTTCGATCGCGTCCTCATCCCCTCTGCGAGCCGCCGCAATCAACTGATTCCGGCTCATGGATTCCCTCTGTATTCTCTGTTTATCGCTCTCATCTTTTCCAATCGGTAATAATATTTTACCACTAATTGACAGTCCTGACAATGTCAAAGTTGTGCCTGTCACCGGCAGCATATCCGTAGTCTGCGCCTTCACATAAGGAACAATATTTTGCAGATAAAAGATCAGGCTCACACCCACTTTAATATCATCGCACACTCCCGCATAAGACTCCCTGTCCGCATGACGTTCCACAGACACATCTTCACAGGAACTGATACCTGTACCGCGAAGGTAAGGATAAAAATAATCGTAAGTAAACTTTTCATCGGCATCAAACTCGCCGCAAACGGCAATTCCGATATCCTGTGCAAAATCCTCGCAAAATTCCGCGAGTATGGTATCTTCACCGTTGGAAGTATAGGAACGATGCGTCGCATTCATAATGATATCTGTAATCAGACGCTGCTCTTCCCGTCTGTCTGTCAGCTTGCTAAAGCCGATTGCCCGCATAAATTTATGCAAAGATTTCACCTCCCCTTATCATGATTCATCTTTCAATCAAATATACTAACCGGAATCCGCTAAAATTCCGTCATTCCATGCAACATCTTTCGTTTATCGAATCTCCGTCATGCCGCCCATATAAGGCCGAAGCACTTCAGGAATACGGACGGAACCGTCCACCTGCAAATTATTTTCCAGAAAAGCAATCAACATTCTGGGCGGCGCTACCACCGTATTATTCAGCGTATGTGCAAAATACTTGCCATCTGCACCGTTCACACGAATCCGCAGTCTTCTTGCCTGCGCGTCTCCCAGATTGGAACAGCTTCCCACCTCAAAGTATTTTTTCTGTCTGGGCGACCATGCTTCCACATCATATGACTTAACCTTCAGATCAGCCAGATCGCCGGAGCAGCACTCAATTGTCCTTACCGGAATATCCATGGATCGGAACAAGTCCACGGTATTCTGCCATAATTTATCAAACCACATCGGAGACTCCTCAGGCTTGCATACCACGATCATTTCCTGCTTTTCAAACTGATGAATCCGATAAACGCCTCTCTCCTCAATGCCGTGCGCTCCCTTCTCCTTTCGGAAGCAGGGAGAATAACTGGTAAGCGTGTTTGGAAGCTCCTCCTCGGGAATAATGGTATCAATAAACTTACCAATCATGGAGTGTTCCGACGTACCGATCAGGTATAAATCCTCGCCCTCAATCTTGTACATCATGGCGTCCATTTCCGCAAAGCTCATAACGCCGTCCACCACCGCGCTTCTGATCATAAAAGGCGGCACACAGTAGGTAAAGCCTCTGTTAATCATGAAATCTCTCGCATAGGCAATTACCGCGGAATGAAGTCTGGCGATATCACCCATCAGATAATAAAATCCGTTTCCGGCCACACGCCCCGCAGCATCCATGTCAATCCCATGGAAACGCTCCATAATTTCCGTATGATAAGGAATCTCAAAATCCGGCACCACCGGGTCACCGTACTTCTGTATTTCCACATTTTCCGTATCATCCTTGCCGATGGGAACGGAAGGATCAATGATATTCGGAATGATCATCATATCTTTTTTGATCTGTTCACGCAGATCTGTTTCTTTTGCCTCCAGCTCGGAAAGTCTGGCCGCGCCTGCCGTCACCTCAGCTTTTTTCGCCTCGGCCTCCTCTTTCTTGCCCTGCGCCATCAACGCGCCGATTTCTTTGGATATTTTATTTCTCTTAGCGCGGATATCGTCGGCCTCCTGCTGTGCAGCCCTGACTTCGGCATCCAGCGCAATCACTTCATCCACTAAAGGAAGCTTCTGCTCCTGAAATTTCTTTCTGATATTCTCTTTTACAACCTCAGGATTCTCTCTCAAAAATTTAATGTCAATCATGATATGTCCCCTTCTCCTATATAAATATATATATATTCTTTAAACAATCACATCTTCAATGTATAAATCACTGTACTCGGCCAGATCCTTCACCACATCCACAGCCATTCCATTCCTGTCCTTTGTGATTCGGATAACCGGGCGATCAGGATACTGTTTGTTCTGATAAAGAACAATTCCTGTCTCCCCTTCACTTGTCTTAATAACAGTACCGGCAGGATACACAGCGGTAAACTCTAAAAAGATATCGACAATTTTCCCGTCAAATTTTATATCTTTATTATTTCTTAAATACCCTACGGCTTCATAGACTTTTGTCCTCCGGCACCCGATCCCGCAGATCATCTCATCAAAAGCATCACAAATCTGAATGATGCGGCATTCTTTGGAAATGTCCGTCGTTTTTAGGGGATAGCCGGAACCATCCAAACGCTCATGGTGATATAATATCATATTTTTGCAGTCTTCGGATATCCAATTTTCGTCACGAAGTGCTGAATACCCATAAACCGGATGTTTCTTATATTCCACATACTCAAATTCAGCCAATTCGTCCAAATTCTGGTTTTCATAGGGAACTTGCAGATACCGCAGTCCCAGATCGTGCAATAAACAACTGACACCTATATCATGTACCGTTTCCTGCGGCAGTTCCATCTTAAGCGCAACGATGGTGGCGAGGCTGCACAAATTGATTGAATGATCATAAATATCGGAGCTTCTCTCCTTAATATCATAAATTTTTTCTATAACCTCTTCTTCTTCCAAAATATTTGTAATAATCGTATCCGCCGTCTGGCACAGCTCCATGAGATTTTCATTATGACTGTAAGTATGCTTTTCCAGAATATTCCTTACTTTCGATTTAAAACTTTCCTCTATCTCTTCCTTGAGAATAACCACTTCCTTTGTGTCCGGTTCTTTCTCTTTTACATATACCTCACGGACGTTTAACTCTTTGAGTTTCTCAATATATTCCGGTTTAAGATGCGTGCCTGCAGAAAGCAAAATTTTATATTCCAATGTCATAGCATCTTTGGCCAGAATTTCTGTTCCAATCAAATCCTCTACTTTACATAGTCTCATTTTAGCCTCCCGCTTTGGTCATACCAGACTACAAATCCATAGCCATGTCAAGAGCCTTTTTCTCCTCGTCTCCCAATGAAATATCGCATAATCCGTTTTTAATTTCTTTTGTATAGGAATAACAGCCTTCCGCACTGTGAACGGAATTAATGATAAATCCATTGTCATTTTCATCAAGCAGTGCAAGAGAAAAACTGAGCTGTCCGCCCATCTGGTTAAAGGCATCGTATTTTACAATGCCGATTTTCTGAAACGCACCCTCTAATTTTCTGTAAAGGTTTTCAATATCCTTCCGATTTTTTTCCATGGACGCCTTAATCAGCTTATTATCTTCATAAAGCCCCATGATATCTTTCTCCAGGCTTTTGGCGTTTTTTCCGCCCATAAACTTATTATATTTCTTTGATAGTCTGCCCAAATTCACACAAAGCACAATCATAACAACCAGCAAAATAAGAATCGCCGCAAACGCACCGATGAACAGATACGTCAAATCCATACTTCCAAGTCCCATATCACTGAGTAAATTATAATTCATTTATCCTTAGCCTTTCCGTATTTGATGATTTACTTATCGCTAGTGTACTGACCTGTTCATTTTCAGTTAAATGGCGCAGAATGAGTTTTCAGTCTGCAAGACGGCTGAACGGGGCGATGCGGTGGCATCGTTGAGTAAAGCCAACGCGGCAGATGGAAATTCAGACAAATCATTTAGCGAAATATGAACGGGTCAGCACGCCAGTATACATGTGCAGAAACAACTGCAAATCATTTACCTGTCAACAAATCCGTAATTTTCTCCAAATCATCATGCGTATAAAACTCAATTTCCAATTTGCCGACGCCGTCTCCCTTGGACGCTATGGAAACTTTCGTCCCCAAAGACTGTTTCAGCTTTTCCTCCAAATCCTGATAAACCGCTTCGAGCGCTTTGTCCGTAACAGGCTCCTTCTTTACCTTCTCCGGCTTATTCAAATTTTTGACAAGCTTCTCCACATCCCGGACACTCAATTTTTCATCAAAAACTTTCTGTGCAATCGTATATTGCTGTTCCGGGTCATCAATGGAAATTAAGGCTCGTGCATGACCGGTTGTAATCATATCGTCAATAATCATTTGTTGTACTTCATCACACAGCTTCAACAGACGCATGGAATTGGTAACTGCCGTCCTGCTCTTGGAAACTCTCTCCGCCACCTCATCCTGTTTCAGATTAAACTCTGTCAAAAGTCTTCGATACGCCTGCGCTTCCTCGATCGGATTCAGATCCTCTCTCTGAATATTTTCAATCAGGGAAATCTCCACAATCTCCTGCTCGGTATAATTGCGGACAATAACCGGCACCTCTTTTAAACCGGCCAGTTTTGCCGCACGCCAGCGGCGTTCCCCGGCAATAATCTCATAATATGTTTTTCTGTCCTGGACGATCAGAGGCTCCACAATTCCATACTGCTTTATAGAATCGGCAAGCTCCTGCAAAGCATCCTCATCAAAATTTTTTCTCGGCTGTTCCCTGTTCGGTTCCACCTTTGTAATTTTGACATAAGTCCCCTGGGCATTATCTTCTTTCGCTTCTGTTTCCTGTACAGGTTCCGCCTTTGGCACGGAAGCCGGTATCAGAGAATCCAATCCTTTTCCTAAACCCCTTGCTGCTTTTGCCATACTCTTTCTCCATTTATTATTTTCTTCCATCAAATTAAATGTTTCCGCGAGCAAGCTCTCCGCCGCGCTTAAACTGATGTCTGCGCACTGCTCATGCTTTCGCGGAGATAACTTCATCCGCCAGCAACATGTATGCTTCCGCGCCCGCGGATTTTGGATCATACATATTAATGGGCATTCCGTAACTGGGCGCCTCCGCCAATCTGATATTTCTTGGTATCAGCGTCTTATAAACATTCTGTTTTAAATGACTCTTTACATTCTCAACCACCTGCATGGAAAGGTTTGTCCGAGAATCATACATGGTGAAGACCACACCTTCCATATCAAGCTCGGGATTCAGTCTCTCCTTTACAAGATTAACTGTATGTATTAATTGGCTTAATCCCTCTAAGGCATAATATTCACACTGAATCGGAACAAGTACGCTGTCCGCTGTCGTCATGGCATTGATCGTCAAAAGGTTTAGGGAAGGAGGACAATCAATCATAATAAAATCGAATTTATCCTTTATCCAGTCAATTTCGTTTTTTAAAATAAATTCCTTTTTATCTACACCGATCAGTTCAATCTCCGTAGCTGCCAGATTTACATTAGACGGTATGATAGAAACGCTGGGAATCACATCTTTTAAAATACATTCATTGATGGAGCATTCACTTAAAAATAATTCATAAATTGTATTTTCCAGATCATTCTTTTCTACACCAAAACCGCTCGTCGTATTCCCCTGCGGATCTGTATCAATTACCAAAACTTTTTTTCCTTTAGCTGCAAGTGCAGCCGATAAATTGATAGCTGTCGTTGTCTTACCAACACCGCCTTTTTGATTTGCAATCGCGATTGTTCTTCCCATTTACTTACCTTATTCCTTTATCTTACATGTTTTTGTGTCCGCTTACGATTATATCACTAATCCACGTGAGAATCCACATATATTTTTTTACAGTTTTTATGGTACATTTTGTGAATAACTGTACGAAACATCCTACAGCTTTTCAATTTCCTCCGGATATTTCATTCCCCACGAAGCACGAAGCTCATCCATAACCCGCATCATCCTCAGGGTTTCCGCATGAGGCATGGATGGACACTCTAATTTTCCTTCCTTAATACAGGAAATTGTCTCTGCGATTTCGTATTCATAACCGCTGATCTGTTCAGGTACTTTAACTTCCCGAATAGGATTTCTGTCTTTATCATATATTTTGATGACTTCCGGATTGTTGATATTTTCTACAATCATACATCCTTCCGATCCATAAAATACACCCTGGCTGTCAGACTTACCATGAATCCCGGAATTTAATACAGCCATTCTGCCGTCCTCATAGAGTAAAAGTATACCATTTTCTCCATCTACACCAGCGCTCGTCATCTGTGCAGCGGAATGTATTTCTTTTACATGATCTCCAAAGTGCATATATGCAAAGTTCAGAGGATAAATTCCTACATCCAAAAGCGCGCCGCCCGCAAGCTCCAACTTCACAATGCGCTCTTTATTTAAAAGAGGATAATTCAAATTTGCAGTCATTTTCATCACATCGCCAACTACTTTTTCGGCAAGCAAATCATCAATTATTTTTCTGGAAGGCATATATCTTGTCCAGATTGCCTCTGTCAGAAGAAGTTCTTTTTCCCCAGCAATACGAAAAACTTCAGCTGCCTGCTTTGCATTTACCGTAAAACTTTTTTCACAGAGTACATGTTTACCTGCACCCAAACACATTTTAATATGCCGATAGTGATGGGAGTGTGGTGTTGCAATATAGACAAGCTCCACATTTTCATCCGACAGCATATCCTCATAGGAACCAAATGCATGTTGAAACCCATGATCCTTCGCAAATGTTTCTGCTTTTTCAAGATCTCTGGAGGCCACCCCATAACATTCCACCTCCGGCATTTTATTCATTGTTTCCGCCAATGTCGTGGCAATTCTCCCTGCACCTAAAATTCCAATTTTCATATATTGCACCTCACTCCTTATTTTTTTGTATTCCTATGGAAGCGCTGATTAAATCAGCACTTCCTTAGAGCCTCCGGCGGATGCACACGGATTTGCAAAGGAATGTGCCGCTTCGCGGCGCAAATCCGGTGCGGGAAACGCTTTAATCAGCGTTTCCCTATATAAAATGCTTACTATATCTCTTTATGTGGGTATTAGGTCAAAACCCCCGTTGTAGACAGTAGCATATCAAATTTGATACGCCCAAAAGGAGGGGTTTTGACCTTCACGGAAGCCGCCAAATGCTTATAAACAATCACTTGGCTCGTTTTTCACAGGAATAAAATTTCAATGTTTCACATCCCTATTTTGCCCTTTTTGTGATGTTTCACGAAGCATTTCACAATATCTTGGGTTAAATTGTTTCACGTGAAACATTATCTTGTGTCAACACTCCACTTTCTTCCAAATGTTTCACGTGAAACATTATTATTTATCCAAGTTTACGAATTTATAGTAAGAAGGATCATAATGCTAATCACCTCCGATATACGATATAATTTCCTGACGCTAATATAATTTAATAATATTATTTTTGATTGCAAATACCGCTGCCTGTGTTCGGTCAGAAACATCTATTTTTTTAAATATATTTGAAATGTGATTTTTCACTGTTCTCTCACTGATATTCAAATTTGTAGCAATTTCCTTATTAAACATGCCGTTTGCTACCTGCACAAGAACTTCCAATTCTCTATTCGTCAATAAAGAAATTTTATCTTTATCAGTATCCCTGTTAAGTAATTGGCTGTTTAAAGCAGGAATCAAAGAGGGCTGTATATAATTTTCTCCATCTCTGACAGCCTTAATCGCTTTTTTCAATTCCGCTGATTCTGAATCTTTTAAAATATATCCATCTACACCAATATCAACCGCCTTCATTAAATAATCCATTTCGTTATGTACTGTTAAAATCAAAACTCTTACCTTAGAGTCTTCCACTTTCATTTGTTTTAAAACTTCTATTCCATTCTTCTCTGGCATATTAATATCGAGAAGCAAAACCTCCGGATTACATTTTTCTAATTTTTCAAGACACTCTACCCCATTAGACGCCTCACCTACAACTTCAATGCTTCCATCAAATTCCAATAACTGTTTTAACCCTTCCCGAATCAGACTATGATCGTCCGTAATCATTACTCTTATCTTTTCCATGATCTACACTCCATTTTCTATGATTTATTTATTTATTGCTTTTTTGGTATTTCAATAAAAATGGAAGTTCCTTTCTGCGTATCTATTTCTATTCTGCCATTTAATAAGAAAACTCTTTCCTTAACGACTCTCAAGCCAAAATGCCTGTCCTTTTTTTCCGCCTTTTTTAGATCAAATCCAATTCCATTGTCGCAAATTTTTATCTGAAAAACATTTTTCTTCTCTTTTAACAATATTTCTATCCTGTTTCCTTCGGAATGTTCTATCGCATTATAAACACATTCCTGAATCATACGATAGATCATAATAAGTGAAATTTCTCTTTCTTCATCTGACAAACTTTCATCAATATCATCAATATCCGCTGCTATTTCAAAATGTCCATCCTGATTTATAAGAGAAAAAAGATTTAAAAGAGTCTGACGTAAACCAAGATCATCAAAAGTCATTGGTCTAAGATCATAAATTCTGTTTCTGATATCATCAATTACTTTTCGGAGTCCCGCCTCGATTGTGGCAAGTTCTAATTTGGCTTTCACCGGATCACGATCTATATAAAGAGAAGTCAGCTCAACTTTATGGACAAGATGAGTGAGATTTTGAAGAGAACTGTCATGAAGATCTCTTGCAATTCTTTGACGTTCCTTTTCCTGCACATCCAAAACAGAAAATTGTTTCATGTGAAACTCCGGAGAATTTTCTGCCGCACCATTTACCTTATTCATGTTTACCTCGTATCCATATCTTTTTGTTTGTCACATTTTCTTTTGTGGCTATTATATACCAAAAATCGGTGCAAGAAAAGAATATTTATAGAAATAAAACGAAATAAATGATATACTTTATGCATAAGCTAAAAACGCGGAAGGAAAACAATAATATGCATAAAAAACTAACCACAACAGTTGTATTAGCCGGAACTTCTATTGCTGCTATCCATGGAATTAACAGAATACATACCTCCCTCTGTACAATAAAAAGTCTTCTCAGCAATTCTGAAAATTACTATTATGAGTGGCGTTTTGGAAAAATCAGATATCAGAAAAAAGGAAACGGCAGCCCTCTTCTTCTGATCCATGATCTGACAGTGGGAAGCTCGAATTATGAATATCACAGGCTGATTAATAATCTGACAGAAAAACATGAAATATACTCTCTGGATCTTTTGGGATATGGCATGTCTGATAAACCTGCCATGACATACACCAATAATCTGTATGAACAGCTCATCACAGATTTTATTAAAAATATCATTGGCAGAAAAACTTCTGTTGTGGTAACGGGAGAGTCAGTGCCTTTCGTTATTATGGCATGTCATAACTATCCGGACATATTTAATAAAATCGTGTGCATCAATCCGCAAAGTCTCTATCTGCAAAACCAGATTCCTTCCAAGCAGACAAGTCTATTCAAACTGCTCATTGAATCGCCAGTAATAGGAACATTTATCTATCATGTTCTCTCCAACCGGCCAAATATAGAAACAGCATTTTATCAGACTTATTTTTACAATCCGGAAGAAGTCAGAGGAAAATATATTTACAACTATCTGGAAGCCGCCCACCTCGGAGGCTATAATTCCAAATATGCGTTTGCCAGCTATACAGGCAAATATATGAACATGAATATTCTCAATGAAATAAAAGAAGTCAATAACAGTATTTTAATGATCGGCGGTGAAAAAGAAAAAGAAATAAAGACAGTGATTGAGAACTATAAATATTACAATCCTTCTATAGAAGATACCTATATTCCAAACACCAGACATCTTCCTCAACTGGAAGCGCCTGATGAAATGCTGGAACAGCTTCGAATGTTTTTATAAAAATCGCCGTTCAGCAAGAAACAATAGGAGTATGCCTACAACAAACTCTGAGAATGCTCCACATTCTCCCTAAATGATTTACGTTATCGGCTTCTTAGCTGCTGTCCCTGCTTTCCGAGGATACTGCTTCGGGGTGGGGCGGCTTTTTTCTATTACAACTAAATTTCTGTAAATGTCAGAAGAGGGAAGCGTAAACTCTTTCTGCTCCGTCAACTTGCCGCCTAAAACAGAAATCGCGCGTTCCGCTTCCATAATCTCTGTCTTATTGTCATTCAATTTTACAGTAACTTTGTCGGATTTATAAGAAATAAATTTACCCCCTACTTTTACATAGGGAAGACAGTACTCTGACAACACAGATAAATTTGCCACCGCCCTAGAGACACAGAGGTCAAAAACTTCCCTCAACTGTCCTGGCTTCGCAAAATCTTCCGCCCTTCCATGAACCGCCTCCACATCCCGAAGTCCTAAGCTTTCAATCACTTCTTGCAAAAAATCCACTCTCTTATTCAGAGAATCCAAGAGTGTCAATTTCATATCCGGAAAAGCAATCTTGAGAGGGATACCCGGAAATCCTGCCCCCGTTCCCACGTCAATCACAGAAAGACATCCGTTTACATCACAAACCTTCACTAAAGAAAGACTGTCAATAAAATGCTTTTTCATCACTTCATCAAATTCCGTAATAGCCGTCAAATTCATCACTTTATTTTTTTCTACAAGCATCTCATAATATATGAGAAACTGATCAAACTGCGTGTCGGATAAAGAAATATGTAATTCTTGCAAATCTCTTTTAAATTGCAATGGAATCCCCCTTTTCAAAATTACCCCTCCTTATTTTTTAAATCATAAAAACACTATTCTTAAATTGTATACTTTTTTTCGTTTATAATAATTGATAAATATCATTGTAATTTTTAATTAAATTGAGAAAATAAATATGTTGCCACCCCCAGACAGGTAAAGAAAGGGGTAAATATCATGGAATCACTAATTTTCCTTATGATTCACTAACAATTATTTTTTTGTGATAATTTTCCAAGTACACTAAAAGTACAGATATATCAGCGGGCGACACCCCGGAAATTCGTGAAGCCTGTCCCACGGAAACAGGTTTGTAAGCAATCAGTTTCTGTCTTGCCTCCAGCCGCAGACTTCCCACTTCGTTATAATCCAAATCCGCGGGAATTTTTTTCTTCTCCATCTTTTTATAATGTTCCACCTGCTTTAACTGTCTCTCAATATATCCCTCATACTTAATTTCAATCTCCACCTGTTCCACTACATCTACAGAAAGAGGTTTTCTCTCAGGATCAATCTCCGCAATCATTTCATAAGTAAGCTCAGGGCGGCAAATCAATTCCGCCAACGTAACGCCTGTTTTCAAAGGAGCGCTCTCATGCACTGTCAAAAACTCCTGTATATATTTAGAAGCGCCCACAATTGTATTCTTTAAACGTGACACTTCCGCATCAATCTGCTGCTTTTTATTTAATGTCGCCTGATAAAGCTCCTCCGAAACCAAGCCGACTTTATAACCGATCTGACGAAGTCTTAAATCCGCATTATCCTGCCGCAGCAAAAGACGATATTCCGCCCTGGATGTCATCATTCGATAAGGTTCAAAATTCTCCTTTGTCACCAGATCATCAATTAAGACTCCAATATAAGCCTGAGAACGATCCAGAACAATCTGCTCTTTTCCCTGCATAAAAAGCGAAGCATTGATACCTGCCATCAAACCTTGCGCCGCCGCTTCCTCATAACCGCTGCTGCCGTTAAACTGTCCCCCACTGAAAAGCCCTCTGATACTTTTAAACTCCAAAGTCGGATAAAGCTGTTTCGGATCAATACAGTCATATTCTATGGCATAAGCATTTCTCACCATTTTACAATGCTCCAGTCCGGGCACTGTGCGGTACATGGCAAGCTGCACATCCTCAGGAAGTGAAGAAGACATACCGCTCACATACATTTCATTGGTATGCAGCCCCTCAGGTTCAATAAAAACCTGATGCCTGTCCTTATCAGAAAATTTCACTACCTTATCTTCAATGGAAGGACAATACCTCGGTCCCGTCCCCTCTATCACTCCCGCATAGATTGGCGATCTGTCAAGATTCGCTCTGATAATGTCATGGGTCTGTTCATTGGTATAAGTCAGATAACAGGACACCTGCTCAATCTGCACCTCGTCCGGATCTGTTGAAAAAGAAAAGGGAATAACCCTCTCGTCGCCAAACTGTTCCTCCATCTTATCAAAATCCAACGACCGCCTGTCCATCCTGGCAGGCGTACCTGTCTTAAAACGGCGCATCTCAATTCCGAGACTTAAAAGAGAATCCGTCAAATGGTTTGCAGCCTGCAAACCGTTCGGTCCCGTATAAGTAATTGCCTCCCCACAAAGACATCTGGCTTTCAAATAAGTACCCGTACACAAAATAACAGTCTTACATTCATATATAGTCCCTGTAAATGTTTTTAATCCTACAACTTTTTGATTCGGCAAATTGGAAGAGACTTCTTCTCCTTTTTCTACCAGAAGCTCACAGACTTCCGCCTGTTTGATGGTCAAATGCTCCTGATTCTCTAAAATCTTGCGCATTGCCCGGGAATATTCTGCTTTATCCGCCTGCGCTCTGAGAGAATGAACTGCAGGCCCTTTTGATTTGTTTAACATCTTAGACTGGATAAAAGTCTTGTCAATATTTTTTCCCATCTCCCCGCCAAGCGCGTCGATCTCTCTCACCAAATGACCTTTTGAGGTACCGCCCACATTCGGATTACATGGCATAAGCGCGATACTGTCCACACTCACCGTAAAAATTACTGTCTCAAATCCTAGCCGCGCACAGGCCAGAGCCGCTTCACACCCTGCATGTCCGGCACCAACCACACATACGTCCACTTTTTCTCTGAATTCAACCATACTCCGTCATACTCCCATTAAAGAAGAACATGTTTTTTTACTCGGATCGAAATATAGAATTTCTTAGCAAAATGTCCTTTGACACGAGCTTTAGAAATTCTTTTCAATCACTTTCCCATACAAAATTTCGAAAATATCTCATTCACCAGATCATCCTCCACTTCTTCCCCTATAATCCTTCCAAGCGCAGCATAAGCGTTCATCAAATCAATAGAGTAAAAATCCTCCGGCATATTATCCTTCAGACTCCTTTTTACTTGATTTATACTTTCAAGCGCTTCTAAGAGGGCCTCTTTATGGCGGGAACTTGTAATACAGACTTCGTCATCATAAGATATCTGCCCATGAAAAAACATTTTTTTCAACAACTCCACAAGTAAATCTAACCCGTCATTTTTTTTGGCGGAAATTCTAATCATACAAATATTTTCATTACCATCCCATTGTTTATCGTTTTCTGTTTCTGAAAGTTCATATACGCTACAATTTTTTTCACAGACGTCTGAAAACAAACCGTCGACAGAAGATTTATTAACTACTTCATCCAAATCCGATTTATTTAAAAGAATAATCGTTTTCTTTTCTTTTATCATGCGTACAATATCCACATCATTTTCATCCAGAGGAACAGAAGAATCCATCACATACAAAATCAGATCTGCATCTTCAGAAATTTTCTTAGCCTTTTCCACACCTATTTTTTCCACGATATCCTCTGTATTTCTGATGCCTGCGGTATCTATCATATTTAACGTGATATCTCCTAAATTAACTGTTTCCTCCAAAGTATCTCTGGTCGTTCCCGCAATGTCCGTAACGATAGCCCGATCCTGTCCCACAAGAAGATTCAAAAGCGAAGATTTTCCCACATTCGGTTTACCTACAATAACCGTGCGGATTCCTTCCTTCAACATCTTACCATCATCTGCAAAATCCAAAAGCTTTTCCAATTCCTTGATAAGATAACAAACCTGATTCAATAATCTTTCCGTATATCCTTCCAGACTGATATGCTCCGGATCATCCAAAGCTGACTCTATAAAAGCAATCTCATACAAAATCTTTTCTCTGAGTTCTCTTATTTTTTCAAAGACAGAACCTCTAAGCTGTTTAATCGAAGATTTGAGGGCAAACTGATTTTTCGCATGAATCATATCCATAACTGCTTCCGCTCGAGAAAGATCAATTCTTCCGTTCAAAAAAGCTCTCTTCGTAAACTCTCCCGGCTCCGCTAACCTGGCCCCTGCTTCTATCACTGTCATAAGAATTTTTTTCATCATCAGGGCACCGCCATGACAGTTAATTTCTACCGTATCCTCCGTCGTATAACTGTGGGGAGCTTTCATAACGGAAACCATCACCTCATCCAGCAGGCTTCCATTTTTTTCCATAATAAAACCATAATGAATGGTATGAGATTTATAATCAGAAAGAATATCCTCATACTTTTTATTACGGTATATTTTATTGACAATCGAAATTGCCTCCTCACCGCTCACCCTTATAATCCCTATTCCCGAATCAGACAAAGCGGTGGCAATGGCGGCAATCGTATCTGTTTTCATAGTCTTCTCCCAACATAATAACAATATCTACAGTTATTCAATTTTACTACATACTTCACAAAAAATCTACTATAACAAAAACCGGCAGGTGCACAACCCGCCGGCTTTCCAATTTTTTTACTATTTAATCCTCGAATTTTTCTTCATAATTCTTCTCGTAATTTTTTTCATAACTCTTTTCGTATTTCTTTTCACTTCTCTCATACTTCCTCAGAACCACTACCACGTGACGGAAAGGCTCGTCTCCCTCGCTGTAAGTTGTCACATACTTATCATTCTGGAGAGAGGAGTGAATAATTCTTCTCTCATAAGGATTCATAGGCTCCAGAGAAACAGGCCGCTTGGTTCTCTTTACCTTATAAGAAATATTCCTAGCCAGATTTTCCAGCGTCTCTTTTCTCCTCTTACGATAATTTTCCGTGTCAACTTTCACTCTGATATAATTCTCCGTATCTTTATTGACTACCAAAGATACCAGATACTGCAAAGAATCTAAAGTTTGTCCTCTCTTGCCGATCAAAATACCCATCTCATCCCCGGAAAGCTCAATATCCATGGAATTTTCTTCTTCATTGTAAGAAACGGATGAGACGACGGTAAGATTCATAGCCGCAAAAACGTCTTTCAGAAAATCTTTCGCTTTATCTTCCACAGAAGACTTTACTCTTACTTTAATGACAGCAGGTCTTGCGCCAATACCGAGTAATCCTGTTTTTCCTTCGTCTACTACTTCATATTCCAGCTTATCGCTGGTCACGGTAAATTTCTGACACGCTTCCGTAATCGCATCATCAACTGTTTTTGCAGATACCTCAATATAGTCCATCACTCTACCTCCTATTTGTTATTTTTTTCATTATATTGTCTAACCATATTTGCCTTAGCCATCATACTGCCCGGCTTGGCGTTTTTATTATAATATTCTGTCGATTTTTTAACAAGCTCCTCTTTTTCTTCCTGACTCAATTTAGGAGAAACAGAAGCCTTCGATGCCATACCGGCATTTTTTGTATTCATGTTTGCGTAAGCCGTCATTTTCTCCGCATTTTTTCCGGCTTTTTCCATTTTCTTTTTGGCTTTTTCTTCATTTTTCTTAATTAATTCATCCAAATCCATCTTGTCAATATGTTTGTTAATCAGAATCTGCTGAATACTTCTTACCACCGCGCCGGCTACCCAATAAAGTCCCATACCTGCAGGCAGTGTGTAGCAGAAAATAGCAGACATAATCGGCATCACCATGTTCATGGTTTTCATGGACTGCGCCATAGTATTCTGCTGCTCGTTATCCGTATTTGTTTCCTGCTGAGGCATTAGCTTTACATTGATCCACTGTGTCAGCGCCGCCAAAACCGGAATGGAAAAAGCGGCAATCATCATCAGGACGGAACCTGAAGCCCTCGCTTCACCAAAAGTAAAGGAAGGAGAGTTCGACATACTTAACCCTAAAAAGTTATTGTACTGATCAAGTAAGGACGTGGTATGGTCTATATCCGTGGAAAGAGTAGAAAAATTCTCTTTCAGACTTAACCACTCCGCACTGGAAGCCTTATTCAAAACATCCACAAACGTATTCTGCACATAGGAGGTAACGCCACCTGTAAAATTCTCGTTTTCAAACTGCTTCGCAAACATATTGGCGTTAGAAAAGCCTCTCAGAAACTCCACGCTTCCCTGTTCGGCAATCAACTTATCTACCAGAGGGAAAAATGCATCTTTCACTTTACCAACATATGCGGGAATATTATAAATTACCCGATAAAGCGCCAACAAAATAGGCATTTGGATTAAAAGCTGGATACAACTGCCTGATGGAGATACGCCGTATTTCGCATAAACCGCCTGCGTCTCCATATTCATCGCCATCATGGAATCGTTATCTTTTTTATTCTTATACTTCTTCTGAATCTCCTGAAGCTCCGGATTCATTTTCGCAGACAATTTAGAAAATTTCTGCTGCTTGATCGTAAGAGGCATCAACAAAAGATAAATAACAATGGTAAATAAAATAATAGCTAGTCCAATATTAGGAACGCCTATTTTATCTATCACAAAAAAGATGCCTTCCATAATATAACCCAATAACTTTGACACAGGACCGAGTATTGCTCCCGTATCCTTTGTCAATAAAATATTTGACAAAATATCTTACCTCCCTTACAAAACAAGTTTTCCTGCCTCTAAGGAACAGGATCATAACCACCTTTTGAAAAAGGATTACATCTGCATATTCTCCAAAGAGCGAGAAGACCACCCTTTAAAGCGCCGTATTTTTCCACAGCCTCCAACCCGTACTCCGAACAGGTAGGAATATAAGGACATTTCGTGCGCTTCATTGGAGAAATATATTTTCTATAGAATTTGATAAAACGGATCATAACTTTTTTCATCATAAATTCTAACCGTAACTGTTCAGTACCTTCTGCACTAAACTAGTTACTTTTCCTCATCGTCATAAAAATAAATTTTAATGATATGATGAAGCTTTGAAAGATGTAATAATGCGCTTTCGATCTCGGAAAAACCAACCGATGCCGCACTCTTTCTCGCAACGACTACTATATCTAAACCACTATTAAATATATTTTCGTGTAGCCGGTAACTCTCTCTCACCAGTCTGGCAAAGCGGTGTCTGACGACGCTGTTACCCACTTTCTTACTGGCGGAAATTCCCAGTCTGTTTATACTTTTGTTGTTTTCCAATACATACATCACCAAATATTTGTCGGCGTAGCTTTTACCGTTCTCATAAACATTCCGGAAATCTGCATTCTTTTTTAAGGATTCAGAAAATACCATCTTGCTGCCTTTCTGAGTAATGAGAAAAATAGGCCACATAAATGCGGCCTATGCTGATAATCTCTTTCTTCCTTTTGCACGTCTTGCAGCTAATACTTTTCGTCCACTCTTGGTACTCATTCTTTTCCGAAAACCGTGAACCTTAGCTCTATGCCTTTTTTTAGGCTGAAACGTCATTTTCATTCCATTGCACCTCCTTCTCCAAACCTTACCTATTTTATAAGGGTAACCAAATGTTATCATTTTTTGGAAAACAACATGTTGATTATATATAATTAATAGGAAAACGTCAAGTAAAACCAAGGATATTTTTGAAATTTTACTCGCAAATTAGTGCTTACGCACTCACCGTTTGATTTCACCGAACATTTGCACTTTAAAGTTGCAATAAAAACAAATACCGCTTCGCGTCGCTTATTTTTATTATGCACCTTTACATAACTAATCCACAATATGTTTATAAGTATGTGGATAACTTTCATCTTGCTTGTTCAAAAAAATTAAAACACATATTTTATCACTGTGTTTATTGTTTATATCCTATCCTACAGTTATTCACAATGATTTTTATGACAATAGAATATGTCAACCTGTCCAAAAAATATACACATACATGTTTTTCACGTGGATAACTTATCATTTGAATTTTTTTGATGTTTGTATTATTATATATGGTAGGGTAATTTTGATGTGGCACAATTATTTAAAAAAGAAACCGGAATACATCTATATAAAGACAATGAGGTTATGGATATTATGGACTCTATCAAAGAAAAATGGGATGAAATCAAAGATACAATCAGAAAAGAATATGAATTAACTGATGTTTCCTATGATACTTGGATCAAACCTCTCCGTTTTTATGAAGTGAAAGATAATATAGTAATCATTATGATACCTTCCGATCAGGCCCACGCTCTTAACTATATTTCTTCCAAATATAAAAACTTTTTTAAGGTCATCGTTTCAGAAATGATGGATCACACTTATGATATTTCCTTTATACTAGAAAAAGAAGCCATGGAACAGGAAAATAAATCAAAATCCAAAGCGAAACCTGCCAATCATGTAAACTATGAAAACTCAAATCTGAATCCTAAATATAAGTTTGATTCTTTTGTTGTAGGCAGCAATAACAAATTAGCGCACTCTGCGGCTTTGGCTGCAGCAGAATCCCCGGGTGAGGTATACAATCCCCTCTATATATATGGGGGAGCCGGCCTCGGAAAAACCCACCTGATGCATTCCATCGGACATTTTACTTTAGAAAGGAATCCGGGAATAAAAGTTTTATATGTTACCTCAGAAAACTTTACCAACGAAGTGATAAGCTGTATCAGAAGCGGTGACGCCATTAAAATGAATAACATGAGAGAGAAATACAGAACAGTGGATATTCTCATGATTGACGATATACAGTTTATTATTGGCAAAGAAAGTACACAGGAAGAATTTTTCCATACATTTAACACGCTTCACTCTGCAGGAAAACAGATTATTCTATCCTCAGACAAACCGCCGAAGGATATGGAAACATTGGAAGAAAGACTGCGTTCCCGATTCGAATGGGGATTGATTGCGGATATCCAGCCTCCGGATTATGAGACAAGAATGGCTATCCTTCAGAAAAACGCAGAAAATTATAACAAAGAAATTGACGATGAAGTTTTATCCTATATCGCAGAGAACGTAAAGTCCAATATCAGGGAACTGGAAGGCGCTTTGAATCAGATTATGGCCTTCTCTAAATTAAATAAGGTAGATATCAATCTGGAATATGCGAAAGAAGCCCTGAAAGACGTGATTTATCCGAATAAGCAGAAGGAAATTACCCCCTCTCTCATCATAGAAGTAGTAGCGGAACATTTTGGCGTCAACCCGGAAGATATCGCTTCCAAGAAAAGAACGGCAGAACTCGTACAGCCAAGGCAGGTTGTCATGTACTTTTGCAGAGAAATGACAACAAATTCCCTGCAGAGCATTGCAAAAGCAATCGGCAAAAAGGATCACACTACCGTTTTGCATGGCATTAAAACCATTTCAAAAGAAATGGAAAATAATGAAGAACTAAAAAATAAGGTAGATATTATAAGAAAGAAAATTATGCCTTAATCATTATACACATTGTTTTCAACATCTGTTGTAAAAATAGTGTGTATGAATGTGTTATGACATTAATGTCATTTATAAAATCAAAAAATTTTTGTTGAAAACTTTTGATTTATCATCAGGTTATCCTGAATTATCAACACCTTAACTTTTTTCAGAAAGCCTTTAAATAACAGAACAGATCAGGTTATTCACATATCTACATCTGTTATTATGATTACTACGGAATATTTAATAAATTATTAACTTAAGGCAGCGTTTCAATTTACCCAAAAGCAGGAAAGGAAGTTATTCACAGATGAAAATTGTATGTACAAAATCAAATCTATTAACCGGCGTACAGACAGTATCCAAAGCTGTCCCAAATAAAACTACCATGTCTATTTTGGAATGTATTCTGGTAGATACTACTGATAATGAAATCAAGCTGACTGCAAACGATATGGAGCTTGGCATTGAGACTATTATAGAAGGAGAGATTTTAGAGAAAGGTACGATTGCACTTGACGCTAAAATTTTTCTTGAGATTGTGAGAAAGCTTCCTGATAACGATATCACCATCGAGACAGATCCTTCCTTTAAAACAACCATTACTTGTGAAAAGGCTAAATTCAATATCATAGGAAAGTCGGGAGAAGATTTTTCCTATCTCCCTGAAATTGAAAAAAATGATTCTGTTGTCATCTCACAGTTTACATTGAAAGAAGTAATCCGGCAGACTATTTTTTCTATAGCGGATAATGAAAACAATAAACTGATGACAGGCGAATTGTTTGAGATAAACAACGATACATTAAAAGTTGTCTCTCTGGACGGACACCGCATTTCCATCAGAAAGATTGCTCTTAAAAATTCTTATGGCAATAAAAAAGTAGTGGTTCCCGGAAAGACACTGAGTGAAATCAGTAAAATTTTATCCGGGGATATGGATAAAGACGTCAATATCTTCTTTACGGATAAGCATATATTGTTTGAATTTAACGATACAGTTGTTGTTTCCAGGTTGATCGAGGGAGAGTATTTTAAGATAGACCAGATGCTTTCCAGTGATTATGAGACAAAAATTAAAATGAATAAGAGAGAGCTTCTTGACTGTATTGACAGGGCGACACTTCTTGTAAAGGAAGGGGATAAGAAACCTGTTATTATTGATGTGAAAGATACTTCCATGCAGCTAAAGATGAATTCTACGGTGGGAAGTATGGATGAAGATATTGATATTAATAAAGAGGGAAAGGATTTGAAAATAGGATTCAATCCAAAGTTTTTGATTGATGCACTGCGCGTGATCGAGGATGAAGAGATTCTGCTCTATATGGTGAACCCGAAAGCACCCTGCTTTATCAAAGATGAGAGTGAAAGTTATATTTATATGATTCTTCCGGTGAATTTCATAAACGTCGAATAACAATGTGAGAAGTATTTCTAAAGAAGTTCTGCCATAGGACGTGATGCCAAGAACTTCTAAGTTTAGTGTGAGAGAATGCCAGAAAACGGCATTCTCTGCATGTATGTTGTGTATAAGGTGGAAAAATATGGAAACAATAAGAATCAGGGATGATTTTATCAAGCTCGGGCAGGCTTTGAAATTGGCGGGTTTGGTGGAATCCGGCGTGGATGCAAAAATAGAAATTCAGGAAGGTTTTGTAAGAGTGAACGGTGAAGTAGAAGTGCGGCGCGGTAAAAAAATACATCCCGGTGATGTGATTGCATACAATGGACAACAAATTAAGGTAGTGGATGAATGATTATCAAATCGTTGGAATTAGCGGATTTCAGAAATTATGATTCTTTACATATTGATTTCAGTAAGGGAACAAATATTTTATATGGAGATAACGCACAGGGAAAGACAAATATTTTAGAAGCTATTTTTCTATCCGCTACTACCAAATCTCACAAAGGAAGCAAAGATAAGGATATTGTCAATTTTGCGAAAGAGGAAGCGCATATCAGGACTTATCTGGAAAAGGAAGAAGTTGAGATCAGGGTAGACATGCACCTTCGCAAAAATAAGACGAAGGGAATTGCCATAGACGGGCAGAAAATAAAAAAAGCGGCGGAACTTCTCGGATTGTTGAATGTCGTATTTTTTTCACCTGAAGATCTCTCCATTATAAAAAACGGCCCTTCGGAGAGAAGAAGGTTTGTGGATATGGAGCTGTGTCAGCTTGATTCGTTTTATATCTACAATCTGAATCATTACAATAAGATTGTTAATCAAAGAAATAAGCTGCTGAAGGATATGTATTTTAATCCATCCTTAAAAGAAACTTTGAATATTTGGGATTCTCAGCTTGTTTCTTTTGGAAGTAAAATTATAGAGAGAAGAAAACTTTTTGTAGAACAGCTCAATGAGATTATTTTTGATATACATAAAAAACTGTCAGGAGATAAAGAAGAACTTATTATTCATTATGAACCTGATGTTTTGATAGAAAATTATGAAAAATCACTTTCTTCCTGCCAGGACAGAGACATTAAATTAAAACAGACAACTGTAGGACCGCACAGAGATGATTTTTCTTTTATGGTAGGAGATATTGATATCAGGAGATTCGGTTCTCAGGGACAGCAGAGAACGGCGGCGCTCTCTTTAAAATTGTCTGAGATAGAACTTGTAAAGAAATTGACGAAAGACAATCCTGTTCTGCTGCTCGACGATGTGTTGTCAGAGCTTGACAGCAACAGACAAAATTACCTGCTCAGTACGATCGGAGATATTCAGACGATTATTACCTGTACAGGATTGGATGAGTTTGTGAATAATCGGTTTGAAATTGATAAGGTTTTTAAGATAGAAAACGGAAGTATTGTGGAGTAATTGTATTATAAGGGGTTTTTTGTTTTAAAACGGAGGTAAAAAATGGCAGATAATTTTGAAGAAGTGAATAACAGTGAATATGGTGCGGATCAGATACAGATTCTGGAAGGTCTGGAAGCGGTCAGAAAAAGACCGGGTATGTATATCGGCAGTACTTCTCTGAGAGGACTCCATCATCTTGTCTATGAGATTGTTGACAATTCTGTGGATGAGGCGCTTGCCGGCGTCTGTACGGAAATTTATGTGACCATCAATCAGGATAATTCCGTTACCGTGGAGGACAATGGCCGTGGTATTCCTGTCGGCATCAATCACAAAGCGGGTATTCCCGCTGTTGAGGTTGTATTTACGGTTCTTCATGCGGGCGGCAAATTCGGCGGCGGCGGATACAAAGTGTCCGGCGGCCTGCACGGTGTGGGCGCGTCTGTGGTAAATGCGCTCTCCGACTGGCTGGAAGTGGATATCTGTCATGAAGGTAAAGTATATCATCAGCGATACGAGAGAGGACACGCTTGTAATAAATTAAAAGTGATTGGAGACTGTGACCCGGAAAAGACAGGAACAAGGGTACAGTTTAAACCTGACGACACAATCTTTGAGGAGACGGTATTTGAGTATGATACGTTAAAGACAAGACTGCGCGAGACGGCTTTTCTGACAAAGGGATTAAAGATTGTCTTAAAAGATGACAGAGACGATCAGAAGCAGGAAAAGACATTTCATTATGAGGGTGGTATCAAGGAATTTGTTACATACCTGAACAGAAGCAAAGAGTTTTTGTATGAGCAGATTATGTATTTTGAAGGGACGAAAAACGGCGTTTATGTTGAGGTTGCACTGCAGCACAACGATTCCTACAATGAAAGCGTTTATACCTTCGTAAATAATATCAATACACCGGAGGGAGGCACCCATCTGGTCGGTTTCAGAAATGCTCTTACAAAAACTTTTAACGATTACGCGAGAAACAATAAGCTCTTAAAGGAAAGTGAACCAAATCTTTCCGGTGAAGATATCAGGGAAGGCTTGACGGCTATTATCAGTGTCAAGATCGAGGATCCGCAGTTTGAGGGACAGACAAAACAGAAGCTCGGAAATTCCGAGGCGAGAGGTGCAGTAGATAGTATCGTAAGCGAACAGCTCACTTACTTTTTGGAGCAGAATCCTTCTGTTGCCAAAATTATATGCGAAAAATCCATTCTGGCGCAGAGGGCGAGAGAGGCGGCGAGAAAGGCGAGAGATCTGACACGCCGCAAGACGGCTCTGGAGGGAACGTCTCTTCCCGGAAAATTGGCGGACTGTTCCGATAAAGACCCAAAAAACTGTGAAATTTATATTGTTGAGGGAGATTCTGCGGGAGGCTCCGCAAAAACGGCGAGAAGCCGTGCGACGCAGGCGATCCTTCCCCTCCGCGGTAAAATTTTGAATGTGGAAAAGGCGCGTCTTGATAAGATATATGCCAATGCGGAAATCAAGGCGATGATAACGGCTTTCGGCACGGGAATCCATGAAGATTTCGATATTTCAAAACTGCGTTATGATAAAATTATTATTATGACGGATGCGGATGTGGACGGCGCCCATATCGCGACATTGATGCTGACGTTTATCTACCGCTTTATGCCGGAGCTGATTAAACAGGGTCATGTGTATCTGGCAAAACCTCCTCTTTATAAGCTGGAGAAAAACAGACAGGTATGGTATGCCTACAGTGATGATGAGCTGGACGCGATCTTATCAGAGGTGGGGCGTGACCAGAATAATAAGATTCAGCGTTACAAAGGTCTGGGTGAGATGGATGCCGATCAGCTCTGGGAGACTACCATGGATCCGGAGAGAAGAATCCTTCTTCGTGTGAATTTCAATGAAGAGGAAGAGTCAGAAGTGGATCTCACCTTTAATACCCTGATGGGAGACAAGGTAGAACCTCGCAGGATTTTCATTGAAGAAAACGCGAAGTTTGTGAAGAATTTAGATATTTAATTCAGAAAGGCATATATGATGGATGATAAGATTTTTGATAAGATAGAGGATGTCGATCTTAAGAAAAAGATGGAAGATTCTTATATCGACTATGCCATGAGCGTCATTGCCGCCCGTGCGCTGCCGGATGTGAGAGACGGCTTGAAGCCTGTGCAGCGTCGTGTCCTTTATTCCATGATTGAATTGAATAACGGACCGGATAAACCTCACAGAAAAAGCGCCCGTATCGTCGGTGATACCATGGGTAAATATCATCCTCACGGCGACAGCTCCATTTACGGTGCACTGGTAAATATGGCCCAGGACTGGTCTACCAGATATCCGCTGGTGGACGGGCATGGAAATTTCGGTTCCATGGACGGCGACGGCGCCGCGGCAATGCGTTACACGGAGGCTCGTCTCAGCAAAATTTCCATGGAGCTTCTGGCGGATATCAATAAAAATACCGTAGACTTTGTGCCGAACTTTGACGACACGGAGAAAGAACCTGTGGTTCTGCCTAGCCGTTATCCGAATCTTTTGGTAAACGGTACGACAGGTATTGCGGTCGGTATGGCTACCAACATTCCGCCTCACAATCTGCGTGAAGTGACGAATGCCGTTGTCAAAATTATTGATAATCAGGTTAATGAGAGCAGACAGACGGATTTGGATGAACTGCTGCAGGTTGTCAAAGCGCCCGATTTTCCCACCGGCGGTATTATTTTAGGTACAAAAGGCGCGGAGGAAGCGTACCGTACGGGACGCGGCAAGGTCAGAGTCCGCGCGGTCACGGAAATTGAGACAATGGACAACGGAAAGAGCCGTATTATCGTGACGGAGCTTCCCTATATGGTAAACAAGGCGAATCTGATTTTAAAGATTGCCGATCTGGTAAAGATGAAAAAAATCGACGGTATCACGGATCTGCGCGACGAGACGAACCGTGAAGGTATGAGAATCGTGATTGAGCTGAGAAAGGACGCCAACGCGAACGTAATCCTGAATCAGCTTTATAAACACACGCAGCTTCAGGATTCTTTCGGTGTGATTATGCTCGCCCTTGTCAATAATGAGCCGAAGGTGATGAACCTTCTGGATATGCTGACCTATTATCTCGACCACCAGAAGGACGTGGTGACGAGAAGGACGAAATACGATCTTGATAAGGCGGAGGAGAGGGATCATATTTTACAGGGTCTGCTCATCGCTCTGGATAATATCGACGAAGTGATCCATATTATGAGAAGCAGCCGTACCACCCCCATCGCGAAAGAGAGATTGATGGAGCGTTTCGGGCTTTCCGACGTACAGGCACAGGCGATCGCGGATATGCGTCTGCGCGCGCTGACCGGTCTGGAGAGAGAAAAGCTTGAGAACGAGCATGAGGAGCTCCTCAAAAAGATTCAGGAGTTGAAGGCGATTTTGGCTGATGAAAAACTACTTCTTGGCGTGATCAAAGAGGAAATGATGA
>ERZ779637.169-NODE-169-length-47817-cov-12.693857_pt1 | contig 47817 bp, 37 predicted proteins | sample MGYA00514196_ERZ779637 | MGnify/ENA primary metagenome ERZ779637 (study PRJEB29562, sample SAMEA4376700) | mouse gut metagenome | isolation source: Cecum | study: EMG produced TPA metagenomics assembly of the A DSS colitis mouse model was used to assess the...
CCAGCACCCGGGAGCGGCGGAGCAGGTCGCGGCCAATGTCAATGCTGCTCTTGTGTTCCTCGGGAACCGCGTCATTGAGGAAAAAGCCTTGATATTACAGTGTTCCTAATAGGAGACATTCATATCTAAACTGCCGGAAAAGCCCGGAAATACAGGCTATTCCGACATATAATAATTTCTAAAGAGATAATCTAAATTCACCCATAATTTTGTGCAAAAACATTCGCCAGAGTATTGAGCAGCGTCAACGGGAAGGAGATAGGCGACGCCGTTTTGGCTGTTATTCGTATGTGGTTGGGAACTGCGGGAGAAGTGATTGCTTTGGATGGGAAAACCATTCGCAGTAAGGCGAAAGTGGGCACCCACCACAGCGCCCTACAGATATTCAGCGGCTATGTAATCAGCAGCGGGGTGATTCTGGCCCAGGAGCCATTCATGAGAAGACCGACAAGATACCTGTATTTCAGGAAATGCTAAGCTGGAGGTCATTAAATGATCTGTTTAACAAAGAGGCACAGACGGATTGACCGCCTGAAATAGAATATAAATATTCCAGCCGGACGAGAAAATCCCGCCCGGCTAGGTTACGATGCCTATTTTGTTGTGATATGGCCTAAAAACAAAGTGAGTTGCTTGTATGATTCGCTGGTTATTCTCTTTTTCTAGAAATTATTCTTGACTTCTGGCGTTCCCCAAGCGGCCTGGTGCCTCCCACCGTCAGGCTCGGCGGCTCAGCGGCCACTCTCCAGATCCTTCACCAGGGGCGGGATCTGGGCGATCATGTTGTCCATGTCCTCAAACATGGCGCTCTTGGTGGTGCCCAGGCGGCTGGCGGAGTCAATGTGCTTGAGTACCTCCTGGTACTGCTCCTTAATCTGGTCAAAGAACTGGCGGATGACCTGGAGCTCCTGCTGGGATGTGCCGATTACGCCGGAGATCTCCGTCTGTACGGCCACCGCGCCCTCGGCCGCGGAGGTGATCTTCCGGAATGTCTCGTCGGTGCGGCTGACAATGTCCGCCCCCTGGCCCAGGGTCTGCTGGGATGCCTGGATGCTGTTGCTGAGCTGGCTGGCGCTGCTCTCCACGTCACACACGCCGGTGTCCACCTCGTTGGCCAGCACCTTGATCTCCTTAGCCAGGGCCTTTACCTGCTCCGCCACCACCGCGAAGCCCCGGCCGGCCGCGCCGGCTCGGGCGGCCTCAATAGAGGCGTTGATGGCCAGGATGTTGGTCTGATCCGCAATGGAGACAATTTTTCCCATGCACTGCTGGATCTCGTGGATGGCGGACTGGAGCTGATGAAAGGTCTCCGACATCTCCTCATAGGACGCCTGCACCTGGGCGGAGCTCTGCCCCAGCTCCTCCATCTGGCTCTGGGCCTCGGCTACGGTCTGGGAGATATCCCCCTTGACCTGAGCGAACTGCTCCGCAGTCTCATTAATGTTGGAGAAGGAGTCCCCCAGGTTCTTCAATTTTGTCTGGAACTGTTCCGCCTCCCGTATCACGCCGGAGAAGGACGCGCCCACCTGACGCAGCTCCCAGAGGGAGGATACCTCCTTCTGCACCAGCTCCTTCTGGTAGTCCTTCAGACTGCCCGCCACGTGGAGCACCGGGTAGAGGCTCTTCTCCTCCCGGATCTGCTCCGGCTTTGGCCCCTTCTTTCCTGCAAACAGCATATGGCAATCCCTCCCTTATTCAAACACCACGCACGTCATGGACTGGTTGACGAAGCGGTTGTTGTAGTGCTCGCCGTACCCTACGAAGCCGGCGTGGCAGCCCAGGGCCGCCATCTCCCGCAGGTAGGTCTGCATGTAGTTGTGTTCGGAGAACAGCTTGTAGCGGAACAGGCAGTTGACCGAGAAAATGGCCGAACGGCGGGGAAACTCCTGGCAGATCTGCGCGATGGTGTTCCTGGTGATGGCCTGATAGTCCCCCAGTTCCAGGAGGATGAGCACGTCGGAGTCGTTGACCTGGCGGAAGCAGGCCAGGGCGTTGCCGTGGACCTCCTTGATGGAGATAATGCAGGTATCGTCCCCGTTGACCTTGCCGAAGGGGTTCTGGAAGGTGCGGGTGAGGATCTCCTCATCCGTCACGTGGAGAATGCCCTTGTAGACCTGCTTGGCGGGCTTGCCGTTGAGGGAGCCCAGTATGTAGTTGGCGCGGTCCGTGTCCGAGGCGATGAAACTGTAGTTCCCCAGCTGGTGGTAGATGTTCTCCTTGTAGGTCTTCACCCGGCCGTTCAGATTGCGGACCAGGGCGTAGGCCACCGCATCCTGGTAGACGCGGCCGTTGGCGGACACCCTGCCCTCGCCGCCGGTGCCGCCCACCAGGGAGATCCCCCGCTGCCGGAGGGCGTTGTTCATGGTGGTCAGCACGCAGGCGTCGTTGCCGGTGCAGAAGTCGATGCACACGGTATCCCGGCTGGCCCCGCCCACGGTCCGCATGTCCTGCTCCAGGCGGCGGATGTACTTGACCGGCATGGAGGACACCTCCTCAAGGACGTTGGACGCGGCGGTCACGCCGTCGGAAAAGGCGATTACCCCCACGCCGTTCTCCACGATCCCGATCTGATAGCTCATGCCGATGCACCCGATGCTGGGCACGCCCGGGAATTGCTTCTCCAGCTCCCGCACATGCTCCTCAAACTGGGAATTGTTGGACAGCAGCATAATAAACTGGGGGCGTTGGAGGCCCTGAACCGCCTCCCCCAAATTCCCCCGCTGGCTCATCCCAAAAAACTGTTTCACACCCAAGGTCTCCCTTCTACGATTCTGCGTTGTCAGGTCTGATTATACTGGAAAGCGTCTCCTATGTCAATATTCTCCAATATTAAGGGAGTGTCCAAATTGTAGGAGCACAATACATCTTGGTCAGCGGAAGAAACAAATTGGACAAAGTCCGTGACAAAATCACGCAGAAAATGAGCCGTGACGGGGCTATCGAGGTAAATGCGGCGACTGGGAAACAAAGGCGTATCAGCAAACGGGCGCGGGAAGCTGCCTTACTGAAAACGCCAGAGCAACAGGCAGCGCAGCACATACCGGGCAATTCCACCCCGGATATTTCTCCTATGCGCCGGGAATGGAGCCGGAACAGGACACGGGAACCGCCGAGCGCGTCTTAGAGCATATCGACGGGGCGCACACCCGCAGAGCCAGCAAAAAGGAGGGCAGCTATTCAAGAGACTGAGGAGCAATCGTCGCATAACAAATTCCTGCTAGAGTAAAACAGGGGGTGCAGTCTTAGCTTATTTCTGCAGCCCATTTATATATAATTTACCACTCCTTTACAGACATAAAAAGCGCTTGACCCCTGCCTTTTCCCGCGTTATAATGAAAATAATTTGAAAGAAAGGAGGTATTTCGCATGATGAAGATCAAACATTATGAAACATATGAAGATAAGAGGTGCGATTTCTTGTGAATATCGAGATAAGAAACCTATCCAAATCCTACAAGAGCCGGACAAAGACCACGCAGGCCCTGCGGGACGTGAATCTGACGATCAAAAGCGGGGAAATTGTGTGCGTCCTGGGCCACAACGGCGCGGGGAAAACCACCCTGGTCAAATCCATCTGCGGCCTGTTGTGCCCGGACCAGGGGGCCGTGTATCTGGACGGGCGGGCGGTCCACGAGAACCTGTCCTTTGCCCATGGAAGATGCAGCGCGGTCCTGGAGGGCTCCAGAAACATCTACTATTACCTGACCGCCTATGAAAACCTCCGGTACTTTGGCCTGCTCAACGGCCTGGGGCACAGGGAGATCGACGAAAAAGCGGCGCACTATTTGCGCCTGTTTTCCCTGGAGCAGTTCCGGGACGTGCCCGTCAACGCCTTTTCCCGGGGGATGCAGCAGAAGACCGCCATCATCATTGCGCTGATGAAGGACCCGGAGGCGCTGCTGCTGGACGAGCCCACCCTGGGCCTGGACATCCTCTCCTCCGACGCGGTGATTGAGATTCTCCACCAGCTGGCCTCCGACGGGGGCCGGTCCATCATCATCACAACCCACGATGTACACCTGATCGAGCGGCTCAACGCCCGGATGGTGTTTATGAACCAGGGCCAGGTGGTCCGGGACAGCCGCCTGCCGGAGCTGAAAAGGGACGGCGTGGACCGGCGCTACCAGATCACCCTCCAGTTGCGCCCCGGCGGCCCGGAGCTCCCGGCGGACGCGGAGGTCCGGGAGCGGCAGGGGGACATGGCCGTGTTTGAGACCGCAGACTGCCGCTGGCTGGAGCAGGTCCTCGCCTCCGAGCAGCTCATCCAGATCGAAAAGTGCAGCCAGTCCGTGGTGGAGATCTACAAGGCGGTGATGAGCGGTCATGCGTAACAGTGTTCAGCTTTTGAAGGCGGAATGCCTGAAGGTCTTCGGTGATGTGAAGATCTACTGGCTCAACTATGCCTTTGGCAATCTCAACGTGTTTTTCATGTTCCTGGGCCTCTTCTACGCCTTCTCCAAGGGCAGCCAGGACCAGCTGGGGAAGCTGACCTTCCTCTTCGGCCTGATGTACTGGTATTTTGGGGTCCATGCGGTGGACCTCATGGGGCTGCTGATGGAGGAGGAGATCCAGCAGGGGACGCTGGAGCAGCTTCTCATGACCCGAACGCCCCTGAGCGCGTCCCTGTTTTTCCGCATTGTGGCGCAGATCCTCTTTGATCTGGCCAAGGGCGTGTTCGTGTTCGCCGTGTGCATGTGGGCCTTTGACATCAATCTCTCCCAGATTCTCAGCCTGCGGTTTACGGCGTCCGTGGCGGTGTTTTTCATCGGACTGCTGGCCATGTACGGCTTCGGCTATATGATCGCCGGTCTGTCCCTGGTGTACAAGCAGGCGTCGTCCATAGCCTCCGTGTCGTCCACGCTGATCCTGTTTTTCTCCGGCACGACGATTGATATTGCCGCCTTTCCGGAAATTGTCCAGGCGCTGGTGCGGCTGTTTCCGTTTTATTGGAGCAATGCGCTCATCGAGGGGATTCTGCGGCTGGACGGCAGCGGAATGGCCCGCAGCGGAGCGGTCCTGCTCCTGGAGCTGGCGGCGTGGACCATGGGCGGCATATGGACGCTCCACCGCTGTCTGCGAGTCGTATATGACCGCGGAACAGCGGGGAACTACTGAGGAGGGGCCCTATGAAGCTGTTAAAAATGGAGATCGAGCGGCTGATCTCAGAGATCAAAAACTACAGGCTGGATAATATTGTGGGCCTTGCGGACGTGTTTCTCCTGTGCCTGGGGATTTTTCTGGGCACGGGAAGGGATATTTTTCCAGAGAGCTCCCTGGCCTACGCCCTGCTGGGCATGATCCTGTGGCGATACGCGGTGCTCTGCCTGGGCACGGCGTGCAGCATTGTGCAGCGGGAGATCCGGCTGGGAACCCTGGAGCAGCTGATGATGGCGAGATACCCTCTCATGGAGGTGGTGGTTATCCGGCTGCTGGCGGCCATGCTGGTGGAGACGGTGAAGCTGGCCGCCGTGTCCGCGCTGCTGGTGGTGACCTTCCGCATCCCGCTGGATTGGGGGGCCTCCCCCTGGCTGACTGCCGCATCCGTGGTCCTGTGCCTCGGAGGTACGGTGGGAATGGGCTGCTTTGTGGCCGGCGTGGCCTTGGTCTACAAGCGGGCAAACGCGCTGGTTAATTCACTGAGCTATTTTACCCTGTTTTTCACCGGCCTGATTCTGCCGCTGGAGATCCTCCCCGCCGGCTTCTCCTACGCTGCCGCCCTGTTCCCCTTCCGCTGGTGCGTGGAGATCATCCGGGGAAACGGGGCGCAGGCGGGGTTCGGGGGGCTGCTGGCGGCCTCCCTCCTGTGGCTGGCTGTGGGGGCGCTGTCCTTTTCCCGGGCCATGGACCGCACAATGGCCTGCGGCACCACGGCCCAGTACTGAGGCAGGGCGGAGACGCGCCTCTTTTTTGGTATAAGCCCACAAAAAAACCTGGACATTGGCCCTCAAGTGTGGTATAGTTAGACAACCGAAGGAGAGGGAAGAGCGTCCTTACGGGCAAAAAAGGAGGTATGTTCATGGAACCCAGGTTTTTCAAGATCCCTGTCTGCGTGGGAGACGTGACGCTGCGGGTGGCCCAGGGCCATTTCGCTACCAGACACAGCCACATCAACTACTTCATCGACGTGACCAGGCAGCAGTCCTGCCTTCAGGAGGCGGAGGCCGTGGCCCAGCAGTTGGCCCAGCGTCTGCCCTACGCGGTGGTGGACACCATCCTGTGCATGGACGGCACCCGGGTCATCGGCACATGCCTTGCCCGGCGGCTGACCCAGGAGGGCTACGGCTCGGTCAACCAGGGGAAGGAGATCTACCTCCTGCGGGAGAACGTCAGCTCCGGCGGGCAGCTGATCTTCCGTGACAACGCCCGCTTCATGCTGGAGGACAAGAACGTGCTGGTCCTGCTGGCCTCCATCACCACCGGCAGCACGGTGGAGAAGGCCATGCGGTGCGTGTGCTACTACGGCGGCAGCGTGGCCGGCGTGGCCTCCATCTACAGCCACCTGGAGGAGATCGGCGGCGTGAAGGTGGTGTCCCTGTTCAACACCGGGGACCTCCCGGGCTATGCCAGCCACTCCCCGGAGGAGTGCCCCCTGTGCAAACAGGGGCTGGAGGTGGACGCGGTGGTGGACAAGTTCGGCTACTCCGCGCTGTAGGCCCCGTACATAGAAAACCGGTCCCCCGGCAGCCTGATGGCCGCCGGGGGATTTCCTGTCTGTATTCCCACAGTGGGATGCTGTTCGGCAAAAGAGGGCGTCCCCCTGGGAGGCCGCTGTCACACCCTGCCTCTCAACGCTCGTGGCGGCTGCCGGAGATGTCCTGGGCGGCGTAGACCACCGTTTTGGGCATGTCGTCCGCGTCGTTCTGGGCCAGCACCGCGGTGGCCCGGACCCAGCCGCAGTTGTCGGAGCCGGCGTCGTCGGGCAGCTTGCGGAACTCTACCGCCACGCAGGGCTGCCACCAGCGCAGCTTCTCCCGCAGATTCTGAATGCTCATAACCCGCAGGTATTCCTCCCTGTCGTCGGGGTGGATGAAGTGGTTGGCGTAGATTTGCAGGGCCGCGGTGAAGTTGACCTCCTCGCCCAGCACATCCTCCACCCGCCGCAGCTGGATCACGGCCCGGAAGGAGTCGTGGTCCAGGTCAATGTAGTAGGTGGAGAAGAAGAGGCTGCTCAGGCTGCTGATGATGTGGGCCCGATCCTCCAGAGTCTGGAGCTGGCTGGCCTCCTGCTGCTTCTCCCTGGTGACGTCCTGTCCCAGGATGTTGACCATCACCCGCTCCCCCTGCCGGCTGTATATGACGCGGAGCTCGATCCAGCGCACCGGCTGGCCCAGGAGGCGGTACTGGCAGACCTCCTCCCCGTAGTCCTCAATGGTCTCCGCCCGCTCCCGCAGGTGCTCCAGGGACAGACAGGCCCGGAAGCTGTCCCGGTCAGCCGGGTGGACGTGGCTGGACAGAGCGGTCTGTATGTACTGCCCATAGTCGCCGGTCTGGGAGCTCTCCGGACCGGCGTGCAGGGCCAGATTCACCCGCTCGCACTGGCCGCTCTCCAGATCCACAGTGTTCATCATCTTGAACCGGGACCTGAGGATGGCCGCCATCTGCATATCCCGCATAGAGTGGGCCAGCTCCCGGCGTATCTGCTTATCCACGTCCTGGAGCGCCAGAACCGTGTAATCGCTGGCCTTGGGCCCCTGGCCGAAGTAGGCGGTCACGGAGATGTAGCGGTAGTCCTCCCCGCTGCGCCACTGGCACAGGAGCTCCGCCTTCTGCCGGCCCTCGCCCCTGGCCCGGCGCAGGCCCTCCAGGGAGAAGCGCCGCTGAAATTCCGCCTGATAGGCCTCGTGGAGACGGTCCTTGATGTGGGAGCGCATCAGCTCGCTCCAGGGCGGCGCCAGGGTGGACGCGCCCTCCCGCATCTGCCCATCCACCCGGACGGCGGCGGCCGTGCCGGCGTTGAGATCAATGGTGTAGATGCTGAAATTTCGCTCCCCCAGGGTGCGGATCAGCTCCTGGCTGCGCACGCTGACCCCCTCCAGACCCTTCCGGAGCACGTCGTGTATGTCCCTGACGCTGAGAATGGCGCGGCGGATCTCGCCGCAGCAGACCGGATCGGGGAACAGCTCCATCAGGTTCCAGCGGTAAGTGCCGCCCGTGCGGCGGCGGTAGATGAGGCGAAGCGTCTCCTGCCCGGTCTGGAGCAGGGAGCGCAGCTGATGGGGCTGGATAAAGGCGGCAAACCGCTCCACATCCCCGGGGTGGATGGCGCCGGACCGGGCGAACTGCTCCAGCTGCGGGGAGAGACCGCCCCGGCGCAGCTGCCAGCCCTCGGGATCCGACTTGAGCACGTCGCAGGTGTCCTGCGCCAGATCCACCCGCAGGATCTCCCGGTAGGCGCGGCCCACAGCGTCCGGCCGGGGGGACACGGTGACGATAAAGGCGGGCACGCCGTCCTCCCACAGGACTCTGGAGGCGGTGAGGTACACCAACCCGCCATAGCTGTCGCTGCAGCTGACGGACCGGCTCTCACGGCGGTCCTCGATGGTCAGCAGGGGGCAGCAGGCGCAGGACCCGGACCAGATCTCGCGGCAGGGGCCGCCCAGGCGCGCCGCCGGCGAGACCTCCCGGATCTTGCGGTTGAAGTAGAGGATCCTGCGATCCGCCTCCCGGACGACGTATACGCCGGTGTCCGACAGGGCGTCCAGTATGTTTTCGTAGTCTCTGCTCTCCAAAAGCTATCCCTCCCAAGGCTTCGCGGCAAAAGCGCGCCGGTCGGCACGGAGGACGGCCGCACAAATTCTCATCATTATAGCATATAAAAATGGGAGAATCAACCGGGAAATGGGGCATATGAGAAAAAATTGCAAACCGCCCGGGACCATAGGTTCCGGGCGGCGGGAGGGGCGTTTCAGGGTTGGACGCGGGCGTATCCCGGGCGGCGGAGCCGGCTGATGACGGCCCTCAGCCTGGACATGTCGATGGGCTTGGCCGTGTGGGCGTCCATGCCAGCGGCCAGGGCGGTCTGCACGTCCTCCTCAAAGACGTTGGCGGTCATGGCGATGATGGGGATAACGTCCGCCAGGGGATGTCCGCTGCCGCGGATGGCCCGGGTGGCGTCGTAGCCGTCCATGACCGGCATCTGCACATCCATGAAGATCATGTCGAACTCCCCGGGCTGGGAGGCCGCGAAAAGGCTGACCGCCTCCCGGCCGTTGGGGACCACCTGACAGGCGGCGCCCTCCATCTCCAGCAGCTCCACCAGGATCTCCGCGTTGATCTCGTTGTCCTCCGCGGCCAGAATCCGGAGCCCCTCCAGGGACGCCTCCTCCTGCTCCGGAGCCTCCTGGGGCCCGGGCTCCGGCTCCAGCAGCTGGGCCGCCGCCCGCTGGAGGCGGGAGAGAAAGAAGGGCTTGGGCAGGAACAGGTCAATCTCCATGCTCTGCCCGGCGTGCCGGGCCTCGTCCAGGTCAAAGGAGGTGAGGACCAGGAGGGGCGGCTGGGGCCCCGCCGTCCGGCGGATGCGCCGGGCGGCCTCCAGCCCGTCCATGCCGGGCAGCCTCCAGTCCAGGAGGATCAGGTGGAAGGGGCGGCCCTGGGCTGCGGCGCGCTCGGCCAGCGCCACCGCCTGGGGCCCGCTGGCGGCGCAGGCAGCCTCCAGGCCGGCCTCCTCCAGGGCGGACCGGACGCTCTGGCAGGCGGCCTCCTCGCCGTCCGCCACCAGCAGGCGTGTGATGCCGTGGCGCGGCCAGAAGCCGTCGTCCCGCGCCTGGTCCGCTGCGGCCAGCTCCAGGTCCAGGGTGAAGGTGGCGCCCTGGCCCAGCTCGCTCTCCACGCAGATGGACCCGCCCATGAGATCAACGATGTTTTTGGTGATGGCCATGCCCAGGCCCGTGCCCTGGATCTCCCGGGTGGCGTCGGTGATCTCCCGGGCAAAGGGGTCAAAGATGGTCTGCATAAAGGTCTCGCTCATGCCGTAGCCGTTGTCGGCCACGATGAAGCGCAGGCGGGCCCGGCCGGGGGCGCAGGCCCCCAGCCCCTGGAGGGTAAGGGAGATCTGCCCGCCGGGCTGGGTGTACTTCACGGCGTTGGACAGGAGGTTGATGAGTACCTGGTTCAGCCGCAGCTTGTCGCCCAGCAGCAGCTCCGGCAGGCTGCCCCGGGTGTGCAGCGCAAAGCGCTGGGACTTGGCCCGGGCCTGGGGCAGCATCATGGCGTACAGATCGTCCACCAGCTGGGGCAGGCTGAACTCGGACACGTTCAGGCTGGTCTTGCCGCTCTCGATCTTGCTCATGTCCAGGATGTCGTTGATGAGGTTGAGCAGGTGCTGGCTGGAGGAGGAGATCTTCCGGGTGTACTCCCGGACCTTCTCCGGATGCTCCGCGTCCCGGCCCAGCAGCACGGAGAAGCCCACAATGGCGTTCATGGGGGTGCGGATGTCGTGGGACATGTTGGCCAGGAAGTTGCTCTTGGCCTCGTTGGCGGCCTTGGCGGTGTGGAGGGCCTCCCCCAGGGCCTCATACATCTGCCGCTCCTGGGTGCGGTCGGAGAGCATGAGGATGAACTGGTCCTTGTCTTCCAGGGTGCAGTGGTGGAGCAGCTGCTTGAACCGGCGTAGCTCCTGGGTCCTGGCGTGGAGAACGTCCCGCTCCCCGGTCCACATCCCGCCCACGGGCACAGAGGAGAGGATCTCGGCGGTGAGCTGGGAGGGGGAGCTGGAGAACCGCTCCTCCTGCCCGCCGAAGAGGATGGCGCGCGCGTCGGCCCGGACCGCCTCCGGGTCCATGCCCAGAACCCGGTCCAGATTGGGGCTGACGTACTGGGCGTGAAAGCCATCCTGGGGGGAGAAGAGGACAAAGATGTCCTCCGTGTTCTCCGTGAGCAGGTCAAAGAGCTCCTCCCGGGAGCGGATCTCCCGGTCCTGCTCCCACACCCGCCGCCGGCTGGTGTGGACGCTGGCGGCCACCGCGCCCAGGGCCAGGATCCCGAAGAGCAGGGCCATGACGGTCAGGGTGACCAGGGAGAAGCGGCTCATGCCGGCGTTGACCACGTCCGCAGGGGCGGCGCTGACCAGCATCCAGCCGGAGAAGCCAACGGGCTGATGATAGGTCAGGTAGTGGGCCCTGCCATCCAGCCGGCACATGGTGGTCAGGCGCTCCCCGCGCTGCCAGTCCCGGGCCACGTCCTCCGCCTCCATGCCGGAGAAGGAGCCTCTGCGGCGCAGATCGTCCAGGAGGTTGGAGGGCGCGTCGGGGCCGCTGTGGGAGGAAAAGAGGACCTGGCCGCCGGGGAGGACCACAGAGCAGCGGCTCTGGTCAGAGAAGGTTTCCACCCGCAGGCCGCCGGACATGTCCTCGGCGGGGAAGGCGAAGCCGACGGCGGCGTAGTCAAAGCCCCGGTAGGTCCCCGGCTCCGCAGGCACGGTGAACAGGGCGAGGCGCCGGCCGTCGGGGGACTGGACCTCCGAGGCGGTATCCGAGAGGTCCAGCCCGGCCAGGGCCATCCGGCCCGTCTCCCCCTGACCGGTGACATAGGAGCCGTCGGGGGCGAGGAAATAGAAGGCGGTGAAGTGCCACGCCTCCCCCTCCTCCAGCAGGAAGTCCGCCAGCGCCGCCGGGTCCGTCTCCGCGGCGATATAGGGCTGCCAGGAGCGCAGGAGCCGCCAATTTTTGGAGATAGTGGAGCGCAGGGCGGCGTTGACCTGACCGTAGACCTCCTCCAGCCGGCTGACGCTCTCCCGGTAGATCTGCCGGGAGGCGAACCGGGCATAGAACAGGCTCAGCACAACGACAGCGGCCAGCGCCGCCCCCATCCAGCCTTTTCGACGCATAACACAACGCCTCCCCATGTGAGTTTGACAGGGCGGGAAACCCCATTATGCTGCCAGTATAGCATTTTTTGGGGGCCTTGGCAAGACAGACCCCCAAATGGACAGGGAGATCAAATTTTGGAAAAGCGTGCAGGGGCGAGCATCGCTCACTCCTGCGCAGAGTCCGCAAAGTTCGGACTGTCGGTTGAAATTCCCGGGGAAATATGCTATATTATTAAATAGAATAGTCTGCGCTCAAAAATAAGAATTCCCCCCGCCCCGCCGTTGGCGCGGGGGGAGGAGCGCCTCCGGATCGCTCATGTAAAAATCACGCAGGTCTCTACCATTTTTGCGCAATGGCCCCTATCCGGCAGGAACTTGGTATAATATATGCCGGAATATAAATATGCCACAAAAATCAGATTCTCCAGGGGAGATCCGCCGCCCAAAGGCGGGCCCTGGAGAGGGCCGGAGGGGGAAGTCCAGAGGAATGAGAGAGGTGCTGCGGCAGGAAAAGAAATATCTGATGACGCTGCTGGACGGCCAGCGCCTGTGCGCGCGGCTGAGCGGCTTCCTGCTGGAGGACGCCCACAGCGGCGCCCAGGGCTACGCCGTCCGCTCCCTCTACTTCGACACCCTGGACGACGGGGACTACCGGGACAAACTGGATGGGCTGGAGCTGCGGCGGAAGCTCCGGCTGCGGATCTACGATCCGGCGGCCGGTTTTGCCATGCTGGAGATGAAGCAGAAGGAGGGGGCCTATCAGAAAAAGCGGTCCCTGCGCCTGGAACGGGAGGCCGCGGAGCGGCTGATCCGCGGGGACTTCCGCCCCCTGCTGGACTGCGGCGGCAGCTTTGCCGCAGAGTGCTTCGGCCTGATGCAGGCGCGGTGCTACCGGCCCAGGGCCGTGGTGGAATACCAGCGCAGGGCGTTCATTGCCAAGGAGAACCAGATCCGCATCACCCTGGACAGCCGGATCACCGCCACGGAGGCCTGCTGGGACCTCTTCTCCCCCCGACTGGTCCAGTACCCGGTGCTGGATCCCTTCAACGCGGTGCTGGAGGTGAAGTACAACGGCTTCCTGCTCAGCTACATCAAAACCCTGGTCAGCGCGGCCAACCGCTCCGAGACCACCCAGAGCAAATACTGTCTGGCCAGAAGCGCGGGGCTGCACTATCAGAACTAAGCGGTTAACCGGCGAGGTATGCTTATGAAAAAAGAGCTCTTTGAACTGTTCGGCAAATCCAGCGACCTGTCCCTGGAGAATATCATCACCCGTCTGGCGGTGGCCACCGTCATCGCCTGCTTCATCTTCCTGTCCTACCGCATCAGCCACGACGGAAGCATCTACAGCAAGAAATTCAACGTTTCCCTGGCGGCCCTCACCGTCATCACCACCACGGTTATGATCGTCATCGGAAACAATCTGGCCATGTCCCTGGGCATGGTGGGCGCGCTGTCCATTGTCCGGTTCCGCACGGCGGTGAAGGACTCCCGGGACACGGTGTACATCTTCTGGACCATCGTGGCGGGCATCTGCTGCGGGGCCGGGGACTATCTGACGGCCTCGGCGGGCAGCGCGTTCGTGTTCGTGCTGCTGCTCCTCTTCGGCCGGATCCGAAACGACAACCGGGTCCTGCTCATCATCCGCACCGCCCGCATGAACGAGGAGCGGGTGGAGGCGCTGATCTTCCAGTATTTTTCCCGAAAGGCCACCCTCCGGGTGAAAAACACCACGGAGACCAGCGTGGAGTTCATCTATGAGCTCAGCCGCCGCCTGCTGGAGAAAAAACAGGGGACCGGGCGGACGCTCACCGACGAGATCTACGACGTGGGCAATGTGGAGTACTTCAACATCGTCATGCAGAACGACGATATCAGCAGTTGAGCGCCCTCTAAAAGGCCTTTTTCTTGTAAAGAAAAAGACTAGCTGCTGAGGAAAACCACGTAAACAGAGGAGGCGCGATGAGATACAGGATTCTGGGACTGGCGGCCGTGGCGGTGATGCTTCTGGCGGCGGCCGCCGCGGCCTCCCTGGAGCCGGAGGCCCAGGAGAGGGGCCGCGTCCACCAACACCTGGCCTACCGGGGGGACGAGGGCTGCGGCTGCGGCGGGAGCGCGCTGTGCTCCCACCTGCCGCTGATCGTCATCGACACCGGGGGCCAGCGGATCCCCGGCGCGCTGGCGGAGGGCATGGACCGGTTCGGGCAGGCGGTCTACACCGCGTCGGAGGACGGCCTGCCGGTGATCACCGCCCAGGTGGCGGTGATCGACAACGCCGGCGCGAACAACCACCTGACGGACCCGCCGGCCCTGGAGGCGGCGGCGGACTTCCGCATCCGGGGCAACTCCTCCCGCCGCTTCCCCAAGCTGCCCTACCTGCTGGATCTGAAGGACGGGGAGGGGAACAATCTGGACTACCCCATGATGGGCATGGACGCCCACCACGAGTGGGCCCTCCACGGCCCCATTCTGGATAAGTCCCTCATCCGCAACTACATGTGGTACAACATCTCCGGGGAGATCATGGAGTACGCCCCCAACGTCCGCTTCTGCGAGCTGGTGCTCAACGGCAGACACCAGGGCCTCTACCTCATGGTGGAGACCATCACCAACGGGGACGACTGCCGCCTGCCCCTGCGCCTGGATACGAAGAACGCCGAGGCCACGGGCTATCTGCTGCGGGTGGACCGGCCCACGGAGACGGAGCTGGAGTCGATCCGGGACGTGTACACCTTCGCGGAGCGGGACGGCCAGATCGCCCAGGACATCGCCATCCGCTACCCGGGCCGGGGGCGGCTGACGGAGGCGCTGAAAAAGAGCATTGAGCTGGACGTGTCCGCCTTTGAGAAGGCGATCTTCTCCTACGACTACAACACCGGGCAGTACGGCTACTGGAACTGGGTGGACGTGGACAGCTTTGTGGACTATTTCCTCATCAACGAGTTCACCAAAAACAGCGACGCGGGCGGCTACTCCACCTACCTCTACAAGGAGGTGGGCGGCAAATTCAAGCTGTGCGTCTGGGACTTCAACAACGTCTGCGACAACTTCCGGGAGGAGGTGCAGGAGCCGGAGAACTTCCTGATGGTCAAGCGGTTCTGGTACTTCATGATGCTCAAGGACGAGGCCTTTGTGGAGAGGCTGCTGGCCCGGTACGGCGAGCTGCGGCGGGGCGTGCTCAGCGAGGCGTATCTGATGAACTACATCGACGAGACCCTGGACTGGCTGGGGCCGGCCATTGACCGCAACAATGACCGCTGGGGGGATGAGATGGAGAACTGGGAGGGGCTCATGCCGCCGGAGCGGAACATCCACAGCCACCGGGAGGGGGTGGAGCAGCTGCGGGAGTGGCTCTGTGAGCGGGGCGGCTGGCTGGACGAGAACATCCACGCCCTGCGGCAGTACGCCCACCCCTCCCGGAACAAGAAGTTCAGCCACTGACAAGCCGGAGGGAGGCGGGCCCTTGAAGAAATTCATTATCGCTGTGTGCGTCCTGGCCCTGCTGGGCTTCGCCGCCTATACGGCCTACTACCGGTTCGGCGTGTACCTGCCGCTCCGCCCGGACCGTCCGGTGGAAACCTTCACCAGAACCGAGGGCAAGACCATTCTGGTGGAGCGGGACGGCGCGTACCAGCCCTTCGAGATACGGGGGGTGGATCTGGGCGTGGGCATTCCCGGCCACTGGGCCACCGACTACGCGGTGGACTACGACACCTATCTGCGCTGGTTTGAACAGATCCAGGACCTGGGGGCCAACACCATCCGGGTCTACACCATCCACCACGACGCGTTCTACAACGCCTTCCACGACTACAATCAGGGCCGGGAGGAGCCCCTGTACCTGCTCCACGGCGTCTGGGTCAACGACTACATGCAGTTCTCCCACCGGGACGCCTATGACGACGGGATTCTCCAGACCCTCCTGGAGGACTGCCGGACCCTGACGGACATTCTCCACGGAAACAGGGACCTGTCCCTGGGCCGGGGCGTGGGCTCCGGCCGGTACCGGAAGGACGTGTCGGAGTGGGTCATCGGCTACCTCATCGGCGTGGAGTGGGAGAGCAGTCTGGTGGTCTACACCAACCAGAAGAGCGAGGCGCTGCACTCCTACGAGGGCACGTACCTGTACACCGCCCCGGAGGCCACCGCCTTCGAGGCCCTGCTGTGCCAGGTGGGGGACAGCCTCATTGAATACGAGACCCGGCGCTACGGCCAGCAGCGGCTGGTGGCCTTCTCCAACTGGCCCACCACGGACCCCTTTATCTACCCGGCGGCCGTGGCGAACTACCGGCAGAAGCTGGCCTGCGTGAACGTGGAGCATGTGCTGGCCACGGAGAACCTCCTCTCCGGCCTCTTCGCCTCCTACCACGTGTACCCCTATTTTCCCGACTACCTGGAGATCATGGACGAGGCCGGCCAGTACTCCGATGCCGAGATTGACCGGCGCATGGGCACGGTGATCCGGGCTAACCTGGAGTACCGGCTCTCCAAGCTCCAGGGCGCGCCCATTGAGGACTATCTCCGGCCGGACGACTACCAGGACAGCCAGGGCCGCCGCAACACCTACATCGCCTACCTGCGGGCCCTCAACCGGTTCCACTCCCTGCCGGTGGTTATCACCGAGTACGGCGTCACCACCGGGCGGGGCATGGCCCAGCGGGACGTCAACACCGGACGCAACCAGGGCCACATGTCGGAGCAGGAGCACGGCCAGGCCCTGGTGGACTGCTATCGGGACATCATGGACGCCGGGTGCGCGGGCAGCTGCGTGTTCACCTGGCAGGACGAGTGGTTCAAGCGGACCTGGAACACCATGTACGCGGTGGACCTGGATCATACGGCCTACTGGAGCGACGCCCAGACCAACGAGCAGTACTTCGGCCTGCTGGCCTTTGACCCCGGGGAGGAGCGGAGCGTGTGCTATGTGGACGGGGACGTGTCCGAGTGGACGGAGGCGGACCTTGTGGCCGCTGCCGGGGATCTGGAGCTCTCGATGAAATACGACGAGAAGTTCCTCTATTTCCTGGTGAGGAAGCCGGGCCTGGATCCCAGGACCGACACCCTGTATATCCCCCTGGACGTCACCCCCCGGTCCGGCAGCACCTACTGTCAGAACTACCGGGTGGGATTTGAGCGGGCCTGCGATTTTTTAGTGGTCATCCGGGGCCCGGACCAGAGCCGGGTGGTGGTCCAGAAGCGGTACGAGGCACTGGCCTCCACCTATGCGGCGGAGTACTACGCGGACGACTACTACATCAACGTCCCGGACCCGGACACCCCCTATTTTGAGCGGATCAAGCTCCCCCTGGTGCTGGAGGAGGTCCTGCCGGACAGGAGCGCGGAGGAGGGCAGCGGCCTCGCCTACGAGACCGGGAAGCTGCGCCACGGCAATGCCAACCCGGAGTCGGAGGACTTTGACTCCCTGGCGGACTTCATCTTTGCCGGAGACTATGTGGAGCTGCGTCTGCCCTGGCAGCTGCTCAACTTCTCCAACCCCTCCGAGATGCAGATCCACGACGACTACTACCAGCACTACGGCATTGAGAACCTGTCCATCCGGGAGATCTACGCGGGCGCAGGCGACGGGCCGGGGCGGCGCATCCCCATGGAGGCGTTTCCTCTGGAGGGCTGGGGAAAGCGGCCCGCCAGCCACGAGCGGCTCAAGCGGTCCTACTATATCCTGCGGGACTACTGGGCCGCCCTGGACGGGAAAGCATAGGCGTGAGAGGAGGCGAGAGGCAATGGGAAGCGAGCTGCTGCTGTACGGCTACGGCTTTGTATGCGTCAGTATGCTCATATTCAATGTCGCCTACAGCCTCTCCCTCAAGAGGAAGGACCGGCGGCTGAAGAACAGGGACCGGCGCTTTGCCCGCCGGGTGGACCGGCAGCTGGACCGGCTGCGCACAGGGGAGGGACTGGAGCGGGGGCATCTGACCTACCTGCGCCGCAAGCTCTCCCGGGTGAACCATCTGGCGGCCTTTGACCGGATGGTGATGGAGCGGCTGGAGGGCGCGGCGGAGGACCGGGAGGCGGCCAGGGCCTACCAGCGGGAGATCCAGCCCGTCATCCTCCACCTGGCCCTGTTCTACCGGGACCGGGAGGACATCCAGGCCGCCTACTTTGCCTACTTTCTCTCCCGCCATCGGCCCCAGCGGCATCAGGCCATGGACGCCATCCAGGACGTGATGGTGAAGTACATGGGCAAGGAGAGCCTGTACTGCCGGGTAAACGCCCTCCAGGCCCTCTGCGGCTTCGGCAGCCCCGAGAGCGTGGCGGAGGCGGTGACGGCCCTGGACCGGGGCGGGCGGTTCCTCCACGAGAAGGTCCTCACCGACGGCCTGCTCTCCTTCACCGGCAGCCACGAGCGCCTGACGGCGCTGCTGCTGGAGCGGTTTGACAGCTTTTCCGTTCCCACCAGGCTGTCGGTGCTCAACTATATACGCTTCTGCTCCGGCGCCTACGGGGAGCAGATGATGAACATTCTCTCCAACCCGGCGGAGGACAAGGAGCTGCGTTTGTCCGCCATCCGCTACTTTGGCCGGTATCCCATGGAGGAGGCCCGGCCTCTTCTGCTGGCCCTTGCCGCGGACAAGGAGCCGGCCGGCTGGGAATACGCATCCATCGCCGTCTCCGTCCTGGCCGGCTACCAGGGCGGGGATGTGCAGGACGCGCTGACGGCAGCGATCTACAGCGCCAACTGGTACGTCCGCTCCAACGCGGCGGCCAGTCTGGCCCGGCAGGGGCTGGACTACAGCGATCTCATCAGCGTGGTGGCCGGAGGGGACCGGTATGTGCGGGAGATGATGCTCTACCAGCTGGATCTGCGGCGGGAGCAGGGGGAGAAAACAGCCCTATGACGGATGTATTGAAGGCGGCCCTCCAGGTGGTGGGCGGATTTTTTGTGGCGTATATGATAGGCTACGCAAGCTTCCTCTTTCTGTCCGTGACCGTGGGGTCCTCCGCCCTCTACGGAGCCAAGCGGCGCAACGCCCTGAAAAACGAGCTGCGGGGCGAATACTACGTCCCGGTCAGCATCATCGTGCCCGCCCACAACGAGAGCGTCACCATCGAGTCCACGGTCCGCTCCCTGCTGGCCCTGGACTACCGGACCTATGAGATCATCGTGGTGGACGACGGCTCCACCGACGATACCGCCCAGATCCTCCGGGACGCCTTCCACATGTTCCGCATCAACCGGCCCATCCAGCGGCGGCTGCGGTGCCAGCAGGTGGAGGCGGTGTACGAGACCCGGGCCTGGAAGACGCCCATTACCCTCATCCAGAAGCGCAACGGCGGCAAGGCCGACGCGCTGAACATGGGCATCAACGCCTCCCGCTACCCCTACTTCCTGTGCATGGACGCGGACTCGGTCCTCCAGCGGGATTCCCTGGAGAAGATCGTGCGTCCGGTGCTGGAGGACGACCGGGTGGTGGCGGTGGGCGGGGCGGTGCGGCCCTGCAACGGCGCGGAGATTGAGGACGGCGCGGTGGTGCGCTACCGGATGCCCAATAAGCTGCTGCCCTGCATGCAGGTGCTGGAGTACGACAGGTCCTTTCTGGCGGCCCGGATCCTCTTTGACAAGTTCAACGGGAGCATCATCATCTCCGGGGCCTTCGGCCTGTTCAAGAAGAGCGTGGTGGTGGACGCGGGCGGCTATGACACCACCACCATGGGCGAGGACATGGAGCTTGTGATGAAGCTCCACGTGTTCTGCCGGGAGCACGGCATGCCCTACCTGATCCGCTACGCCACCGACGCCATCTGCTGGACCCAGGCGCCGGAGAAGCTGTCGGATCTGTGCAAGCAGCGCCGGCGCTGGCACATCGGCCTGTTTCAGAGCATGACCCGGCACCGGAGGATCCTCTCCGACCCCAAGTACGGCATGGTGGGGCTGGTGTCCTACATCTATTTTCTGATCTACGAGCTCTTCTCGCCCTATATCGAGGTGGCGGGGATGGTGACCACGGCGCTGGCCATGGCGCTGGGCGTGCTCAATGTGTCCTTCATGGTCCTCTATATGGGCATCTACGTGGCCTATTCCTCCATCCTCTCCCTGACGGCCTTTTTTGCCAGGGTCCACACCATCGACCTGAAGCTGACCTTTTCCGACGTGTGCAAGGCGGTGGGGCTGTGCCTCCTGGAGGTGTCCTGCCTGCGCTTTGTGCTGGCGTGGGTGCGGGTCACGGCCCTGGGGGGCGGCAAGAAGCGGAAGAGGGGCTGGGGCGAGATCGAGCGCAAGCAGATCCACTTCAGCACCACCGGGGCGAAGCAGGAGCAGCCCCGTCAGAAATGATCGAAGACCGGCGCGTCCGCCGCAGGCGGACGCGGTACCAGGCGGCCCGCGGGCTGCCATATCAGGCGGAACGCTTTGGCGGGAAAGGAGATTTGTACAATGCGGCTGGATGAATTGAAGAAGGGGCTCTGGGGCTACAAGAAGGAGGGCGTTTACCGGTATATCATGAACCTGGAGGAGGAGAGCTCCCAGAAGCTGGCGGAGAAGGACGAGAAAATGGCCCAGCAGGAGGCCCAGGCTCAGAGCAGAATCGGGGAGCTGGAGCGGACGGTGGAGGCGCTGCGGGAGGAGAACACGTCCCTGAAGGCCAACCAGTCGGCGGTGTTCGCCACCCTGCTGGAGGCCCAGCGCTACGCGGAGCGGCTGCGGGAGGAGAGCGCCCGCCGGGAGCAGAAGGCACAGGAGGAGCTGAAAACAAAGATCTGCCGCCAGACCCAGATGCTGGAGCGCTACTCCGACAGGGTCCGGCAGCTGCGGGAGGTGCTGCGGGACATGCTGGTGGAGTTCGACGGCAAGGCCGAGCAGACCGGCCAGGCCCTGGCATCCATCCAGGAGCAGGACCCACTGTCCGGTTCTCTCCCCAAACGGCCTGACCAGGACACCCAGGAGAGCGATACATGGAAAAAGCTGTTATCTATGTAGCAGGCTGTCCCGACGCGTATCCGGTGGAGTTCTATAACGCTGAAACAGGAGCTTATGAGGGCGTTATCCCCCAGCTGCTGCGCCGGTTCTCCCAGCAGTCGGACTACGAGGTGCGCTACTACGCCCCCGGCCGGCGGGACCAGCGGCAGCACCTGGCCCGGAACCGGCAGGTGGACATGGTCACGTGCCTGGACGGGGAGACCTTTCCCAACAGGAGGGGGGAGGCCGTCGCGGCGGTGACGGCGGAGGTGGACGGGGCGCCGGCGGCGTACCGGCTCTGTCTGCTGGACGTGGCCCCGAAGGGCCTGGAGCAGGCGCTGCGAAGCTTTATGGAGCAGGTGTCGGAGGAGATCCGCGCCGGGGAGCTCATCGCCGCCGTCCAGACCGGCCCCCCGCCCCGGCAGCACCGTCTGGAGATGACCGCCGCCGCCCTGGCCGTGACGGCGGGGCTCCTGGCGGGAACGGCCGCTGTCCTTTTGCTGCGCTTCCGCCGCCGCCTGCGGCGGCTGGAGACGGCCGGGGAGACGGACCAGGAGACGGGCCTGGGGAACCGGGTGCTTTTGGCCCGCCTGGCCCGGCAGCGGCTCAGCGACAAAAACCGGATGCTCTACGTCATGTTCTGCTTCCGCTTTGACCAGCAGCGGTTGCGCGGTCCGGAGGACGGGGAGCGGACGGCCCTTCTCCAGCACATAGCCTCGGTGCTCCAGTCCTTCTCCTCGGATGCGGATATTGCGGCCCGGGTGTCGGACAACGGGTTTGCCGTGCTGCGGCTGTGCGCGGGCCGGGAGGAGTGGGAGCTGTGGATTGCCGCCCTGATGGAGCGCCTGCGGGAGTGCGGGACCTGTCCCATGGCGGCGGGGGTCTGTCCCCTCAAGGCGGAGGACCGGGAGCTGGATGGGGCGATCTATCGCGGCATGCAGGCCGCCGGGGCCGCCCTTGAGCGGGGGGAGGCGTATCTGCTGTACAGCGACAGGGCCGCGGCCTCCTTCCAGGAGGAGAAGCGGCTCCAGGGGGACGTCCGGCGGGGACTGAGCAGCGGGGAGTTCCGCATTGAGATCCAGTTCTACGTGGACGCGGACAGCGGCCGGATCGTGGGCGGCGAGGCGCTGTCCCGGTGGGAGCATCCGGAGAGGGGCTCGATACCGCCGGAGCGGTTCCTGCCCATGGCGGAGCGGGAGGCGCTGACGGACCAGCTGGACGGGCACAATCTGGAGGAGGCCTGCGCCTTTCTGGAGAATATACGCCAGCACGGCGTTGAGGACTTCTTCCTGTGCTGCCGCCTGTCCCGGAGCGCCATTGCCAGCCCGGACCTTGCCCAGCGGTGCGGCCAGGTGGTGGAGCGGTACTCCTTCCGCCGGGAGCGGCTGATCCTGGGCCTGACGGAGGGAAGCGTCGCCAGGGCTCCCCAGGAGGCGGACAGGAATATCCGGGCGCTGCGGGAGCTGGGACTGAAGGTGGTGCTGGCAGGGGCAGGGGAGCGGTTCGCCGCCCTCTTTCGCCTGGGGGACCACCTATTTGACGGCATAACCCTGGGACGGGAGCTGCTGGAGAGGGCGGAGAGCGCCGCCGGACCGGCGGTGGTGGGCGGCGTGATCCGAATGGGCCATGAGCTGGGCGTCTCCGTACTGGCGGAGGACGTGGAGCGGGTGGAGCAGGTCCGTCTGCTGCGAAGCCTGTCCTGCGATGTGATGCGGGGGGATCAGCTCTACCACGCTGTCCCGCCCTGGGAGGCGAGAAAGAAGCTGCTGGAGCAGTCGAAGCAGGGAAGGCAGGTGTGAGCGATGACAAAATGGGTAAAAAGGGCGGGCTTCCTCCTGTGCGCCGCGCTGGCGGCGCTGCTGCTGCTGGCGGGGGTCCAGGTGAACAGCGCCGGATTCGGGCTGTACAGCTGGGACGAGGACGTCCTGGAGGCGGGCGGGGAGGCTGAGGCCCTGGCTGCCTGCATCAAGGAGGCGGGTGTGAAGCGGGTCTACCAGGAGTTTTCCAAGGAGAGCCTGGAGGACGGCGCCGCGGAGGCCTTTGTCAAGCGTCTGAAAAAGCAGTCCGTGGAGGTTTTCGCGCTGTTCGGCGCGGAGGAGTGGGCCCGGGACAAGAAGGGCGAGACGGTGATAAAGACCATGTGGCGGGTGGCCCGCTACAATGAGGGCAAAAGCCGTAGCGCCCGGATCACCGGCGTTATGGTTGACGTGGAGCCCTACCTCCTGGACGAGTGGGACGAGGGGAGCAGGGCCCGGAGAAAGCTGATGGAGAACTATCTGAGCAGCATGGAGGCCGCCTATGCCTACGCGGAGGAGCACGATCTGGAGCTGTGGCTGTGCATCCCCAACTTCTATGATACGGGCTTTGAGGACATCCTGGAGAGCCTGATCTCCGACGCCTGCGACGGCATAGCGGTCATGAACTATAACCGCACGGACGAGTACATGCAGATAGCCAAGGAGGTGGGCCTTGCCCGGGAGTACGGCAAGGGCGTGGAGTGCATCTTTGAGCTCCAGGAACCCCACCAGCACGAGCTGGAGGAGATCAATACCTACGCCGGGGTGGGGCTGGACGCGCTGTGGAGGTCCGCGGCCCGGCTGGAGAAGCAGTTCGGCTATGACCGCCTCCGGTTTGCCTACCACTACTACAGGCCCCTCCAGAGAATGCTGGAGGAGGAATAACAAGTCCGGCGGAGGCCCACAGGGGCGCTCCGCCGGACTTGCTTTGTATTGAGAATCTGCCTTCCTGGCGGACCGGCCGGACAGCGCCCGGCGGCTCTTATTCCGCCAGTCGCTGGAAAACCGGAAGGCTCCGCTCCACCATATCGCTGTCCACGCAGGTGCTCAGGCGGAAGAAGGCGGGGCAGCCGAAGTCGTCCCCGGGCACCACCAGGAGGTTGTGCTCCTTGGCCCGGTCGGAGAAGGCCCTGGCGCTGCCGCCGGGTGCCTCCACGAAGAGATAGAACGCCCCGCTGGGGTAGACACACCGGTAGCCGTAGGAGGTGAGGGCGTCATAGAGGGTCCGCCGGTTTCTGTCGTAGACCTCCAGCTGGGGGCGGATGCCGGTGCAGGCGCTGATGACCCGCTGCTGGAGGGCGGGCGCGCAGACGTGGCCCATCATGCGGGCCGCCGCGCAGGCGGCGGTGTAGAGCCGGGGGCTGTCCGCCGCCCCGTCCGGCACACAGAAGTACCCCAGCCGCTCCCCGGGCAGGGAGAGGGACTTCGAGTAGGAGTAGCACACCACGGTATCCGGGTAGATGCTGGGGATAAAGGGCACGTCCGCGCCGTCGTAGACCAGCTCCCGGTAGGGCTCGTCGGCGATGATGTAGATGGGGCGGCCGATCTCTTTGCTCTTCCGGGCCAGCACCTCCGCCAGCTTTTGCAGGGTCTCCCGGGAGTAGACCGCGCCGGAGGGATTATTGGGGGAGTTGACGATCACCGCCTGGGTATGGGGGGTGATGCAGTCCTCCAGGGAGGTCAGGTTGATCTGGAACTGGTCCAGGTCCGCCTGGGTGGGGACGAACCGCATGCCGCAGGCCTCCGCGTAGACCCGGTACTCCGGGAAGTAGGGGGTGATGGCGATGACCTCCGCCTGCGCCACGGCCAGGGCCCGGAGCACGTACAGCAGGGCCGGGGCCGCGCCGCAGGTGAGAAACAGGTTCTGGGGCCGGATGTCCATGCCGCTCCTGGCGGAGAGGTCCGCCGCGATGGACTGGCGCACGTCCAGCGCCCCGGCGGCGGGGGTGTAGCCGTGGAGGGACACGGGGTCCTCCTGGCCAAGGAGCCGCTGGAAGGCGTCCGTCACCTGCTGGGGAGCCGGCACGGAGGGGTTGCCCAGGGAGTAGTCGTAGACGTTCTCCCGCCCCACAACCGCCGCCTGCTTGAGGCCGTACTCGAAGAGCTGGAAGATGGTGGAGGGCTTTGTGCCCGACTGATAGAGGGTTTCGTCAATCATTGTAGTCCTCTCCTGTTGTACGTATTTAGAGCCTGTTTAATATCTCGACGTGTATGGATTGGCGAGTGGATTTTTTGCCCTGCAAGGCAAAAATCCGCAGGCATCCTGACGGATGGCAAGGATTTTTAACGCAGTCAGGGCGGAAAATACGCCGCCAAGACATGTGCGGGGGAGATTTTAAACAGGCTCTTAGACCGCCTGCTTCTGCGGCTGGACGGCTGTGATGAGATCCCGGAACACCGGCAGACTCTTTTGTACCATGTCACTGCTGACGCAGGTACACAGGCGGAAGAATTCCGGACATCCGAAGTCGTCCCCCGGCACGATAAGCAAATTACGCTCCTTGGCCCGGTCAGAAAACGCTCTGGAGCTGCCGCCAGGAGCTTCCACAAAGAGGTAGAAGGCCCCGTCCGGCTTGATGCAGCGGTAGCCATAGGATGTAAGGGCATTGTACAGCGTCATGCGGTTGCGGTCATAGGCGGCCAGGTCGGGCCGCACATCCACGCATCTGGCAATGACTTTCTGCTGGAGGGAGGGGGCGCAGACGTGACCCAGGGTCCGGGAGGCCCCGGCAATGGCGGCAAACAGGTCCTTGCTGTCCGTCACAACGTCCGGCACGCACACATACCCGATCCGCTCCCCGGGCAGGGAGAGAATTTTCGAATAGGAGTAGCAGATCATGGTATCCGGGTAGATGTTGGGCAGATAGGGCACGTCCGCGCCGTCGTAGACCAGCTCCCGGTAGGGCTCGTCGGCGATGATGTAGATGGGGTGGCCGATCTCTTTGCTCTTCCGGGTCAGCACCTCCGCCAGCCTTTGCAGGGTCTCCACCGTGTACACCACGCCGGAGGGGTTGTTGGGGGAGTTGACGATCAGCGCCTGGGTGTGGGGGGTGATCCGCTTCTCCAGCTCGTCGAAGCGGATCTGGAAGGCGCGGGTGTCCGGCGGCACCGCCACGAATCTGCACCCGTTCATCTCGATAAACGGGCGGTACTCCGGGAAGTAGGGGGCGATGACCATGATTTCCGCGTCCTCCACCGCCAGGGCTCGGATGGTGGAAATCAGCGCCGGGGCCGCGCCGCAGGTGAAGTAGATGTTGTCGGGCCGGATCTCCGCGCGGGCCCGGCGGGTGAGGTTGTCCGCCACCGCTTTCCTGGCGTCAAAGTCCCCGGCGGCGGGGGTATAGCCGTGGACGGCGATGGTGTCCTCCGACTGCACCAGTTGGTCAAAGGCATCTGTCACCGCGTCCGGCGTGGGGATGGAGGGATTGCCGATGGAGAAGTCCATCACGTTCTCCTTGCCCACGACTTTTGCCTGCTGGATGCCGTACTCAAACAGTTCCCGGATGCAGGAGCGCTTGGCCCCCAGGGAATACATGGCATTGGAAATCATATGAAACCAGTCCTTTTCAATATTGGCTTGGGGATGGCTGAGCATCAGACCATCCCCAAGCCCAGAGAGGAGTGAGAGTAGGTAGATTTAATTCTGCGGGATGGCGTACTGCCGGGCCGTCTCCTCCCCGCTGAGGAGCCGGAGGCCGCCGAGGGCCAGCGCCTCCATCTCATTTTCGCCGGGCAGCACCGCCACGGGCGCGATGAAGCTGACGTACTCCTTGATCCGGTCCGTGAGCATCTGGGACCGGGCCACGCCGCCGGTGAGGATGATGGCGTCGCATTTGCCCTTGAGGACGATGGACAGCAGGCCGATGCCCTTGGCGATCTGGTACGCCTGGGCCTGGAACACCAAATCCGCGTGCTGATCGCCGTCCTTAATCATCTTCTCGATGACCCGGCAGTCGCTGGTGCCCAGGTGGGCGAAGAGCCCGCCCTTGCCCCGGACCTTCTTCACCATATCCGCCTTGGTGTAGTCCCCGGAGAAGCAGAGCCGGATCAGCTCCAGGGACGGCACGCTCCCGGACCGCTCCGGGGAGAACTGGCCGTCGTCGTCGCCGATGGAGTCGATGATCCGCCCCTGGGCGTGGACGCTGGCGGAGATGCCGCCGCCCAGGTGGGCCACAATCAGGTTGAGCTTGTTGTAGTCCAGGCCGTTCTCCTGGGCGTAGCGGATAGCCATGGCACGGCTGTTGAGCACATGGCAGAAGCTGCGCCGCTCGATGTCCCGGATGCCGGTGATCTTGGCTACCTCCGTCAGCTCCCCGCCGGTCACCGCGTCGTAGATATAGGCCGGGATGCCCAGGGGCCGGGCCAGCTCACGGGCCAGCAGACCCCCCAGGTTGGAGGCGTGGGGCTGGCTGAGCCGGTCGTTGACCAGCGCCTCGCACAGGTCGTCGTTTACCTCGTAGCCCCCGGTTTTCAGGCCGAACACCAGCCCGCCCCGGCCCATGACCGCGCTGAGGTCTTTCTCCTGGATGCTGTTTCGGGCCATAAAGTCCCGGATGATCCCCATGCGGAAGGGGATCTGGTCCGCGATGCTGTCAAATTGCTGCATCTGGGTGGCGTCGTGCTCCACATTCTCCTGAACGATTTTCTCCTTGTCCTCGTACAGGGCCAGCTTAGTGCTGGTAGAGCCGGGGTTGATAATCAGCTGCTTGTAGCCCATGTCCGCCTCCTTACTGTCCGCCGGCCAGGGCGCAGGCCAGGAGAGAGTTGTACTTCTCCTCAAAGCTGGCGCTCCTGGAGTTGAGGGCGATGGGGCGCCTTGCCCCGGTGACCACGCCCACCATCTTCGCTCCCGCGAAGGTCAGCAGGCTCTTGACCATCATGTTCCCGGCGGCCATGGTGGGCACCAGCAGAATGTCCGTCTCCCCGCAGACCGGGCTCTCGTACCCCTTGATGGCCGCGGACGATTTGTCCAGGGCCAGGTCCAGGGAGATGGGTCCTTCTACACAGCAGCTGCCAAATGTACCGGTTTGCGCCGCCTCCTTGAGGGCCGCCGCATCCACGGTCTCGATGATTTTCGGGCTCACTGTCTCCGCCGCGCATACGGCGGACACCATAGGCCGCTCATATCCCAGCCGTCGGAACAGCTCCACGGCGTTGTGGAGGATGGCCTTTTTCGCCTCCAGGTCCGGCGCGGGGATCATGCCGCCATCCGCTACCCCCAGCAGCTTGTGGTAGCCGGGGATCTCCAGCAGGGCGGTGTGGGACATGGGGCGGCCCAGGCCGATGCCGGTCTCCTTGTTCACCACGGCCTTCAAAATCGTGGAGGTCTGCATGAGGCCCTTTTGCAGGAAGTCCGCCTTGCCCTCCCGAATCAGCGTCACGGCGGTTTCTGCCGCCTCTGCGTCTGTTTCTGTGTGAAGGATAGCATTCTCGGGAATGCTGTGCCCCAGTTCTTTACCGATCCTCAGAATATCATCTTTTCTGCCCACCAGGATATACCGCAGGATACCCTCCTCCGCAGCCCGGAAAACTGCCTCCAGGGTGTGGGCGTCGTGGGCGCAGGCCACCGCCACCGTCTTCGGTGCTGCGGTTCCCACCTGCTCCCGAAGAGCCTGAAAATTTTTCAGCATACCGCCCTCCTATGCGCTCACCGCGTCCCGGCCGGCCCGGTAGGCCCGCAGATTCAGCTCCCGGAACTTCTCCGGCACTGTTTCCGCGATGACTGTTTCCCAATCAATGTGATCCATATCCAAAGCCTTGACCATGCTGCCGAACAGGACGATGTTCATGCACTTGGCGCTGCCCAGGTTCTGGGCAATCTCTCCTGCCTTCAGCACATGGCAGCGGAAATGCTTCTCCATGGCCTCCAGGCACCCCTCCGGGTACTGGCACAGCCCGGCGGCGATGCTGGAGGACGCCATCTCGTAGTCGTTGATGACCGCCACGCCGTCCGGCTTCAGGTAGTCCGCGTAGCGCACCGCCTCCATCTTCTCGAAGGCCACCACGATATCCGCCGCGCCTTTACCGATGACAGGAGAATACACCTTCTCGCCCCAGTGGACCTGGGTGGACACGCTGCCGCCACGCTGGCTCATGCCGTGGACCTCGCTCATCTTCACGTCGTACCCGGCTTTCATCAGACCGTTCACCAGGACTTTTGCGGTGAGGATAGCGCCCTGACCGCCCACGCCTACCAGCAGCGCGCTTTTTGTCGTCTTCATGGCTCAGTTCTCCTTTCTCGCAATGGCGCTCTTGGGACAGACCTGGGCGCAGACTGTACAGCCTACGCACTGGTTGGGGTCGATTTTCGCCTTCTTGTTCTCCACCATCACCGCCGGACAGCCCACGCTCAGGCACTTTCTGCACCCGATGCACTTGTCCTGGTCCACCTGGCACTTACCGATGTCGTGCCTGATGCGCTTGATGAGCAGGCAGGGCCGGCGGGTGATGATGGCGGCGGGCTCTGCGGAGGCCAGAGCGTCCTGGACCGCCTTCTCCATGGCGGCAAGGTCCTGGGGGTCCACGATGAGGATGTTCTTGTAACCATAGGCGGAGAGGATGTCCTCGATTTTCAGCGTTTCCGCCATGTCACCCTGGAGAGTGTAGCCGCTGCCGGGGTTGTCCTGGTGGCCGGTCATACCGGTGATAGAGTTGTCCAGCACCACAGGGATCACGTTCCCGTGGTTGTAGACGATCTCCGCCGCCCCGGTCATGCCGCTGTGGAAGAAGGTGGAGTCGCCCATAACGCCGAACACCTTCTTGTCCGTCTGCCCGGCCAGCTCAAAGGCCCTCGCCATGCCCATAGCCACGGTGAAGCCGCCGCCCATGCACACTACGCTGTCCAGGGCGTTCAGGGGCGCGGAGCCGCCCAGGGTGTAGCAGCCGATGTCCCCGGCAACGACGAAGTCCTTGTGCCTGGACATGGTGTAGAAGAAGCCTCTGTGGGGGCAGCCGGGGCACAGAGCCGGGGGACGGGACACAGCGGATACGCCCAAGTCCACGGCCTCCGGCTTCTGGCCGAAGACGCGCTCCCGGAGCAGCTGGGGGTTCAGCTCGTAGAGCTTGCCGGTCAGCTCCTTGCCCACGCAGTCGATGCCTGCGGCGCGGATCTGCTCCTCCATGAACCCGTCCAGCTCCTCGATGACGTAGAGCTTCTCCACCTTGGCGGCGAACTCACGGATGAGCTTCATGGGCAGGGGGTTCGTCAGGCCCAGCTTGAGGAAGGAAGTATCCGCCGGGAAGGCGTCTCTGGCGTACTGGTAGGCGATGGACGCGGTAATGACGCCGGCCTTGCCGCCGTTCAGCTCCATCCGGTTCAGCGGCGAGGTGCAGCCGTACTCCTCCAGGGCGGCCAGCGCGTCCTCCACCTTGGGGTGGTTCATCATGGCGTTGGCGGGGGAGGATATGTACTTGCGGGTGTTGCGGGCGTAGGCGGGAACCGGGCGTTCCTCCCGCTCACCGAAGCTCACCAGGCTCTTGGAGTGGGACACCCGGGTGGTGGTGCGCAGGAGCACCGGCAGGTCGAACCGCTCGGAGATCTCATAGGCCGCCTTCATGAAGTCCAGGCACTCCTGGGAGTCGGAGGGCTCCACCATGGGCAGCTTGGCGGCCTTGGCGTAGTGGCGGTTGTCCTGCTCATTCTGGGAGGAGTGCATACTGGGGTCGTCGGCGGAGATGATGACAAACCCGCCGGTGATGCCGTTATAGGCCGCGGTGAAGATGGGGTCCGCCGCCACGTTCACCCCCACGTGCTTCATGGCGCACAGGGACCGGACACCGGCAATGCTGGCTCCGTAGGCCACCTCTGCGGCAACTTTTTCATTGGGGGCCCACTCGCTGTAGAGGGCGTCCTTGTACTGGGGCAGGTTCTCGAAGATCTCCGTACTGGGGGTGCCGGGGTAGGCCGAGCAGACCTTTACCCCGGCTTCATACGCACCCCGGGCGATGGCCTCGTTGCCCGACAATAAATAGCGTTCCATGAAATACCACCTTTCAACCAAAATATTTGAGCTGGCTTTTTTGACAACTTCTATTTTACAGAGGCAGGGCGGTTTTGTAAAATTCGACATAATAATAGGGCAATAAGCAACACTTATACCTTCCGCAATAAAAAGAGAGCGGACCTGCTGCAAGGTCCGCTCCCTCCGTGGGCTTACGCCATTGCCTCCATCTCCCGGTTCACCCGCTCCTCGCAGGAGCGCATGGCCTGGATGGTGCGTTCCATGAGCACATCCAGCTCCCAGCCCAGCCGCTCCGCCCCCTGACGGATCACGTCCCGGCTGCACCCGGCGGCAAACTTCTTGTCCTTGAACTTCTTCTTCAGACTGCTCACCTCCATGTCCTGGACGCTCCGGCTGGGGCGCATCCTGGCGGCCGCGCCGATGAGGCCGGTGAGCTCGTCGGCGGCAAAGAGGACCTTCTCCATCTCGTGGACCGGTTCCACGTCCGCGCACAGGCCGAAGCCATGGCTCACCACGGCGTGGACCAGCGCCTCGTCCGCCCCCGCCGCCCGGAGCAGCTCCGGCGCCTTCTGACAGTGCTGGTCAGGCCACCGTTCAAAGTCGATGTCGTGGAGGAGGCCCGCCAGGGCCCAGAAGCCGGCCTGCTCCCCATAGCCCAGCTCCTGGGCGTACCAGCTCATTACGCCCTCCACGGTCAGGGCATGGAGGATGTGAAAGGACTCCTTGTTGTATTGGCGCAGCAGCTCCAGCGCCTCTTCTCTGGTTTGCAGCATGTTGTGATCTCCTTTGTGTAAGTAAGTATGTTCAGCAAAGAATCCTGCCCAGCAGGGACATGATCTCCTCCGAGCGGCGGTAGGCCTGGTCCCCCAGCCGGGTGAACAGCTTTTGCAGGCACAGGTCCATGGTCTCGCCGGCGGCGCGGCGGTAGTTGAACCCGTTGCAGGCCTCCTGGTGGTAGCAGGCCCGCAGGGCCTCCGGCAGGCTGTCGAGCTGCACGTGCTCCGCAGCCACGGCAGAGGCGTACCGACTGCCGGTGATCAGATAGTAGGCCCCGTGGAGGTCCCGGCACGCCGCCTGCTTCTCCGCTGCCGCCCGGCGGAGAAGGCGGGCCGCGCTGGGGCTGCGCACACAGCAGGCCAGGGCCATGCAGTGCCGCCGCCCGGCCATCTCCTCCTCCAGAAAGCCCTTGAGGACCTCCAGGGAGTCCTGGGCCTCGGTGCCCATGCAGCAGGGATTTTTCTCCGCCCCCGGCAGCAGGGCCTCGTCCCCCCCGCTGGGGGGCTGGATGGGGAGGGGGACCGGCTGGGCCGGGGCGGAGGGCGGGGCGCTGGGTGGGGTGCTCTCCACCCCGGAGGGTTGTTCGGCGTAGGGGTCCACGCCCGGGGACACCCGCTGCCAGACCCGGTCATATACGCGGTAGTCGTACGCGGCGGACATCTCCTGCCCGCCGTCGAAGATGGTATTCTCCATAGCAACAGCCTCCTTTACAAGGCTATTGTATGTGAAGAATGGGGAAAATGTTATTCCTTTTCCCCCTCGGAGGCCCCGTTTTTCTCCGCCAGCAGGGCTTCCGCGGCCATCCGGTAGCCCTGGAAGCCGTGTCCGGCAAAGGTCCTGCGGCAGGCCAGCCGGACGTAGGATATCTGCCGGAAGTCCTCCCGGGCGGACACGTCGGAGAGATGGACCTCCACCGCCGGCAGGCTCACCGCCTTCAGCGCGTCCAGCAGGGCCACGCTGGTGTGGGTGTAGGCGGCGGGGTTGATGACAATGCCGTCCACGCGCCCGTAGGCGGACTGGATGGCGTCCACCAGGGCCCCCTCGTGGTTGGACTGGAGGATCTCGCAGGCAATACCCAGCTCCCCGCAGAAGTCTCGGATATATTTCTCCAGGTCCTGGTAGGTCTGCCGGCCATAGATGCCCGGCTCCCGTATGCCCAGCATATTCAGGTTGGGTCCGTTGAGAAACAACAGCTTCACAGCGCGTTCAGCTCCTTTTCTATCTTTCCGGCGGTCTCCTGGATGGTCCCGCTGTTTTCCACCGTTATGTCGGCAAAGGCCCGGTACAAAGGAGCCCGCTGGGCCCACAGCTCCCCCAGGTCCGTGCCCTGGGACACGGGGCGGCCTTTTTTGGACAGCAGGGACAGGTCCCGGGTCAGGTGGACGATGACGCCGTTCTGGCGGAGGGGGGCGCGGTTCTCCCGCCGGGTGACCACGCCGCCGCCGGTGCTGACGACGCGGCCTGTCTCCCGCCCGGCCTCCCGGACAACCTGGCTCTCCAGGCTGCGGAAGGCGGCCTCCCCCTCCTGGGCAAAGATCTCCGGGATGGTCCTGCCCGCCTGCTCCTCGATCAGTTTGTCCAGGTCTGCAAAGGGCCTGCCCATCCGCCGGGCCAGCTCCCGGCCCACGGCGCTCTTGCCGCAGCCGGGCATCCCGATCAGCACCACATTGCGCACCTGACCTGTCAGCTCCCGCAGCACCTCCTCAGTGCGCCCGTCGGGGATGGGGCTGCCGGTGAACAGCTCCGAGGCCCGCCTGGCCTGGGCCACCAGCATGGCCAGCCCGCCGGCGCAGGGGAGCCCCCGCTCCTCCGCCGCCAGGATGAGGGCGGTGCGCAGAGGGTTGAACACCACGTCCAGCACGCCGGTGAGCTGGGGAAAGGCGTCCAGGGACACCGGCGAAGCGCCGTTATGGGGATACATCCCCACAGGGGTGGTGTTGATGAGGACCTGGGCGCCGCCGTGGCGGGAGAGGTTGCCGTAGTTGTCCTCCCCCCGGCGGGACACGGTGATCACCTGGGCCGCGCCCAGCTCCCGGGCGGCGGCGCAGGCGGTGTGGCTGGTGCCGCCGGAGCCCAGCACCACCACCTTTTTCCCCGCCATGTCCACGCCGGTCCGCCGGGCCAGATACATGAGTCCGTCCAGGTCGGTGTTGTACCCGGTGAGGCGGCCGGCCCGGTTCACCACCGTGTTCACCGCGCCGATGGCCCGGGCCCGGGGGTCCACCTCGTCGCACAGATCCATGACCGTCCGCTTGTAGGGAATGGTCACGTTCAGGCCCCGGAACGGCCTGCGCCGGAAGAGGTCCTCCACCGCCTCCGGCGGCGTGGGCAGCAGCTGGTAGTCATAACCCGCCAGGGCCCTGTGAATCTGGGGGGAGAAGCTGTGGCCCAGCTTTTCGCCCAGCAGTCCGAACTCCATCTAAAACACCTCGCTGTAAGCCCCCAGGAAGGTGAAGAAGCCCTCCTTCTCCAGCTGGCTGAGGACGGTCTGTACGTCGTGGCTGCTCACGGAGGCGTCCACGTCAAAGTAGAAGCGGAACTCAAAGTCCTTGCCCGGGATGGGACGGCTCTCCAGCTTGCTGATGTTGATGCCCCGGGTGGCGAACTTGGCGATGAGGCTGTAGAGGGAGCCGGGCCGGTGGCTGGCGGAGGCCACGAAGGTGATCTTGCTGGCCCCCTCGTAGATCTCCAGGCTCTTGGAGATGCAGATAAAGCGGGTGTAGTTGTGGTCGCTGTTGGAGACCCGGTCGGAGAGGACCGCCAGGCCGTAGAGATCCGCGCAGGCGGCGGAGGCGATAGCGGCCAGATCGCTGCGTCCGCTCTCGGCCACGTACTGGGCGGCCTTGGCGTTGTTGTCAAAGACGGTGACCTTCACGCCGCTGCTCTTGAGGAAGTCGCCGCACTGGTTGAGGGCCTGCTCGTGGGCCACCACCTCCTTGATGTCCGCCTGCTTCACTCCGGGCCGGGCCAGCAGGCGGTGCTCGATCTTCAGCTTCAGGCTGCGCACGATCTTGCAGTTGTACTTCTCCATCAGGTCGTAGACCTCGGTGACAGACCCGGCGGAGGAGTTCTCGATGGGCAGGATGCCATAGCGGCACATGCCGGTCTCCACGGCACGGAACACGCCCTCAAAGCGGTTGCAGTACATGATCTGGGGCAGGGAGAACATCTTGTCGCAGGCCAGCTGGGAGTAGGCCCCCTCCACGCCCTGGCAGGCCACCACCGCCCGGCTGGGGAACTCGCCGCAGGCCTCCGCCGCGGCCATGATCTGGCGGCACAGGGGGGAGTCCCCGGTGGACAGGCGGTTCTCCTGGTAGTCCCGGCTCAGCTCCAGCAGGGTGGAGTAGAGGATCTTTGTGTACTCCTGGAGCTCCTCCCCGCACAGGCCGGTAACCCGGTAGAGGATGTCCCGCTCCCGGCCCGCCGCCAGAACGGGGGTGTTGTGCTCCTTCTTGTAGTCCGCCACCTGCTTGACGGTCTCCATGCGCCGCTTGAACAGCGCCGCCAGCTGGTCGTCGATCTGGTCCAGCTGCTCCCGGTAATCTTTCAGTTCCATGGCGATCTCCTTGACGTAGATTTTTTCTCTTCTTTTCTTTTGTGTACAAAAGAAAAGAAGCAAAAGAAAAAACTTGAGAGGCTCTGATTTGTTGGTCAGAGAGGCGTAGCGCTGAAACAAAGAGGGGGGAGAAACACGCCCTAGCCGCGCGGCAGCATATCCAGCAGCGTCAGGGCCGTTACCGCCTCCACCACCGGCACGGCCCGGGGCACGATGCAGGGGTCGTGACGGCCGTGGATGACCAGCTTGGCCGGCTCCCCGGTCTCCAGGTCCACCGTGTCCTGCTCCCTGGCAATGGAGGCGGTGGGCTTGACGGCCACGTTCACCACCAGGGGCATCCCATTGGTGATCCCGCCAACCGCGCCGCCGGCGTGGTTGGTGCGGGTGGCAACCCGTCCGCCCTCCATCACCAGGGGGTCGTTGTGCTGGCTGCCCCGCATCCCGGCGGCGGCAAAGCCCGTGCCGAAGGACACCCCCCGCACGGCGGGAATGCCGAACAGAGCCCCGGCCAGGCGGTTCTCCACCCCGGCGAACATGGGCTCCCCCACCCCCGCCGGAAGGCCCACGGCAAAGCAGCGGATCACGCCGCCCACGCTGTCGCAGTCCATCCGCGCCGCCTCGATGGCCTGGCGCATTTTGATCCCCGCCTCATCGCTGAACACGGGAAAGGGCTTTTGCAGCAGCGCCGCCAGATCCGGCTGGCTCACCCGGGCAAAGTCCGGGGCCGTATCCGAAATGTCCGCGATCCGGTCGATGTGGGCCGCAATGGTCACATTTTGCCGCTCCAGTAACTGGAGAGCCAGACCGCCGGCAAAGCACAGCGGGGCCGTGAGCCGGCCGGAGAACTGGCCGCCGCCCCGGATGTCGTAGCTGTCCCCGTATTTCACCATAGCCGTGTAGTCGGCGTGGGAGGGGCGGGGGGTGCGCCGGAGGCCGCTGTAGTCCCGGCTGTGCTGGTCGCTGTTGCGGATGACCATGGCAACCGGCGCGCCGCAGGTCCTGCCCTCCACCAGCCCGGAGAGGATCTCCGGCTCGTCCCTCTCCTGCCGGGGGGTGGACCAGGCGTTCCGGCCCGGAGCCCGGCGGGTCATGAAGGCGCTCAGCCGCTCCATGTCCGGCGCAAATCCGGCGGGCAGGCCCTCCACCACGCAGCCGATGGACGGGGCGTGGGACTGGCCGAATACCGTCACCTTCAGTCTATTGCCCAGTGTATTCACAGAGCTCTCCTCCTAACATGCGGTAGTCGTCCCAGAAATGGGGGTAGGACTTGGCCACGCACTCCGCCCCCAGAAGCGTCACCGGCTCCCGGCAGGCCGTGGCGGCCACGGCGGCCATCATGGCGATGCGGTGATCGTTGCGGCAGTCCACGGCGCAGCCGCCGGTCAGGCCGCTCCGGCCGCGGATGGTGAGGAAGTCCGGCCCCTCCTCCGCATCCCCGCCCAGCTGGCGGAGGGCGGAGCCGATGGCCTCCAGCCGGTCGCTCTCCTTGAGGCGCAGCCGTGCGGCACCGGTCAGACGGGTGACGCCGGCGCGCACCGCCGCCATCACCGCCAGGGGCGGGGCCAGATCCGGACAGTCGGACACGTCGATCTCCACGTCCCCGGGCCAGCTCAGTTGGGAGAAGAGGTCCGCGATCACCCGGTCCCCCTGGGCGGAGTTTTGGTCCAGACCCTCCACCCGCACCGGACTGCCCAGGCTCACGGCGGCCAGCCAGAAGGCGGCCTGGGACCAGTCCGCCTCCACGGCGGCCTCACAGGGGCGGTAGCGCTGGCCGCCGGGGATGAGGAAGCGGTCCTCCCGCTCCACGCCCCGGATGCCGAACAGGGCCAGGGCCTCCAGGGTCATGTCCACGTAGCTCCGGCTCTCCAGAGGGGAGGTGAGCAGGATCTCCGAGTTCCCCTCCAGCAGGGGCAGCGCGTAGAGCAGGCCGGTGACAAACTGGCTGGACACGTTCCCGGGCAGGCGGTAGGTCCCCGGGGTCAGGCGGCCCTCCACCGTGAGGATGCCGTTTTTCTGGTCATACCGGATGCCTTTCTCATCGAACAGGTCAAAGTAGGGCCTCTGGGGCCGGTCCATCAGCCGCCCCCGGCCGGTGAACACCCCGCCGCCCCGAAGGACCAGGGCCAGGGGGAGGAGGAACCGGAGGGTGGAGCCGGACTCCCCGCAGTCCAGCTGCGGCAGGCCCCGGCGGTCCTCCCTCAGAGCCGCGAGGCACCGCCGGGTGGCGTCGACATCCTGGGACGGGGTCAAATTGGCGAGGCGGCTCTCCCCCTCCGCCAGGGCGGCGCAGATGAGCAGCCGGTGGGCTTGGGACTTGCTGGGGGGCGGCGTGACGGAACCCTGGAGCCTGGTTGGCGTGATGGTCAGATTCATAGGGCCGCCTCCACGAAGGCCCGCAGGCCCGCCATGTCCAGCCGGACGGTCCCGGCCCGGCCGATCTCCTCCAGAACCACCACGTCGATGGTGCCGCCGCTGCGCTTCTTGTCGGCGGTGGCGGCGCCGTAGAGCTGGTCCGCCCCGTAGGGGCAGTCCGTGGGCAGGCCCAGCCGCTCCACCGCCCCGGCCACCTGCTCCAGGGTACCGGCGGGGCTGTATCCCAGCCGCTCCGCCCCCCGGGCCGCCAGGACCATGCCCCTGGCCACGGCGTGGCCGTGGGTGATGGCGAAGCCGCTGAGCTGCTCAATGGCGTGGCCCAGGGTGTGGCCGAAGTTGAGGATCTTCCGCCTGCCCCCTTCAAATTCGTCCTCCGCCACCACGGCGGCCTTGATCTCCACGTTCCGGCGCACCACGTCGTCGATCCGTTCCCGGAGGTCCCCGGCCATGAGGAGCCGGAGGAAGTCCCGGTCCGCGATGAGGCCGTGCTTCACCGTCTCCGCCGCGCCGTCGTCAAAGACCTCCCCGGGCAGGGTGCGGAAGGTATCCGTGTCGCAGATCACCATCCGGGGCTGCCAGAACGCGCCCGCCAGATTCTTCCCCTCCGCCAGATCCACGGCGGTCTTGCCCCCCACGGAGGAGTCGGAGGCGGCCAGGAAGGTGGTGGGGATCTGGACATAGTCGACGCCCCGCTGGTAGGTGGCGGCGGCAAAGCCGGCCATGTCCCCGGTCACGCCGCCCCCCAGGGCCACTGCAAGGTCTGAGCGGGTGAGCCGGTTTTTGGCGAAAAAGTCAAGGATTTGCCCGTAGGTGGACAGATTCTTGCTCCGCTCCCCGGCGGGGAAGGTGAAGAGCAGGGGGGCGAACCCGGCCCTCTCCAGGGCCGCCAGGACCCGGTCCCCGTAGAGGGGGCCTACGGCGCTGTCCGTCACCACCGCGCACCGGCGGGATTTGGTTGCCCCGGCCAGGAGCTCCCCGGCCCGGTCCAGCAGTCCGCCGCCGATGTGGACCGCATAGGGCCTGGAGGCGCTTACCGTAACAGTGTGCATCAAATCACTTCCTATTATATATAAGGTGTCATTTCTTTCTCAGAATATCCAGGCTGTGGTTGGTGGCGCCGATGAGATCGCCCCGCTCGCAGACCGACAGGTGATAGTTGATATAGGCATGATAGGCCGCGTCGGAGAAGCTGTCGATCTGGTCGCGGATGTAGAGGGAGAAGAGATCGGAGGCCACGATCTTCACCCGCTCCAGCCCGGCCTTCTGATTGAGCCGGTCGATGTCCTCCAGCCGCACCATCTCAAAGAGGTCCGCCGGCTGAGAGATGCAGTGGTAGTCCGCCGTCACCATCCCCTTGGTCAGACAGTCCAGCATATTGCTGCCGTCGCCCTGGAAGCAGTAGTGGATGATGGTGGCCTCGTTCATGCAGTAGGCGGCAAAGAGACGGCCGTCCGGCTTCAGCACCCGCTTGGCCTCCGCCAGGACCAGCAGCTTCTCCTCCTCGGTGTAGAGGTGGTACAGGGGGCCGAAGAGCAGCACCCCGTCAAAGCTCTCGTCCGGGAACCGGCTCAGGTCCATAGCGTTGCCCTGCTCCACCGGGATCTCCGCCCCGCATTCCTTCAGATTGGCGCGGAACACCTCAATATTGTGCTCTACCAGCTCGATGGCGCGGACATGGTAGCCGTCCATGGCCAGGGCCATGGAGTAAACCCCTGTACCGGCCCCCGCGTCCAGGATGGAGGCCCCGGCGGGGAGGAAGTCCCGGATATACTTCATGTTGGTGATGAACTCCACGCTGCCGTGGCGGGATTTGGTGCGCTGGTCCTCGTTGTAGTTGTTGTAGTACTCCTTGATATAGCTGGTCTCCATGTCTCTCTCCTTTCACTGGCAGTCCTTGTCAATGGTCTCCTTGATCTCCCGGGCCCGCCGGAGCATGTTTTTCAGATTCTCCCGGTCCCCCCGGCGGATGGTGTAGGCGAAGGCGGCCAGCTCCTCCACCAGGGTGTCGATCTCCCGCACCAGCGCGTCCTGGTTCTCCAGGAACAGCTCCGTCCACATCTCCTCGTTGAGCTTTGCCACCCGGGTCATATCCTTGAAGCTCCCGGCGGAGAAGCCCTCGAACCGGGGGGCCGAGGGGCTGCCCACGTAGGCGCAGGACACCACGTGGGCCAGCTGGGAGGTGTAGGCGATGATGTGGTCATGCTCCTGGGGGGTGGAGAGCTGGAGCCGGGCGAAGCCCAGGCGCTGGGCCAGCTCCCAGATTTGGTCCACCGCCGCCCGGTCCCCGCCGGGGTAGGGGGTGAGGATCAGGGACGCGCCCTGGAACAGCTCCGGGAAGGCGTTGGCGTAGCCGGACCGCTCCACCCCTGCCATGGGATGGCCGCCCACGAAGGTGAAGCCGGCGTTTCGCGTCACCTCCTCCAGGGGCGTGCACACCACCCCCTTCACGCCGCCGCAGTCCATGACAATGCCGCCGGGGCGGAACTGGTCCCTATGGGCGGTCACGTACGCCACCGTTGCCTGGGGATACAGGGCGATGATGACCAGCTGGCACTCCGCCAGCCGGTCCGGGGTCAGGGGGGCGGAGACAACGCCCTCGTCCAGGGCCCGGCCAAGGGCGGCGCCGTCCGCGTCATAGCCCAGGAGGGTGCAGTCCGTGTACTGGCGGATGGCCTTGGCCATGCTGCCGCCGATGAGCCCCAGGCCCACCACGCCGACTGTGTCGATCCTGTTTTTCATCATCAGGAAAAAGCGACGGCGCTGGAGAAGGAGCGATCCGCGTAGGGCTGGATGGCCCGGACCTTCTCCATCATGCCCGCGAACCGGTCCGGCCGCAGGCTCTGGGGCCCGTCGCACAGGGCGTGCTCCGGATCGTTGTGTACCTCGATCATCAGTCCGTCCGCGCCGCTGGCCGTGGCGGCCAGGGCCATGGGGGCCACCAGCTCCCAGCGGCCCGTGGCGTGGCTGGGGTCCACCACCACCGGCAGGTGGGTGAGCTGGTGGAGCACCGGGATGACCGAGAGGTCCATGGTGTTGCGGGTGGCGGTCTCAAAGGTCCGGATGCCCCGCTCGCAGAGGATCACCTGCTCGTTGCCCCCAGCCATCACGTACTCCGCGCTCATGAGCAGCTCCTGGAGGGTGTTGGCCATGCCCCGCTTGATGAGCACCGGCTTGCGCAGCTTCCCCAGCTCCTTGAGCAGCTCAAAGTTCTGCATGTTCCGGGCCCCCACCTGGATCATGTCGATGTCCTCGAACAGGGGCAGGTGCTTCGCGTCCATGATCTCCGTCACAATGGGCAGGCCCGTGGCCTCTCGGGCCTTCAGCAGCAGCCGGATGCCCTCCTCGTGGAGACCCTGGAAGGCGTAGGGGGAGGTGCGGGGCTTGAAGGCTCCGCCCCGGAGGACCTGGGCTCCCGCCGCCTTCACCGACTGGGCCACGGAGATGATCTGCTCCTCCGTCTCCACGGAGCAGGGCCCTGCCATAACCAGGAAGCGGCCGCCGCCGATCTGTGCGCCGTTGGCCAGGGTGATAACCGTATCCTCCTCGTGGAACTTCCGGTTGGCGTTCTTGTAGGGCTCCTGGATCCGCTTGACGGTCTCCACGATGTCCAGTGCCAGGATGCTCTCCATGTCCACCCGGGAGGTGTCCCCCACCAGGCCTATGATGGTGTGGTTCTCGCCCACGGATTTGTGGAGCTCCAGGCCCATGCTGCGCAGCCAGTTCTCGAACAGCTCCACCTGCTGGCGCTCCGCGGTCTTTTTCAGAATGACAATCATTGTACGTTCGCTCCTAACTTTGTAAAATATGGAATTTTGAAAACAAAAAGGTCCTACGGTGTTGTTTCACCGTAGGACCTGGAATGGAGGATCCTTATTCCGTCTCTTGACCGCAGCAAAACAACCCTTATCTACTTGTGCAGATAAAGGTAAAGTAGAAGTATGCGGCGTTGAGGAGCATGGAAGTCATGGAAAATACCTCGCATCAGAAAACTATGGGCATTGTAGCACGGTTTTTTCCCGTTGGCAAGAGGAAATATCAAAAAAATAAGAAAAAATTTTCTTGCCGGCATTTACGAAAATTTCACCAATCCATCGGATTGTGTGATATAATAGAGGCGTTTGATCTGATACGATTTACATATGAGGGTGAGAGTATGAGCGCATTTGTCCGGTTTGACCGGGTGAAAAAGGTCTACCACATGGGAGAGGTGGAGATAGAGGCCCTGCGGGACGCCACCTTCTCCGTGGAAAAAGGGGAGCTGTGCGTTATCGTGGGGCCCAGCGGCGCGGGGAAGACCACGCTGCTGAACATCCTGGGGGGCATGGACACCCTCAGCGAGGGGCGGGTCTTTTTGGGGGAGGAGGAGATCTCCGCCTACAGCGCCCGGCAGCTGACCGCCTACCGCCGCCACGACATCGGCTTTGTCTTCCAGTTCTACAACCTGGTCCCCAACCTCACCGCCCTGGAGAACGTGGAGCTGGCGGCCCAGATCTGCCGGGAGCCCTTGAACGCGGCGGAGGTGCTGCGCTCCGTGGGCCTGGAGGACCGGCTGTCCAACTTCCCCGCCCAGCTCTCCGGCGGAGAGCAGCAGCGGGTGGCCATCGCCCGGGCCCTGGCGAAGAATCCGAAGCTCCTCCTGTGCGACGAGCCCACCGGCGCGCTGGACTACAGCACCGGAAAGGCTATCCTCAAGCTCCTCCAGATCATGAGCCGCCGGGAGGGCATGACGGTGGTGATTATCACCCACAACAGCGCCCTCACCGCCATGGCGGACCGGGTGATCCAGGTGAAGAACGGCACCGTGACCTCGGTGGAGTGCAATGACCGGCCCATCCCGGTGGAGGAGATCGAATGGTAAGGACGCTCCTGCGCTCCGCCCTGCGGGAGATCCGCCAGAGTCTGGGCCGCTATCTGGCCATACTGGCCATCGTGGGGCTGGGGGTGGGCTTCTTCGCCGGCCTGCGCATGTGCCAGCCGGCCATGATGGACACCGGCGTGGCCTACCTGGACCGGCAGCGGCTCTACGACTTCCGCCTGCTCTCCACACTGGGCTTCACCGGGGAGGACGTGGCGCAGTTCGCGGAACTGGAGGGGGTGGCGGCGGCCAGGGGGGCGGTGTACGCTGACTTCCTCACCGAGACAGGGGACGGCCGGGAGACGGTCCTCAAGGCCCACTCCCTCACCGATGGCGTCAACCTGCCCAGCCTGAAGGCGGGGCGGATGCCGGAGGCGGCCAACGAGTGCCTGGGGGACGCCCGGTACTTCACCGAGGACATGCTGGGCATGGTCCTGCCGGTGCTGGACAGCAACGGCGAGGACACCCGGGAGCTTTTGCGCTATGACAGCTACACGGTGGTGGGTCTGGCCTGGTCCCCCTACTACCTCAACTACGAGCGGGGGACCAGCTCCATCGGCTCAGGCAGCGTGGGGGGCTTTGTGCTCATCCCGGAGGAGGGGTTCGACAGCGAGGTCAGCTATGAGATCTATCTGACCATGGACAACCCGCCTCCGGCCTACTCCGCAGCCTATGACAGCTGGCTGGACGGCTTCCGGCCGGCGGTGGAGGCGCTGCTGGAGGAGCGTGCGGAGCTTCGGTTTGATACCCTGTACGACGACGCCATGGGGGAGATCCGGGACGCGGAATTGGAGATTGCCGACGGCTGGAAGGAGTACTTCGCTGAGCGGGACGAGGCGGAGGAGGAGCTGGACGGCGCCTACCAGGATCTCACCGAGGGCGAGGAGGACTACGCCCAGGGCCAGCGGGATTACGAGCAGGGCCGCCGGGACTACGCCCAGGGCCAGCGTGACTACGAGCAGGGCAGGCTGGACTATGCCGAGGGCGTGAAAAAGGTGGAGGACGCGAGGCAGGAGCTTGCCGACGCGGAGCGGGAGCTGGCCGACGGGGAGCGGAAGCTTGCCGATGCCCGGCGGGAGCTGGACGAGGGCTGGGCGGAGTTCCACAGGGCCCAGGCGGAGGTCCAGCAGGAGCTGGCAGACGCCTATGAGAAGCTCACCGACGGCGAGCGGGAGTACGAGGAGGGCCTGAAGGAGTACGAGGACGGGCTGCGGAAGCTGGCGGACGCGGAGGAGCAGCTGGCGGAGGGGGAGCGGGAGCTCCAGGACGGCGAACGGGAGCTCCGGGACGGGGAGCGGGAGCTGGCTGCGGCGGAGGCCCAGCTGGCGGACGCTGCCGCCCAGCTCCAGGACGCCCGGCGGCAGCTGGACGAGTCCCAGGCCCAGCTCCAGAGCGCCAAGGCCCAGCTGGACCAGGGGGAGGCCTCCTACGGCCAGCTGAACACCCTCTATGAGACCGCCAGCGCGGCGGCGGGACAGTACAACATGAGCGCGGAGGCGCTGATTGCTGCCCTGGGGGCCAATCCGGACATGGCCGCCGGCGTGCCGGGGGCGGCGGAGCTGCTGGCCGGCTGGGCTGCAGCGGAGAGCCAGCTGGGCGCGCCCCTGACCGCCGGAACCCTCTCCGGCCTCCGCTCCACCCTGGACCAGAGCAGGGAGCAGTATCAGTCCGGTCTGGCCCAGTACGAGCAGGGCCTGCGGGACTACCAGGCGGGCCAGGCGGAATACGAGAGCGGGGCCGCCCAGCTTGCCGCCGCCCGCCGGGAGGTGGAGGAGGGCCGCGCCGAGCTGGAGCGGGGCCGCCGTGAGCTGGAGGAGGGCCGGACAGAGCTGATCCGCGGCCGGCGAGAGCTGGACGATGCGCAGGTCCAGCTCTCGGACGCCCGAAAGGAGTTGGACGACGGCTGGGCGGAGTACTACAGCGGCAAGCAGGAGGCCGAGGCGGAGCTGGATAAGGCCTACCGGGAGCTCACCGACGGGGAGAACGAGCTGGCGGAGGGCCTTCTGGAGCTGGAGGACGGCCGGCAGAAGGTGGCCGACGGACAGCGGGAGCTTGCCGACGCGGAGTCGGAGCTTGCGGATGCGGAGTCGGAGCTTGCCGATGCGGAGCGGGAGCTTGCCGACGCGAAGGCGGAGCTGGACCGGGCCCCCGGAGAGCTGGAGGACGCCCGAAAGGAGCTGGACGACGGCTGGAGCGAGTACAACGACGGCCGGGCGGAGGCGGACGAGAAGTTTGCCGACGCGGAGCGGGAGCTGACGGACGCGGAGCGGGAGGTGGCGGACGCCTACGAGACCCTCAAGGACCTCAAGCGGGCCACCACCTACGCCCTCACCCGGGAGGAGAACACGGGCTATGTCTGCTTTGACAACGACACGTCCATTGTGGCCGCCATTTCGGTGGTGTTCCCGGTGTTCTTCTTCCTGGTGGCGGCCCTGGTGTGCATGACCACCATGACCCGCATGGTGGACGAGCAGCGCACACAGATCGGCGTTTTGAAGGCCATGGGCTACGCCAACAGCCAGATCATGTCCAAATACCTCTTCTATTCCGGCTCCGCGGCCCTGGCGGGCAGCGCCGTGGGCTACGCCCTGGGCTCCACCGCCCTGCCCTGGATCATCTGGGAGATCTATGGAATGATCTACGGCTTCGCGCCCCTCAACCAGATCTTCCTGCCACAGCTGGCCCTGGTGTCCTTCGCGGCGGCTCTGCTGTGCTCCATGGGGGCCACCTATCTGGCCTGCCGGGTGGAGCTGCGCCGGCAGGCGGCGGAGCTCATCCGGCCCAAGACCCCCCGGGCGGGCAAGCGGGTGTTTCTGGAGTACATCACCCCCCTGTGGCGGCGGCTCAGCTTTCTCCACAAGGTGTCGGCCCGGAACGTGCTGCGCTACCGGAGCCGCCTGGTGATGATGGCCCTGGGCATCGGCGGGTGTACGGCCCTGCTGTGCACCGGCTTTGGCATCCGGGATTCCATCGCCTCCGTGGCGGACGATCAGTTCGGGGAGATCACCCTCTACGACTACGCGGTCACCTTCCAGGAGGGCCAGACGCCCAAGAGCGCGGCGGCCTACCTGGAGAAGTACGGCTGGAGCGCGGAGGAGGGCCTGCTGGTCCACAGCGGCAGCGTGGACGTGGCCAAGGGCTCCTCCACCAAATCCGTGTATCTGGTGATCTCCGCCACAGACAGCCTGGACGGGTTCCTCTCCCTCCATCGGGGGGAGGAGGCCATCCCCTACCCCGGAGACGGGGAGGTGGTCCTCAACCGGGGCCTGGCGGAGAGCCTGGGCGTGGCCCAGGGGGACACGGTCCTGCTGCGAAGCGATGAGCTGGGGGAGCTGGAGGCCACGGTGTCCGCTGTCTCGGACAACTACGTCTTCAACTACGCCTACCTCTCCGCAGATACCTACCACCAGCAGACCTGGGATTGGCCGGACTTCAACACCCTCTACGTCCTGGCCCATGAGGGGGCGGACCCCTACGAGGAGGGGGCCCTGCTGCTGGAGGACAAGGACGTGGGCAGCGTGACGGTGAATGAGGCCAGCCGCAGCCAGGTGGACAGCATGCTCTCCCGGCTGGACTACATCGTCATTGTGGTGGTGCTGTGCGCGGCGGCCCTGGCCTTTATCGTGCTCTACAACCTGACCAACATCAATATCACCGAGCGTATCCGGGAGATCGCCACCATCAAGGTTCTGGGATTCTATCAGAACGAGGTGGCCGCCTACGTGTTCCGGGAAATTATCATTCTCTCCGTGCTGGGCAGTCTGGTGGGGCTGGGCATGGGCAAGGCCCTCCACGCCTTTGTGATGGAGCAGATCCGGATCGACGCCATGTTCTTTGCCTGCCGGATCTCGCTCTGGAGCTACGCCTTCAGCTTCCTGATGACCATGCTGTTTACGGTGCTCATCTCTGCGGCCATGCGTCCCCGCCTGCGGAAAATCGACATGGCCGAGTCCTTGAAATCCATTGAATAAAAAGTTCCCCCGGTCCGGCGCCGGACCGGGGGAGGGAGGACTGCCATGCTGAAAATAGCCCTGCTGCAAATTGCGCCCCGGGACACCCTGGAGGAAAACCTGAAAAAGGGGGTGGAGTACTGCCGGCGGGCGGCGGCCCTGGGGGCGGACATAGCCCTGTTTCCGGAGATGTGGAGCAGCGGATACCGCATCTATAACCGGCCCGCGGAGGAGTGGACGGCGGAGGCCGTGCCGGTGGACGGGGCGTTTGCCGGCGCCTTCGGCGGCCTGGCCCGGGAGCTCCATATGGCCGTCGGGATCACCCTGCTGGAGCGCTGGGAGGGCGGCGGGCCCCGGAATACCCTGGTGCTCTTTGACCGCTTCGGGGAGCGGCGGCTGGTGTACGCCAAGGTCCACACCTGCGACTTTGACGCGGAGCGGTATCTGACGGCGGGGGAGGACTTCTATACCGCCGGGCTGGACACGGCCCAGGGACCGGTGCAGGTGGGTGCCATGATCTGCTATGACCGGGAGTTTCCCGAGAGCGCCAGGATCCTGATGCTGAAGGGGGCGGAGCTGATCCTCGTGCCCAACGCCTGCCCCATGGAGATCAACCGCCTCTCAGAGCTGCGGGCCCGGGCCTACGAGAACATGGCGGCCATCGCCACCTGCAACTACCCGGACACGGTCCCCGACTGCAACGGCGGCTCCAGCGTCTTTGACGGCGTGGCTTATCTGCCCCAGCTGGAGGGCTCCCGTGACACCTGCGTTTTGCAGGCGGGCGGAGAGGAGGGGATCTATCTGGCGGAGCTGGATCTGGAGCAGCTGCGGGCCTACCGCCGGCGGGAGGTCCAGGGCAACGCCTACCGCCGCCCCTCAAAATACGGGCTGCTGGTTGATCCCAAGAGGGACGAGCCGTTTATCAGGGCGGATTATCGCGGATAGAGTAAAGTGGGCGCGGCAAAATGGCCGCGCCCGCCCCATATTTCCGGCGAATCAATCCCCGGCGCTGTAGTTACGCATAAAATCAGAGATTCTGTGGAGCAGCGTGGCGAACTGGGCCCTGGTGGTGGTTCCCGCAGGGTCCATCCGCAGGCCGCCGACGCCCTTGAAGATACCGTGACGGTAGAGGGACTGGAAGGCGTTCCGGCCGGCCTCGCTCATCTGGTCCGCATCCTCAAAGGCGACACTGCCGCCGCCGGGGGCAGGGACGCCCATGCTGATCAGGTAGTTGTTCAGCATAATGGCGAGATCCTGGCGGGAGATGGGGGCGGCGCCGGAAAAGGTCTGGTTGTCCGGCAGGAGGCCGGCGCGCTGGGCCCAGACTGCGGCCTGGGTGTACCACATGTCCGGCGGGACGGAGGGGGAGGCGTCGTACCGGGAGAGCTCCACGTCCATCATCCGCGCCAGCACGGTGACGATCGTGGCCTGGGAGACGGCCTGCTCCGGCATGAAACGGAGGACCGGATCCCCCAGCATCAGCTCCTGCCGGCGGGCCCAGAGGACGTCCTCATAAAACCAATCCGCAGGGGATACGTCCACAAAGGACGGAATAATAGATGACCCGGGGTCCGGCTGTGGGACCTCGGGAGTTGATTCGCCGCTGTTCTCCGGCGGGGCAGGACTTACCGCCACAGGCGGCTCTGGTGGGCTGGGGATAACCGGCTGCGGCGGATGATAGGAGGGAGGGGAGGGCGGGTCCGGGAGAAACTGGGGAGGGAAATCCTCCGGCGGAGCGGGCTCCTCTGGTGGGACAGGCTCCTCCGGCGGCGTGGGCTCCTCCGGCGGCGTGGGCTCCTCCGGCGGCGTGGGCTCCTCCGGCGGCGTGG
>ERZ779637.170-NODE-170-length-47722-cov-12.906875_pt1 | contig 47722 bp, 34 predicted proteins | sample MGYA00514196_ERZ779637 | MGnify/ENA primary metagenome ERZ779637 (study PRJEB29562, sample SAMEA4376700) | mouse gut metagenome | isolation source: Cecum | study: EMG produced TPA metagenomics assembly of the A DSS colitis mouse model was used to assess the...
CATGTGGTTTGCTTACAATCCGTTTACTATATTTTGTATATCATAGCACAAAGAATAGGGGTGTGCAAGTGGGATAAAAGGACGGGACAAAATGTGAAGATTGTGAAATAGGGGTGAATGTGGTACACTAATTTTAGATATGAGATTCCGAGAGCGGGATGGAGGAGAAAAGAAGCATGGAAGAAAACAGAGAGGAAATGCAGGATATAGAGGAAAAGGAAGACGTGCGGGAGTACGTGGAACGCAAGCGGTGGCTGTTTTTCGGTCTGCCCTTTACGTTTACGAAATATACGGTGAATGAGCGGGTGATTACCATTAACGAGGGCCTGCTCAACACGACAGAAAACGACTGTTATTTATATAAAGTACAGGACGTGGAGTTAAAGACCAGTCTGGCGGAGCGCATCTTCGGGCTGGGCACGGTGGCGTGCTTCACGGGGGATAATACGCACCCGCAGCTATATCTTTCGCATATCAAACACGCGAAAGAAGTCAAGGATTATATTTTACACGCCTCTGAGATTGCGCGGAGAAAGCGGCGCACGATGAATACCCTGAACATCGACGCGGACGACATCGACATGGATGTTGATTGAGCGCGGGCATCTGACGGCAGACGGCGGTTATGGCCGGGGATCAGTCGGGCGCAGGGAAGGATCGTTTTCCCGGAGGAGCCGCTCGAAGAGAAGGCCTGTGACAAACCAGACAGGTGCGAAGTCGAGGCGGATCACTTTGGCCAGATTCCAGCGGGAGCGCTCATAGTTCCACGGACACAGCTCCCGGCGGTTTAACCATATGCCGGTGAGAAATTCCCCGGTGAAGATCAGTCCTGTGTAGGTCAGGCCCCGCAACAGCAGGGAACGGTTCTTTAACAGACGGCAGACAGGGGCGAGAAAGGCCGCAAGCCCGTAAATGGGGAACATCCAGACGCTTGTTGCGCCGGGCAGTTTCATATCCCTTCTGCGAAAGGCGTGAAAGGCCGTGAAGGTGATTTCCAGAAACCACCCCAGCAGGCCGCAGTGAATGAAGTTGTGCATAAATTTTTTCATAGAGACAGTATTGCCGGGTCTGGCGTATTTATACAAGGAAAGGGAGGAGCCATGAACTACCGTGAAGCCATGCAGTATGTGGAGGAATTGCGGCCTCTTGGCAGCGTTATGGGCCTGGATACCATGCGCCGTCTGTGCGCCGCGCTGGGGAATCCGCAGGATCAGCTTAAATTTGTACATATTGCAGGCACTAACGGCAAGGGATCCGCGCTCGCCTATATTTCCACAATTATGCAGGAGGCCGGATACCGGGTCGGCAGATATATTTCCCCTGCCGTGAGGGAGTATAGGGAACGCTTTCAGGTGAATGGCCGCGAAATGACACAGGCGGGGCTCTGTAAGTATCTGGAGCCGGTAAAGGCGGCTGCGGCGCGGATGGCGGAGGAAGGATTCGCGCATCCCACGCTCTTTGAGGTGGAAACGGCCGTTGCTTTTCTCTATTTTTTGGACAAGGAATGTGATCTGGTGGTGCTGGAGACAGGGCTGGGCGGCGCGCTGGACGCAACAAATGTGGTGAATACGACGGTGGCGGCGGTCTTTGCGTCCATCAGCATGGATCATATGGATATTCTGGGGGAGAGTTTGGAGGAGATAGCGCTCGCCAAGGCGGGCATTATTAAGAACAAGTGTTATGCGATATCGGTGAAGCAGTCTCAGGAAGTAATGAAGGTTTTGCGGCAGTCCGCTCTTATCAAAAAAGGAAAGTTTCTCACGGCGGATCTGTCCCGCGCAAAACATATCAGGTACGGCGTGACGAAGCAGAGCTTTGACTACGATAAGTACAAGGATCTGGAGATATCCATGCTCGGGCAGTTTCAAATTGAGAACGCGGTCTTGGCTGTGGAGACGGTTATGGCGCTTGTCAGGTGTGGTTTTAAGGTGCCGGAAGAGAAGCTGAGACAGGGGCTTTTTCATACGAAATGGCCGGGGCGTTTCGAGGTGATTGCGAAGAGGCCGCTCTTTATTGCGGATGGCGCGCATAATGAGGATGCCGCCAAAAAATTGGCGGAAAGTATTCGTTTTTATTTTACAAACAGAAAAATAATTTATATAATGGGAATGTTACAGGACAAAGAATATGACAAGGTGATTCGGCATACCTTTGAGCTGGCGTCCCATATCATTACCGTAACGCCGCCCATCAAGGAGCGCGCGCTGCCGGCGCTTGAGCTGGCGCAGGCGGCCAGAGAGTACCACAGAGCCGTGACTGCGGCGGACAGCGTGCAGGAAGCGGTGGAAATCGCGTATCTCCTGACAGGAAAGGACAAGGATGCCGTTATTGTTGCGTTCGGCTCTCTTTCCTATCTGGGGGAGCTGATGGATATAGTCGGGCACAGAGATACGATCAGGAGAGATACCCATGGTAGATCAGAAAAAAATTGAGGAGGCGGTGCGGCTGCTTTTGGAAGGCATCGGCGAGGATGCGAACAGAGAGGGGCTGCGGGAGACGCCGGACAGAATTGCCCGTATGTACGGGGAAATTTTTGCGGGAATGGATGAGGATGCGGGGGAGCATCTGGCGAAGACATTTACCGTGGAGAGCAACGAGATCGTTCTTGTAAAAAATATCACCTTTTATTCTATTTGTGAACACCATCTGATGCCCTTTTACGGAAAGGCGCATATCGCCTATCTGCCGGACGGAAAGGTAGTGGGTTTAAGCAAACTGGCGAGGACGGTAGAGGTTTACGCCAGAAGGCCACAGATTCAGGAGCAGATGACCATTCAAATCATAGAGGCTGTTATGGAACACTTAAAGCCGCAGGGTGCGATCGTGATGCTTGAGGCGGAGCACCTCTGTATGACGATGCGGGGGGTGGAGAAACCCGGGAGCAGGACGATGACGCTGGCTTCCAGAGGATGTTTTCAGGAAGAACCGAAGTGGCAGGAGCTCTTTTTCCGGATGATCGGAGAGAATAAAGTATATAATCAGGATTTGGCAAATTGAAATCCTGTGGATAAGTAATCATACAATAAAGAACACGGAGGATAGGAAAATGAGGATAGGACAGAGAGATTTCAGGACAAAAGGACATGCATATGTGATGGGAATACTCAACATAACACCTGATTCCTTTTCTGACGGAGGAAAGTATAATGATCTGGATCAGGCTTTGTATCATGTAGAACAAATGATAACAGATGGTATGGATATTGTGGATGTGGGCGGGGAATCTACAAGACCCGGCTATACACAGATTTCCGTGCAGGAGGAAATTGACAGAGTGGCTCCGGTAATCGAGATGATTAAATCCAGATTTAATGTCCCAATTTCTCTGGATACCTACAAATCCGAGGTGGCGAAAGCAGGTATTTCGGCGGGCGTGGATATGATTAATGATATCTGGGGGTTAAAGTATGATGAAAACATGGCGCAGGTGATTGCGGAGTCGGGACTTCCCTGCTGTCTGGCGCATAACCGCAAGGAGCCGAAGTATAAAAATCTGATTGAGGAGATGCTCTGGGATCTGGAATCTTCTCTGGAGCTGGCAAACAGCAAGGGGATCGCTTATGATAAGATCATTCTGGATCCCGGTATCGGTTACGGCAAAAGTTATGAGAACAATTTGGAAATCATTGATAATCTGCAGAAATTCCATTCCCTCGGTTATCCGCTGCTTCTCGGTGCAAGTCGGAAATCCGTGGTTGGTATGGGGCTGGATCTGCCTGTGAATGAGCGGGTGGAAGGAACGCTGGTAACGACTGTCTACGGCGTGCAGCGCGGTGTGATGTTCGTGCGTGTACATGATGTAAAGGAGAATGCGCGCGCCGTTAAGATGACGGAGGCGATCCGCGACGGTTACAGGAACTAATTTGCAAAAAGAACGACAGATAAAATATCACATGTTACATAACGCTTCTATAACCGGGCGGGAAAGGGGCAGATGATGATGGATCAGATTATTGTGGAAGATTTGCAGATATATGCACATCATGGGGTATATCAGCAGGAAAATGAGAAAGGGCAGAATTTTTATGTCAGCGTGGTTCTGGATACGGATACCAGGGCTGCGGGGATGGCGGATGATCTGGGATTGTCCACGAATTACGGCGTGGTCTGCCGTTTCCTGCATACCTTTCTCACGGAGCATACCTACAAGCTGATTGAGACGGCGGCGGAAAGGGCTTCTGAGGCGCTGCTTCTGCAGTTTCCTAATGTGAGGCAGGTTACCATGGAGCTGAAGAAGCCGGAAGCGCCAATCACGGTTCCCTTCGGGTCGGTTTCCGTAAAGATCACAAGAGGGTGGCGGCGGGTATATATTGCCTGCGGTTCTAATATCGGAGACAGGAAAGCCCATTTAAGCGCGGCTGTGGACGCGCTGCTCGGGGATAAAAAATGCAGGGTGCTGCGTGTTTCGGACTGGGTGGAGACGACGCCCTACGGCGGCGTGGAACAGGCGGATTATCTGAATGGAGCAATGTCCATCGAGACGCTGTACACACCGGAGGAGCTTCTTGAGGTACTGCAGGGGATTGAGCGTGCGGAGGCCAGAGAACGAAAGGAACGCTGGGGACCGCGAACACTGGATTTGGATATTCTTCTCTATGAGGGAAGGATGGCGGATACGGATAAGCTGACGATTCCCCACAAGGATATGCAAAATCGCGACTTTGTATTGAAGCCGCTCTCACAGATTGCCCCCTATGAGAGACACCCCGTATTAGGGAAATCCGTGATGGAGCTTCTGGCGGATGTGGTGCAGAACGGGGAGAAACATGTGTTATCGAATTAAATGAGATTCAGGTCAAAACCAAGAAGGGACTGCGTGTGCAGTCCCTTTTTTCTCTGCGCAGATCCGCATATGGAAGTTTGCCGTTTCACAGCATGCGGGCCGCGCGGCGAGTGGGGAAAGCTAGCTGTTCCCTATCCGATTCAGTTGTTCAGGTTCGCGAGCGCCGCTTCCCTCGCCGCGTCGAAAGTGGTCACATTGACAGGGCCGTAGGTGTAAGTTTTATACACCGGCGTGGATTCGTTGAAGGCGTTAAAGTACACATACTCGGAGGTGATATTGATGTTCTGGTATACGCCTTCCCGCACAAGCTCCTGAGAGCTGCCATCGGTTCGCATTCGCTTGAGCGCCGGAAAGTCAGAAGAGCTGACCTGATAATATATGTAGTTGTCATAGACATTGAACATATCAATACGGTCGTTGGTCAGGACTTCCACTACATTGTTCGATAAGTTATAGCGGCACAGCCGGTAGTTTTCCGACACGTCCATGTAATAGACATAGCCGTCCTGCACAATGGGGTTCCAGATATTTCCCTGCCAGACCACGGAGTCCCTCTCCGTGGAGACATCGAGGGCGTGCAGATAATGGTCTTCCGCGGCGCCATTGTAGTAGATTTTGCCGTTTACATAGCAGTTGGGATTGATAATCGCTTCCGCAACGATCTGTCTGTCTTTTTTGTCAATGCGCACTTTGGACAGGGAAGTGCCGATCTGTTTGTCATATTTTTCATAGTAGAGATAGTTGCCGCAAAGCTGCATACTGACGATATTACAGCGATCCAAACCGACCACGGATTTTCCTTTCAGGTTGCTCCGGTAGATGCCGGCCATGCGCACGGCGCTGCCGATGCCGCCCGCGTCTGTGCCGCCGCTGACCTGCGCGTAGTAGAGATAGTTGCCGGCAGCGTTGATGGAAGAAACCGAGCCTTCGTTCAACTTGACCAGATCCGTCTCATCCGGATTCATGGAGTAAAGAGCGAAATTGTCGTAGGCGTTGGCAAAATAAACCCTGCCGCCCATCTCGCAGAAATATCCGCCGTTGTTCAGATTTCCGGGCGTGTTTCCGACGGTAAATTCGTCGTTCATGGGAATGCGGCCGCTCAGTATAGCGAATAGTAACAGGAGTAATAAAATAGCGGCTGTTACAGAAAGGAACAGGATGTTTTTTTTCTTGGTTGTCATTGGATTCCCCTCCCCGAAAAACTCTTTCGTAGCATTACTATTATATCTGGAAAGCCGCTTGCTATCAAGAACAAATTGCGGTAAACTTACTATGAAAAGTTTGGGTCGGAGAGGATGGGGAAAATGGATTTATTGGAGCTTAGGGGGCAGCTTGACGAGCTTGACGAAAAAATCGTGGCGCTTTATGAGGAACGCATGGCAATTTCCGCCAAGGTGGCTGACTATAAAATTGAGACGGGAAAGAAAGTGTTTGACAGGGTCAGGGAGGAGGAGAAGCTTAAAAAAGTGCGTTCTCTTACCCACGACCCCTTTAATGCCCATGGTGTGCAGGAGCTGTTTGAGCAGATTATGTCCATGAGCAGAAAACTTCAGTATAAGAAGCTTGTGGAGGCGGGATCGCTCGGGAGACTGCCGTTTATCGGTGTGGACAGGCTGGAGACGGAGCAGGCAAGAGTGGTCTTTCAGGGAGCGGAGGGCGCATATTCTCAGATGGCGATGTTCCGCTATTTCGGGGAGCAGGTGAAGAGTTTTCATGTGGAGACCTTCCGTGACGCCATGACGGCGATCGAGGAGGGGAGCGCAGACTTTGCGGTGCTTCCCATCGAAAATTCCACGGCAGGAATCGTCAGTGAGATTTATGACCTGCTGGCGGAGTTTGAAAATTATATCGTGGGGGAACAGATCATAAAGATTGAGCACTGTCTGATGGGGCTGCCCGGGACAGCGCTTTCGCAGATTAAGACGGTGTATTCCCACCCCCAGTCACTGATGCAGAGCGCCAGATATTTGGCTGAGCATGAGGATTGGCGGCAGGTCAGTCTGAAAAACAATGCCTTTGCGGCCCGCAAGGTGAGCGAGGAGGGGGACAAAACCCAGGCTGCCATCGCCAGCGGGCAGGCGGCGAAGATTTATGGACTGGAGATTCTGGAGCGGGGCGTCAACCAGTCGGATACCAATTCCACACGGTTCATCATTGTCACAAACCAGAAGATATTCAGGAAGGATGCGAAGAAGATCAGCATTTGTCTGGAGGTGCCCCACGAGAGCGGCTCGCTCTATCACATGCTGTCCCATTTCATCTACAATAATCTGAACATGACGAAGATCGAGAGTCGTCCCATTGAGGATCGGAATTGGGAGTACCGTTTTTTTATCGACTTTGAGGGGAATTTTGCGGACGGCGCGGTGAAGAACGCCCTGCGGGGACTGCGGGATGAGGCGCGCAACCTGAGAATACTGGGAAATTACTAAAGCGTGAAACGTGCGAAAAGAAGTTCTAATGCTCGCAGCAAAGGTTGCTTCGCAAAGAACTTCTATGCTTCGCACCAGAGAATGCCTGAAATGCGGCATTCTCCGAAATGACTGGCGGAGGATAGAATGGGATGAGAGAAGAGGAACTGATTATCTACAAGGAGTTTGCCGACGGAGATATTCTGCGGGATGTGGTCTGGCTGATGGAGCATTACCGCTCGGGGGACGGCAGGGCGAGACCGCTCTTTTACAGGTGTATGCACAGGCTCTCCGAATTGGCGGCGGATCACGGGTTTTACGGGAACCTCTGGCACTGTTACCTGACAAACCTTCTGGTGAATAATGAAAACAGCTACAGTTGTGCCTGCGAGATGCGGGGTGAGGTGGAGGGCAGCATCAACGAGCTGGTGCTGCACGATATCGCGATTTTCAAAGAATTTTTTGACTATGATTTCACGGAGATGATGGAGGTTCTAAAGGCGCCGGAGTTCGCTGTGGTGCTGGCTTACGAAGGGGCTTCCGCGGACAGTAAGATTTACAACAGGCGGATTCGGGACCGGATCTGCACGCTGGCGCAGCATTTCGTGAAGAATGAGAATGCGGAGGCTATGAAAGCCACGCTCACCCAGTTTTACCGGGAGTACGGCGTGGGGGATCTGGGTCTGCACAAGGCGTTTCGCGTGGAGCACACGGAGAACGGCGCGACAATTGTACCGATACGCAATATCGCGCATGTGTACCTGGATGATCTGGTGGGCTACGAGATTCCGAAGCAGAAGCTGACAGAGAACACGGAGGCCTTTGTGGCGGGAAGACGCGCCAACAACTGTCTGCTCTTCGGGGACGCCGGCACGGGAAAATCCTCCTGCGTAAAAGCCATCGCCAACGAATATTACGAGAGGGGCCTGCGTATTATTGAACTGTACAAGCATCAGTTTCAGGATTTGAACGCGGTAATTGCCCAGCTCAAAAACAGGAATTATAAGTTTATCATCTACATGGATGATTTAAGCTTCGAGGATTTCGAGGTGGAATATAAGTACTTAAAGGCGCTGATCGAGGGCGGTCTGGAGAAAAAACCGGCCAATGTGCTGATTTACGCCACATCCAACAGACGGCACCTGATTCGGGAGAACTACAGCGACAAGGCGGACAGGCGGGACGAGGATATGCACGCGGGAGACACGGTGCAGGAGAAGCTGTCGTTGGTTTACCGCTTCGGTGTGACGATCTTCTTCGGGTCGCCGGACAAAAAGCAGTTCCAGCAGATTGTAAAGACGCTGGCGGAGCGAAACGGACTTAAGGTGCCGGAGGAGGATCTGTTCCTTCTGGCAAATAAATGGGAGCTTTCCCACGGCGGACTTTCCGGCAGGACGGCGCAGCAGTTTATTGATTTCCTACTGGGCAAAAGCGAGAAGAACATCTAATCGCTCACGGCAAAGGCTGTTTCGCGAAGTCAGCAAGCTGACCTGGATGTTCTAAGTCTCGCTTGAGAGAATGCCATCATGCGGCATTCTCTGTATGAAATGATGGAGGTTGTCATGAAAGTATTTGCGGCGATAGATGTGGGCTCGTATGAGCTGGGCATGAAAATATTTGAGATTTCGTCCGGGAACGGTCTGCGGGAGGTTGACCATATCAGGCATCGGATTGATCTGGGGACAGATACTTTTGCCACGGGGAAAATCAGCTATGACCGCGTGGACGAGCTCTCCCGGGTGCTGCGGGACTACAACGATATTATGAAGAGCTACAAGGTGAATGATTACACCGCCTACGGCACCAGCGCCATCAGGGAGACGGAAAACACCATGATTGTTCTGGATCAGATTGCCCAGCGCACGGGTATCCGCATTGAGGTGCTCAGCAATTCGGAGCAGCGTTTCCTGAATTATAAGGCGATTGCCTCCAGAGGGCGGTTTAACAAGATCGTGGAGAAGGGAACCGCGATTGTGGATGTCGGCGGCGGCAGTATCCAGATTTCCCTTTTTGACAAGGATACGCTCGTCACAACCCAGAATATGCGCCTGGGGGTGCTCAGACTGCAGGATCGGCTTGGGCGATTAAATATCAGCCCCAGGCAGTACGAGGTGATTCTGGACGAGATGGTGAATTCCCAGATACAGCTGTTTAAAAAGCTCTATCTGCGGGAAGGGCAGATCGAAAACATCATTGTGGTGGACGATTACATTTCCGCCATTGTGGGGAAAAACGTTTTGGGACTGGAGGAGAGCAGCGTGGAGGCGCCGGCTGTGGAAAAGTTTTTGGAACGGATTCGCGCCAAATCGACCCAGCAGGCGGCCAAAGATCTGGATATGCCGGAGGAAAATATTCCGCTTCTCTATATTTCGGGCATCCTGATCAATCGGATCGCCAAGATGATGGGCGCCAAGATGATCTGGGCGCCGGGCGTGACGCTCTGCGACGGCATGGCATACGAATATGCCCAACAGCATAAGATCATCAAGGAAGAGCACGATTTCGAGCAGGATATCATAGCCTGCGCGCAGAATATCAGCAAGCGGTATATGGGTAGTAAACGCCGGGGCGAGACGCTGGAAAAGATTGCCCTGACCATCTTTGACAGTATGAAGAAGGTGCATGGCCTTGGAAAGCGGGAGAGGCTGCTTTTGCGGATCGCCACACTCTTACATGACTGCGGCAAGTATATCAGCCTGGTGAATCTGGGCGAGTGCTCCTACAATATTATCATGTCCACGGAGATCATCGGCCTCTCCCATACGGAGCGGGAGATCGTGGCTAATGTGGTGAAGTACAATCACATGGATTTTGATTATTGGCAGGTGATGGGCGGAAATGTCACGATTGACAGAGAAGCCTATCTGACGATTGCAAAGCTGACGGCCATATTAAAGGTAGCCAACGGACTTGACCGAAGCCATAAACAGAAGTTTAGGGACGTAAAGGCGGTGCTGAAAGAACGGGAGCTTGTCATTACCGTGGATGAATCGGTGGACATTACACTGGAGAAAGGGCTGTTTACGAAACGATCCAACTTCTTCGAGGAGGTTTACAGCGTCCGGCCGGTGATCAGGCAGAAACATGTATAAATAAGAAGGAGACCATGGGATATGGCACAGGGGAAAAATTTTGCGGATGAAGCGTATTATACAAACAGGGAACTGAGCTGGCTTTTGTTTAACGAGAGAGTGCTTGCGGAGGCGAGGGATAAGCAGCTTCCGCTGTTTGAACGGCTGAAATTCTTAAGCATCACGGCGTCTAATCTGGACGAGTTTTTCATGGTGCGGGTGGCATCCTTAAAGGATATGGTGAACGCCGGATATAAGAAGAGGGACATTGCGGGCATGACTGCCACGGAGCAGCTTGTTTTGGTAAACGAGAAGACCCATCAGCTTGTGAACCAGCAGTACAACACCTACAATCGTTCCATTCTGCCGCAGCTTTCGGCAAACGGACTTCGCATCATTATTCACCATGAGGATCTGACGAAGGAGGAAGCGGCCTATGTGGACAGTTATTTTATGGATAATGTCTACCCGGTACTCACGCCCATGGCGGTGGATTCCTCCAGACCGTTTCCGCTGATTCGCAATAAGTCCCTGAACCTGGGGGCTTTGATGATGAAGAAGAACGGCGACGGGGAGATGGAGTTCGCCACCGTACAGGTGCCAAGCGTCCTGTCCCGGCTGGTGGAGATTCCCTCACAGGAGGGGAGAAAGCTGATTCTATTAGAGGAAGTGATCGAGCGCAACATACACAGGCTGTTTTTAAATTACGATATTGTCTGCACATATCCGTTCCGCATCATGCGCAACGCAGACCTGACGATCGAGGAGGAGGAGGCGGAGGATCTCTTGCAGGAGATCGAGAAGCAGCTCAAGAAGAGACAGTGGGGGCAGGTAATCCGTCTGGAGGTGGAGGAGGGCATCGACAATCGACTTCTCAGGCTGATCCGGGAGGAACTGGCAATCCCGAAGGAAGATATCTACGCCATCAGCGGGCCGTTAGACCTGACTTTTCTGATGAAGCTTTACGGGATGGAGGGCTTTGAACATCTGAAGGAGCACAGTTATCTGCCGCCGCAGATCGTGCCCGAACTGCCGGAGGACGCGGATGTGTTTGCGAAGATCAGGGAGGGCGATATTCTGATGCATCACCCCTACCAGAGCTTTGAGCCGGTGGTGCGGTTTATCAGACAGGCGGCGCGTGATCCTGAGGTGCTGGCCATCAAGCAGACGCTCTATCGTGTCAGCGGCAATTCCCCCATCATTGCGGCTTTGGAGCAGGCGGCGGAAAACGGCAAACAGGTTTCCGTACTTGTGGAGTTGAAGGCCAGGTTTGACGAGGAGAACAATATCGTCTGGGCGAAAAAGCTGGAGAAGGCGGGCTGTCATGTGATTTATGGGCTGGTGGGGCTTAAGACCCACAGTAAAATAACACTTGTTGTCAGAAGAGAGGAGAACGGCATCCGCCGCTATGTCCATCTGGGGACGGGCAACTACAACGATACCACGGCGAAGCTGTACACGGATATCGGCTATTTTACCTGCTCGGAAATGATCGGGGAGGACGCCACGGCGGTGTTTAATATGCTTTCGGGCTACTCGGAGCCAAAGAGCTGGAACCGCCTTTCCCTGGCGCCCCATTGGTTGAAAGACAGATTTATCTATCTGATCGGCCGGGAGAAAACGCACGCGGAGTCAGGGCGGCCTGCCAGAATCATTGCCAAGATGAACGCCCTCTGCGATAAGGACGTGATCGAGGCGCTCTACGAGGCGAGCGCAGCGGGAGTGAAGATCGATCTGATTATCCGCGGTATCTGCTGCCTGCGCACAGGGATTGAGGGCGTCAGCGAAAACATTACCGTCCGCTCCATCGTCGGCAATTTTCTGGAACATGCCCGAATTTTTTACTTTGAAAATGACGGCAAGCCGGAATACTACTGCGCCAGCGCGGACTGGATGCCGCGGAACTTAGAGCGCCGGGTGGAAATCCTTTTCCCGATTGAAAAGCCCGCTTTGCAGGAAAAGCTGAAAACCATTCTGGACTGTCAGCTTAAGGACACGGTGAAAGCGTCGATTCTGCAGCCGGACGGCAGCTATGTGAAAGTGGATAAACGGGGGAAGGAAGTGTTCAACGCTCAGCTTGCCTTCTGTAAAGAGGCGAAGGCGGCGGCGAAGGAGAAGAGCGGGCCGGTGCATAAGAGGGTATTTATTCCGAAGGTGCACCATAATGAATAAAGGAGAATGCGATAATCTGGTGCGTCTACTGAAACTGCATCGCAATGGGATAAGTTTTGCAAACGTATGAAGTGAAGATAGAAAGGAACAAGAGGAAAATGAAGATATATCTTGCCTCTGCGTCGCCAAGGCGGAAGGAACTTTTGAAACAGGTGGGGATTTCCTTTAAGGTCGTGCCGAGCACGGTGGAGGAGAGGATCACGAAAGAAAAACCGAATGAGGTGGTGGAGGAGCTGTCCTACCAGAAGGCGGTGGATGTCTGCGGGAAGCTTGTCGCGGAGGGAAAAGAAGATTTCGTCGTAATTGGCGCGGACACGGTGGTGAGCGCATGGGGGAAAATCCTCGGCAAACCTGCGGATAAGGCGGATGCGGCGCACATGTTAAAGGAGTTGCAGGGCGGCAGCCATCAAGTCTACACGGGTGTCACCCTTGCATGGAAATATAAGGATATGCAGCCCATGTACGCCACCTTTTCCGAGTGTACGGATGTAACCATGTATGCCATGACGGATGAGGAGATCAAGACGTATGTGGACAGCGGGGAACCTATGGACAAGGCGGGCGCGTATGCGATTCAGGGACTTTGCGCGGCGCATATTCAAGGGATCTGCGGGGATTATAACAATGTGGTCGGACTGCCGGTAGGGCGGCTCTGCCAGGAGTTGAAGAAGCGGGGATTGCTGTAGGCGCTGTGGCGGATGGGCTGAAAGTCGAAATCCGGGTCGTGCGGGCGCGCAGCAGGCTGGAAGAGAATTTGCGTTATGTAAACTTGATTAATAATGGGGAGGGAGAGCCATGTTTGACGAGAAGGTAGTACAGTGTTTTTTGGAGAATCAATTGCAGCTTTATCCGGAGAAGGTAGCCGAAACCTATGAGGAGGCGGAGAACTTTTTGGAGGAGTGTATGGCGGTGGTGGTGGATTCTGTCCGGGAAGTGTGGGAGTTTTTCGAGGAGGAGGGCGTCGATATGGAGGGCGCCGATGAGGAGGGGATTCTGGAAGCCGATGAGGTGTTTGAGATCGGGGACGGAAGATATCTGATCATAGAGTGAGAAGTACTTCTAAAGACGTCCCGCCATAGGACGGAGACGCAAAGTCAGCAAGCTGACTTGGAAGTACTTCTCACTCGGGAGAATGCCTGAAATACGGCATTCTCTGCAGGTCATTGTTTCAGCAGTTTATACATTATATCCGCGAGCCCATTCTGGTCGTTGTCAAGGTCTGTGACAACGTCGGCGTGGGCTTTTACTTTTTCCGTGGCGTTTTTCATGGCAATGCCGCACCCGGCGGCGTCCAGCATGGAGATGTCGTTGTCCGCATCCCCGGCGGCAAAGGAGTCGGAAACGGGAATTCCCAGATAATCGCAGAGAAAGAGCAGAGAACTGCCTTTACCCGCGTTCCAGTCATAAAGTTCCAGGTATATATTGCTGGAATATATGGTACGAATTCGGCCATTTGCCCAGCCTGCAATGTTTTTGCGGAAAGTTTCCAGTCTTTCAAAGTTATGTAAACTGATGGCCAGCATCTTGCACGGTTCTTCCGTGAGGGCATCGCGCAAATTTTCAGATATCATCAGCGGCAAGTGAATTTTTCTCCGATAATACTGAATCTCTTCATCATCCGCAGGGGACACGATGGCGTCGTCTGTGTCGCTGTCACGATATGTCTGAATATGAAGGGACAGCTTCTCCGCCTGCTCCTGTATATAGGAGACATAGGGAAGAGGAAGTCCGACTTTGCGAATGGTGCACCGGTTGTCGCAGTCGTAGACCCGTGTGCCGTTAGACGCGCTTAAAAAAATACCGGGCTGCGTCAGTCCCGCTAATTCTTTTACTTCCATTACACTCATAAGCGGTCTGCCGGAGGAAAGCACCAGGCGGTTTCCTGCTGCCAGAAACGCATCCAGAAAGTCCTTGGTTTCCGGGGAAACCCGGCTCTGGTTGTTTAAGAGTGTATCGTCTAAATCCGTGAATAGTATTTTCATAGAGAAAACCTCGTTTCGTCACAAGCGTTATTTATTTGTACCGTGGCGCTTTATGCCGGGGCTGCAGACAGGTATACTTACCGTTTGCGGATGACTTATGAGCTGCGTGGCAGGGCCGCCTTGATTTTTAGAAGCGTTTCCTCCGGAACAAACAGTTTTCCGTAGCCGCAGCCTAAGTCCAGCCCCGGTTTATTCGCACCGTGGAAGTCGGAGCCGCCGCTTACAAGCAGGTCATATTTGTCAGCCAGCCGCTGCATGTCCCGCACATCCTGATTGCTGTACGTGCTGTAGAAAACCTCAATCCCCATCAGGCCGTCCGCTTTCAGGCAGGAAACCAACGCTTCCAGCCTGTCGCTTCCCATGTGATAGAGGGGCGGATGCGCCAGAACGGGAACGCCGTCCGCTTTTAAGATCAGTTCTACCGCCTGGGAGGGCGTCACCTTCTCCCGCGGCACAAAGTATTTCGTGTGGTCGCCAAGGTATCTGGCGAACGCGTCCTGTCTGCTTTTCACATATCCGTGTTCCAACAGGTAGGAGGCATAGTGTGCTCTGGTGATCACCGCGTCGGGATACATGGCAAGCAGCTTTTCGTAGGTGATATCAATACCTGCGCTCTGCAGGTTTTCACACATTTTGATGTTGCGGGTAACGCGCGAGTCCACGAAGTCGCCCAGCGCGTTTTGAAATTCTTCTTTCTCATAAGAGATATAGAGCCCTACGATGTGCACATCCTGCTTCTCGTATTTCGTGGAGAACTCAATGCCCGGAATCACTTCCACGGAGGGCAGGCCGCGTTTCTTAAGAGCCGCCGCATGGGCAACCGCTTCGTCAAGCCCCTCTATGCTGTCGTGATCCGTGATGGCCACGGCGGCAAGCTTTTTCTCTGCGGCGTAATCCACCAGCTCCGTAGGGGTATAGCTGCCGTCCGATTTACAGGTGTGGGTGTGCAGGTCGATGGCTCTCATATTTTCCCTCTATTATCGATATATTCATGCTTAGTACTTCTTAGCGAAATGCCCGCTGGCATGAGCGGCTAGTAGTACTTTTCGCATTTCTCACTCTAACCGCCATGATTCCGCTTCATGGAATCTCAAATCAATGCGGAGAATGCCGCATTTCAGGCATTCTCCTGAGTGAAACATAGAATTTCCAAGTCAGCTTTGCTGACTTTGCGCTGCAGCCATTGCTGCTGAGCTTTAGAAGTTCTTTTCACTCTAGTCTTCTTCCTCGATGGCAGTACTCGTGTAAACAGTGCGCTTTCTCGCCATCTCATCGCTCTCCAGATACTCGTCATAGGTGGTGATCTTGTCGATCAGCGTGCCGTCCGGCAGAATTTCCATAATGCGGTTGGCCGTGGTCTGCACTACCTGATGGTCGTGGCAGGAGAAAATTTCCACGCCCTTGAATTTCTTCATGCCCTCGTTTAAGGCGGTGATCGCCTCCATGTCGAGGTGGTTCGTGGGCTCGTCAAAGAGCAGACAGTTTGCGCCGCTTATCATCATTTTCGAGAGCAGACAGCGCACCTTCTCGCCGCCGGAGAGCACCTTCACCTTTTTCACGCCGTCCTCTCCCGCAAAGAGCATACGCCCAAGGAATCCGCGCACATAGGTCACGTCTTTTACGGGAGAGTAGCCCATGAGCCAGTCGGTGATGGTGTAATCGTTGTCAAACTCCGCCGTGTTGTCCTTCGGGAAATAGGCCTGAGAGGTGGTAACGCCCCACTTGTAGGTGCCCTCATCCGGCTCCAGCTCCCCCATCAGGATTTGAAGCAGGGTGGTTTTCGCCAGCTCATTGCCGCCAACAAGGGCGATCTTGTCGTCGTGTCCTACGATAAAGGAAATGTTGTCCAGCACCTTTTCGCCGTTGATGGTCTTGCTTAAGCCCTCCACGGTGAGCACCTCATTTCCGATCTCGCGTTCGGGACGGAAATCGATATAAGGGTATTTGCGGCTGGAAGGACGGATGTCGTCCAGCTCGATCTTTTCCAGGGCACGCTTTCTGGAAGTCGCCTGCTTGGATTTACTTGCGTTGGCGGAGAAGCGGGAGATAAATTCCTGCAGCTCCTTGATTTGCTCCTCTTTCTTTTTGTTGGCTTCCTTGCGTTGCTTGATGATTAGCTGGCTGGATTCGTACCAGAAATCATAGTTGCCCGCGTAGAGCTGGATTTTGCCGTAGTCGATGTCCGCCGTGTGGGTGCATACTTTATTCAGGAAGTAGCGGTCGTGGGAAACCACGATCACCGTGTTGTCAAAATTGATCAGAAATTCTTCCAGCCATGCGATGGCATCCAAGTCCAGATGATTGGTAGGCTCGTCCAACAGCAGAATATCCGGGTTGCCGAAAAGCGCCTTAGCCAAAAGGACTTTGACCTTTTCATTGCCGTTTAAGTCTGCCATCTGACTGTAGTGCAGTTCCGTCCCGACACCGAGACCATTGAGGAGCATAGCCGCGTTTGATTCCGCGTCCCAGCCGTCCATCTCCGCAAATTCCGCCTCCAATTCGCTGGCGCGGATGCCGTCCTCGTCGGAGAAATCCTCCTTGGCATAAATGGCATCCTTCTCTTTCATAATCTGATAGAGCCGCTCGTTGCCCATGATAACCGTATCCATAACGGTATAAGCATCGTATTTAAAGTGATCCTGCTCCAAAACGGAGAGCCGTTGTCCGGGCGTAATGGAAACGTCGCCATTCGTGGTCTCCAGAACGCCTGAGAGAATCTTTAAGAAAGTGGACTTGCCCGCGCCGTTCGCGCCGATCAGTCCGTAGCAGTTGCCTTCGGTGAATTTGATGTTTACATCCTCAAAGAGAGCCTTTTTTCCTACGCGTAAGGTTACGTTATTTGCCTGAATCATGTTAGAACCTCGTGTTTTCCTATATTTGCGCCTGATGCGGCGCACATTCTTTATTATACAGTAATAGGGAAATTTTTCAATAAAAATCGGCGCTTATCGGCTTCTGCGCATATTTTTTTCCTATAATATTTTGAAACTTTTCCCAGCTCTGAATCGTATTATTTATATAGAAGAAACAGAAATGACAATATCGCATATATATTGTCGGACGATACAGGAGACGGAGAGGAGCGGATTCCATGGGCGGCTTTTTATTTACGCCGATGACGCGGTTTTATGCGGAGGCGCTGCAGTATATGAAAAACGCGGGCGGCAGGACGACGGGGAAGGTTCCCGGCGTGTGGGTCGATCAGACGGGACTGTCGGGAAACGGGCAGGCGGGCGCAGGCAATGTGATAAATACGGCAGGCACAGATATGGCGGGCAGTTTCGCGGGGACGGTGCAGGAGCAGCTTGCCAAGAAGGAACAGGGCGCGGCCGGTGCGCTTCGTGATTCTTATGGGCAGGAGACGGATGGCGTTATCGGAATGATGAGCGGCAAGGGGCAGGCAGGCGGCCGCGATGAGCAGGCGGTGCAGGCCATGTCCATGGAGCAGTATAAGTTCTATATTTACCAGAAGATATCGAACCTGCCCACCAGCCCGACCCAAAAGTGGGACGCGGTGTCGGTCAATATTTCCGAGGAAGGATTTGCGGCGATGAAGTCTGACCCTGCCTATGAAAAATGGGTGCTGGATACGCTGCGGCAGGATTTTGCCTTTAACAATCCGTGGAGCGCTTACGCGGGCGGCAGTTATCGGGTGCATTATTTCGGCGCCACGCGGGAGGAATACCGTGGCGAGAGTTTTCAAATGGGATTTAGAAACGGCGGGAAACACACGGATTCCTCCAAGAAAAAGAAGCAGAAAAGTTTCTGGGAGAAGCGGGCAGAGCGGCATAAGCTCTATATGGATCTGGCCACAAAGGCTTGGTATAAACGGGAGAACGAGCGGGAATATCAGGAGAAGATTGATCTTGGCAGGAAGGAAGTAAGCAGCGCGCTCCTCAGGCAGCAGGCGATCGAGCGCGCCACAGGGGAGAAAATAGAGCTTGGCGTAAACCCCGACGTGCTTTCCGAGGCGGCCACGGAACTTGCCCAGAATTATATGTTCTTCAAGATACCGAGCGCACTGCTAAACCCGAAACCGAAGACAGGGAAGGGAAATCCTTAAGCGCGGAGAATGCCGCATTTCAGCATTCTCCTGAGTGAAACATAGAATTTCCAAGTCAGCTTTGCTGACTTTGCGATGCCGCCTTGGCTGCTGAGCTTTAGAAGTTCTTTTCACTCTAGTGCGCCATTTTCCAATTGCATACACTTTTTGCGAAGTCCAGAATTTCCTTATACAAGGCGTTTGAGGGAGGCGATGCGGTGGCATCGTTGACCGAAAACAACGCAGTAGAAGGGAATGCTGGCAAGCAAAAAGGATAGTTAATTGGTAAATGGAGCACTAGGGCAGCATCACCGTGAATACGCTTCCGCCGCCGTCACGCTCCGTCACGCCGATGGAGCCGTGGTGGAGTTTCACAATTTCAGCGGCGATAGAAAGACCCAGCCCGAAGTGTCCCTTGGCGCTTCGGGATTTTTCTGCCCGGTAAAAGCGGTCGAAAACCTTTTTCCGATCTCCGATGGGAATCCCCACGCCGGTATCCGAGACAGTCAGGTAAAAGCGGTTCTTTTTGTGGGAGAGCGCCAGGTCGATGCGTCCGCCCTCCGGGGTGTAGCTGACGGCATTGTGCAGCAGGATGGAGAGAAGCTGTACGATACGGTCTGCATCCGCATTGCAGAGAGGCAGGGATTCTTCCGGCAGAGTGATGGAGAAAGCCAGTTTTTTCTCAGCCGCCAGCGGTTCAAAGGCCTCGTAGGCGTTGATCAGAAGCGTGTCCAGCTCCACGGGGGCCGGGCGGCAGGAGAAGCGCTGGGAGTCGGAGGCGCTTAAGGCAAGCATATCGTTGACCAGAGAAGCCATAATATCCCCCTCCTGTTTGATCGTGTCGAGAAAACGATCCTGCTTTTCTGCGTCCGCGCCGCGGCAGCACTCGGCGGCGGAGAGGATGACAGCCAGGGGCGTGCGCAGTTCGTGGGAAGCCGCCGCCACGAATTCCGTCTGCTTTTTGCGGCTTTCGATTACAGGCTGCAGCAGTTTCCCGGTGAAGAAAAAGGAAAAGAAGGTCAAAAGCAGGAGGGCGGCGATAACGATCAGCAGAAAGCGCACCCTCTGTCTTATGATCTGTTCCCGGAGAAAATCCAGAGGAGAGAGCACCAGTAGCCGCAGCGAGGAGGCACCGCGGTTCAGTTCAATGACGCTGACATAGTATTCGTGTTTTCCGCCCGTGGGATTAAAGGAAAATTCCGAGTGGACGCATGTGTTGAAGGGCGTGCTGCCCTCCGTGCCTATTTCTGTGGATGAGACGGAATAGTCACTCCGCCGGGTTTCCAGACAGGCATCCAGAAGACTGCGTATTTCTGAGGAGTCGGATGAATTGCTGAGACGATCGTAAAGAAACGGGATACCGTTATCTGAGGCATAGAAGGTATAGCCGCCGCGGGCTTCCATCTTGGAGAGCCATTCCATGGAGATCACGGACTGTTGCTCTAAGCTGGTGGCGATGGTGTTGATATCGTTCTGGAAAGAGCGGAACTGGTTGTCGTACAGTTCTTTTTCTGAGAGATACAGATAGAGCAGGGACATCACGATCAGGATGGCCGTGGTGATGCCGGCGCAGAGTGCCGTGAGATATAAGTGTACTTTTCGGAACATGTTTTCTCCTCGTTTACAGGTAAGTATCACGAAGCTTCCGTCAGGGCGTAGCCAACGCCGCGGACTGTTTTCAGGTTAAGACGGCTGCCGACGGTTTTCAGGCGTCTGCGCAGAAAATGGATATAGTTGTCCAGATTGCCTTCCTCCACGTCGCTGTCGGGTCCCCAGACCTTTAAGAGAAGATGGCTGCGGGAAAGGGTGGCGCCGCTGTTTTTTAAGAAAGTTTCCAGAAGCGCGGCTTCCCGTCTGGACAGCGTGCAGCTTCCTGCCGGTCCGGTAAGCCGGTTTTCAGCGGGCAGTAAGACGATGTCCGCAAGAGCCAGTGTCTCCTCGTCCACGATACGGCGCGGCCTTCTGGCCACACAGCGGATTCGGGCCAGAAGCTCTTCCAGAGCAAAGGGTTTCACCAGATAATCGTCCGCTCCCAAGTCCAGTCCCGTTACCTTGTCTGTGAGGGTGCCGAGGGCGGTAATTAAGATCACGGGTGTGGAGATCCCTTTGCTGCGCAAGGCGGCAAGCACATCGGTGCCCTCCATGCAGGGCAGCATACGATCCAGGAGAATGATATCATAGATATTCTGTTCCCCGTAGAAGAGGGCATCTTCCCCGTCAAAGCAGGCATCCACGATCATGCCCGCCTGTGTCAGCCCGTAGACGAGCGTCTCGTTCAGTTTTTCATCATCTTCCGCAAGGAGTATCCGCATGACTGTGTCTTCCTTTTTATAAATCTATTATGGACAGTTTACCACATAATTCTTTAAAAAACCTCTAAGCTCTTTTCTTTTTTCAGAGAAAATTGTATAATCGTTCTGGGAGGAGAGGCATTGAAAGCATACAGGGATAAATCAAAGTTTACAATCAGCTTTGACGAGCGTACACTGCCCATTATTGAGCAGATTTCGGAGGGGATGCCGGGCGGCTTTTTTATTTATCATGCTGACGGAGATGAGGAGCTGATTTATATAAATGACGCCATGCTGCGGATTTTCGGCTGCGACACGCGGGAGGAATTTAAGGAGCTGACAGGTTATACCTTTAAAGGGCTTGTGCACCCGGAGGATGTGGACGAGGTGGAGGCAAGCATTCGATCCCAGATTGCCCACAGCGGGGAGGATCTGGATTATGTGGAGTATCGGATTATCCGTAAGGACGGTATGGTGCGCTGGGTGGAGGACTACGGGCATTATGTGCACACGGAAGTCTACGGGGACCTGTTCTATGTCTTTATCGAGGACGCCACGGGGCGGATGCAGAGGCGGGTGGCGGAACTTGAGCGTGTGAACGAGGCGCTTTACGACGCGCATCTGAAGGAGGACTATTTTAAGAAGGCGCTTCTCTATGATGCGGTTTCTTTTGTGGAGATCAATTTGACGAGGGATGAATTTATTTCGGCATCACTGCTCGATCAGGAGGGAGAGGTAAAAAATCTTTTTACCTTTATGGGGATCACGCCCTTTGAGAAGTACTCCGATTTTACTGACTTCTGGGCGGACTTTATGGAGGCCGACGGGCTTGCCGAATACCAGCGCTTTTTTGATATCGAACGACTGATCCGCTGCTATGAAGAGGGGGAACGGGTACAGGTTTATGACGGCTGGGTGACGGACATGTACGGCCGGAGACGGTTGAGCCACTATCTCTTTTTCCTAGAAAAAAATGAGCACACGGGGGACGTGATTGCGCTTTCTGTGTCGCAGGATATTACGGAGCAGGTGGAGAGACAGTCGCTTCTTAAATCCGCGCTGCGGCAGGCGGAGATGGAACGGCTTGCGAGAAACACCTTTTTTGCCAACATGTCCCATGACATCAGGACGCCGTTAAATGCTATTATTGGGTATGCGGAGCTTTTGAAGGGATGCGTCGGAGATCCGGGGAAGGTGGGAGAATGCATAGAAAAAATACACCTTTCCGGGGAGGAGCTTCTGGCCGTTTTTGACGAGTTCTTAAAGGATAATTTGAATGAACCCGCAAGGGCGGAGCTCACGGAGAGGGAATATCATCTCGGGGAGCTGCTTGCGGAGGTTGCAAAGAGCGCCGAGCGTCCGATCAGGGCGAAAAAAATACAGTTTTCGATAGATAAGGCGGGCCTTTCCCATTTTTCAGTGGAGGTTGATTACATAAGGCTCAGGGAGATTTTAAACCAGCTTCTTGACAATGCGATCAAGTACACGCCGGCCAAGGGGCGGGTGAGCCTTACCGTCAGGGAGAGCGCAGGCGGCCGGAAGGACAGCAGTCTGTTTCAGTTTGTCATTGAAGACAATGGATGCGGTATTCCGGAGGATCAGCTTGAGGCCATTTTCCATCCGTCCAGGCATGAGAAAAACGCGTTTTACAACGGTATGCCGGGGGCGGGACTCGCTGTGGTGCGCAGCTACGCGGAAACCATGGGCGGAACGGTCGAGGTGGAGAGCGAAGTCGGAAAGGGCAGTACTTTTACGGTGAGCCTTTCGTTGAAATATCCGGTGCACGTCTCCTTTATAGAGCATGAGAGCGCGGTCAGCGAGGCGGCGGATGTCAGGGAAGGCGGAGGCACAGTCCTGCTGGTGGAGGACAACGGCATCAACCGGGAAATCGAGGAGGAGCTTCTAAAGAATCTGGGATACCGTGTGGAGACAGCGTGCGACGGCGTGAATGCCTATGAGATTCTGAAAAGTTCCGAACCGGGGAAATACATGCTGGTGCTGATGGATATACAGATGCCCGGCATGAACGGTTACGAGACGGCGCAGGCGATTCGCAGATTGGAGAACGAAGCGCTTTCAAAGATACCGATTATCGCTCTTTCTTCCGATGCTATGGAAGGGGACAGAGAGAAGTCGCTTAGGGCGGGGATGAATGAACATTTCACAAAGCCCATAGACATCGAGGCTTTACAGAAATTGATCGACGCGATCCTTGAGGAGAGTGAGTATAAATAAAGAGCAGGAACGGCTCAAGTTGTTTTGGAGGGAATATTTTAGTATGCATGGTAAAAAGGTATTACAGATGGCTGCGCTATCCATTCCGTTAATTTTGATCGTATTTCTTTTATTTAACGCATATACGATTCAGAATAGGGATAGAATTGCAGAGCAGAACAAAAATTACGCGGAGGACTCGATGCGCCAGAAGGCCAAGCAGGTAGGCGGCGAACTGGAAAGCGGAGTGCGCATTGTCAATGCGTACGCCTACTTCTTCAACGATTCTCTGACAGGGGATTCGATACCGGCGCAGACGCTTGCGGAGATGGAGAGAAACTCTGTGTTTGACACCATCCGGTTTACGGATGCGGAGGGTGTCACCCATCTTTCCGACGGGAGAACCGTCAATTCTTCCGATCGGGATTATTACGCGCGCGGGATGAAAGGCGAGAGCGGTATTTCCGTCATATTTGACGAGCGTTTGACTGATGAGGAGACGAGGCTGGTCTTTTATGCGCCGGTTAGGATGAACGGGGAAATCGTCGGTATTATCAGAGGTTCCTATCTGGCGGAGCAGTACATGAAGGAGATCCTGCGAACCACCTACTTTGGCGAGCCTTCGATCACATGGCTGTGTCTGCCGAACGGCAGGGTGATTGCCTGCTCCGATGATCAAGAATACGGAGAGGAGCATCTGATCGATATGCTCCGAAATTCCGGTATGATCGGCCGGGATACGTCGGAAGCGGCAATGGCCGTATTTGAAAACGGCGGTGAGGGCGCCTTTATCTGTGAGGATAACAGTAAGGTGGACAATCTGTGCGTCTTCTATCTTCCCGACAGGGAATACGTTATGGTGCAGCTTTTTCCGCCCAGCGTGACCAAGAAAATGATAAGGGGCGCGAATGCGGCGGGTGTCCGGCTGGAGATTTCTCTGCTGATACTCTTTGTGATTTACTTTGCTTTTACCATTGTGCGTGCAGCGAAACAGAGGAAAAAGCTGGAGGCAGAAAACAGCCAGATCAATTATGTGCTGCAGGGGTTAAACACGCTGTTTTCCTCGAGATATCTGACGGTAGATTTGGAGACCGGAGTTTACGCCTATACTGCCGATCTGAATCTGAAGGACAGCCAGTTGGAGAGAGAGGGAGAATACGCCTATGTGCTTGAAAACCACAGCAAGGAGATTATCGGAGAGGACGCGCAGGAGGACTTCCGGCAGACCTTGAAGGTAGATTCTATTATAAAGAACCTCGACGGGCAGAATACCTTTACCTATGAGTGTCATGTGATGCGGGACGGAAAAGAGGAGTGGGAACAGCTCATAACGGTCTGCCTGGAGCGGAAAGAGGGAAAGGCCAACAAGATTCTCTACGTCCGTCAGAATATTACGGAAATGAAGCAGCGGGAACTGAAACGGAAAGAAGAGCTGTCCGTGATGAACCGCAAGGAGCGGCAGTACAGAATTGCGATCACCTCAAACGCGTTCAGCACCTTTGAACTGAATCTTTCCAGAGACCTGATTGAACAGGACGTGATAAGCACAAGGGACGGTCAGCAAGATTCCCTTCTTGATAAGGTCGGTCTGCAGGCGCCGTGCAGCGCGTCGGATTGCTTTGAAAAATGGAAGCAGTTCGTGCTCCCGGAGTCCATGGAGGACTATGCAAATATTGTGGACGTTGACTATCTGAAGGGCTGCTTTGAGCAGGGAGAAGCGGAAGTGGACGTGGATTACTGGAGCAGGACGGAGGATGAGGAAGGGCGGATGTGCGTGCGCCAGTCCTTCCTTATGACGAGGGATGATATGACGGATGACCTGATTGCGATGGTGGTCTCCAAGGATGTCACAGATCAGGTAATCAAGCAGAAGGAGCAGACGGAGGCGCTGCAGGATGCGCTGATGCATGCAAGGCAGGCCAATGAGGCGAAGACGACGTTCCTCTCCAATATGAGCCACGATATCCGCACGCCGATGAATGCCATTATCGGTTTCGCGACGATTGCGGCGAGCCGCATTGACAATAAGGATCAGGTGAGAGAGTGCCTGCAGAAAGTGCTGTCTTCCAGCAATCATCTGCTCAGCCTGATTAACGATATTCTGGATATGAGCCGTATCGAGAGCGGCAAGATGCAGATTCATGAGCAGGAGTGCAATATTTCCGAGCTGATGCACAATCTGGTCAACATCATCCAGCCGCAGGTGAAGGCGAAGCAGCTTGAACTTTTTATTGACACCTTCGAGGTGGTGAACGAGGATGTCATTACCGATCCGCTGAAGCTGAATCAGATTTTTATAAACCTCATGAGCAACGCGGTGAAGTATACGCCGGCGGGCGGCATGATTACCTTCCGGATTATGCAGCATACCACATTTAAGCACGGTTACGGGGACTATGTGTTTATTATCAAGGACAACGGCATCGGTATGTCGGAGGAGTTTGTGAAGCATGTCTTCGAGCCGTTTGAGCGGGAGTCCACCACAACGAGGAGCGGCATTCAGGGCACGGGCCTTGGCATGGCGATCACCAAGAACATTGTGGAGATGATGAACGGCACGGTGACGGTGGAGAGCGAGGTTGGCAAGGGCAGCACCTTTACCGTGAACCTGACTTTGAAGCTGCAGGATGTGGAGAAGAACGCGGAGCAGATCAAGGAGCTGGAAGGTTTGCGCGCGCTGGTGGTGGATGACGACTTCAATGTCTGCGACAGCGTGAGCAAGATGTTAAAGACCATTGGCATGAGGGCAGAATGGACAACTTCCGGACGGGAGGCTGTGTACCGCGCCAAGGTTGCCAGGGATGACGGGGATTCCTACCACACTTATATTATTGACTGGCAAATGCCGGAGACGAGCGGGATAGAGACGGCAAGGAAGATCCGCAATGTGGCCGGTGAGGAGTCGCCCATTATCATTTTGACGGCTTATGACTGGACGGATATTGAGGAGGAGGCAAAGGAGGCGGGCATCACGGCGTTCTGCGCGAAACCGCTGTTTATGTCCGACTTAAAGTCCGCGCTTCTTTCGGCAAACGCAAGGGACGTCAAGGATGAGGCGACTGCCGCGGCATGGCAGAGGATAGATTTCAGCGGCAAGCGGGTTCTTCTCGTGGAGGATATCGAGATGAACCGTGAGATTGCTGAGGTGATTTTGACGGAGAGCGGATTTGAGGTGGAGTCCGCACCGGACGGCACGGACGCTGTGGATATGGTGAAGCGGTCGGAGGAATATTATTACGATGTTGTGCTGATGGATGTGCAGATGCCGATTATGAACGGCTACGAGGCTACCCGGACGATTCGTTCTCTGCCGAGGAAGGACGTCAGGACACTGCCGATTATTGCCATGACGGCGAACGCTTTGGAGGAGGATAAGGCGGCGGCTTTGAAGAGCGGCATGAACGACCACATTGCGAAGCCCCTTGACATCGAACTGTTTATGGAGGTGTTAAGTAAGTATTTGAGCTGATAATGTCCTTAATTTAAATGCAAATGGCAAAAACTCTCCTTACATGGGAGAGTTTTTGCTTTGAGAAGAAAAGGAGTTATGTAAACTTAATATACAATCTATACCATAAAAACAGCAATCTGTACCAAAGAACAAAAAAGCGGAAAATTATGTCGTAAAATGGTCTTTGTAAAACTGACTGAAGAGAGGTGTCATTGGATGCTTCGGAATGGAGGTAGAAATGACTAAGACAATGAAGGGCAGATTGACGATCAGTGTGATCTGTATCGTGGCGGCAAGTATCCTGCTTACCACGCTGGGTATTATCGCGATTGCGGGACGGCGTATGATGGCGGAGCAGAAGGATATCTTACAGCTTTATGCGGATAAGTATGCGGAGGAGATTAACACTTGGATTGAGAATGAAAAAATGCTGGCGAAGGGGACGGCGGACAGCATTGAGGCGGCGGGAAGTCTGGATACCGTATTTTTGCAGTCGGTGGTGGATGTACATGCGGCGGGAAGGGACGAACTTCTGAATTTGTACTGCGGAACGAAGGACAGCGCATTTATCCAGTCCAACAGGGAGGCGGGGATTCCGGAAGGATACGATCCCGTACAGCGCGGCTGGTACCGGCAGGCGGACGCGGCGGGGGAGACCATTGTGACGGATCCTTACTGGGATGTGATTACAGGGCAGATGTGTACGACCATCGCGTCGCCGGTATACATAGACGGGACGCTGGCGGCGGTAATCGGTCTGGATGTGACGCTTGGCACGGTGACAGACCTGACGGGAAGCATCAATTACGCGGAAGGGGCGTACGGGTTCCTGTCGGACAGCAGCGGGCAGTATGTGGCGCATAAAAATAAGGAGTACGAGCCTTCGGAAGATGCGGCGGTGGCAGTGATGGATATTATGCCCGCCTTACAGGGACTGATTGAGGGAAATGAGAAGACCATCATAAAGACGGCGGATTATGACGGTACGGCGTGTTATTTCGCGGCGGCGCGGATTTCCGGCAGTAACTGGAAGCTGGGCGTGGTATGTCCCACGTCTCATGTGTGGAGCTCGCTTGTGGCGATGGTGCTTGTGGCTGTGGTGACGGCGCTTGTGATCATTGTGCTGGTGGCGGTATTTATGGCAGGATTAATCGGCAGGACGCTTGCGCCGGTAAAGATGCTCAAGCAGTTTGCCTCCGGCGACTTTTCGGAGAATCCGGTGGTGGACCAGGGGATTCCTGCGCAGTATAAGAACGAGACGGAGCAGATTCAGAAGGCGACGGTCGAGGTGAAGCAGCAGATACGGAGTATTATTTTAAATACCAAGGAAGAGGCGGCGAGCATCAGCGATATCGCGGAAGGAACCTCCGACAAGATGCATGTGTTGAGCGGGGATATCTCCTTTATTGCGGAGACAGCGGGGCAGGTGATGAGACAGACCGAGGAGGCGAAGTCGCTGGCGGAGCAGATCAAGTGGACAGGGGAAGAGCTTGGCAGAGCCATCGAGAACGTGGCGGCGAAGGCGGGAGAAGCGGCGAACCAGTCCGGGGATATCATGGAGCGCGCCGGCAGACAGCATGAGGAGTCAAAGAAAGCGGCGGATGACGCGGTGGCGCTCTGCGGCTCTACGATGGAAGAGCTTGGCGACGCGATCAAGGGCAGCCAGAAGGTGAAGGAGATTGATACGTTGACAGAAGAGATTCTCGCCATCAGTTCCCAGACGAACCTTCTGGCGTTAAACGCGTCCATAGAGGCGTCGAGGGCAGGGGAAGCCGGGCGCGGTTTCTCCGTGGTGGCGGATGAGATCAGGGAGCTCGCCGACCATTCCAAGAACGCGGTGGATCAGATACGAAAGGTGACGGAGGATGTGGTGCAGAGCGTGGCGTTTCTTTCTAAGAGCGCGGAAAAGCTGCTCGCATTTATGAATGAAAAGGTGATGAAGGATTATCAGGGCATGACGGAGCTGGCGGGTATGTATGAGAAAGACGCGGCTTTTTACAGCGGGATATCCGGTGAGCTTGGCGCTTCTTCCCAGGAGATGAGCGCAAGTATGGCGGGCATCAGCGATTCCCTTGCGGCAATCAACGAGCTGGTGGGCGAGATTGCGGCGTTTATGCAGAAGATGGAAGAGTCAGCCGGGACTTCCAATGAAAGCTCCCAGGCAGTGCTTTCCCAGATGAAGGAGCTGTCGGGCTTAAGCGAGGAATTGAAGGAGACGGTGGCGTCGTTTAAGGTGTGACGTTTATTCCCGAAAAATGAAAAATTGTTAATGTGGAAATAGAATCAAAAAAGGGTCTGCGAAGTGTGAGGCGTTCACAGTTTGCAGACCCTTCTTTGCGTGAGGGTAAAGAAAACCTTAAGAAAGTTTAGAGGTTTTTTAGAGGAATGCCTGCTAAGATGAGGAAATGAAAATACGAGGGTTACAAAGCGTGAGAAGAACTTCTGGCCACTCACAGCAGAGGCTGTTTCGTGGAGAAGTTCTAAGTCTCACGCAGGAGAATGCCCAAAATACAGGCATTCTCCGCATTGATTTGAGATTCCGCGAAGCGGAATCATGGAGGTTAAGTAAAAACAACGGTGACCCGGAAAGGATGTAGCAGGATGAGGACACAAAGGAGAAAGAGAGAAAACTGTGTTGCAATGGGAGAGTTTGTGCGACAAATGACGGAAAAACAGGGAGAAAATGGGCGCAGAATGAAAAGGGAAAAGCGGATGGCGGCAGCCCTTGGGCTGGCAGTGATCCTGGGTGTGACGGGGTGCGCGGGGAATGATGATACGCCGGTGACATCACAGGAGAACATTCCGGAGGAAAAGGGAGAGCCGGATAGGGAGAATGATGTTTCGGAGAGACAGGCGGAGAAAGACGGCGGCGCGGGGGATGTGAAAAACGGGGAAGATGGCGCGGAGGCTTTGGTGGCGCAGGACGGCGAGTGGGAAAGAGAGACACCCGTTTCGGCACAGGAAAAGGAGTCGGAAAAACCAGCGGAAAACGGCGCGGAGGAGCCGGAGAACAAGGGGCAGTCTGTCGGCACATCGGAAGGAATAGAGCATCTCGGCGGTAAGGTGCAGAATCCGCAGGCGGACGGCATGACGCTGGCGCAGACGACGCTGATGGATGAGGAAGGCATGGTTACCCTGCTGGATGTGAAGGACGCGAAGAAAATCCCGGTGAAATTCACGGCGGACACGAAGGTGGAGCACTGGACGATTCAGGGCGGCGGCGCGGGGATTGACATGCGCGAGGCGGCGGTCTCGGATTTGGAGGCGGGTATGGGCGTGGAGATGGATGGATATTATGAGGGTGAGACTTTTGTGGCGACGAGGGTGATTATGGAAGAATATGTTTCGTGACAGGAAAAGGCAGAAAAAATAATTAATAATTTGTGAAGGCAGCTTCAGAAATATTTAAAGATTCTTAGAGATTCTTTAGAGGAAACTTTAGTATGATAAGGAGGGACATAACATGGATTATTTTCAGAAGAAGAGAGGATTACAAAATGACGGCAGGATGGTAAAGCGGTTTCGGACAAGAAGCAGGATGATTTTGACGGCAGTCTGTGTGCTGATGTTGGTTATGGCGGCGGGATGCGGGAAGGCGGAGGAGCCGGTCCCGGTGGATTTATCTTCGGGGGATATGGAAGAGCTGCAAAACGGGACCGCGGAAGATACCGGGGATGACGGCGTGTCCGGGCAAGACGAAAACGGCATGGAGAATGATGCGGCGGAGGAAGCGGACGCAGATGCAGATGAGGAAGACAGCGCGGAGAATGTGCCGCCGGAGAAAGCCGGAGAGAATGCGGATGGAGAGAACGGCATGGATGCACAGTCTGCCGGAAACGAGAAGCTTGAAGGCGACGTGTGGCGTGTGGAAGCGGACTGTTTCGTCATATGCAGATATGAGACAGTTGATGAGGAGGGCGCAAGCTATGCGCTTGCTCCGGCACCGGGATATGAGGAAGAAAACGATCTGGTCACCATACATACGACAAAAGACTGTGTGTACCAATATAGGACGGTCAAGAATGGCGGTATCAATCCGGAGGATGTTTCGTCGAGGGATGGGAGCTTTGCGGATGTGAGGGAAGGAATGTCGGTGATTATGGGGGGAAACTGGCAGGCGGATGGGAGCTTCCTTGCGGACAGCGTTGTGCTGATGAGCATTGAGTAGCGTGAAAAGAATTTCTAAGGAAGCGCTGATTAAATCAGCACTTCCTTAGAGCCTCCGGCGGATGCACACGGATTTGCAAAGGAATGTGCCGCTTCGCGGCGCAAATCCGGTGCGGGAAACGCTTTAATCAGCGTTTCCCTAAAGCTCAGCAGCAATGGCTGCATCGCAAAGTCAGCAAAGCTGCAAAGTCAGCAAAGCTGTAAAGTCAGCAAAGCTGTAAAGTCAGCAAAGCTGACTTGGAAGTTCTATGTTTCACTCAGGAGAATGCCCAAAATACAGGCATTCTCCTGGATGAGCTTGCTCATCCGCGGATTTTGAGTCACAGCAGAGCTGTGACATGGCGGTTAGCGGAAAAGAAAGGCATGGTGATTGAAATATTATGAAACGAAATGGAAATAGGGGAAAGAAAAGCGGCATTGTGAATAGGCTGCTGGCGCTCTGCCTTACGGTGATTATGATGGCGGGGACGCTTGCGGGCTGTGGCGGCAGTCCGGCGGCATCCACGGGCGAGCCGGGGGCATCCGCGGAGGATGGCACGGGAACGAAGGATGACGGGCAGAAGGAAGAGACGGAGACAGGCCAAGAGGCTTCCGACAATGAACCGACGGCTATGGGGCGCTATGTGGAGACGGCGGTGGATGTTTCGGAAAATACGTCCCGCTCCTACAATATTAGGCTGCTTGCGGACGGGCGGCTCCTGATTCTGGACGAGACAGCGGGGCAGCTTATCTCCTCGGATGGCGGCGCAAGCTGGGAAGCGGTTCCGATTCCCGGGATTGACAATATGAAGACATTCACGGAGAACAACTATATTTTCAGCATGGCGGCGGCACCGGACGGTACGGTGGCGGTGCTTTCCTCGGACAATGAGGCGTATGATCAGAAAGGCGAATTTGACCCCTGGCTCCATGTGGCGAAGCCGGACGGCACGGTGCAGAAAGTCGACAGCTTACCGGTTGCGGCGGACGAGTCTTTTGCCTATGGCATTTATTATTCTCCGGAGGGGGAGCTTTTTGTCACGGTGGTCGGTTCGGGAACGATTTACCGGGTGGATGTGGAGAGCGGGACGCTTACAAAAGTGGTTTCCATGGAGTGGAGGCCTGATTTGGTTCAAATGCAGGGAGATTACATGTTCTTTCTCACATCCAAAGAGGGCATTACCATCTATGACAGAAAGAAAGAAGAGTGGGTGGAGGACAGTGTTCTCGCCAAGTTTATGGAGGAAAACTACAAGAACGAATATTACGCCGACGACAGCTACTCGGTGTATATGACGCCGGGCGAGGACGGTGTGCTCTATATAGCGGGCAAGGGCGGGATGTACCGTCATGTGATCGGCGGCAGCGTCATGGAGCAGATTATCGACGGCGCGCTCACCAGTTTCAGCAATCCTTCCATGAATATGCTGGGGGTTGCTGCCTATGGGGAGAATGAGTTCGCGGTGTTGTTTTCTGGGGGCAAAGTGGTGCTCTACAAATATGATCCCGATGTGCCCACTGTGCCCGAGAATATGATCTCTGTGTATTCGTTGGAGGAGCAGGACGCGGTGCGGCAGGCGATCGCCCAGTTCCAGACGGAAAATCCGGACACCATCGTCAGATATGAAGTGGGCGTGAGCGGCACGGACGCCAAGGCGGCGGAGGATGCGATCAAGAAGCTAAATACGGAGCTGATGGCGGGCAAGGGACCTGACGTGATCATTATGGACGGACTTCCCGTGAAATCCTATGAGGAGAAGGGGATTCTGAAAGATTTAAAGCCTCACGTTGACAGTCTGTCCGGGGATGCGGTTCTCCTTCCCAATATTGTGGAGGCGTTCAATCATGGGGGGAGCGTGTACATGATGCCGGTTTATTTCCAGATTCCCATGGTGATCGGAAGGCAGGACGATATTGCGGGCATTACGGATCTTGCGTCTCTGGTGGACACCGTGGAAAAAATCAAAGCCGAGAAGCCTGAGGCGGAAATCTGCCGTTTCTTTTTCGAGGAGGCGACAGTGCGGTGGCTTCTTCCCGTGGCGGCTACGGCGTTTATTGAAGAATCGGGCGGTATCGACGGTGAAGCGCTTTCGGAGTACTTGTCTGCGATGAAACAGATTTCGGAGACGTCTTTGGAGGGAATAACGGATTTTGTTGAGGAGTCTTACGGATGGCAGAAGGATTATTATAAGGAAGAGAAATATGCGTATGAGCATTTCAACAGAGTGGGATTGGATTATAGCGACTTTATGATGGATGGTATGGAGCTCAACTTCGGGATGCTGAAGAGCGTCTACGACTATCAGAGCGGATTATCTTTAAAATACTGCGAGGGATTTGAGGATGTGGACATGAAGTTCTTTGACGGGATGAGTGAGGGCGCTTTCGAGCCGTCGGTTCTGGTTGGGCTTTCCGCATCATCCACCCATCAGGAGGAGGCAGAGCGGTTCTTCGATATCATTATGGGAACCCAGGTGCAGAGCCTTCTCTACGACGGCTTCATGGTGAACCAGACGGCGCTTCAGGAGCAGCTCAGCAATCAGTGGAAGATTTTCAAAAACGGCGGCACGGATACAGCGTACGGCGAGCCGAGCAGTTCCGTGGGCGGCAGTTACCAGGATGGCAGGGAGTTTAACATGGATGTCTATATGCCGACACAGGAGGAGTTCCAGAAGCTCTATACGCTCTGCAGTCAGGTGAAGACACCCTATGTGGCGGACACCGTGATCGAGAACGCGGTGATCGAGATCGGCGCGCAGTATCTGCAGGGGCAGATGTCGTTAGATGAGACGGTGCAGAAGATTAAGGCGCGGGTGGAGTTGTATATGGCAGAATAACAGCGTGAAACGTACTTCTAACCACGCGCAGCAAAGGCTGCTTCGCGGAGAAGTACGAAGTTTCACGCGTGAGAATGCCCGGAGTGCGGGCATTCTCCGCATCGTAGTGGAGCAGTGCAACTTACTCTCGTGTCCGACTCCGTAAGGACAGCTTCAAGAGTAATTTGCGAAGTCTGCCATAATAAGAAAATGTACAGATACAACATAACTGAGATAGAATGAAGAAATATGGAGGCAATTCAGATGCGGGTGAACGGGATGAGACAACGGAATGGCAGGAAACGGGCGGCGGCTTTGTGGCTGGCGGGGGTGATGGTGGTGTCTCTCGCAGGGTGTGGCGGCAAAGGCGGGGACGGGTCGGACGGAACCGGCAGCGCGGCTTCCGGGAACGGGGAGGCATCCGGCGGCGTGGCCATGGGGCGTTATGTGGAGACCATGACGGATGTGGATACCGGGGAGCTTTTGGATCTGAAAGAGCTCGCGGACGGGCGGCTTATCCTTCTGGAAAATGGCTCGGAAGGGCGATGGGTTTCCGAAGATGGCGGCGCTTCATGGAAGGCGGATGCCCTGCCGGGCTGGAATGATCTGGCGATGGATTATTATGTATATGATATGAAAGCGGCTCCCGACGGAAGTGTGGCAATTCTCTGTAAGAGCTTTCGCGGGCTGGCCGGGGCGGCACAAGAGGATGCCGGGGGATCCGGGGACGGAGAAGAAGCGGAAGAAGAGAACGGAGAAGAGGCGAAAACGGAAGAGAAATCCGGGGACGGCGAAGAGACGGAAACGGACGACGAAGAGGCGGTATCAGATGAAAAGATGGCGGACAGTGAAGAGCCGAAAGCGGAGGACAAAACTGCGGATGACGCGGACGAAAAGTCGGTGGAGGATGAACCGGGGGGAGGCATAAATAAGATTTGTCTGATTCCGGCGCAAGGCGAGACGCAGTGGTTTGATGTGCCTGCAGGTGAGTTTGATATAGCCGCCAGCCTCTGCTTTTCGGAGGATGGCAGCAGGCTCTTTGTGGCGTCGATGGAACCAAAAATTTATGAGATCGACCGGGAAACGGGGACGGCGAAACTGTTTCTGGCGGCGGATATCGTACCGGACATGTTCTGTGTCTGGGATAACTATATGGCGGTCAAGAGCGAGAGTGACGGCGTTGTCCTGTATGCGCTGGACACGGCGGAGCGTATTGAGGACGATGTGATCATGGACTTTGTGATGGAAAACTGTGTGGTTAACAAGCAGGTTGTGGAATCCGCCTACAGTATTTTTCCGGCGGAGGAGGCGGGCCTTTATCTGGTCTGCAGCAAGGGGGTATACCGCCATGTGATCGGCGGCGCGGTCGTGGAGCAGGTGATCAACGGCGGCCTGTCCAGCTTCAGTGACCCCACGAAGCATGTGGCGAAAATGATCCGCATGGCGGAGGAAGGGTTTATGGTGGCTTTTTCCGAGGGGAAAATATCATCCTTCACCTATGATGCCAATATCAGCACCGTGCCCTCGCAGACGCTCACGGCCTACAGCCTGACCGAAAACGATATTCTGCGGCAGGCAATCATCCGCTATCAGGGATCGCACCCCGATGTCTATGTGGAGTACAAGGTTGGCATGGACGAGGAAGGCAGCGTCACCAGAGAGGACGCGGTGAAAAAACTGAACACGGAGATTATGGCGGGTAAAGGTCCTGATTTCCTTCTTATGGACGGGCTTCCGGTAAACTCTTACGTGGAGAAGGGCGTGCTTACAGACTTGACGCCCTATCTGGCGGAGATAGAGAAGGAGGAAAAAATCCTTTCCAATATCAAGGAAAGCTTTACGGCGGACGGAAAAATCTGTATGCTTCCGGCGGCGATCACCGTATCCATGTATATGACCGACAAAGAAAATATGACAGACGTGTCAGACCTTTCTTCTCTGGCGGATATGATTGAGAAGCTTAGAAGTGAGCATTCGGGGGAGGGTATCATGGAGACTTACAGTGAGGAAATGATATTGAATGCCCTGATGCCCGTGTCCGCGCCGCTTTGGATTGAGGATGGAGGGAAGCTCAATGTGGAGGAGCTGTCCGATTATCTGGAACAGACGAAGCGGGTCTATGACGCCTGTATGGAAGGGCTGCCTGAGACGGTTTTGCAGCGGTATCTGGAGAGAGCGCGGAACTGGATCACCAGCAGCGATGAGGTCAGTGCCTACAACGACTTGCAGGGGGGCGGCGTACAGATTGTTGCCGGCAATGAGAAGGTGGCTCTGGGGGAACTGAAAAACGCTTATAATTATGCCTTTATGAAGTCTGTCGGTAAGGCCAAGAATGGAGAAAACGGCGTGAACTGCCAGATGGCGCCGACACCGGGGAATGTGAAGGATTCCTTCCGCCCCTATGCCCTGATGGGAATCAGCGCCGCATCCGAAAAAAGCGAGCTGGCGGGCGGCCTGTTGCGGGAAGTGCTCTCCAAAGATATGCAGAGCTTGATTTATCCGGTCGGCTTTCCCGTCAACGAGACGGGCTTGCAGTCTTATCTTGAGACGCTGGGCGGGCAGCTTCCCGACTGGGCGGAGCCGGGAGAGCCTTATGGCGGGTATGGCCTTTCAAATGGCGACGGTACGGTGATTAGCATGAGTATTTATGCGCCCACAGAGCAGGAGACGAAGGAGCTGTACGAACTGCTCACCTCTGTCCGTACGCCCTATATGGCCGATGCGGTCGTGGAGGATGCGGTGCGGGAAGTCGGGAAATGGTATCTGGAAGGCAAGTGCAGTCTGGAGGCGGCGGTGGAATTTCTGCAGGAGAAGATTGCGATTTATACGTCCGAATAACAATGTGAGAAGAAGTTCGAAAGACGTTTCGCCATGGGACGAAACGCCAAGAACTTCTAGGGAAGCGCTGATTAAATCAGCACTTCCTTAGAGCCTCCGGCGGATGCACACGGATTTGCAAAGGAATGTGCCGCTTCGCGGCGCAAATCCGGTGCGGGAAACGCTTTAATCAGCGTTTCCCTAGGAGTTGCATTGCAACTCCGTCTCACATGGGAGAATGCCAAAAGGCGGCATTCTCCGCATAGAAATGCGAAAAGAACTTCTAATCGCTCACAGCAAGGGTTGTTTCGCACAGAAGTTCTTCGAGTCGCGTAAAATGTTGGATAAGGTAAAATACTGTGCTATATTAGGAGAGTTTTTGGACAAGATGATAGAAACGCGGAGAATGCACAATAGTTTACATAACTTAATAATCCGAAATAAGCAGGCGTGGGGGAACGGGAAAAAGTATAGGCGCAGGAGGCGTGCTTTCCTGTTATTTCTTCTGCCGAGTCTGGCGGGGGTGACCCTTTTTGTGCTCCTGCCTTTTCTGGACGTGGTGAAGCGGTCTTTCCAGACGGCGGTCACGGGCGAGTTTACGGGCGTGAAAAATTATGGGGTTATTTTTCAGAATCAGGCGTTTGTGCTGGCGGTAAAAAATACCGCGCGGTTTACGGTGGTATGCATTCCGCTTCTGGTGCTGGCGGGGCTTCTGGTGGCGCTTACGCTGAGCAACTTTCATAACGCGTCGCTGATCAAGTCGGTGTATCTGTTTCCGCTTGCCATGCCGACTGCCACCATCGTTCTCGTATGGAAAATGGTCTTTTACAGGCAGGGTTTTTTAAATCTCTTTCTCACGAAAATCGGAGAACTTACAGGACTTTGGGGGAGTGTGACCACGGATTATCTGGGAACGGGCGCCTCCTTCTGGGTTCTGGTGGCGAGTTATCTGTGGAAGAATACCGGGTATACGGTGGTGCTCTGGCTTGCGGGTATTCTGGCAATTCCAAGTGAGTTTATCGAGGCGGCAAGAGTGGATGGGGCAGGGCGGTGGAAGTGCATCCGCTATATTATTCTTCCGAATTTGAAGGGTAGTTTTTATACGATTGTCATTCTTTCTTTTTTAAATTCCTTTAAGATATACAGGGAGGCTTATCTGGTGGCGGGGTCTTATCCGCAGGAGGACATTTATCTGCTCCAGCATCTGTTCAACAACTGGTTCGTCAATTTGGAGTTTGACAAGATGGCGGCAGCCGCGGTGTGCGTTGGGGCGGTGTTGTTTGTGGCGATTATAGCTTTGCAGCGGATCTGGGACAAGGCGGAGTGAGGTAGATGAGGATGCCAAAGATTCAGAAAAGGATATATAATGTCATAAAAAAATATATTGCGGTTGGGGCGTTGCTTGTGCCGGCTGTTCTGATCTGTCTTCCCGTGTTTCTGATACTGACGGGGTCGGTGATGGACAGTCTGGAAATGAAACAGTATCTGCTTCCCGTGTTCGGTGAGGGGGAGGGGTATATCCGATGGAAATTGATACCGGATTATCCCACCTTTGAGAACTACGGCAGGCTTCTGTTTATGACGCCCTCGTTTTTTGTACTGTTCTGGAATTCCGTGAAGATGGTTCTCTGTATTCTGGCGGGACAGCTTCTGGTGGGGGTTCCCGCGGCGTGGGCGTTTGCCGCCTATTCCGTGCGTGGGAGCAGGGCTTTGTTTGCCATCTACGTGGTGCTGATGCTTCTGCCTTTTCAGGTGACGATGCTTTCCAGTTATCTGGTGCTTGACCGGCTGGCGCTGATGAATACCCATGCCGCCATCATTCTGCCGGCGGTGTTTTCCACCCTGCCTATCTTTTTGACCTACGGCGGTTTCCGGGCGATTCCCCCGCAGTTGTTCGAGGCGGCACGGATTGATGGGGCGAGCGAAGTGAGAATTTTTCTGACAATGGGTCTCCCTTTGGGGAAAAGCGGTCTATTGTCTGCCATGGTATTAGGTTTTTTGGAATACTGGAACCTGATGGAACAGCCGCTGGCGTTTCTTGAGGATAAGGCGCTGTGGCCGCTGTCATTGTATCTGCCGGAGATTTCGTGGCTGCAGGCGGGCTTTGCGCTCTGCGCCTCGTTTGTCACATTGATTCCGGCGGCCTTTGTGTTTGTGCTGGGGCAGGATTATCTGGAGCAGGGGATTATATACTCTGGTCTAAAAGAGTAGAGCGAAAAGAATTTCTAAAACTCAGCAGCAGGGGCTGCTTCGCTAAGAAGTTCTATGTTTCGCTCAGGAGAATGCCTGAAAAGCGGCATTCTCCGCGCGTTTTAAAGATAGAAAGACGATGAGGAGGATGTACCATGGACAAGCGGAGGAAGAGGATTGTCGGGGGATTGGCGGCTTTTATGGTTTTTATGTGGCTGTGCACGCTGATTTCAAAAAGTATATATGCTTCAAAACTGCCTATGGTTTCGACGACCCGGACGGACTCCAAGTATATCGAGCACATCGTGGAGGCGGAGGGCATTGTGGAGGCAGGGGCGAAACTGCCTGTGACGATCTTAAGCGGTCTGCGTGTGGAGGAACTTGCGGTGCAGACAGGCGATAAAGTGGAAGAGGGGGATCTTCTGCTTGTCGTGGATCTGGAAGATATGAAACAGATTATGGACGAGCAGGAACTGACGGCGCAGAAAGTGCAGCTTCAGATCGACGAGATTGTCCACAATAAGGAGCTTGCGCAGAATCAGAAGGCATTGGAGGAGGCAAGGGCGAGGGAGGATTACGACGCGCTTGCCAGATATCAGGACACGCTGGTGGGCAGAGCCGCCGAGGGCGTAGTGCAGGCGGAGGAGGCTCTTGAGGAGCTGCAGGCGGAGAATCGGGAGCATGAGAATGACTGGCAGAAGGAGGACGGCGGATCCAAGACCGAGGAGGAGATGGAGGCGGAGCGGAAGGCCAGAGAGCAGGAGGAGGAACGGCTGAAACAGGAGCTGCAGGCCGCGGCCTATGCGGAGGCGGACGCAAAGTGGAACAGGGACAACACCATAAAGGATGCGGGCCGCAAAGTGGAGGATGTTTTGCAGGAGGATAAGGCGGACGCGACGCTGGCGGTATACCGTTCGGAACTTTCGGCGGTGCAGGAAAAGATCGCCGCTTATCAGGCGATTTTGGAGCAGGAGGGGAGAGTTACCAGTCCCCTTGGCGGGATGGTGACGGACGTGTTTGTGCAGACCGGCGGCAGGGTGCCGGATACGGCTTCCTTTCTTCTCGCGGATGACGAGGTGCCATGTCAGTTCCGGGCGTCTCTCACCAAAGAACAGAAAAGTTATGTAAACTTAGGGGACGATGTGAAACTGCAGTTGGACGGGCGCAAAAAGATTGACGCCAAGGTGGATTATATGGAAGAAAACGAGAATATGCCGGGCACATATACGGCGCTTCTGCGGCTGCCGGAGGAGACGGGAATGCCCGGTCTTTCCGGGAGAATGACCTGTTCCAAGGCGGGAGATAAGTACCCTTGTTGCGTTTCCCTTCTGGCGCTGCACGCGGAGAAGGACAGGAACTTTGTGTATGTGGTGAATGAGCGGGAGGGCATTCTCGGTACGGAATATTACGTGGAGGAAATTATTGTCAGCGTGGCGGACAAGAATGATAAACTGGCGGCCATAGAGGGGGCGGTGACTGCAGAGAGCCTGATCATCGAGAACTCCACGAAGGAGATTAAGAAGGGGGATGTGGTGAGGCTGGCGGATGGGGCTTGAAAAAATCTGTGGGCTTGTTATAATAATAGAAAAAACAGGAAGAAAGGCGGTGCTGTCGTTATGGGAATGACAAATAAACAGTTTCAGGCTTTTGTTCGCTTAACGCTTGTGCAGATAGATAAGGCACTTGAAATTTCGCCTGACAACAAAGAACTCATAGAGCTGAGAAATATTTACCAGTCCATGTTAGAGGACGAATAATCACAGGGACAGACAAGGACGGACGATCAGATGATTCTGGTGGTTATTAAAATGATATTGAGCGGTATCGCGGCGCTCGCCGTTTTATATCTGCTGGCGATTATGCCGCGCATGATAAGAAGACCGGATACCTCGCTTTTTAAAAAGGTATATTTTGCTCACAGGGGCCTCCATGACAACGCGGGGGATGCGCCGGAAAATTCCATGGCGGCTTTCAAAAAGGCGGTGGAGGCAGGGCTGGGCATGGAACTGGACGTGCAGGTGACAAAGGACGGCGTGCCGGTTATCTTCCATGATTTCAAACTGGAGCGAATCTGCGGCGCAGAGGGAAAAATTGTGAACCATACATACGACGAGCTGCAGGCTTATACTCTCTGTCAGTCTCAGGAACGCATCCCTAAGCTGTCCGAGCTGCTTGAGATGGTGGATGGGCGTGTGCCTTTGATCGTGGAGATCAAGGCGGAGACGGCGGATGTTTCCTGCTGTGTGATCATAGACAAACTGCTGCATGCCTATCGTGGCGCGTACTGCATCGAATCCTTTAATCCCATGGTGCTCTGGTGGTTTCGCAGAAACCGCGGAAGCGTGGTGCGGGGACAGCTCTCCTCGAACTTCCGCAAAGAGGGCGTATACTGGAATATTCTCTATTTTGCGATGACCCATCTGCTGTTCAATTTTCTGACCAAGCCGGATTTTATTGCCTACAACCACAAGTTCAGCGAGGAGCCGGGAAGAAGGATATGTAGGCGTCTCTACCGGCATCCGGCGGCGGCATGGACGGTTCGCAGCGAGAAGGATCTGGAGGCGCTCAGGGGAAAGTATGATGTGTTTATTTTTGACAGCTTTCTTCCCGCCAAAGTCGGCAGGTTATGATCTTCCGGCTCTTTTTAAGAATAGAGAGACGCTTTTACACGCTAATGTGACAAATATTTTGTAATATTTGTCTTTCTTTTTGTGAATTTTTCAAAAAACCAGTGTTAAAATTGCAAAAATATGGTAAAATAAATGCTAGCTGAGTGGCTTTAATTTTCAATGGAATGGAGGATAGCAAATAACATGGCGAAATGGGTATATTTATTTGAAGAAGGTAACGCGGACATGCGTAATCTTCTGGGTGGCAAAGGAGCCAATCTTGCAGAGATGACGAATCTGGGGCTGCCGATTCCGCAGGGCTTTACCGTGACGACGGAGGCTTGTACAGACTATTACAATAACGGCAGACAGATTTCAGACGAGATCAGGGAGCAGATTTTTACCGCGCTTGCAGGACTTGAGGAGAAGCAGGGCAAGAAGTTCGGTGATACCGAAAATCCTCTTCTCGTGTCGGTTCGTTCCGGAGCAAGAGCGTCCATGCCCGGTATGATGGATACCATTCTGAATCTGGGTCTGACGGATGTGGCGGTGGAAGGCTTTGCACAGAAAACGGGAAATCCCCGTTTTGCGTATGATTCATACCGAAGGTTTATCCAGATGTTCTCCGATGTGGTTATGGAGATACCCAAATCTTATTTTGAGAGAATCTTAGACGAAATCAAAGAGTCCAAGGGCGTGAAGTACGATACGGATCTGACTGCCGAGGACATGAAAGAGATCATCGTCCGTTTCAAAAATATTTACAAAGAGAACAAAGGCGAGGAGTTCCCGCAGGATCCCAAGGTGCAGCTTATGGAGGCGGTGAAGGCGGTGTTTCGCTCATGGGATAACGAGAGAGCGATTGTATACAGACGTATGAACGATATTCCTGGCGACTGGGGCACGGCGGTGAACGTGCAGGCGATGGTATTCGGCAACATGGGCGATACATCGGGCACGGGCGTTGCCTTTACGAGAAATCCGTCCACCGGCGCTAAGGGCATTTACGGCGAGTACCTGATCAACGCGCAGGGTGAGGACGTGGTGGCAGGTATCCGGACACCCCAGCCCATCACCAGACTGGAGCAGGATCTTCCCGAGTGCTACAAGCAGTTTATGGAGATTGCGAACCGCCTCGAGGAGCATTATCGCGACATGCAGGATATGGAGTTTACCATCGAGGAAGGCAAGCTCTTCTTCTTACAGACAAGAAACGGCAAACGTACCGCGCCCGCGGCTTTGCAGATTGCCTGCGATCTGGTAGACGAAGGAAAGATTACGCCTGAGGAGGCGGTGCTTAGGATAGAAGCGAAGTCTCTGGATCAGCTCTTACATCCGACCTTTGATCCCGATGCTCTGAAAGCAGGACAGGTAGTGGGACAGGCGCTCCCGGCATCTCCCGGCGCGGCGGCAGGTAAGGTTTACTTTTCCGCAAACGAGGCGAAGGAAGCCCATGAGAGGGGTGAGAGAGTCGTGCTTGTGCGTTTGGAGACATCCCCGGAGGATATCGAAGGTATGCACGCGGCGGAAGGCATTCTCACCGTGCGCGGCGGCATGACTTCCCACGCGGCAGTTGTGGCGCGCGGCATGGGTACGGCGTGTGTATCCGGCTGCGGCGAGATCGCCATCAACGAGCAGGAGAAAGTATTTGAACTTGGCGGAGAGGTATTCCATGAGGGCGATTACATTTCGCTGGATGGCTCCACCGGTAAGATTTATAAAGGCGATATTAAGACCGTTGAGGCTTCCGTGAGCGGAAACTTCGGGCGGATTATGGAGTGGGCGGACAAGTACCGCAGACTGCAGGTACGCACCAACGCGGACACCCCTGCCGACGCGGCAAATGCCGTGAAGTACGGCGCGGAGGGGATTGGTCTTTGCAGAACGGAGCATATGTTCTTTGACCCGGACAGAATCCCGAAGATCCGTCAGATGATTCTGGCGAGAACGCAGGAACAGAGAGAGAAGGCGTTGAACGCGCTGATTCCGTTCCAGAAGGGCGACTTCAAGGCGCTGTATGAGGTGATGGAGGGCAGACCCGTTACCATCCGTTTCCTTGATCCCCCGTTACATGAGTTCGTGCCCACTGAGCAGGCGGACATCGATGACTTGGCGGTTGAGATGATGATGACGGCGGAGGAAGTGCAGGAGATCTGTGATTCCCTCCATGAGTTCAATCCCATGATGGGACACAGAGGATGCCGTCTGGCGGTTACCTATCCCGAGATTGCCAAGATGCAGACGAGGGCTGTGATGGAAGCGGCGATCGAAGTGAAGAATGAGAAGGGCTACGATATCGTACCCGAGATTATGATTCCTCTGGTTGGCGAGAAGAGAGAGCTTAAGTTTGTCAAGGACGTAGTCGTGGAAGTGGCGGAAGCTGTGAAGAAAGAGAAAAATTCCGACATCCAGTACCACATCGGCACGATGATCGAGATCCCGAGAGCGGCGCTTCTGGCAAATGAGATTGCCGAGGAGGCGGAGTTCTTCTCCTTCGGTACGAATGACCTGACCCAGATGACCTTCGGCTTCTCCCGCGACGATGCAGGCAAGTTCTTAGGCGATTACTATAAAAACAAGATTTATGAGTCCGATCCGTTCGCAAGACTCGATCAGAGCGGTGTGGGACAGCTCGTACAGATGGCAGCTGAGAAGGGACGCGCAACCAGACCCAATATTAAGTTGGGTATCTGCGGCGAGCATGGCGGTGATCCGTCTTCCGTGGAGTTCTGCCATAAGGTGGGGCTGACTTATGTGTCCTGTTCACCTTTCAGAGTGCCTATAGCTCGCCTGGCGGCGGCGCAGGCGGCAATAAACAATGTAGGAAAATAGAATATAAGTGTCGTAGGGCACAGAAATTTATTCTAAAAAGAGGCAAATATAATTAGCTACGACATAGAAAAATAAGACCTTGCATCGCAGGATGCGGGGTCTTATTTTTATCCTTTGGATTATCCTTTCCCTTGCATAAACACTGGATTTGTTGGAATGTCCTGCACAGGATCACCATGGAGTAGGGGCAGCCAGGGCGAAAGCCCGACAGGATAAAACAAATTGCCTTTTATATGCCCTATATAGAATAAATTTCAATGCCCTACGACATGGTGATATTTGTTTATGATGTTTTTGGGAGAATGATAATAGGTCTGGAATCCTTGTAAAATGGGGATTTGAGAGGACTGGCATTTCCCAAAAATGAGAGACAAATTCCCCAAAAACGATTCAATTTCATTTTTGGGAGCGTTTGACATAAGGATGACTTGCGGAGCACGGCATCCGTTGTCGGGGAAAGATGCAGGATGTTCCCGGATGGGAGGTTTTGCAAGGATGAGGAAAAAGAACTTTAAGGGGCGATGTGAAAAGAGGATGATCGGTAAGTGCTCTGAGGTATGCAGGACGTATGATGCGATCCAGTATGCTTATGCTGATCTGTTGCAGGCGAGTGATGAAGTGAAGGAGATCAGATGTAATGTGTTGTTGGATGGATTGGAGGTCGGAGAGTATACATCGGATTTTGTCTGCACCAAGACAGACGGTGATCTGATGGTACGGGAGTGTGTGTTTCGTAAGTTTCTGATGAAGCCTCTGACAGTGAAACTATTGGATGCTTCAAGGGAGTATTGGATCAGGCATGGAGTAACAGATTGGGGGTTGGTCATTGATGAAGAAGTATGATCTGTTTCGTTCTGATGACAGCATTATCAGAGTATTGGATATTCAGGATGATAGAATCCTTGTGATTGACTGTATCAAACATTCTATGCCTGTATGGGTGGATGTTGAATCATTGAAGTCTGGAATGATGAAATGTGAATCATCAAAGGCTTGTTCTCAATGCTCTGATGAAGAATTATCAGAAGTATTTATATGTACTGATGATGAACTGTTTGAATCTACGAGTATTGATATTGCTGATATTGATTCATTAGATGCAGACCAGAGGAAGGTCATGTATGAACGATATACAATAATCACACCGATTCTTCCTTCCATTGCAGATGATAAGATGAGATCAAAATTAATCTGTTCCATAGCAGAAGACCATCATGTATCAAAGCAGACTGTTAGGAATTATCTATGTTTGTATCTGTCCTATCTGGATGTAAGTGTGCTTGCTCCAAAGAAGCGGAAGAATGAAAGAGAATTAACTCAGGATGAAAAACATATGCGCTGGGCGTTAAATAAGTTTTTCTATACGACTAAAAAGCAATCTCTTATGACTGCATACACTATGATGCTCAAAGAGAAGTATTGTGATGCTATGGGTGTATTGGCAGAAGAGTATCCATCATTCTATCAATTTCGTTATTTTTATCGTAAGACAAGGAAGATGCAGAACTTTTATATTTCGAGAGATGGATTGAAGAATTACCAGAGGAACAATCGCCCTCTTATCGGAGAAGGAGTACAGGAGTTTGCTCCTGCAGTTGGAGTAGGGATGCTGGATGCGACTGTGTGTGATATTTATCTGATTAATGATGAAGGAAATCTGGTTGGCAGACCGATTCTGACTGCCTGTATTGATGCTTACAGTGGTCTTTGCTGTGGGTATTCTCTTTCGTGGGAAGGTGGAGTATACAGTCTTAGGGGATTGATGCTGAATATCATAGCAGATAAAGTGGCATGGTGTAAGCGTTATGGTATTTCTATTAATAAAGAGGATTGGGATTGTGACAGGCTTCCGGGGACATTTGTTACCGATATGGGTAGTGAATACAAATCAGAGAATTTTGAACAGATAGCAGAATTGGGTGTTACGGTAGTCAATCTTCCCTCTTACAGACCAGAACTAAAAGGATTGGTAGAGAAGTTTTTTGATCTGATACAGGAGATGTACAAGAAGCATTTAAAGGGTAAGGGTGTAATTGAATCTGATTATCAGGAACGAGGAGTACATGATTACCGTAAAGATGCGTGCTTAACGATGATGGATTTTGAAAAGATTATTCTACATTGTATGATCTATTATAATTCCAAACGGATCATAGAAAACTTTCCTTACACCGAAGCTATGATATCAGCTAAAGTAAAACCGTATGCATCTTGTATATGGGAATGGGGTAAATCATTGATCGGAGCGAATCTGATAGGAGTGGATAGTAGAGAATTGGTATTGACATTGCTGCCAAGAACTACTGGAAGATTTGGACGAACAGGATTGAAGGTCAATAAGCTGCGGTATCATTGTGAGGGATATACAGAACAGTATTTATCTGGCGGTGATGTGACTGTGGCTTATAATCCTGAAGATGTGACAGCGGTGTGGATAGTGGATAATGGGGTGTATACAGAGTTTGCTCTAATAGAATCTCGTTTTCAGGGGAAAGACCTTACAGCAGTACAAGAGATACAGAGCAGCCAGAAGGACATTGCTAAAAGTGAAATGAGGAATAATTTACAGGCTCAGATTGATCTTGCTCAGCATATCGAAGCTATTGCAGGTAGTGTCAATGGTACTACAGATGTTCACATGAAAAATATCCGTAATACTAGAAAACGAGAGCAGATGAAAAACCATCGAGATTATATGAAGGAGGGAAGGGATTATGACTGATCTTTCAAATGTTATTCGCATTCTGCCAACAATGAAATCAGGGGATGATCTGTTTTCAGCTTTGGAAGTTTTACCAGAGTATGATAAATCAATCTGTACTGCAGATGTTCCTATGCGTCTCATGGCCCTTTCTGATCTCTACAGGATATATGTACCTTCCCATATGTCATTGGAGATTTACAGTAAAATGTATCTGGCATTGTTACGTTCATTACAGAAGAAGGGAACGAAAATGGCTATACAGCAGAAGAATCAGAACCATAAGGCTATCATACAGCAGGAGTACAGCGGTATCATGGGTGGCTCCGACAGCTTTACGATCATTGGGGCATCTGGTATTGGGAAAAGTTCTGCGTTAAGCAGGGCGATCACATTGATTACTGAGAATAGAGTAATTGAGGTTGGAAATCCGTACACAAAGATCATTCCCTGTATCTGTGTCCAGTGTCCGTTTGATTCTTCTGTAAAGGGATTGTTGTTAGAGATATTAAGGAAAGTGGATGAAGTCATAGACAGTAAATATTATCAGAATGCATTAAGAGCAAGAACGACAACGGATATGCTGATTGGGAGTGTCAGTCAGGTGGCATTGAACCATATCGGCTTATTGGTGGTGGATGAGATTCAGAATGTGTGTAACAGTAAGAACGGAAAAAGTCTTGTAGGAATGCTAACTCAGCTTATCAATAACAGTGGCATATCAATCTGTATGGTGGGAACTCCTGAGAGTGCTGTATTCTTTGAACAGGCGATGCAGCTTGCCCGCAGATCGTTGGGATTACGGTATGATGTGATGGAGTATGGAACGGATTTCAGAAAGTTTTGTGAAATTGTGTTCTCTGATCAGTATGTGAAACAGAAAACGGATATTACAGATGGGATTATGGAATGGCTCTACGAACATACATCAGGGAATATATCGGTGGTGGTATCTCTTATCCATGACGCACAGGAGATTGCTATTTTGAATGGTAAAGAAGTTTTGAATCTGGAATCTTTAAATGAGGCGTATCAAAAACGGTTATCTATGTTGCATGGGTTTATTCATATGGAGCAGAAAAAGCAGACATCCAAGCCTAAAAAGAAAGTGTCTGTTACGGGTACGGGTGTAAGGATTCCTGTAAGAGAAGGGGATCGTGGAGAAGTTACGATTGCAGGTTTAGTATCTGTTGC
>ERZ779637.173-NODE-173-length-47473-cov-10.811506_pt1 | contig 47473 bp, 37 predicted proteins | sample MGYA00514196_ERZ779637 | MGnify/ENA primary metagenome ERZ779637 (study PRJEB29562, sample SAMEA4376700) | mouse gut metagenome | isolation source: Cecum | study: EMG produced TPA metagenomics assembly of the A DSS colitis mouse model was used to assess the...
TGCCGGACATGCTGTTGATGCCGATAATCAGAAAAATATTTACCATCACCACCAGGAGATTTGTCCCGATATAGATGCTGCTGATTTTAAACTGCAGGGAAAAGCCCCGTATTTTATTCCACATTTTCCGGCTCCTCTCCCCGCAGATACCCGTCCACATTATCTCTGGTAATCAGGCTGATATCCGCCGTAAAATACTGGCTGGTGTACCCCAGGTCATGGTACTCCTGCAGGGCGTCGATACAGAAACCGCCCATCTGCGACGTGTCTATATCCACGGTGGCATAAATGACGCCTCTGTCAATGGCATTGAGAATCGTGTTGGAAACATAGTGGCCCAAAATGCTGACCGCCCCCACCTTATTGTAGTCCACCACCGCCTGATAGGCGCAGGTAGTATTCAGCTCGTTCAGACAGATCAGGATGTCGGGAACGTCCCCGCCCATGAAAATATCGCGGACGGACTCCTCCACGGAAAAGGCGTTGGTATCATCCACCGACTGCCGGGAAAGCTCCACCACCGTATCCCCCCGCTCCTGCTCGATCGTCTCCTGAATGCCGGAATAGAGGATATTCTGGTCCAAGCTGTTTGCAAAGGGATTGACCAAAAGAGTCACCCGAACCGGACGATCCGCCGTCCCGATCTCTACCGGCTCCACTGCCATTTCAGCGCCGCCCGCCGCCGCGATAACCGGGCTCTCCCCGTCAGGCTCTTCCGGCGTTTTTATCGTAATCCTTGTTTCAGCCGCACCAACCAGCCGCTCCCGCATAATTTTAAGCGCCTGCCTGCCGTACTCCCTGCCCAGATTGTAGCTGCCCACACCCACAAAGCTGCATCGCGCGCTCTGCGTATTGTCCCCGTAAAGCGTCACCACAGGAATCCCCGCCGCGTCCGCCCGGTCGATCAGCGCCGTCAGCTCCTCCGCCTCGCTGGCCGTCACAATAATGCCGTCCACCCCGGAGGCGATGGCAATCTCCATCTGCTCCGCGACGCTGTAATCCCGAAAGCTGTCTTTTCCCAGCCAGTCCACATAGACATTTTCCTGGAGTGCACGCTCATACGCGCCCTGATAGACAGACTGCCAGAATCCGGACTGATCCTCCTGCGTAATCATCATGTAATATCTGTCGTAAGTCTCTCCCTCCGTCTCCTCCTGAAAACTGTCCTTGTCAAACCACAGAATATAGCCAGCCATCAGCACCGTAAACAGGATGCAGACCGCAGTCAGAAATACGGGAAGAAACATAAGCCCCGAAAATTTTCTTTCCGGGGCCTGGTTTTCCGTGTGCTGTTGTTTGTTGTCCTTAATTATCTTCGATGCCTTTCTGTGTATCAACAATCAGTTTCTCTGTCATCTGTGAAGCTTTCTCGTATTCTTTATTTTTTAGGGCTTGCTGAAGGTCTTTCAAATCTTGGAGCAAACGTCTTAAGTAACTCTTAAATACGCTTGTATCTTCCATTCATACCCCTTCCTTTTTTACTTATAATATGTATCGTAATTTACAAGCTCATCCAGAAGCTTCGGAAGCTGCTCGTCCATGGTCTCGTCCGGGAACTGGCATGTTCCCACCGCTTTGTGTCCTCCGCCGCCGTACTTGAGCATCAGACTTCCCACATTGACATTGGAAGTGCGGTTTAATACGCTGTAACCCACCGCCGCGGAACAGCCCTTGCCGCCGCGCCCGTTAACGATCCACGCGGAAATATTCTGCTCCGGGTACATGCTGTAAATAAGGAAACGGTTTCCGGAGTAAATCGGGTCAACGCCGCGCAGGTCGGAAATAATCACGTCCTTCTCCACCCTCGTGTGCGCCTTCACCATCTCCCGGAACTTCTCATCCTGCTCGCGGTAAACGGCAATACGCTCCTGCACGTCCGACAGCGCCAGTATCTCCTCTGTATTCATGGTACGGCAGCACTCCATCAGTTTCTCCATGAGCTGATAGTTGGATATTGTAAAATTGCGCCACCTGCCGAGCCCCGTGCGGGGATCCATCAGAAATCCCACAAGAATCCAGCCCTGCGGATTCTGTATCTCGTCTATGGTCAGATTGCCGGAATCCACCTTGTCCACAGCCACCATCATATCATCGAAATGAGAAAAACGCTCCTCGCCGCCGTAATACTCATATATAATACGCGCGCAGGACGGTGTGATACGGCTCTCACCTTTATATTTCCCTTTTAACTCATTGCGCTCATGCTCGCTTGAGTGATGGTCAAACCAGAGTCCGCACCCCTCCACGAAAGGCACGTTCGCCAGCACATCATTCTCCGTGATCTCCACAAGGCCATCCTGTAAATCCTTCGGATGCGCAAACTTCCAACTGTCAATCAGGCCAACCTCCTTCAAGAGAGCGCCGCATGCCAGCCCGTCAAAATCAGATCGTGTCACTAATCTCATCGCTCTACTCCTTTTACCCTTCCCGCTTCTTTTTTACCCGCTATATTACTCATTTATCTTGTCAATACCCGTAAGATTTACACCGGAAACGTTAAGCAATGCCTTTAACGTCAAATACTCTTCTTTTAAGTCTGCGTATGTCTCAACCGCATTTTCTTTTTTTGCCAGAAGCATACGTCTCTGCACTTTTGCAAAGTCATCAAGAGCTGCCTTTGTCACTTCAATACCAGACGGCATACCATCACCCGCTTTCCACTGTACTGTATTGACTGTTACCATTTTATTATAACGAATTTCGGCAAAGATGTAAAGGATGAAACAGTCCGTGCCATATGGACGCAGGCGACAGTCCCGGGCAGACGGCGGCTTCTCAAACCGAAATTTCCTCCCCCAGCTTAAAGGAATAGATCACCCGCTCTTTCACGGGCTTTCCGCTCACCCCCGGCTCATATCCGTAGATTTGTGCAAGAGCCTCGCTGTAGTAGGCAAGCTGCGCCTGATAGCGTTTCACAAGCTCCGCTGCCGCGGACACGGCGTCCGTCTTGTAGTCCAGCACCACAAAGCCGTCCTCCTCCTCAAAAAACACGTCGATAATACCCTGAATCAGCACCGTCTCCTCCTTCGGGAAACTGCTCCCCAGACGACTGGCCGGAACCCCCATCACAAAAGGCTGCTCCTTGAAAAGCTTTCCTGCACGGGCCGCCTCGGCCATGCGAAGCGCCGCCCGGCCCGTCAAGAAGCCCACAAGCTTCGGCACGGACACCGCGCCGCTGTAATCCGGCGAAAGTCTGCCCGTCTGCCGCATTCGCTCCATCTGCTCCACGAGAAGCGCTTCCGCCGCCTGCGGGTCTGCATTGATCTTGCTGGTCAGCTCACGGAAATCAAACAGCTCCATCACCTTATGGAAGGCGCTTCCCCGCATAGAACCGCTGACGGTCTCGTCAGCTCTCAGGAATTTGGGCAGATAGGGAACCGCCGGTTTCTCCTCGAAGAGCTTTGCCGCAGCCTCGTCGGTTTCCTGCATACCCGCCATCTTCAATTCCGACACGGTCGTCTTGGTATAAAGTTCCCGCAGATTTCCGTGCGGATATTCGTAGGAAAACCTTCGCGACAGCTCTGTCATAAGACTTTCGTCCGCCATCTTTGCCAAATCTCCGAAAAGGAGCTTCTTCTTCGCCTCCATTTCCAGAACCGTCTCCTCGATCTTCTCCTCCACCACATGACCCCAGTCATTCAATTTTACCGCAAACGTCGGCTCCGCGGCATATTCCGGGGCATCCGGTTCCACTTCCGCCCCACAGGCCTCATAGAGTCCGTCAAGACACCGATTGCCGGAGAGGGCGCAGAGCACAAGCGACAGAAAGCTGTCCTGCTCCATCAGGACGTCATAGGGAAGCAGGCTGCATTCCCGCCGCCGCAGCGGAAGTAAGGCCGCCGCCGTCTTTTCCGGGTTCTTGACCATACCGGTTAGAATCAGTTTCTCCTCCGCTCTCGTCATGGCCACATATAGGATGCGCAGTTCCTCCGCCATACTGTCCCGCCGCAGTTTCAGCGCGACGGCATTTTTTCGCAGATTCTTTCCCTTCACCCGTCTCTCCGGATCCACATAGTCAACGCCGATCCCCGCGTCCACATCCACCGCCAGAATCCCGCTGCCCTCCTTTTTGCGAAACGCCGCTCCCAGTCCCGACACGAAACAGATTGGGAACTCCAGGCCTTTGCTCTTGTGGATGCTCATAATACGCACCACATCCGCGTTCTCGTCCTGCATGGCGGCTTCGCCGTAATCCACCTCGTATTTTTCCATCTGCTCCATGTACCGCAGAAAATGATAGAGACCGAAATAGCTCGTCTTCTCATAATCCGCCGCCTTCACCAGCAGCATTTCCACGTTGGCCCGCCGTCTGCTGCCCTCAGGCCTCGCCGCCACATAGTGCAGATAGCCCGTCTCCCGCAGAATGACCTGCAGAAGCTCGTGGACGGATAGATAGACGGACATTTCCCTGTATACGGAAATTTTGTCAAGAAAGGCCGTGATTTTTACACGCAGAGCCTCGTCGATCTGCTCTGCGCCCGCTGTGTCCGGCGCACGGTTCCTATCCGCAGCATGTTCCCTATCTGCCACATGCCCCACACCTGCTGCCTCTGCTCTGCCTTCCTGCTCCGTATCGGCTGCCTGTTCGCTTGTCGCCTGCTCTGCGCCCGCTGCCTGTCCTTCTCCCTGTAAAGACGCGCTGACCCGTTCGGTCATTTCTCGTCCGACACAGGCAGCAAGCGCGTCGTACAGGTATTTCTTCTTCGGGAAGGCCGCCCGCACAAGCGCGATCTCCTCCTCCGCAAAGCCGCCCAGACAGGTGTGCAGCACGCCGTAGAGGGGAATGTCCTGCAGCGGATTGTCCAAAACCCGCAGGAAATGCAGAAGCTCCTGCACCTCCGCGGCCGCAAAATACCCGGTGCGGGAAGTCACATGGACGGGAATCCCCTCCTCCTCCAGCACCCGCTTAAATACCTCGTCCCAGCCGGACAACGTGCGCAACAGAATCACAATATCCCGAAAGGCCGCCCTGCGCAGCGCCCCCGTCTCCTTGTCCGTCACCTGAAACTCCCGAAGGAGCGTCTTGATCTGCGCCGCCACACCGTAGGCTTCCTGTTCCTTCGCTGAAAGCGCCCCCGCAGATTCCTCATCCGCCACCCGCTTTTCGGGAGCCGTCCGCCCCCCCGCGCCAAGGCCATGCTCTTGCCCGGCCGCCTGCGCCGCCGTACCGTCCTGCGCGGAGGAATCAGCGGACACCTTCTCCTCCCGGAACAGCAGAAGCTGTGTCACGTTCGACGCGTCCTCCGAAAGCCCGCCCTCCCGCACGGGATAGGCGGCTCCCGGATGCAGCGCTGCCTTCTCGTCATAGACAATGCCGCCCATTTCCTTTCCCATCATCCGCGCAAAGACAGCGTTCACACTGTCGATCACCTCCCTGCGGCTCCTGAAATTCTGATGCAGGTCAATCCGCCGTGCATGTTCCTCCGTACCGCCGTAGGCCTCCTGCTTCTCCAGAAACAGCTCCGGTCTCGCCAGGCGGAACTTATAGATGCTCTGCTTCACATCCCCCACCATAAACCGATTGTACCGTCCCTCGGACTCCCCGCTGATGGCGGCGAGCAGATACTCCTGCACCAGATTGCTGTCCTGATACTCGTCAATCAAAATTTCATGAAACCGGCTCCTGTACGCGAGCGCGGTCTCCGTGGGCACATAGCCGTCCCCTTCCCCGCGCAGTAAAATCTGCAGGGCCAGGTGCTCGATATCATCAAAATCCAGAATGTTCTTCTCCCGCTTCGCTTCGTCGAAAGCCGCCTTAAAGGAAAGCGTCAGATCCACCAGCGCCGACACCGCCTCCTGACAGCCTTCCATCTGTCTGCTCACCTGCATGGACGATCCGCCAAAAAATTGCGTCCGCAGCTCGGAGAGCGCCTCCTTCACACTGTCCCGGAGCGCCTTTGCCGCCTCCCGCTTTGCCGGTGAGACAGAGGCGTCCCGCTTGGAGGGAAGCCGCCCGAACGCCACCGCGCCGAATGCGCCGCAGAGGGCGTCGTAATCTGCCGTTTCCGTTTGGCCGCCGCCCGACGCGCCCGCTTCCGTCGTTTCCGTCTGCCCGACACCCGATCCCTGCGCATCCGCCAATCCGCTCCCGTTCTCCGCGCCTGCGCAGTTCCCGCCGCACAGCCTAAGCAGCCCCGCCGCCATCTCCCGCTCTTTTTCCAGCAGTTCCCCGTAAAAGTACGGCCCGTCGGGCTCCTCGCACAGACCAAGCGCCGCTTCCAGCTTTTCCACACACCCCGCCAGCACGAGTCGCACATGTTCCATAAAGAGCACCGCCCACGGGAAGGTCAACGGGTCGCCCGTTACCTGGTAATCCCCCTTCCGCTGCGCAAGCCACGCCTCCGGGAAGGGCATACTCATGGCAAAATCATAGAGCTTTATGACCTCCTTCTCCACCGCCTCGTCCCTGTTTCCGACGCTGAAATATTCCATACAGTGCAGGAATTCCGGTTCTTCCCTCCCGTAAGCGTCCTCGATCACCGCCCCCAGCACATCCGCGCGAAGGAGCTTTAACTCCCCCTCCTCCGCGATCCGAAAGCCGGGATCCAATCCGATGGTATGAAACTGGTTGCGCAGAACAAAAAGGCAGAAGCTGTCTATGGTCGTGATCTGGGCATTATAAAGCAGAGTGGTCTGCCGCTGTAAATGCTCGTTGCCCGGATCAAGGGCAAGCCTGTCACTGAGGGCGCGGCTGACCCGCTCCCGCATCTGGGCCGCCGCCGCGTTGGTGAAAGTCACCACCAGCAGCCTGTCCACATCCACCGGATTCTCCCCGCCGCACACCGTCTCCACAATCCGCTCCACCAAAACCGCCGTCTTCCCGGATCCCGCCGCCGCGGAGACCAGAAGATTACAGCCCCTTGTCTCTATCACCTGTCTCTGTGTGTCTGTAAATGTAATTCCCATACCACGCCCCGTTTCCTTCCCGGTTGTCCCTGCCCGTCCGCTGTCCTTTCCCGCTGCACAGGCTATCATCCCTGCCCGCCGTGTCTCATTCATCCGCGGTCTTTTCCCTGTCATGCGGCGGGTCTGCTGCTGCCGACTCCGTCTCCTCCCGCATCTTCTCCAGCGCCTCCTCCGCCTTTAATTTTGTGAGCTTCCGCGGCCGATATCCCGCCGCCCCCGCTTCAAATCCGCAGACATGCTTGTACACACAGTAGGTACAGGCTTTCTCCGCGCCCAGCTCACAGGGATTGACAGATATGGTTCCATCCAGAATCTCCCTGCCCAGCTTCTGTATTTTACGGTTTACATAATCCGAAACCGTCCGCATGTCCTCCTCCGACATGACACTGGAGACAGCGGAGAAACTGCCGTCCTTTTTCCGCTCCAACGGCAGAATATCGGACTTATCCGTAAACTCTCCGTCCAGCATTCTGACAGCCTCGTCGTTCTCATTGACCATTCCGGTCATCTTTAATTCCCGCAAAATACGCCCGTTGATTTCCTCCGGTGAAAGCTCCTCGCCCTCCACCATCGGATCCGCCACCCGATAGTAAAGCATGGCCGCCGGCACCGCCTCCTTATCGGGATATTTCTTCTGCACAAGCTCCACCGCCGCGTTCATATAGACCACCAGCTGTAATTGCAGGCCGTAATAGAGGGCCGCCAGGTCAAACCGCCTGTCCCCGGACTTATAATCAATGACCTTCACATACACGCGGTCGTCGGTTTCCCCGATATCCACCCGGTCAATCCTGCCCCGCAGACGCAGATTTTCCTTTTCACTAAGAGCAATATTCAGGGAATCCAGATTTTCCAGCACGTCGAAGGAAACCTCGAACGCCTCCGGCAAAAACCGGCCCTTGCAAAGCTGTGTCTGCAGAGTACGCACCGTGCGGTTCAAAATCCGCTCCATCCTCACAAGCAAATGCCTGTTTCTCGCATTGCTGTAAAGGATCGTCTCCCCGTAGGACGCCGCGCAGGCGGCAAGCGTCTCCGCCACAAGCTTTCGGCCCTCCTCCTCCGGGAAGTCGAACCAGGTATAACCCTTTTCTCTCAGGCGGCCGGAAAATCCCTCCAATACACTGTGAAATAAATTTCCCATGTCCGCCGCCTCGAAGCTGTACTCGCCACGCTCATGCAGGCGAAGCCCGTACTGCAGAAAATGGGCGTAAGCGCAGGCGGCATATTTTTCCAGACGGCTGACGCTGTTTAGCAGAGACGCGCCGTAGAGGGCCACGGCCGCCGCCCGGGAAAGCGGTCTGTCCTCATGTCTTGCAAAAGCGGTCTCCACCAGCTTCCCGACCTGCCCGCTGTACTGCGGACTCTTTTCGTAACAGCGGTAAAACGTGAGAAATGTCCTGCGCTCCTCCTCATCCAGCCGCCCGGCCGCGTACTCCCGCAGCATATCCGTGAAAAAGCTCACGCCGTCCGCACCGCACAGAAGCTGCTCCTCCACCGCCTCCCGCTCCGGCGTCTCCAGGGCAAGCCCGGGAAACAGCCCCTGCAGAAGCTCCACCAGATAGGCGGGGCGCAGCGACCTGCCGTCCTCCCCCACTCTGGCATAGGACAGGGTAAGCGCCTCCGACGGCTTCGTCATATTCAGATACAGATAGAGCCGCTGGATGTACATCTGTTCTCTGGGAGAGGGTGCAAGCTCGATATCTGACTCCCGCAAAAATTCACGGTCAAGATCGGAAATAATCCCGCCCCCGGAGCCCTTCGGAATATTCCCGTCGTTCACCCCCAGGAAAAAGAGCACCTTTACCTGCTTTAAACGGGTTCTCTCGATATCTCCCACCAAAATACGGTCTACATTCTGGGGAATCGTTCCCACCGTGATCTCCGCAAGCCCCGCGTCCAGAATATCCGCAAACTCTTTGATCGTCAGTTCCTCCGCCGCGAGCAGCCCCTCGATCTGATCCAGAAGATCGATCACCAAGGGATAAATCTGGCCGTACTCTTTGGCTCTGGCCAGCTCTCCCCTCTCCTGAAAGGCTTTCTCGAAATCCGAAAGCTTCCGCTGTACCTCGTTCGCCACAAGGAAATCATAGAGCGCGCGCACCATATCCCCCGCCGTCTTGAGCGGCACAAGAAAGGGCGCAAGCTGCTCCATCAGCCGCTCACGCATGTCATTGCAGGCGGCGAGCGACGAGAGAGACGCTTCCTCGCCCTCCGGCTCCTCCTCCCTATAAGTAAAGGCCTCGCTCCAACGTTTCCGGCCCCTGATTCCGAAACGGCGGACGTAATTTTCCAGCCTGTCCACTTCCTCCGCCGTAAAGTCCGCAAGCCCCGTGCGCAGATAGTGAAAGACCGCGTCAAAGCTGAAATCCTGCAGCAAAATCTGCAGGGCGCTGCGCACATATGAGGTGAAGGGATTGCCCAGTATGCCCCTTGTCTGGTCAATGTAAATGGGAATGTCAAAGCGGTCGAAAACCTCCTGCGCCTCCTTCCCATACACCCCCATATTGCCCGTCACCACGGCAATATCGCGGTAGCACAGTTCCTCCGATTCCAAAAGCCGCCTGCGTATCGCAATGCAGGTCTGCCGCAGCTCCTCCATGGGCGTGGACGCCTCGATCAGACGTATCTTTTCCGCCGCCCCCTCATAGGCACAAGGCGGATATCGGAACAGGTTCCTCTCCAGATGGGCAAGCTCCTGATTCTCCGCAAAACGCGGCGGACGGCCGTCCACTTTTTCCGTACACCAAACCGCCGCCTCCTCCGAAACACCCGCCTCCGCGGCCAGCCTTTTCAAAACCGACACGGTTTTCTGCGACAGATAAAAGAGCTTCTGCTCCCCCTCCACACGGTAAGGATTTTCCCTCTCATCCACGGTGAGGGTAATAATGACTCTATCAGTCAATCTCAATAAATCCTGAATCACCCGATTCTGAATCGGCGTAAACCCGGTAAAGCCGTCGAAGGCAATGACGCTTCCCCTCACAATTTCCGATTCCGGCAAGGCCGCCCGCAGTCTGTCCAGCGTTCCCTCCGTGGTGATGAAGCGGCCACGTATGTATTCCCCGAAGGCCCGGTACAAATGGCGCAGATCTCTCAGCTTATAGTAGAGCGCCCCCCGCTCCTTCGCATAGTCAATCAGCGTCTCCAGCTCCTTCTCCCCGACGCCGTACTGCATAAACTCGGAGAGCGCCGACTTTACCTCATGGATATAACCGATCTTGTGCAGATGACTGCCAAGAACCGTCAGGTTCTCCCGCTCCTGCCCGGCCACCTTGCGCAGCACCAGACTCTTTCCCGTATCGTCCAGAACCGGCAGTTCCTCCCCTCCTACTTCCTCAATGATCCGATGGGTCAGCCTTCCGAAGCTCAACACGTCGATATTCATGATCGCGTGGCGCGGATGCTCCACCACCAGATCCATCTGGGTCTGCATGGTAAACTGATCCGGCACGATCAAGAGATAATTCTTCTCCGGATGGCGCTGGGATTCCTCTATGATATAATCGTGCAGTTTCCGGCTTTTGCCGGCACCCGAGGCGCCGAAATAAAATTGCAGGGACATTGGTCATCTTTCCTTTCTTCCCTCAATTATAGCATAAGCAGACTCGAAATGCTTCGCATTTCTCGTTCGCGTTGCTCGTCATAAACCGCCTCAGACAGCCTCGCATGCAAGCACGCAGTCTGTCTTTGCCGTTTTCTGACTCTGCTTATGCGCGAAAAAAGGCACCCTCCAATCGGAAAGTGCCTCTCCCATAATATAAGGAGAATGCCGTTTTTCAGGCATTCTCCCGAGTGAGACTTAGTACTTCTTGGCGTCCCGTCCTATGGCGGGACGTCTTTAGAAGTACTTCTCACTCTGTGAAGGGTATCACGCCGCCATCATATGTATTGTTGATGTACTCCTTCACTGCGTCGGACTTAAGCGCCGCCACCAGCGCCTTGATCCCCTCGTTGTTCTCATTGCCTTCCTTCACCGCAATCACGTTCACATAGGTCTGCGCCGCCTCGGAATCGGACTGTTCATACGCCACAGCGTCCTTCGCCACAGAGAAGCCTGCTTCCATCGCGTAGTTGCCGTTTAAAACCATAAACGCCACCTCATCCTTGACACGGGGCACCTGCGCTGCCTCCAGCTCCTGAATCTCCACATTGTTAGGGTTATCCTCGATATCGCGCACGGTCGCCTCCAGGCCTACGCCCGCCTTCAAAGTCAGAATGCCATTGTCCTGCAGAAGCAGAAGCGCCCTCGCCTCGTTGGTGGTATCGTTGGGAACCGCAATGATGTCCCCCTCCGCGATCTCGGAAAGATCGCTCTTGGTGCCGGGATAAATGCCGAAAGGCTCGTAATGAATGCCGCCCGCATTGACCAGATGCGTCCCCTGCTCCTCGTTAAAGGAATCCAGATAGGGAATATGCTGGAAATAGTTGGCGTCAAACTCGCCGCTCTCCACCACCTGATTGGGCTGTACATAGTCGTTGAATACCGTCACCTCCAACGTGTAGCCCTGCTCCGCCAGAATCGGCTTCACCTGCTCCAGAATCTCCGCATGAGGTGTCGCGGAAGCCGCCACCATGATCGTGCCATCGTCCTTCTTGCTGCCGCAGCCCGTCAGTGTACCAAGCGCCAGAGCCGCGGTCACAATCGTTACCACAATTTTCTTTTTCATAATCTTCTCCTCCTCTATTACTTCCTCTTATCCAGCTTCACAGACAGCCGCATCCCCAGCGTCTGGAAAATCTGCACCAGCACCACCAGAAGCACCACCGAGACAATCATAATCAGCGTCTCGTAACGGTAATAGCCGTAACGCATGGCGATATCGCCAAGTCCGCCGCCGCCGACCACGCCCGCCATCGCGGAGTAGCCGAGAATCGTGCCGATGGCAATGGTCACGCCCACCAGAATCGACGTCCTCGCCTCCACCAGCAGTACCTTCCATATGATCGTAAGCGTACCTGCGCCCATACTCTGCGCCGCCTCCACCACACCGTGATCCACTTCTTTAATAGAAGATTCTATCATACGGCCGATAAAGGGCGCAGCCGCAATGGTCAGCGGCACGATCGTGGCTGCCGCTCCCGTACTTTTTCCCACAATCGCCCTCGTCAGGGGCAGCACCAGAATCAACAGAATCAAAAACGGAATACTCCGCAAAATATTTGCCGCCACATCCAGTATCCTATAGACCACGGCATTTGGCCGGATGCCCGACTTATCCGTCACGGCAAGGACAATGCCCCAGGGAAGTCCCAGCACATAGCCGAAAAAAGTTGACAGCAATGTCATAAACAAGGTATCCCGCACACCTTCCAGCATCATCAGCGTCAGGTCACTAGTCCACATAGCCGTTCACCTCCTCCACGGCAAGCCCTCTCTCTGCGAGGTAAGCCTTCATCTCCTCCTGTACCTTACGGTCGTCCGGCAGACTCAAGATCATCTCGCCTCTGGCGATTCCCTCCACGTTCTTCGTATCGGCCCGCAAAATATTGATGGGCTGTCCGAACTTTAACACCATGTTCGCGATCACCGGCTCGAAAGACGAATTGACTGAAAATACAATGCGGACACAGCATTTCCCTTTCATCAGTTCCTTCTGTCTGTCCTCCAGTGTGCGCCGGTCCGTGCCGCTGCCTTTCAGAATCAGCTCCTTCGCCTCCGCCGTCTTCGGGTGGGCGAAAATGTCCGAAACGCGCCCCTGCTCCACCAGATGCCCCTCACCGATGATCGCCACATGGGAGCAGATTTCCCGAACCACTGACATTTCATGGGTAATGATCACGATGGTAATGCCGTATTTTTTATTGATATCCTTTAAAAGCTGTAAAATGGACTGCGTCGTCCGCGGATCCAGAGCGCTTGTCGCCTCGTCGCAGAGCAGTATCTTCGGGTTAGCCGCCAATGCCCTTGCGATCGCCACCCGCTGCTTCTGTCCGCCCGAGAGTTGGGACGGATAGGCCTGCGCCTTATCCGAGAGCTCTACGATCTCCAGAAGCTCCCGCGCCCGCTCCTTGGCATCCTTTTTCTTCATGCCGCCGATCACCAGCGGAAAGCAGATATTGTCAATCACGTTCTTCTGCATCAGCAGGTTAAAATGCTGGAAAATCATGGAAATTTCCCTGCGCGTTTCCCGAAGCTGCCGCTCCGTCATCGCGCCCAGATCCTTACCCTCGATCTCCACCGTGCCGGACGTGGGCCGCTCCAGGAAATTCAGACACCGCACAAGCGTACTCTTGCCCGCCCCGGACATACCGATAATGCCGTAAATATCGCCCGCCTCAATGGACAGTGTAATATGCTGCAGAGCCTCCACTTTCCCGTCGTCGGTTTCAAAGGTCTTGCATAAGTCCCGCACCTCGATCATTTCCGTATTCTCCTCCCGCTTTTATCCTTGCTCACTATAGTATGAATCCCGCGAAATGTCAAGGTTCCAGTTCAGCCAGAGCGAGTCTTTCGGGCAAACCGTGCTTGCACGAGTTTGAACGAAAGAAGATGCTCTGAGGGAGAGCCCGTTTATGAGCCGATTGTGCTTTGCTCAATCTGCGCCTGCGCAGCAGCGGGGAGCGTCGAAGACGCGATTTTGCGAATGGCGCAGGCTGAACAACATGCTGAACTTTAACCGAACAGCGGCGTGGACAGATACCGATCCCCCGAATCGGGCAGAAGCGCCACGATCACCTTCCCCTTATTCTCCGGCCGCTTTGCAAGCTCCGCAGCAGCGTGGAGCGCCGCCCCGGAGGAAATGCCCACAAGCACGCCCTCCTGCGTGGCGATCGCCCTGCCCGCCGCAAAGGCGTCCTCGTTGGAAACCTTTATGATCTCATCATAAATACCCGTGTCCAGCGTCTGCGGCACAAAGCCCGCGCCGATTCCCTGAATCTTGTGCGCCCCCGGCTGTCCGCCCGAGAGAACCGGGCTGCTCTCCGGCTCCACCGCCACCACTTTCACGGAAGGGTTCTTTTCCTTTAAATAGGAGCCGACGCCCGTGATCGTACCGCCGGTACCAACGCCCGCCACGAAAATATCCACCTTTCCGTCCGTGTCCTCCCAAATCTCCGGACCCGTTGTCGCCTTGTGAATCGCCGGGTTGGCGGGATTCTCAAACTGCCCGAGAATGATCGACCCGGGCGTCTGCGCCTGCAGCTCCTCCGCCTTGGCGATGGCTCCCTTCATACCCTGTGCGCCGTCCGTCAGCACCAGCTCCGCACCGTATGCCTGCAGGAGCTTGCGCCGCTCCACACTCATGGTCTCCGGCAGCGTCAACACCGCCCGATATCCCTTGGCCGCCGCCACAGCCGCCAGCCCGATGCCCGTGTTGCCGCTGGTGGGCTCAATGATCGTGCCGCCGGGCTTTAACTTTCCTTCCCTCTCCGCCACCTCAATCATATGCAGGGCAATGCGGTCTTTCACCGATCCCGCCGGATTGAAATACTCCAGCTTCACGAGAATCGTTGCGTCCGTCACGCCGTTTTTCTCCTCAAAGTGGGTCACCTCCAAAAGCGGTGTATGCCCGATCAGTTCCGATGCGCTCTTTTTGATATTAGCCATTTTTTCCTCCATTCCGAAGCGTTTTGCGCTGAGGAGGCGAGCGAAATATCCGATTTCGCTCTGCCATCATGGAATTTGTGACGCTTCGGCACAAATTCTTGGTTGAATAAATTGCTCTTCAGAGATTTTATTCAACCTTTCATCCTCCCTTTTGCACGTCCTCTCCCTTGCCCCTGTCTGCAGGTTCGGGATGCTGTATTTTTTATTTCATACCTTTTCGATATGATTAATATGAAATGATAATACACCATAAATTTTCCAGTGTCAACCATTATTTTCGTAACAGTTCTGCCTTCGGATTCTCCGTGTTACAGGTTACTTCATTTCAAACAACTGCGCCATCCGTCTCCAGACGCACCTTTTCCGCAAGCTGCCCTCTGCCGACATGCCGTATCATGCGATACACCTCTTTCTCCATATGAACAGGAAAAAGCAGAACCTGCGGACATACTCCGGTAAATACGCGGAAAATCTCATCGGCACCCCCCTGTCCCATAAATTCCGCTCCGTCAAAGTCTAAAATAACCTCCTTAAACGCCTCCAGGCGGCAGATTCTTCTGTCAAATTTCTGATCGTCTCATTTTCCAGTGTCATCATAACCAGCGTGCCTATGTTCTCCAGACGCGCCGTATACGCCAAAAGCCGGTTCTCCAATACCAAATATATTTATTGTAATTTCACAATATAATTCTGATGGTTTTCGCATATTTCCGTTACCGTTCAGCCCGGGACTTTGCACTTGCTGCATAACCCGTGAGAACATGAAAAACAGGGATGCCTCCATATCTGATTTGTGGTATACTCGACACAGACCAATGATCGCCGCAATCGCGCGGATTTGACACGAGAATAGAGGAGACTGCCATGAAAATACTTTTTATCGAATGGGCAAGCTTCGGCAACGCCGACATAAAGGACGCCTTTGCCGACGAAGGCCATCAGGTCGTCTGTTTTCCTTTTTCCAATAAGGACGCCCGCAGGGACGCCGAGATCGAGTCCGGTCTCGCTAAGAAGCTGCACGAGACCGTACCCGACGCGGTTTTTTCCTTCAATTATTTTCCTCTCATCTCCAATGTATGTAAGCGCGAGGGACTGCCTTATATCTCCTGGATCTATGACAGCCCCTACGTTATGCTCTATTCCTACACGGCCATCAATCCCTGCAATACCATCTATGTATTTGACCGGGCCCTGTGCAGGGAATTTAACGAGGCGGGCATAAAAACCGTCCGTTACCTTCCCATGGCCGCGAACACAGATCGGTTGGACCGCCTCGATCCGTTTCCGGCAAATCCCGCAATACGCGATACTGACAGCATCCATGCCGTATCGCAGGCCTTTGATGCCCGCAGCTCATATGTCGTGCCCCAGACTCCCGGCTGCCCTTATCTGTACAACGTCTCCTTTGTGGGCTCCCTTTACACCGAGTCCCACAATTTCTTTGACCGCATGGAAAACCTTTCCCCCTACGCGAAAGGTTATCTGGAAGGGCTGATGAATGCCCAAATGAATGTGCAGGGCTGTAACTTTATTCAGGAGTCGTTATCTCCTATTATGGAAGAGTTGTATCGGGCGCTTCCCATGGATCCAAACCCGGACGGCGTGGAGACAAGGGAGTATCTCTACGCACAATATGTCGTCAACCGCAAGCTCACGGGACTGGAGCGGCTGCGCCTGCTGACCGCCATTACCAAACGGCACACGCTGGATCTGTTTACCTTAGACCCCGCCTTTTCCCTGCCGAACCTGTGCAACCACGGAACTGTGGACTACTATTCAGAGATGCCTCTGGTCTTCAAACAGAGCCGGATCAATCTCAATATTTCCCTGCGCAGCATCAAGAGCGGCGTACCGCTCCGGGCCTTTGACATCATGGGCGCAGGCGGTTTTCTGCTCAGCAATTATCAGGAAGATTTTTTCGATAACTTTACCCCTGGGGTAGACTTTGAATGCTACGAGAGCGAACAGGATTTGTTACAGAAGATAGATTACTATCTGACTCACGAGGATGAAAGAATTGCGATCGCAAAAAACGGCCACGACAAAGTAGCCGCAGCGCATACCTACCGTGACCGGGTGAGGGAGATGCTGTCCGGCATATAGAGTCGCCGCTTTCCCCGGATGCTCTGCCCGATTCCTGCCCTGTCATTTGCTGTGACCATTCCTTTATGTTATAATTGTACTGTCTCAACAACCATTTACACGAACATACCGCCAGAAGGAGTTTTCCATGCATCCCATATCTGTATGCATTATTGCCAAAAATGAAGAAGCACGGATCGAACAGTGTCTTAAATCCATCAAGCCCTGCGGTTTTGAGATTGTAGTTGTGGATACGGGCTCCACGGACAGAACGAAGGAAATTGCCGCCGGATATGCGGATAAAGTGCTCGATTTTGCATGGTGCGACGACTTCTCCGCCGCCAGGAATTTTTCCCTGCGGGAAGCCTCCAACAACTGGATTTTCATGATCGACTGCGACGAGACCGTGAAGGAAATCGACGTGGAGGAGCTGAATTATTTCCGCAAGCACCTCTCTGACAGCGTAGGAAGCGTCTCCCGGGAGAATCTGGTGACGGAAAACGGCGTTCTGACGTTGAATAACACCGATTATACAGAGCGTTTTTTTAACAAAAAGCTCTATCATTATACAGGAATGATTCATGAGCAGCTTACGCCCATCAGGGGAAATGAGATTCCCGCGCTCCTGCTTCACACGACTCTGCTCCACACCGGCTACGACATGACTCCCGAAGAGCGGGAAGCCAAGTACAGGCGCAATTTCACCCTGCTTGAGAAACAGGCGGAAGCGGATCCCGAAAATCCCTATCTCTACTACCAGCTCGGGAAAACCTGTGAGATTCTGGAAGACTTTGCCCGCGCCTGCGCCTACTATGACAAGGGACTGGCATTCGACTTAGACCCCGAACTCGCCTATGTGCAGGCCATGGTGGTCTCCTACGGCAATGCGCTGCTACGCACGGGACAGAACGAGACGGCCCTCGGCTTTGAAAGCATTTATGATGAATTTTCTTCCGTTACGGACTTCGTCTACCTGATGGGTAACATATACAAAGACAACGGCATGTTCGAGCAGGCTCTGGAGCAGTACCAAAAAGCCCTGCAGATGCCTGACGGCAGGCAGAACGGCGTGAACTCCTTCCTGCCGCTCTACCAGTGCGGAGAAATCTTTGAACGGCTCGGGGATGCAGAGACGGCCCGCGCGCTCTATGCGCAGTGCGGCGATTTTGCCCCGGCGGCCGATAGGCTGTCGGCTCTGCTGCCATAATATCCGCCTCCCAAAATACAGGCAATACACAGCGGTCTTCGTTGAGACGGCCGATCAATAACAGATATGCAGCGTGACGGCTGCTGATATCCGAAAAAAAGCACCGGCACATATAAGCAGAAAACGGAGAGAAAGATGCCCCCTATATCCCTATGTATCATCGGCAAAAACGAAGAACAGCATATCGAGAACTGTCTGGCGCCCCTCGCGCCCCTTCCCTTTGAAATTGTGTATGTGGATACCGGCTCCACAGACCGCACGAAGGAGCTTGCCGCGAAACACGGCGCCAACATATATGATTTTACGTGGATTGACGATTTTTCCGCTGCCAGAAACTTTGCACTGGAAAAAGCCTCGCATGAATACGTGCTCTTTATAGACTGTGACGAATACCTTTCCTCTCTGGATACGGACGCCCTGTATCGGGCCGTTCAAGCCTGCCCTGCGGGCGTCGGCATGCTTCTTCGAAACAACTACTTTGAGGCCAACGGCACGCCGACGAACTACCCGGATCGGGTGGAACGGCTCTTTTCTAAGAAACAGTTTCATTACAAGGGCATCATCCATGAACAAGTGGTAACACGCGGGGGAGACAGTCCTCTCTACGAGCGGTATGAGATTCCGCTGACAGTGGAGCACGCGGGTTACAACGGCGGCATGGACGCCATGCGCCAAAAAGCGGAGCGCAACAACAGGCTGCTTTTTCGGGAACTGGAAAAAAATCCCGCGGATCCTTACCTCTATTTTCAGGTAGGGCAGTCCTACAACGGCATCCGGGATTATGGAAATGCTTATATTTACTATAAAAAAGCCTTTGCGCTCCCCCTGCATTACACGGAGCTCTGGGTGCAGATCATGGCTACCGCATACATCAACGCCATGAACCATACCGGCCGCTCCGAGGAGGCGCAGACCTTTTTCGAACCGCTCTATCCATACTTTGCCGGAGACGCCAATTTTTATTGCAGCATGGGAAACATTTATCTGAATCTCGATCCGCCCCAGCCCCTCAAGGCAATGGCGGAATACGTCAAGGCATTGCAATGCCCCGACGCAAGGGAAGAGGGCGCCAACAGCTTCATTCCCTACTACAATATCGGGCTGGTAAACGAAATGCTGGGCAGCCGAGACTCGGCTCTCACTTTCTATCAAAAAGCGGCTGACTTAGGCTTTGCGCCCGCCATAGAGCGGCTCTCCGATTTAGGCTGCTCCTGACAGTACTGCCTATCCTGACCTTACTTTTGTTATAAAACAACCGGCGGAGCGTAAGACAGTCTGGCGCCGTACCGTGCCATTGCTTATATGGTTTACATAAGTTTATAGAAACATACAGAAATGAGGAGCAATTACATGATTCCCATATCCGCCTGTATCATCACGAAAAATGAAGCGGAAAACCTGAAAAAATGCCTGGAGGCCCTGCGGCGGTATCCCTTTGAGCTCGTTGTGGTTGACACCGGCTCCGAAGATAACTCCAGAGAGGTCGCCGCCGCATATACGGACAAGGTGTATACCTTTGATTGGGTGGACGATTTCTCCGCCGCCAGAAATTTCGCCGCGTCGCGTGCCACCCACAACATCATATTTCCCGTAGACACCGACGAATTTATCACAAAGCTGGATTGGAACGAACTGCAGACGCAGCTCTTGGAAAACCCGAAATCCGTCGGCAGCGTCAAACGTATGGATTATTTCGAGACGGACGGCGAAAAACACTGCCAGGTCTGCGTCATAGACCGCATTTACAATCGCAGATATTACCACTATACCATGCCAATCCACGAGACGCTCGCGCCCTTGACGAGAGCGCCTTATCTCTCCTACACCGCCCCCATAGAAATCGACCATGTCGGCTATCTCGGCTCCGGGGATGCGCTGCGGGAAAAGGCGATGCGCGATATGAAACTGCTCTTGAAAGAACTGGAGCGGGATCCCGGAAATCCCTACCACTGCTTTCAAGTTGCACAAAGCTACATGCTGATGCGCGATTCCGAAAACGCGCTTCTCTATTTTCAGAAAGCGCTGGAACGTAATCCCGACCCAATGGCGGATTACACCCACATTCTCCTCTATAACTACGGGCATCTTCTTCTGGAGCAGGGACGCGCGGAGGAGGCCGCCTTTTTACTTGACTACCATGCGTATTATCGGGATAATATGGACTATCTCTGCCTCACCGGCCTGTTGTATCTCCACCAAAACCAGCCCTTGAAAGCGCTCACGGAATTTGTAGATGCGCTGGCAGCCCCGGGCGGCGATCTGGCTGACCGCAGGGAACCGTCTTACTATATCGGCTATATTTATGAACTTTTCGGGAAACCGGATATTGCCAAAACCCATTACCGAAACTGCGGGGAAGACTACGCGCCCGCAAAGGAGGCGCTGGCAAGATTATCACAAGCACAATAGAAGGAGCGCGAAATGATTCCCCTTTCCGTCTGTATGATAGGTAAAAACGAAGAAAAAAATATTGAGAAATGTCTGTCCGCCCTTATGCCCTACGGCTTTGAAATCATCTATGTAGATACAGGCTCCACAGACCGCACGAAGGAGCTCGCCGCGAAACACGGCGCCGACATATACGATTTTGAATGGATTGACGATTTCTCCGCCGCCAGAAATTTCTCCCTGGAAAAAGCCACGCACGATCACGTGCTGATACTGGACTGCGACGAATTTCTGACGAAACTGGATATGGAAGGCGTCTGCGCCGCCATCGAAGCGCATCCGCACGGCGTCGGGCAGATCTGCCGCCACAGCTATACTGGCAGCGAAATCGGCGGCAACGCCTCCACGGAAGAAATTGACCGGGTGTTTAACAGACGTAAGTATCACTATATTTACAAGATTCACGAACAGGTTGCCGACCGGGAAAGCGACTCCACGGATTACGAGCGCTATCCCGTTCCCGTAACGGCGGATCACGTGGGCTATGTGGGATCCGCGGAGGAGAAACAGCGCAAGGCAAAGCGGAACAACGAACTTCTGTTTCAGGAGATCAAGCGAAATCCCGAGGAGCCTTATTTCTATTTTCAGGTAGGGCAGTCCTACAATCTGATGGACGACTATGAGAACGCCTACGTCTATTACAAAAAGGCCTTTTCCCTGCCCCTGAATCTGGAGAATGTCTGGGTTCACGTGATGGCAAACAATTTCATTGCCGCCTGTATCCGGACAAGCCGGGAGCCGGAGGCGCTTTCCCTCTATCTCCCCGTCTACGACGATTACGCCATGGACGCGAACTTCCTGTGCAGCATAGGCAGCCTCTATCTGAATCTGACGCCTCCCCAGCCGCTTAAGGCTGTGATGGAGTTTGTAAAGGTTCTGCAGTCGCCCGTTTCCCTGGAAGGCGCAGACTTAAGCGGCGCCGCGCTTTTCGGCATGGGCTATGCCAATGAGCTTCTGGGCAATTTTGACGCGGCTCAAAATTTTTATGAAAAATCTGCCGCAAAAAACTATGCCGCTGCCATCCAAAAACTGGCAGCCGATACCGAAAGGAGCTTCTGATGATTCCGATTTCCGTCTGTATCATAGGTAAAAACGAAGAAAAAAATATCGAAAGGTGTCTGTCGCCCCTCCGGGAACAGAATTTTGAAATTGTCTACGTGGACACGGGCTCCACGGACCGCACAAAGGAGCTTGCGGCAGAATACACGGACAATATCTATGATTTTGAATGGATCGGTGACTTTTCCGCCGCCAGAAACTACGCTGTCAAAAAGGCATCCCACAACTATGTTTTAATCATAGATTGTGATGAGTTCCTGACAGACATCGACCGGGAGGCGCTGGAACAGGCCATATCCGATCATCCGAAGGGCGTCGGTCAGATCCTGCTCAACAACCGCTGCGAATCGGGCGGCGCGCAGGTTACCATTCCGAACCGTCTGGAACGTCTGTTTCACAGACAGCATTACCGCTACGAAAACGCCATACACGAACAGATCTGCGATGTCAGGACAGGCAGTACCTACTACACTCGCTACGAGGCGCCTATAACCGTGGATCACATCGGCTATGCGGGCACCGCAGAGGAACGCAGAAAAAAGACGGAGCGCAACAACGAGCTGCTTTTTCGGGAAATTGCAAAGAACCCGGACGACCCCTACAACTTTTTCCAGGCCGCCCAGTCCTTCAATCTGATCGAGGATTATGAAAATGCCTACGCTTACTATAAACAGGCTTTTTCGCTGGGCCTTGACACTGAAAATCCATGGGTTTATGTCATGGCAAGCAACTTTATAAACGCCTGTGTACAGCTTGGCAGAGGTGATGAGGCGCTTGCCTTCTATCTCCCCGTCTACGACACTTATGCCGCCAATCCGTCCTTTTTAAGCAGCATAGGCAGCCTCTATCTTGACCTGGAGCCGCCCCGGCCCTTAAAAGCCATAGTGGAGTTTGTAAAAGTCTTACAAAGCCCCGTCTCCCCTGACGGGATGGACTACAGTGCGGTGGCGCTCTACGGCATGGGCTACGCCAACGAGCTCCTGGGAAATGCCCCCGCCGCCCTCGATTTTTATCAGAAATCAGCGGAGAAAAACTACCCCCTGGCGCTGCAAAAGCTGTCAGAACTGCAAAGACTGTCAGAGACGCGCACGATACCGGTTTCCGTATGTATCATCACCAAAAACGAAGCTTCTCGTCTGCAAAAATGTCTCGAAGCATTAAAACCATATTCTTTTGAGATCGTTGTCGTTGACACCGGCTCCGAAGACAACTCCATCGAAACAGCCAAGCGATACACGGAGCATGTGCATGAATTTGTCTGGTGTGACGACTTTTCCGCCGCCAGAAACTTCGCCGCAGGATGCGCCTCCCACGACCTGCTGTTTCCCATAGATACTGACGAAATTCTCTCTTCCTTCGACTGGAATGAGCTGCAGCAGGCATTGCAGACACATCCTGCAGGCATAGGTCATGTGAAACGGCTGGACTATTATGAGACAAAGGACGGCGTACAATGCTACGAAGTGATGATCGAGCGCATCTATGACCGCAGATATTACGAATACCGCGGAACCGTACACGAGGCACTCGTCCCCGTCACGGACGCTCCCTACGCCTCCTACGATACCTCGATCGTCATAGACCATGCGGGCTATCTGGGAAACGCAGAACAATTACGGGAAAAGGCGGAGCGAAATCTCGCCTTATTGGAAAAAGCGCTGGAAGCCGATCCCACTGATCCTTACATCCATTTTCAGATCGGGCAGAGCTATTTGTTGATGCGCTGCCACGAGCGCGCCTGCGAATATTTTAAAGCAGCTGTGGCGCTTTGCCCGCCGCCGGAGGCCGACTATACGCGCATGTTAATAAACAATTACGGAAACGTCCTGATTGATCTGGAAAGGCCGGAGGAATCCATCAAGCTTCTTTCCTATTACGAGCACTATGACAACTGCATGGATTATCTCTGTATGATCGGATTAAGCTATATGTTTATCGGTGAACCCCTGCGGGCACTGCCGGAATTTGTCAAGGCGCTGACTGCATCGGTCAGAGATTCCATTGACCCCGCAAGCCCCTCCTACTACGTAGGTTATCTCTACGAGTTCTTCGGGAAAACAGATATCGCCAGAACCCACTACCAGAACTGCGGCGACTATGCGCCTGCGGTGGAGGCGTTAAAGCGGCTGGACGGCGCATAAACAACCTCAAACTCGCAATCGAGTAGGGAGGAGCTATCTTTCCCTACTCGCTGCGCGGCCCGCATGTTGTGAAACAGCAAACTTCCCTATGCGGGTCTGCGCATAAAAGACCCCATCCTTTTGGATGAGGTCTTTTGATCGTCACTGTGTAATTCCCATTTACAGCTAATCTGATTAGCCAAGTAAGGACAGTGCCAGCTGATTGCCCTGGTTTGCCTGAGACAGCATGGACGTACCAGCCTGCTGTAAGATATTGTTGTTGGAGTACTGAACCATCTCCGTCGCAATATCCGTATCGCGGATTGCAGCCTCTGCGGACTGGGTGTTCTCCACAATGTTGTTCAGGTTGCTGATGGTATGCTCCAGTCTGTTCTGGATCGCACCGAGATCAGATCTCTGCTGAGATACTAAGGAGATCGCGCCCTTGATGAATGCATTCAGGGAGTTGAAGTCCTGAGCCGTAGCAACAGTCTTATCGGAACCTGTGCCGCCTGCCTGTAAGGACATGAAGCTTGTTACAAGCTTCAGAGCCACTGCACTGGTCATAGAGGTCTTGTTGTACTTGCCGTTAGCGCCTACAGTAGAGAAGGTGGTCGTGGTATTGTTGCCAGCCGCACCGATCATAACCTTCTGAGAACCTACGGTTGTTGCTGTGTAAGTGGTAGATACATAGGAAACATTCTCCTTCTTAGAAAGGTTATTGTAGGTAACCTTGGTGTACAGCTTGGTGTCGATGTTACGAGCCAGACCATTCATGCTCATGTTGTTGATGCTGATATCGATGTGCTGACCAGCCTCTGCACCAACCTGCAGACCCTTCATGAAGGAACCGTCTAACAGGTTCATCTCGTTGAAGGTGGTTGTGCTCTGTACACGGTCAACTTCGCTCATCAGCTGTCTGATCTCAGCCTGGATGGAAGCACGATCGGTTGTGGTCAGGGTTCCGTTCTCACCCTTAACAGCCAGCTCGTTCATTCTCTGGAGCATATCCTCAACTTCGTTGAGTGCGCCTTCAGCGGTCTGTACAACGCTGATACCATCCTGCGCATTAGCGGAAGCCTGTGTAAGACCTCTTACCTGTCTGCGCATCTTCTCGGAAATGGAAAGCCCTGCAGCGTCATCTGCTGCACGGTTGATCTTGTAACCGGAAGACAGCTTCTCTGTGGACTTCGCCTGAGAAGAAGTGGTGAGACCTAACATTCTGTTAGAGTTCATAGCTGTAATGTTGTGTTTTACGATCATGGTATATTCCTCCTTGAATTTATTGCGGCATCCATGCCGCCTATTTTGTTTTGTGGTTCTGCTTCCGTCCCGTCCGCTGACATCCGCTTCCCCACCGGCTTCAAGTAAGTATTTTTACTTTACTTATATTATATATCGGTGGGAATCCGATATACTTTAGTCCCGAAGAAAAATTTTTTTAAAATTTTTCTTCGGGACTTTTTTACTTCTTACTGTCATAAAATTGTGGAGCCACATAGTTTAAGCTGTTCATATGATTATAGTAGTTTTTGCTTGCCTTCATCTGGGAGGAAGCGCTGCCGATCTGCTGCCTGCTCTTCTTAAACCGCTGCTCCGCCTGTATGTTGTTCCGCATTCTCGCAGCGTTTATGCTCACAATCTTCTCCGTGATCACGGCAATCAGCTCCTGCATCCGCTTAATTTCCACACGGTAAGCCTGCTTGTTTTCGATCAGCTCCTCCCGTATCCGGTCATATACCGACTCAAAGCCTTCATCCAGAAGCTCCAGCTTCTCCGCCAGCTCCCCCATTCTGTCCGAGGAACTGTCCAGAGCCTCCAGATCCAGTTCTTCCTGCTTAAACAAACGCTCCTGCGCCTCATTTTCCTTGATGATCTCGTCAAGAATCCGACTCTTCTTCTCCAGACTCTCCACCAGAACCTGCGCGCTGCTCAGACTCATGCCGCCACCTCTCTACCCATGCTGGTTACTGCGCTTCATTACTTCCTTCCACGTATCGCGGACACTCCGCAGATGCATATTGATTTCCTCCAGAATCGCCGTATCTTTCTTAATATTCGCCTGAAAAAGTCTCTGCAAAAGATAGACATAGATTCTGTCAAAATCCTCCGCCACCGGATACTTATGATCCAGCGTATTGCGGAACTCCTCTATAATGCGCTGCGTCTTCTTAATATGATTATGCGCTTTCTCAATCTCGCCGTGCTCGATCGCCACAATAGCGATATTGACAAACTTGATTGCGCCCTCATAGAGCATCAGCGTCACTTCCGCCGGGGAAGCCGTCATAATCTTATTCTGTGTATATTCTGCAAAGGGATTGCGTGCCGGCATAGCCATTCTCCTCCTTGATCCAACCTGCCATTTTTCCTAAACAAATCAGCCGCCAAACAGACTGGAGAGCGAGTTGTTCTTGGACTCCAGCTTGGCGAGCGCCGTCTCCATAGCGGAAAACTTCGCATACCACTTATCCATACAACTGTTCAGCTTCTCTTCCTGTGCCTTGATCTTCTTCGTGTACTCGTCGTACTCTTCCTTCATCTTTTTGTCGTTGTAGACAGTGAGGGCGCTGCTGAACTTCGTAGCCGACATCTGCTTCGCCAGCTCGTCATGCATATTGTTGGTCAGCCCTACGAAGAAATCCGTCACCGCGTCGGGATCCGTAGCGATCATCGAGCGCAGATTGGGATGCCCCGCCTCGGGCTCCCAGCTGAGCGGATCATCCTTATTCCCAAGGATATGGTAAGCGTTTCTCTCATTATCCTTCGCCTTATAATAGCTGAGCGTCTCGATACCGAAGTCCGCCAGATACATGTTCGTGCCGTTTACATTGACACCCTTGAGCATAACGCCTCTCATAGCCGAAGACACGGTGCTCAGCGTACTGTCTCTGCGCAGAAGGGAATCCTTGATCTTCTTCTCCCACTCCTCTATCTCGGAATCCGACAGCGCGTCCTTCTCCTCGGAGGTAAGCGGCTCGTAATCCTTCGCCGAATCCGCGTTATACAGTGCGTCCATCTCGTTTACAAGCTCATTATAGCTGCTGAAGAAATCCTTAATCATGTCGTAGACGCCGTCAGTATCGATCGTCGTAGACAGGGTGATGTCTTTGTCCGGATTCTGCTCCATAGCCGTGATGGTCATGCCGTTTACGGTCAGCGTGTTGTTGTAGGAAGAATAATCCACGCCGTTTAAGAGGAACTGCGCATCGACGCCCTGAATCTTATGGGCTGTCTTTCCGTTCGTATAATCGGCGGCATTCGTCAGGAATTTGTCTGCCGCGTCGATCTTCGCCTGCACATCGGCCTCCACATCGGTAATAAGATCCGCGGTTCCGCTCACCTCACCGTTGCCGTCAACGGTAAAGTATTTCTTGTTGTCCTGTATCTTCTTCTCGTCCTCTTCCTTCATCTTAAGGTTGCCGGCGATAGAGTTTACATAGTCGTAACAATCCTGAGCCTTCTTGATTTCCGCCTCCTGATCCTTGATCTGCGCAACCTTCGCATCAATTGCAGTCTGGTCAGGGGTCGGCGCCTTCTGCAGCTCGATCAGCTCTTTGGTCAGCTCTTCCAGCTTGTGCGTCATGCCGCCATAACGCTCTTTCACATACACCGGATTGCCGTCCTCATCAACCTTCAGAGAGCCGTCCTCATTTTTCGCCTGCTCATACACGGGCGTCACGCCGTCCGCTTCAAACTTCAGCGTGCCGTCGTCGTTCGTCGCCTGCTTATTCCGCTCTTTGCCGTAAATTTTCTCATAGAGGTCTTTCTGCAGCTTCGCATAGTCGCCGTTGTAGGGCGCCTTTGTGACATCCCCGTAATCCGCAAAGCCATCCAGCTTTTTCAACTGCTCTTCGTTGTGCTTGTTTCCGGCCTCCAGCGCCTTGATAAAGTTTTCCAGCTCATCATTTTCCTTCTTGTACGCCGCCGCGCGCGCCGCTACCTCATCGTCGATTACCTGCTGTTTTGCCGTAGCATCCGTCTTGTAGCTCTGCCACTTCTGGTAGTCCTTATACTCCGGACTGCTTGTGTCAGGCGCCGTCAAAAGCCCTAATGCGCCCAGCGCCTTGAAACCGTTCTCGTCGTTCGCGGAGAGGAAGAAATTTGCATTTTTACCGGTATCCGTAGAACTCATATAGATACGCTGGTTGCCCTCGTCGAAGTTCGCATTCAGACCGGTCTCCTTGATCTTCGCCACAAACTCGTCGATCGTCATGTCCTTGGAAACTTCGATCTTCACTTCCTGCCCGAGCGCGCCGTTTACGCTGATGCTGCCCTTCTCCTCGGTAAAGCCGAGTTTCTCCAGAGTAGCCCCGCCCCGGAAGCGCACGCCCTGATCCGTCTCCAGGCTCGCGCCGGTCAGGTAAGCCTGCTTCGCAAGCTGTTTCACCCGCAGCGTATGCACGCCGTCCACAGTGCTCTCGCCGCTCACCACCTTGACTGCATTCGGATCCGATACCGTCGTCTTTTTCTTTCTATAAGACCCCTGCAGGCGCATATCGTCAAGTTTCTGGTAGAAACTGTAGATTTTTGTGTTCAGAGCCTTCCACGCATCCTGTTTCCAGGAATGCTTGGTCTGCGCCTTCACCAGCTTCGTCTTTTTCATGCTCTGAGCCGAAGCAAGCTCGTTGATAATACTCTCGGTATCGAGTCCCGAGTACATACCTGTGATTCTGATAGCCATTGTCGTCTCCTCCTAACTGTCTATAACTTCTCATCCACAAGGATGCCGGCCATCTCCCAGATTCTGGCAATCATGTCCAGAGTCTTCTCCGGCGGAAATTCCTTGATTACCTCTTTGGTCTCCTTATCCATGATCTTGATCATGATTCGGTTTGTGTCCTCGTGAACGCCAAAAACAGCCTCTTCGTTGCTGTTATTGATCCTTCTGTTCATCTCCGCAATCGCTTTTTTAAGCTGCTCGGACTTTTGCTGCTGGGCCTGCTTGGTGTTCGCCTGCTTCGCATTCACGTCCGCATTCGCGGACTGCTGTCGGCTCCCCGCCTCCCCGCCGCTCTTGTCGTCCTCCGGCTGCGGCCTCGTCACGGACGCGGTCGTCTCATCTACATTGACCGTCTGCCCATCCTCCGGAACTTCCGTGTTCACCGATGTCACTACCTGGGGTTTGGATGTCCCCTGTGCCTGGTAAGTCATGACACTGTTTAATGGTTCAATTGTTGCCATCGCCAATCACCTCCGTGTGATATTAGTAAAAAATTAATGGAATCGTCTCATGATAACGTCCGCCGCAGGCGTGCAGACAGACGCAATCTCTTGTAATCTATATCGGAAAAAACTGATAAATATTTAGTAGGAAAAGAAAAATTCTTGAAAATGGTTTACAGCATATTTTGTAGGATTCCCGCCACCTGTTCCAGAACGCCCGCCTCTTTTGCCATCAGCAGCACCCGCTCCGTCACCCGATTAAACAGACCATAGCGCAAAAGCGCCGCCTTATGTAAGGCAATCATCCGGCATCTCGCCTGAAAATAACCTCCCACACGGGAAGACACGCCCTCATTGTGCACATCCGAATCCACAAGCGCTTCATCCACATAGCCGATTTCATACGCCTCCGCAATCCGCAGGAAAAGCTCCCAGTCTTCCAGACAGGATAAACTCTCGTCAAAGCCTCCGCACTTCTCCAAGCAGCTTTGGCGCACCACCGCCGTGGGCGCGTCGATCACATTGCCCTGCAGCAGCAGCTCATACAAGTTTCCATGCAGCAGCCGTCTGTCTATAGATGCGTCCGGAATCCGAACCGCGCTTCCGCCCTGCCTCGTCCCCTGCATGGCGCAGTAGACCAGACCTGCCTCCGGGCTTTCCTCAAAGACCCGCATCTGCTTTTCCAGCTTATCCGCCCGCCAGGCGTCGTCACTGTCCTGAAACGCAATATATTCGTACCGGGCCTGCCGGATGCCTTCGTTCCTCGCCGCGGACACCCCCCGGTTGCACGCCTGCCTGCAATAGCGCACGCGCCCGTCCGAGGCTGCGTAGTCGGCAATCCTTTCCTCCGTGTTGTCCGTGGAACCGTCGTCAATAACCAGAAGCTCCCACGCCGGATATGTCTGGTCAAGCACGCTCTCCACCGCACGGCCGATACAGTGCGCGCGATTGTATGTGGGCAGTATGATGCTTACCTGTTTCATGATTTATCCTCTCTTCCGGGCTGCGCTTCACTCACAACCCTGCATTCCTTCTTCCAGAAAGCAATTCCGGCATAAAAAGACAATATTTTACCATCTATTATATTCAAAAACGGGAAGTTTACAAGCGTATGCCTTCTAAACTTCCCGTTTTTTTGATATGGCTTCCCACTTTTTCATCTTACTTCCCGTTTTTTGCCATTTACTTCCCGTTTCTCTTTCATGCTTCCCGCTTTACTTCCGCCCCGTTTTCCAGTATACTGCTTTTATGCAGCGGAACTGCTTTTTCCGCTTATTTTACCTTGAAGGGAAACCGTTTCCTATGGAAATTTTATTCTACCGCTACAACAGCATATGCGAGCCGGATATCCTGCAGGTTTTCACGAATTTCGGCATCACGGTTCACACGGAAGAGCTGGAAATGCACAACAAACAGGCGACTCCCCGGGAATGCGCCCAAAAAGTATCCGACTGGATTCTGAAACGCCCTCTCGTCTTTGTGTTCAGCATCAACTTCTTCCCGGCTGTCTCCTATACCTGCGAGAAGCTAAGGGTACCCTATGTCTGCTGGAGCGTGGACTCCCCGGTGCCTGAGCTGTTCTCCAATGCCCTGAAAAACACATATAACCGCGTTTTTTTATTTGACAAAGCACAGTACGACTTCTTTTCTCCCGTCAATCCCGCCTGCATTTACTATCTGCCTCTGGCTGCCAACGTGAAGCGCTGGGAAAAGATCGTGCTTGACATGACGGAGGAAGATTATGCCGCTTACGGGGCGGATGTATCCTTCGTAGGCTCTCTGTATACGGAAAAATGCAGATATGACCGTCTGGCGCTTTCCCCGCACACCCGCGGCTTTGTGGACGGTCTGACGGAAGCCCAGCTCAAGGTCTTCGGCTGTAACTTCATCCCCGAGAGTCTGACGGAAGAAGTGATCCGTGAAATAGCGGAAGCTGATCCCGCCTTCTATCAAAGTGAGGATGTCTACGCGGACATGTCCCGCTATCTTGTAGCACATCAATATATTGGCATGAAGCTTGCCGCCGTGGAGCGGGAGCGCACCTTAAACCGCCTCTCCGAACGCTTTGCCGTGACCCTCTACACCAGGAGCGACGCCTCGCGGCTGCCCAAAGTACACTGTAAAGGCGGCGTGAGCACCCTGACTGAAATGCCGAAGGTCTTCCAGGCGAGCAGAATCAACTTAAACATCACCATGCGCCCCATCGAGACGGGTCTCTCCCTGCGCGTCTGGGACATCCTCGGCTGCGGCGGTTTCCTCCTCACCAACTACCAGGCGGAAATCCCCGACTATTTCGAGATCGGCCGCGATCTCGAAGCCTATGAATCCATGGAAGAACTGGAAGGGAAAGTCCATTATTACCTCACCCACGATGAAGAGCGGGTCGAAATTGCTATCAACGGATACGAGAAAGTGGCAAAATATCACACATACGAGACAAGGCTTGCGCAGATGATAAAGATACTTACCGATACTATGAAAATCGGGTAGGGAAGAGCTATCTTCCCCTACTCGCCGCACGGCCTGCATGCTGTGAAACAGCCAACTTCCATATGCGGGCCTGCGCATAAAAAGCTGCGCCGCAAAGGGGGCATACATAACACCCCTGTCATGTATGCCCCCTTTTATCATCTCCGTTATCCAAGCAGGTTCTTCAACGCCTCCATGCCGTCCACATCCCCGGCCTCCTTGTTCGCGTTCTGAATCTGCACATAAACTTCCTTCCGATACACAGGCACTTCCCTCGGTGCGCTAATGCCAAGCTTTACCTGCTCTCCCTTGATCTCAAGTACCGTGATCTCCACATTGTTGTTGATCACAAGCGCCTCATTCTTCTTTCTGGATAAAGCTAACATTTACTCACCTGCCTTCTGTCTGTTTTTCTGTAAGATGTCATAGATGGGATATTTCACCTGATACTCATCCCCCTCCACGATCACCTGTACCGCCAGTCTCTGAGCCGCGTTGATTACGATGGGCCCCTTCAGGTTCACTGTCATCTTCTCTACACTGCCCTTCGGCACCGTCACCGTCACCATCACCAGCAGCTCATCCGGCTGCAGCTCTCCGATATTTTTCAGCAGCTCGTCGTCCACCTCCGGGTTATAGTCCGGCCGCACAATCAAGGGATCCATCACCGGCATCGCAAACGCAGGCTCCTGCAGAGACTGCATCCAGTGAATCGCATCCGTGCTCTTCTCCTCGTCATGGATCAGCGCAAAGTCCTGCAGATCCGGGAACCCGATGATTCCGCCGGGAAAATGTATGACTTTCTCATCATCAATTGTAATCTCACCAAATACCCTTGTCGTAATCTGCATACTCATTTTCCTTTCTACCACTGCCTTGCCTTTACTCTGCCGGGCGCATTCGCAAAACCGCGTCTTCGACGCTCTTCCAGATTGAGCAAAGCTCAATCGGCTCATATATGTGGCATTCGCCACATAGTTCCATTTCGAAACAGCCTGCTTCTCATGTAACTGCCCGGCTCATTGCTTATCAAATGTAATTCATCAGGTTTGTCTGCATGATCTTTCCTGTCGCCATGAGCGCCGCGTTGTAAGTCAGCTCGGAAGCGGTCAGCTCCACGGCCACCTCGGTGATATCAATACCCTCGTTGTCCTGCTGCAGCTCCTTAAAAGTCATCTTCTGGTTCGTCAGTCTGGTGGCGATCAGCTCCAGACGGGCTCCTCTCGTGGCGTTATCCGTCATAGCCACTCTGGAATCATCCATATATTTCTGATACTTCGTAATCTGGTTCTCAAACTTGTTGTGAATGTTGTCACGGATATACACCCAGGCTTTATCCGCACCTTTTATGCGCTGCTCCAAATCCTTATACTCAGCGCTGTCCTCCGGATAATCCTTCTGCTTGGTTTTCAGATTCGTCCTCAGTGTCTCAATATCCTCAAGCTGCTTGAGATAATACTGGAAGTCGTCCATATCCCGCTGCACGTCGTGGGTAAAAATCTCATCCGCCTTGGTATTCACCTGAATCTGCTGGTTGTAGCCCACATCATAGTAGATATCCTGATTCCTGCCCTCGTCGCGCTGGGAATTATACCATGTCTTTCTCGGCTCCGCCACATGGGGATTGCCGCCGGGCGCCGCCAAGTCCTGAGTCTCGATACATTTGAAATAATGTACCGGATTGATATCGCCGGTCTTCCAGCTCGACTTGTCATAATTCACCTGAAAGGTCTTATCATTCTTGAATGCGCTCTCGCTGAAATTCGCTTTATAAAAATCTTCTGAGAATACCATTTCACCGCTGGTAGGAATATAAGCGATCCCCTTACATGTGCCGTTGGCAATCGCCTTGTACGCCTGCTCCTGATCCGAGAACTCCTGCACGTCAAGCGCCGTCTCCGCCGTCAACACTTGCGGTGGCAAAGTATCGGGAGGTGTTTTGGTCGTATCATACTCTATGCCGGTCGCCGCATCCACCGCGCTCAGCACCTTCACATCCGCTGCGAAGTTCGTGCCCGCCGCAGTGCCGGCCGGCGCCGTGATCTCCAGCTTAACATTGTTATAAACATTGCCCGATGCCGCATCCGTGTACTCAGGCAGCGTGAGGGTCATCTTCTGGGGATTCCCTGCCATATCCGTCTTGGTCAGCGAATCCAGATCATTGTAAGAAATGCGGAAACTGTACACGGTCGAATTCTTAACGTTCTGCTCGTAGGAGTTCGTGGATGTTATGCCGGGTGCCGGTGTCGGTCCTGTCGTCCCGCCGAGATTCTCGCTCAGCTTATCGAAATCGGTATAGCTAATCCTGCGGATATCCTCAAAACCGAATTTTTCTTCAATATTGTAGGATATGGGATGCTCCTTCATCTCCTTCATATCTTCTTCCGTGAAGGTCACCGGAAGATCTGTCCTGTATCCCGAAAATACATAACGCCCCGCATAGTCCACATTCGCGCAGGAATAAAACTCCGCCGTGAGCTGCTTCATCTGCGTCAGGTAGATGCGCAGACCGTCCGCGGTCTCGAACTTATCCGGCGCGGACGTCGCCTGCTTGTAAAGGCTGTCAAGCACCTTATCCACCGTATTCATGGCGTCAGCCGTCACAGTCAGCCACTGATCCGCATCCTTCGCGTTCCTGTCGTTATACTGGGTAGCCGCCGTCACGTTACTCCGCAGACGCAGCGCTCTGATCGCCACCACCGGATCGTCGGAGGGACGGGCAATCTTGCTCTGGGTCGTCATCTGATTGGTGAGCTTATCCGTCAGTATCTTATTCTGGTTGAGATTATATGCGGAATTGTTCCGCATAATCTTGTTTGTCATTCTCATAGATTACAGCCCTCTTTCTATTCTCAATATCTGCCTTCCGCATTCGCGAAACGAATCTCACGATTGCGTTCTGCACCTTCTTTTATACGCCCGTTTGAAGAATCAGTCTGTCGTACACTTCCGTCAGCACGTTGATCATCTTGGATGCCAGCGTGTACGCGTTTTCGTATTTCACCAGATTCATAGCTTCCTCGTCCTCGTCAACACCGGAGATGGAAGTCCTCTGGTTGTCGATATTCGTCTCCAGACTGAAATAGGTCTTATAGAAGGTCTCCGCATTGCTGGTGTTCAGAGTCGCATCAGACAGCACGCACTCCAGAAAGCCGCCCGCATCCCTGCCGCGGAAACTGAACTGGTTCTTGTCGGTCAGCATGGAAATCACCGCCCATACCTGTTCACACTGCTCCTTGCCCTCTACTTCATCCACGCCGTCGCCTTCCGGGGGCTTTGTGCCGACACCGGTATTCTTATCAATATCCTTTCTGGTGCCCAGAAGATCGGGGTTTTTCACCACCGCATCCAGAAGGGTGACATTGCCCGCCGTGATATTATAATAGCCGGTATTTTCCCCGTTTCTCGTGGAAGTGTCGAGTTCGCTCTGCCTATACTGTCCGTCCTGTCTGACGTAATCCGCGGTAAAGAGAATGTCCGCTTTCTTCGGCGGATCCTCCGCCGTCAGACCTTCCTTGAATATATCGTTTACCTTTTTCGTAAATTCGCGCACCCACTCGTTCATCTGTTTCATATAGTAGGGCACTCCCTGATAATTGACCTCGCCGCCGATGGTAGCCTCCGTCCATGTCTTTGCCGCCGTCAGAGGCTGGTCGCTCTTTTTATTATCAATGGTGAAGGTGTACTCTCCGTTGCCGTTATATTCCCAGCTCGTGTAGTAGAAAAGCTGATTCCCGATATTGATAACGCCGCCCGTGTCGGAAAGATTACACTTGGTCATATTCCGCAAGTGCTCTTCGGTCGTCTTGATGGTCGCCATCGAAAAGCTTTTATAGTAAGACACGCTCGAAACCGAACCCTTAAAATATTCCCCGTTATTGCCGTCGCGCATCTCAATCAAGCCGCGGAGCTCTCCGCCCATGGACGCGTTGTAAAGGCTGAATGGTATGCCGTTGCTCCACATGACATCATAAAGACCGTCCACATCGGACTGGTTCACCTTCTCCTCATCCGAGCGCGCCACACAGATCAGCGTCTTGTAATCGTCCATATCCACCAGCGTCTGTCCGCCGGCAATTTTCACCATGTACCTGTGCGCCGCTGTCGGATTGCCCTCCTGATCCAGAATCGGCAGCTCCTGCGTCTGCACATCCACGAGCGCGGAAAGCTCGTCGAGCAGCAGATCTCTCTTGTCACGCAGTTCATTTGCCTTACTGCCCGTCATCTCGATGGTATTGATCTGTTTGTTCACCGTCGCAATATCCTGCGCGATGGAGTTAATCTGATCTACCCGAATCTTAATCTCATCGTTCACATCCGACTGGAGATCACGAAGATCCCCGTACAGGTTATTGAAATAATCCGTCAGCGCCTTCGCCGCGCCCAAAAACTCCGCCTTCACATCGGTGCTGCTGGCATTTTTCGTGATTTCCTGCAAGGTCACGCCGATCTGGTTAAAGAGCGTCTTAAAGCCCGTCTTGTTGTCGTCCTTCAGATACTCCTGAATCATATTGCAGTAATAGAGCTTCGCGTCGTACTCGCCGAGCTTCGTCTCATTGTCCCAATATTTATGATCGTAGAAAAGATCCCGCACCCGCTCGATCGCCAATGTCTCCACACCTGCACCCGCGCATCCGTATGTGGCAAAAACACGCAGCGCGTTAGCCGCCTCCGTCTTTACCTCCTGCCTGCTGTAGCCCGCCGTCTGCACATTGCTGATATTGTTGCCCGTAGTGTTCAGCGCGGCATTGGCCGCCCGAAGCCCCGATGATGCGATTGTCAGTCCAAAAAATGTTGATCCCATATCTCATTCACCTCTCTGTTAATGTCCCAGTGTGGAAAGCAGATGATCCAACATCTCGTTGACTACGTTGATATATCTGCTGGATGCATTGTACGCGTTCTGGTACATAATCATATTGGTCAGCTCCTCGTCGGAGGATACGCCCACGATCTGTTCCCTTGCATACTTCAAAGCATCTGTGGCTACATTTTGATTATCCTGCACAGCCCGGAAAACCGATCCCGTGTTTGCAATCTGCGCTACCAGATTCTTATAATAATCCTTAAAGCTGAGCGGCGTCTCCACATTAGGATTCAGCGTGTAGATCGTCTCCTCGAAAGCCTTCTTCAAAGCCTCCATCGTCTCGTTGTCCTCAGAGTGCTCGCCCAAGCGGAAGGTCAGAAGCGAAGGATTCTGCTTAAGCTCCTGATTAATCACGATGTTTCTCACCGACCACGCCATCGTTTCCCTCGTCTCCTCCGGCAGCATCTCATCCAACGGCGTCGCCAGTTCAAAAAGCTGATAGGGATTGCCATTCTCATCCCGCAGGTAGTCGGAATCAGGATTGAGCTTCGTCGCTCTGTCCGCCGCGTCCGCAAGAACCGAATTAATCTTTGTCGTGATAATGTTTACCAGCCTGTCAAATTCCGCCTGCACATTCATCACGATGGAGTCCTTGACATGTGTATTGTACCAATTTTTCTCATACTTCCCGTCGGGGTTGATATCTTCCAGTTCATTGTGGGTGGCCCTGTGGTCGCCCCGCGCCAGCAGGGTTCCCTTCAGGGATCCGATATCCGTGTTGAATTGCGAGGATATCTCTTTCGTCAGGTCAAAAACCTCTGCTCCCTCTATGTTCTCCTTGGAAACGATGGGGTTTCCGTCCTTGTCAAACTTGTCATATTTGGCAAGTATTTTCCAGTAGGGCGTGTAAAACCCGGTTGCCGGATCCTGATAGAGACGCACCTCGTTGACCAGGCTGCCCTTCACCAGATCCACCTGCTCAAACCGGACGCTCACATAACCTGTCATATCCTCAGAATAGGTGATGTTGCCAATCTTTCCCAGCTCATCCAACAGGTAGTTCCTGCGGTCGCGCAGATCATTCGCGTGCTCCGGTCCGCCCTCAACTCTCATAATCGCCCGGTTCAGCGCCTCAATCTCCTGTGCGTAGCTGTTGATTTTATCGACGTCCGTCTTGACCGTCTTATTCATATTGTCCTGATATTCGCAAAGACTGTTGTATACCTTCTGCGCCTTCGTGATAAACTCATATGCCTTCGTCACGAAAAAATTCTGGTTCGCCGAAGTGGTCGGATCTTTCGCCAGCTCCTGTACCGCGGCCCAAAGTCCCTGCTCGCCGGAAAGTGCTTCGGAAAACTCGTGCCCCTCGTTGGATTCTCCCAGAATATACTCTATCTCTTCCAACGCCGCCGCCGAAACATCATAAAAACACTGCCGTCCCGATTCGCGGCGGTAGTTCCTGTCCAGCAAAAAGTCTCTTTCTTGTCTTGTTCGGATATAATTGACACCAAGACCTGTCTGTATCCAGTTTCGCGTAGTATCCTTAGAGTGCGTGATATAGTTTCGCGTACCCTGTGATACCTGCTGCCTGGTATACCCCTGGGTGTCCAAATTAGACATGTTGTGCGCCGTGGTATTCAGCGCATTATCTGATGTTCGTAATCCTGATACGCCTATATAAAGGCTTGACATTAATGACATATTCTACCGTCCTCAACAATTTTACTGCTTGGCGTCAAATGCCTTGTTGACCGTGCCGATCATATCACCGGTATTGCAGGCGCCCCTGTTATAATTTGCCGTCTCCGGCGCCTTATTCATGGACTGTAAAACCTGCATGTTAAACTGCACCATCTCCAGCGCGCTCTCAATCAACGCCCTGTTCTGTTCGTTGACCCGTTTTACCGCCTGAACATTCCTGCGCAGCTCGTCAAATACCGATGCCAGTTCCGCTTGTTCCTGAGGCCTGGCCGCCAGCATCTTAATCAAATCTGCAATCTTCAGCTTCGTAACATCCTTGTTAAGTACGTTCGCAATATCATTAACAGCTTCATTTCTCTGGTTATCCAGATGATTGATTCTGCTTACGATGATTTGCTCCTCATCCGTGATCTGGGCTAAAGCTTTTACATCGTCAGACACAATGGCAGGTGTTTTCTTTATGGACAGCTCTAACAGGTTCTTGTATTCCAGATTTTCTTTCTCCAAAACCTCGATCAAGGTTTCCATCAAGCTTGCCACATCAAACCCTTACCTTTCCATAGTTACTAAAGACTCTCAATCTCCTCGTACTGCTTCATCAGCTTCTCGGCAAAGCTCTCGCTGCTCACATGATATGTGCCGTTCGCGATACCCGCCTTGATAGGAGCCGTCAGTTCGCTTCTGATATCCTCTGCCGCTGCAACCGCGTTCTTCGCAGTCTGAATATCCTTACCGATACTGGAGATCTGAATCCGGTCAGAATTCGCATTTTTAGCTGCGTTCTGCGTCTTGGCCCTGCTCTTCGCGCCATAGACCTGCTGTACCTGTGTATAAGCCTCAATACGCATACGAATTTCCTCCTTCCTCCAGAGGTTTCTCCAAAAAAATTCACCTCATACAATCTCTTACACTATAAGTATCGGTTATTTTCTGTAAGACTTTAGAGGTGAATTTATTTTTCTGTACAAAGCCTGCTCAACGTTTGCCCGCAGACTTCTTTTTTTCCTTTTTCTTCCTTTTATCAGCTTTCAGCGGCTTTTCCGGTTTCTCTTCCTGTTCCTCCTTTTCCAGATGCACGCAGCTCTCGATATCGTCAAGCTCCTGATTTTCCACGCCCATCTCCAGTTCCGCGAAATGCTCCACCAGTGAAACGTCCGTATGCCCTTCCCCGGATTCCCCGGCCGCCCCTGTGCTCTCCGCAGGCGTCTCTTCCGATTCTGTCCCCGTTTCTGCCGCCTCAGACTGCGGCAGCTTCTCCGTCTCCGGCGCTACACCTGTCAAAACGCCCTCCTCCACGCCGTCCATCTCTGCATTCACTGCATTCTCCAGCGTGATGCAGCCCGAAAAAATCAACGCCAGCTTGGCGCAGATCGGTCCTACCATCTCATAGAGAACCGAGGAGGAAAGGATAATCGTGAGCAAAAGCTGTCCCCGCTCCCCCGGCAGAAGCCGCTCCCCCAGAAACGCCAGGCCGATGGCCACACCCGCCTGGGGAACCAGAGCCAGCCCCATGTATCTGCGCGCCTCCCTGCTCATGCCGGTAATCGCACAGCCCACATAAGTGCCCACATATTTTCCAATAATACGGACGATAAAGTAGCACAGGCCGATCACGCCCACCGTAGACAGCGCCGTCACATCCAGCTTCATACCCGACACGATAAAAAACAGGGACATCACGGGTGGCGTGAAGTTATTGAGCTGCCTGTAGAGCTTCTTGTCCCTGGTCAGATTGATATAGGACGCCCCGAACACCATGCAGGAGAGCAGGGGCGATATATTTAAGGAGGTACATATCCCCGAGATCCCTGTGAGCATGGCGATCGCAAGAATCAGCCGGTTGTCTTTGCTTCTGGCCGGAATCAACAGTCTGCTCAAAAAATAACCGCAGAAAAACCCAAGCAGCAGGGCGAACAAATTATAGACGATCGGCAGAACAATCTCGCTGGCCGCAACCCCTTCTCCGCCCGCTGCCCCCGCCACCGCCGCCACGATGCTGAATGCCAGCAGACATACCACATCATCCAACGCCACAATCTGCAAAAGAGTGTTGACAAACTCGCCCTTCGCCTTGTACTGATTTATGGTCATCATGGTGCTGGCAGGCGCCGTCGCCGTGGCTATAGCCCCCAGAATCAGTGCAAAATCCAGATCCAGTCGAAAGAAGATACGGCAGACCAGCGTCACGAGCACGCCCGCAGTCAGCGCCTCGAAGAAGGTGACGATCAGCACCTTGCTTCCGGTTTTTTTGATGACCTCCTTCTTAAAGAACTTCCCGACTCCAAAGGCGATGAACGCCAGCGCCAGATCACTCACAAAGCTCATGTTCCCGATCATATCCACCGGAATCATATTCAGGCCGCAGGGCCCGATCAGTATACCCGCCAGAATATAGCCGCTGACCTTGGGGAGATTCAGGGTGTTGGTCAGTCTCGTCATGATAAAGCCCGCAAACAATATAATAGATAAAACCAGCAAAGTTCTGGTTTCCGCGCTGACCGCCGCCAAATATCCCTGCATAACACCGCCTCCTCGTTCTCATTCATTCTATTCCTTCAAAAGATGACTGTCGCAGGCATGAAACTTCACATATGCCTTCTCGCCAACCTGAAAGATTCTCTTGTATCTGGGGTTAAAATCCGTGATCTGCACCACCACATCCCCGACCTTTACATGATAGTGTTGATAAGAACCCATGAAACAGCTCATGATCACCTCGCCGGGCAGCTGTCCCTCCGCATCCAGCGTGGCCGATTCCGGCCGCAGCACAAGCGTACAGCTCTCATCCTGTGCAAATTCCTCCACGTTCTCCACATCCACCTTATGATCGTAGATGCGCATGACACCCCGGTTTCCTTCTTTGGAAACGAGTCGTCCTTTCAGAAAATTGGCCTCCCCGATGAAGTTCGCCACAAAGGCATTCTTGGGCCGGTAATAAATCTCCTGCGGCGTTCCGACCTGCGCCACCACGCCCTTATTCATAATGATAATCCGATCGGAGAGCGCCATCGCTTCACTCTGGTCATGCGTGACATATACTGCCGTGATGCCCACGCGCTGCTGGATATTGCGGATCTCTGTGCGCATGGAGACGCGCAGCTTAGCGTCCAGATTGGACAGCGGTTCGTCGAACAAAAGCACGCTCGGCTCCACCACCAGCGCCCTGGCGAGCGCCACCCTCTGCTGCTGTCCGCCGGAAAGCTGATTGGTCATGCGCGCCTCCATGCCGCCAAGCTCCACCAGCTCCAGAATATCCATCACCTTTTTGCGGATGGTTTCCTTATCCATCTTACGCAGCTTCAGGCCGTAGGCCACATTGTCAAACACGTTATAGTGGGGAAACAGCGCGTAGCTCTGAAACACCATGGCCGTATCCCGCTTGTTTGGCGTCAGCTCGTTGATGGGCTGGCTGCCCAGATAAATTTCCCCCTCGTCGGGGCTTTCAAATCCGGCGATCATTCGAAGCGTGGTCGTCTTTCCGCAGCCTGAGGGGCCGAGCAGCGTGACAAAGCTGCCCGGTTCAATGGTCAGGTCCGCGTCGTCCACCGCCTTAAAATCCTTCCCCGTCTTGGGGTCCTGATATATCTTCGTAATATGTTCCAGACGTATTCCCTTTGATTCCAGCATATTAATTTTCCTCCTTTATCTTCCTGCTCGTTCCAAAGAAACGGATAAACAAATTCATCAAAAGCACCGAGAAATAGACAATCAGAATCAGGATGGTCGCATAGGCGCAGGCCACGCCGTAATATCCTTTCTCCGCAAACTCGTTGATCTGACAGGTGATAAGCAGAAACTGCGGCGTCACCAGCAGGATAATCGCGCTGATCGCCGTGATGCTTCTCACGAAAGAGGTCACCAGACCGCTGAAAAACGAGTCCTTAATCAACGGCAGGGTCACTGTCATAAACACCTTGCCGCTGCCCGCGCCCAGATCATAGGCCGATTCCTCAATCGACTTATCAATCTGGCGCAGCGCGGAGATGCCGCTTCTCGTTCCCACCGGAAGACTCCGGATGATAAATACGATAATCAGGATCAATCCCGTGCCGTACAGACCGCTCATGATGCCTGTATGGAAAATACCGTTGGCGTAACCCCTGATATAGCCGATACCGAGCACTGTCCCCGGCACCGCCATGGCAAGCATGGACACAAACTCGATAAAGCCCTTGGATTTAAATTTCTTCTTCACCACCAGATAAGAAATCACCATGGAGAGCAGCGCCGTGATGGGCGCGGCAATGATGGACAGGATAAAGGAGTCCTTAAACGCCTTAAATCCACTGTATTTAAACAGATACTCAAACCACTTCCACGACAGGGAATAATCGCGCCCCCACAGCTTGAACAGCGCGCCGAAGGGAATCATAATATACATGACAATCACAAACACCGCCACCAGCGAACAGATGATGGTAAGCGGAATCGTCACGCTCTTATCCTCAATCAGCATCCTTGCTCTGGATGCCTTACCGGTAAGAGTAGCCGCCGTCTTTCTTTCCAAATAATATTTTTGTATAAAAAACAGAATCAGCGTCAGCGACAGAAGCACTACGGACATAGCCGCCGCGCCCGTGGAATCATAAGACCCCGTCACCTGCAGATAAATCGTCGTCGCCAGCGTGTCGTAATCGCCGCCAATCAGCATAGGATTCGCAAAGTCCGCAACTGACTCGATGAAGGTAACCAGAAACGCATTGCCCAGGCCCGGCAAAAGCAGGGGCAGCGTCACGGTGCCGAACACCTTCATTCTGGACGCGCCGATATCCCGCGCCGCCTCCTCCAAGGAAGGATCAATATTCTTTAAAAGCCCCTTCAACATCATGTAGCAGACAGGGAAAAAGGTCAGTGTCTGCACAACCACAATACCCTTTAGGCCGTATACGTTAGAATCATAAATATGTAACAAAGACCGGGTGATAATACCGCTTCTTCCGAAAAGCATAATCGTTGACAGTGACAGAACAAAGGGCGGAGAAACCACCGGCAGAAGCGAAACGATATTGAACAGTCTCCCGACCACCCTGCTCTTCACCTTCACATAGACATCCACATAGGCGAACAACAGGCCGACCAACGTGGACAAAACACTTGTCAAAAGCCCCAATACCACCGTATTTCCAAACGCCGTGCGAAAACGCTGCATACTTAAGACCCGTTTAAACACATCCAGCGTAACCTGCCCCTCCGTGTACACACTGTCTATCAGCAGCACAAACAGCGGATAACAGATAAACAGGGTCAGAAACACGAGCAGAATCACGATCATCCCCACCATTACCGGATCTGAAAGCAGCTTTTTACGGTCCAGACTCGCACTCTTGCTTTTAGATGCCATCCCCTTTTCCTCCTTCTCTTAGTGAATGGGAGATGACAGTTATGCCATCTCCCAACTTGCTATCCAATACGGAGAATGCCTGTACTTCGGCATTCTTTTCACCTTGCTATTCGGTAAGGAATCTGCTGCCGTCCGCGGCATCCGCAGAACCATTTGTCACAGCCGTAAAGAAATCCTCTACATACTGCGCCGTATTCTGTTTTGCATCCTCAAAATCGTAGTCGATTACGTTGTCGGGATCTAACCCGAACTGTGCTGCTTCCTGCGGCTGTTCCGCATTGTCCAGCACAAGGAACTGATAGGACTCGTTCTCCTTCGCAATATTCACGCAGTCGGGAGAAAGAGCATACTCGATCCAAAGCTTGGATGCGTTAGGGTGCTTGCAGCCCTTAAAGATAGCGGTCGCGCCGATCTCAAAGCTGGTTCCCGATGCGGGGATGACAAGCTCAATGTTGTCATAGCCGGACAGGATCTGGGTGATGCCGTCATGCAGGAAGCCGATACCGATCACGCACTCGCCGGGGCCCACCATCTTGGACGGGCCGGAACCGCTCTTGGTGTACTGGTAAACATTCTTATCAAGCTCCTGGAAATACTTCATCGCCTCGTCATGTCCCTTGGTCTGCACCATAGTGTTGATGACCAATTTCGCCGTACCCGCCGTGGAGGGATTGGACATGCCGATCAGTCCCTTGTATTCGGGCTTTAACAGGTCATCCCAATCCTGGGGCACCGCAAGGCCCAGGCGGTCAAGCTCCTCCTTGTTCACCATGAAACCAAGGATGCCCTTGTAGATGCCGTACCAGTTGCCGTCCGCATCCTTGTACATGTCCCCGAGCAGGTGAGACGCATTCTCCGCCGCATAGGGCTCTAACAGACCTGCTGCCACCGCCTCATTGTAGGGGTCTGTGGTGCCGCCGAACCACACGTCGCCGGACGGATTGCCCGCCTCCTCCTCAATCTTGGTATATACCTCACCGGTGGAAAGTCTCTGGTAATCCACCTTGATACCGTACATCTCTTCAAATTTCTGACATGCCGCCGACAGATACGCCTCCTCGCAGGAGCCATAAACCACCAGTGCGCCTTCCGCCTGTGCTGCCGCAACCAGATCGCCGCCGGCCGCCTCTGTGCTGTCCGCTGCGGGAGCCTCCGTCTCCGCGGGTGCCTCCGCTGCCGGTTCCTCTGCCGCAGGAGCCTCCGCCGCGGGCGCTTCCTGAGCGGGCGCCTCCGCCGGTGCGTCGGAACCGCCGCAGGCTGCCAGGGAAAAGACCATGGACGCTGCCAGAATGGCCGCCGTCACTTTTTTCATGACATTCTTTCTCATAACTTCTTCCTCCTTCACTTTTTCGCCGCATGTTTTCTTTTTTCCGTCATTCCCTGCTGTTGTCAGTGAAATCATGCAACTTTTCTCTGTACTACAATAAAATTATATACAACATGCACAAAGAAGTCTACTCGACAATACACTGATATGTTTCACAATTCTGACATTCCGCAATTTCTTATACAACAGGAAAGCCCGGAACTCACTCCGGGCTGTAACGATCCTGATATTCCGAGGGCGAAACGCCCACATATTTTTTAAAGGTGGCGCTGAAATAAGTGATGTTGCGGTATCCCACCTGCTCCGCCACCTCGTAGACCTTATGGCGATAGTCCTGCAGCATGCTCATCGCCGCCCGCATCCGTCGCTTCGTCACAAAAGCCATCAGCGTGGAGTCCGTCTCCTTTCGGAACAGGTGACTCAGATGCCCCTCGCTGATCCCCAGATGATCCGCCACCGCCCTGACGGAAATATTGGGATTGGCATAGTTTTCATCCACATAGGCGATGGCGTCCATAATATATTTGCTCTTATCCCCCGCGTCCAGCCGCAGTTCCTGATTATGCTGTTCCTTCCGTTCCGTGTCACGCCTGTTCTTCTCTATCAGTTTCTGTATGGTGGTTTCCAGCTCTCCATCCTTGAAAGGCTTCAGGAGATAGTCCGCCGCCCCCAGCTTAACAGCCTGCTGCGCGTAGGCAAAATCGTCATAGGCCGTGAGAAAAATCACGCGGGGCTCCAGCCCCAGCTCATACACCTTCTCAATCATCTCAATTCCCATCATCCTTGGCATACGAATGTCCGTGATCACAATGTCCGGCCTGCACTTGCGAATGATCTCGACGCCCTCCTCCCCGTTTTCCGCCTCGCCCATCACAATACAGTTGATCTTTGACCAGTCCGTCCCCATAATAATGCCCTGACGCACCCGCTTTTCATCCTCAACCACCACTATCTTGTACATACACTAACCTCCATGATTCCGCATCGCGGAATCTCAAATCCGTGCGGAGAATGCCCGTATTTTGGGCATTCTCCTGTGTGAGAAAAGTCTGCAAAGCAGACTTAGTACTTCTTAGCGAAGCAGCCTCTGCTGCTGAGTTTTAGAAGTACTTCTCACACTATCCTTTCCGGCTCAGCGGAATCGTCAGATACACCCTTGTGCCGACGTCCTTCTCCGATTCCACATACAATCCGTACTGTTCCCCGTAATGCAGCCTTATGATCGCATCCACATTATTGTAACCGATACTCTCATGTCCGGGCGTCTCTCCCTCCGCTGTCTGTCCCGTCTCATTGAGGCGCTTTACCTCCTCCGCCGTCATGCCGCTCCCGTCATCCTGCACCATGATCCGCAAAATACCGCCTTCCGCAGCAAAGCTGCCGCTGTCTGTTTCCCCCGCATCCGTGCCGTCCACGCCGCTCTTTGCAGATGCCTGCACCAGAACCGTCCCCGCCTCACACTCCGCCAGCCCGTGAATGATGGCATTCTCCACGAGCGGCTGCAGAGTCAGCTTCGGCAGCATACAGTCCTCCAGTTCCTCCGGTATATCCACGATCAGCTCAAATTTATCCGCAAAACGGATCTTCTGAATCTCCGCGTAGGCCTCCACCAGTGCAACCTCCTGCGAAAGCCGGATAATCGGTTTTGCGGAAATGCTCATTCTGAGAATCTGCGCCAGATTGGAGGACATGGACACAAGCTCAGGCATCTCGTTCTCCTTCGCCATCCACTTCATTGTATCCAGCGTATTGTAGAGAAAGTGCGGATTTAACTGCGCCTGCATCATCTTGATATTGCTGTCGCTCAACTCCCGCTCCCGCTGGATCAGACGCTCGGTGTTGTCTATCAGATGCTTCGACATCACATTGAAGCTCTCCGTCAGCTGCCCAAGCTCGTCATCCCCGCCCACCTCAATGTGCGTCTCATAGTTTCCCCGCTTGATCTCCCCGATGGCATCCTGCATCCTCCGTATCGGCTTATAGATCAGGCGGCTGAAATAGTAGGACAGACACAGACAGGCCGCCACGCCGATTCCTCCGGACAGCACCGCAATTCCCAGCACATATTGTTTCATTCGGTTCAGGAAAGCCGTAGGCTGGCGGTACATGATATACAGACTGCAATCCTCGTTGTAATCCAGATAATAGTAGCTGTCCTTCTCCATACTTCTGCAGGGCGGTTCCATTTTAAACAGGGCCCTTCCTGCACTCACAACCTCCTCCGTATAACTCTCACTGGAAAAATATACAATCTCCCGAAAATCGTCCATCACATAGATGACGCCCTCTTTCTCCTTCCCGAGACCCTTGAGCATATTGTCAAAATTGTCCTTGACAATAGTGGCAATCACATAACCTTTTATTCCGCCGTCCGCCCCCTGCACCGTCCGGCCCACGCGCAGATATTCCACCCGCTTTTCACCCTCGTAGAGTCTGGCGTTGCAGACCACATACTCTCCCGGATGTCTGGCAGCTCTGTAGAGAATATTCCAATTCAGGGAAAGCTTTCTGCTGACGTACTTATTATCGGTCATGGTCATCTTCTTGAGACCTTCGCTGTCATAAATAGAAAAACCGGCATAGCTTCCGCATTCCCCCGAAGCCGCGTAGAGCTTCCGGTAAACATCCTCCGCAACTCCCTCCCGGTCTCCGTCCAGGAACTGTACAACCCCCTCGTCCTCACTCAGCCTGCCAATCGCCCTGAAAATATCGGAAAAAGCCTCCGTCATGGACTCTTCCGCTATCGCCAGCGTACTTTCCGCTTCCCTGTTCAGATGATTCCGATACGTCAGATTCAACACCTGGAGCAGCAGAAGGTAGCCGCCCAACATGGGGATCACGGATGCCGCGATCATTCCGGTAAAAGTTTTTCCGAGAAAGGATAACCTTCTAAACCGTTTCATATATGCTCCTTTCCCACGACAAATCGAGCAGGGAAGCGCTATCTTCCTCTACTCGTCGCGCGGTCTCCGATCCGCGCATAAAAAAGCGGCCGGTTCCAGCTTATATACTGGAACCAAACCGCTTTTTCTTAATGCCGGCGACCGGAATCGAACCGGTACGGGAGGTTAGTCCCGCAGGATTTTAAGTCCTGTGCGTCTGCCAGTTCCGCCACGCCGGCAAAACCTGTGTATAAAAAGGAAATAGAACGACCCGGATGGGACTCGAACCCACGACCTCCGCCGTGACAGGGCGGCGCTCTAACCAACTGAGCCACCGGGCCAGATACATTAAATTGAGAGTGGACCTTCGGGGACTCGAACCCAGGACCGACCGGTTATGAGCCGGTTGCTC
>ERZ779637.174-NODE-174-length-47333-cov-6.722175_pt1 | contig 47333 bp, 43 predicted proteins | sample MGYA00514196_ERZ779637 | MGnify/ENA primary metagenome ERZ779637 (study PRJEB29562, sample SAMEA4376700) | mouse gut metagenome | isolation source: Cecum | study: EMG produced TPA metagenomics assembly of the A DSS colitis mouse model was used to assess the...
TTATGTGTATTTGGAATTTCTCATTTTGACTTGTACTATTTATATTCTAACATCACAGAGCTGAAGGAACGGCTATGGAAGAAACAAGCGCTTTCCCAAAAACCAGAAAGATTGAGAAGTGTTTGAAATGAGAATATCCAAAAAGAAAATAATTGCATTTATTATCTTATTTCTTTTCCTTGTTGCTTTAATCGGGTGAGCAGTTTGCTTAAAAAAAGTTGCTGATTATAAGCGGATTGTAAAGGAAACTGTTTTTGATGAAATAGATGTTGCTAATGTTTCCGATGGAATTTATATTGGCGAATATGATGTGGATTTTATATATAATAAAGAGGAACAGAAAACTGATGTTGATGCAATCTCAGGTGCGACGAACTCAAGTAGTGTCATTAAAAAATCTGTTGAAAATGCGCTTAAAGGAAGTAACATCAATTCAATGTAAAATTGGTTCTAACTATGAAAAAACTTTATTATAAACGTTTTACAGATGGTCGTATTTGCTTTTCTTCACATAATACAGATAGTGGTCAAAAAATCTTTGCATAAAATATAATACAGAGTAAAAAATAAACTGTTTCGGGAAATAATATTGAAGATAACGGTATGGTGATGTTATAATCAAAACAAAAAGGAGGAACAGATATGAAGAGCTTTGAGTATGTGGTAAAAGATGAGGTGGGTATTCATGCAAGACCGGCGGGTATCTTAGTGAAAGAGGCCAAAAAATACGAAAGTAAAATTACGATCAGCAAAGACGGTAAAAGTGCGGAGGCAACCAAACTGATGGCCGTTATGAGTCTGGGCGTAAAATGTGGGCAGACCGTGGAAGTGACTGTGGAAGGCGCGGATGAAGATACTGCTGTGGAAGAAATCAAAGCTTTCTTTGAACAAAATTTATAAATACAGAGTAACACAGTAAAACCGACCGATTATGTATTGGGAAAGAGGAGGATTTGCAATGTGGAAATTATCCGGAAAAGCAGTTTATAAAGGGATTGTTATGGGGCCTGTAGCAGTATTGAAAAAGGACGGCCAGCAGGTAAAAAGAATCAAAATTACAGATGCGGAAGCGGAACTGGCCCGCTTGCAGAAAGCGGGAGAGAAAGCCCAGAGCCAGCTTCAGAAGCTGTATGATAAAGCGGTAAAAGAAGTGGGAGAGGCCAGCGCCGCTATTTTTGAGGTGCATCAGATGATGCTTGAAGACGAAGATTATCTGGATGCCATTCATAATATGATCCGCACGGAAATGGTGAATGCAGAATATGCTGCGGCAGTCACCGGCGATAATTTTTCGGAAATGTTTGCGGGTATGGACGACGACTATATGAAAGCGAGAGCAGCGGATGTGCTTGATATCTCTAACCGCCTTGTCAGAAACCTGATGGGACAGGAAGAGATAGACTTTGCGTCCATGGAACCGTCTGTTATTGTGGCGGATGATTTGAGTCCCAGCGAGACGGTACAGATGGATAAGGAGAAAATCCTTGCCTTTGTAACGGTTCACGGTTCCACTAATTCCCACACGGCGATACTGGCCAGAATGATGAACATTCCTGCGCTGATTGGCGTACCTGTGAATCTGGACGAAATACAAACAGGCATGAAAGCGGTGGTGAACGGCTTTAAGGGAGAAGTTATCTTTGAGCCCTCCGAAGAACTCTGTCAGGAAGCAGAACGGCAAATCTGCGAAGAGAAGGAAAAACTGCAGCTTTTACAGAGTCTTAAAGGGAAAGAAAACAGGACGCTGGACGGACATACGATTCATATCTTTGCCAACATTGGAAGCGTATCGGATGTTGGATATGTTCTGGAAAATGATGCGGGAGGAATCGGACTGTTCCGCAGTGAATTTTTATATCTTGGAAGAGATGATTTTCCTTCGGAAGAGGAACAGTTTACGGCATATAAGCAGGTAGTGCAGACTATGGCGGGCAAAAAGGTTATTATCCGAACTCTGGATATCGGAGCGGATAAAAAGGTGGATTATTTTAACCTTGGGAACGAGGATAACCCGGCCATGGGCTATCGGGCAATCCGTATCTGCCTGAAGCAGCCGGATATTTTCAAGACACAGTTGCGCGCGCTCCTGCGTGCTGCGGTGTTTGGCAATCTTTCCATTATGTATCCAATGATTACTTCCGTGGAGGAGGTACGGAAAATTTATGGTATCGTGGAAGAAGTAAAGAAAGAACTGGAAGCAGCGGGCATACCGTATAAGACGCCCGAACAGGGAATTATGATCGAGACACCGGCGTCTGTTATGATCAGCGATGAACTGGCAGAACTGGTAGACTTTTTCAGTATCGGAACCAACGATCTGACACAGTATACGTTAGCTATCGACAGGCAGAACGAAAAGCTGGATGATTTCTACAATCCACACCATAAAGCGATTCTGCGGATGATCGAGATGGTAACGCAAAATGCCCATAAAGCGGGAAAATGGGCGGGGATCTGCGGTGAGCTGGGAGCAGATCCGGAGCTTACAGAAACCTTTGTCCGCATGGGTATAGATGAATTGTCCGTAGCGCCTTCCATGATATTAAAGTTAAGAAAAACCGTACGGGAAATGCGCGTGGCGGAAGAATAATTTACGATATAATAATCAAAAACTCCCTTCTGAAGTATCAATGCCTTGAAGGGAGTTTTTTTAAGCGATGGTAAAACGCTATTTGGTTTGGGCAAGAATCTGCTCAATATTATAAACGAGATCGATATTATAATTGTCGTACATACGTGAGTAGTTGGAAATAATACGCTCCGCAATCATATGACCGTTTTCCTGATTGCTGTCGATCATAATTACGACCTGCTGGGAACTGCTGTACCGGGAAGTTACGTCTCCTTTTCTCAGAGAACCGATAATACAGCGCTCCAACGCGTTCATGGCTTCATTCAGATCGCTGATATCCATCGTTCCGTGAATGTTTTCCGTAATCGAGAACAAAATAATCTGTGCGTCTTTTTTGTTCCGGCTTAAGCTGCGTGCAATCAGGCGGTAAATTTTCTCAAAATTACCGTAATCCACAGAATACGCGCCAAACGCCGGCGTTTCTTCCATCAGGCGGCTTTTTAGATGCGCTATATCGATCTGGAATCCCTGATTTTGGCTTTCGGTAAAAGCATCCGAATCACGCTGCAGAATCTGGTAGGAATTCTTGCCGTTATTCTTTACGTAATAAAGCGCCTTGTCACATTGCTGGAGCAGATCCCTGCACCGTTCCAACGGGTTTTTGGTATAACTGATTCCAATGGATACCGACAGGATATGATCCGTGTCAATTTCGGAAACCGCCTCCTGGAAGTCCGTAAGAATTGTCTGGGCTACATCCCGAATCCATTCCTCGGTGCGTTCTTCCTGATAAAAAACGGCAAATTCGTCTCCGCTGATCCGGCACATATAAGCGGATGTTTCAATATTTGAACGGATAATATCCGCCAGTCGGCAAATGATGTGATCGCCGGCAATATGTCCGTAATTTTTATTTACGTGCAAGAAGTTATCCACATCCATTAAGAACATAGTGCCGCGGTTCAACGGATTGTCCAGGTATGTATTTACACTGAGTTCAAAGGATTTACGAATGGGGAAGCCGGTGAGGAAATCCAGGTCGTCCGCTTTGTGCACGTCGGTTTCCGTTTTCTTACATACTTCAATTATAAAAGAATCGGTTTCCGTTCCTTCTGATTGCTCCTGTTCAAATTCAAATTCCGGCGTATCCGTAAAAGAAAATCCGTCTTTGATAACTTCTAACATAACATCCGTGAGATAAGGATCAAACTGTGTGCCGCGCCCCTTTTCCAGTTCGCTGACGGCGTAATCCGTAACCTGCGCTTTTTCATAAATACGGTTGGAGGTTATGGCGTCATAAGCGTCCGCAATGCCGATAATCCGGGCAATATAGGGAATATCATTACCCTTCAGGCCATAAGGATAACCCTTGCCGTCGTAACGTTCATGGTGATATTTAGCCCCGTCGCAGATCTGAGGAACCATGGTAATCGGCCGCAGGATATTAGCGCCCATAATAGGATGGTTGCGTACCAGGCGGTATTCTTCGTCGGTGAGTTTTACCGGCTTGTTCAAGATACTGTCGGGAATACCGATTTTGCCGATATCATGAAGCAATGCCGTATAATACAGGTTCAGACAGTCCTGTTTGGACCAGGAAAGCTTTTTGGCGATGGCGAGACAATACTGTGCCACACGTACGGAATGGCCCTTTGTATAACGGTCTTTCGCATCAACTGCATAAGTAATGGTAGTAATCGCCTGAATAAATATTTTCTGGGTTTCTTCCGTCTGCTCTCTTACCAGCTGTTCCAGGTGTTTACGCAGGTCTTCCAATTCCAGAATACGGGAAATGCGGCTTTGCATAACCAGAGGCGAGAAGGGCTTGGTTATATAATCCATGGCTCCCATTTCAAGTCCCATAATTTCGCTTTCCTGTTTGGTGTCTGCGGTCAGAAAAATAACGGGTATTTTGCAGAGCAGCGTACTGTCCTTCATTCGCCTGAATACCGTATAGCCGTCCATATCAGGCATATTAATATCCAAAAGAATTAAATCGGGAATATCCCGATGCATTTGTTCTAACGCGGTTTGTCCGGATTGAAACAGAGAAATTTTGTAAGAGCCGATCAGAACGCCTTCCGCGTGTTTCAGGATTGTTTTGGAATCATCTACTATATAGATATGTTTTTTATCCATAGAGCCCCCCAGGTCATCTTAACCAAGATGCTTCAAATAAAAAATATCATGCAGGTAAAACATGCAAATTGTAAAATTATTATATCTTATATTATATTAGAAATTAAAACATTTTTCAACTGTTTGCAGATGGGGATAGGAGGTATTTTCTTTTCCCGTTTTTCATAAATTATAAAGATAACCCGCATGGATGTATGCCGGATGCTTAACGTATTAACAAACATTTCCAATATTATTATTCCCGTGATTATTTTTTACATTGTGGCGTATGGTCTGCTGTCCAAAAGCAAGGTTTATGAAGACTTTATCAGGGGCGCCAAAGACGGCCTAAAGACAGTGGTGCAGATCATGCCGACGCTGATTGGACTTATGGTAGCCGTGGGAGTGCTGCGGGCTTCCGGTTTTCTGAACTTTCTCGGAAGTCTCATAGGAAAAGCAACGGAGGGGATAGGAATTCCGGCGGATATTGTACCGTTGATATTCGTTAAAATGTTTTCGTCATCCGCTGCTACCGGACTGGTTCTTGATATTTTTAAAACCCATGGAACAGATTCTTATGCGGGCCTTATGACCTCCATTATGATGAGCTGTACCGAGACTATTTTTTATACACTGTCCGTTTACTATATGGCGGCAAAGGTGACAAAGACGAAATGGACTTTAAGCGGAGCGCTGATCAGTACGCTGGCGGGGATTGCTGCCAGCGTTGTTTTGGCAGGGGTGATGACATAAGAAGGATTGGCGGAATTTCATGTGATAATATGTTTTGCTGGTAAGGGAGAAGATAAATATGGTAAAATAAGATAAATATTTATATTACAAAGGATTATAAAACGGTTATGGAAGAATACGGGTGGATTAAAGAAGGATTCCTGCTGGTTCCGGCGGCGCTTGTGGCGTTGGCGGGGATTTTGCTGTTTTTATATTTACACCGCAGACGCAGGAAATTTTACTCTTCCGAAGTAGATAATATGGAAGGGCATGATTTTGAATATTTTTGTGCGGACCTAATGAAAAGAAGAGGGTTTCTGGACGTGGAAGTTACCAGGGGAAGCGGAGATTACGGAGCGGATATATTGGCCGAAAAAGACGGCGTAACGTATGCGGTCCAGTGCAAATGCTATCACGGGCCGATCGGCGTAAAAGCAGTACAGGAGGCCCATGCGGGCAGGGATTATTACGACCGGATGGTGGGAGCCGTATTGACGAACCAGTATTTTACGGCTCCGGCAGTGGAAGCGGCGGCAAAGCTTAAAATTCTGTTATGGGACCGCGGCTATCTCGAACAAATGATGGAAGAATAGCGGGAAAGCTGCAAAACCGGCGCAGTTTCTTTTTCATGGGAAGTGTTTCCCAGCCGTTTTTCGAGATTTTCAAAGTCCGAGGGACCACATTCCAGAAAGAACTGATGAAATTTCCGGTCTTCATAGTCCGTGCTCCAGAGAGCGCGGGCTTTTTCTTTTAATATAAGGATTTCAAGGTAGCCCAGATAATATTTCAGATAATTGGCCGGTTCCTCCACTATGTATTGATAAACGGTCTGATGCGCCAGGGGGTCGCGAATGCCAAAGCTGGAAAGAAGCTGTGCCGTATCTTCCGGTGAGGCTCCGTCATAATGTATCGCAATATCCAGAATGGAATAGAGGCAAAGCTGCAGGCTGCGGTTATGTTTCCCTGCTTCACAGACCAGGGCGGCTTCGGAATAACCTTTTTCCTCCATCAGCTTCATGGCGTAATCGTAAGACAAAAATTCCGTATACAACGCCCAGCCTTCCAGATATCCGCCGTACCACATCAGTTCACGCACAGGATTCAGATCCATTTTCCGGCTGAAAAGCTGAAAATACACGGCCTGATATAAATGTCCTGGATATCCTTCATGAGCCAGTGTGGTATAAAGCTCCAGGCCTGAGGGGCAGTCCTGCTTATTTATATAAATTACATTGCTGCTGCTGTCGTCCAAAGGCGGCGTCAGGTAAAAAGCAGGTGCAGAAAAAGGCTCCAGTTTTTCGGCAACCGCTTTTACCTCGCACAGAGGCGGCGCCTGCTCTTTTTCAAGAGGAAAATCGGGAAAGTCGGCAGTCATTTGTCCGAACAGATTCTTAAGCATTTCGTCCGGGGCGGAAAGAGCGAACTGCAAGGATTCGGACAGGCCGGAAAGCTTTGCGGAAGAAGCAGAGTGTCCGGCGTAAAGCTCCTGCAGTATACGGTATTCCTCATCAAATTTTTGATACAGCATGCTTTTTATATCTTCTAAGGAGCGGCTGCTTCCGGTGGATTTGTATACAAGATATTCGTAATAAGCTTTTCCGTCGGGATAGTGGGCAAGGCCATTAGGATTAACGCCGGTATCCTCCAGCAAAAACAAAGCGTCGGAAAGCGCTTCATATGCGGGTAGCATGACGGTGGAATGCAGCCGGTTGTTGACTGCCATATAGTTTGTCATTTCTTTCTCGCTGATTATATTTTTTTCGTACAGTTCCTGCAGTCTTTCCTCAAACGTTGTCTGCAGAAAATGTGTGCCGGCATTTAAGGAATCCGCGTCCAGAATGGCCTTGCACTGGCTTCTTACCTTTTCGGCTGAGTAATTCGGCATAAACAGGCCGGCGTCGGATTTTTCCTGTTCGTACAGGATCAGTCCATTGAAATAATTATCGGTCTGATCCAGAATAGCCAGATAATCTTCAACATCCCGCTTACTGCGAAAAGTGTATTCGGCCAGCAATATGGGAAGCTGGTTCTGCATTCCTGATCCGGGAGAAAGCGGCTCGTCATAATAGAGAAAGGAAGCGCCGGTTATGGAATTTTTCAGATAAGAAATCAGCAGGTCCAGCGTATAAGCGTCCTCGGATTTCAGCTTATCGGCGTTAATTTTTGAAAGAGAATAAAGATAATTTTCCAATTGGGCATGAGAAAACAACTCCTGCCTTTTAGAATATTCGGGCAGCGATGCCTTATAAGAATAAATTCCGTAATTTTCAGGATAAGCCATGGTATAGTGCATATTGAGCGTATTCGGAAGCAGTTCGTTTTTTAACAGTTCGGCGGTAAGCTCCGTATACAGGCGTTCGTCTCTGCGGTAAACAAACAGAAAGATAACGGAAATTATGAAAGTCAATAATAACAATAACGGAAAAAGCAGCTGTTTAATAAATTTCTTTTTCATAAAAACCTTCCGGATAGCAGGTTAACCTATTATATGGCAGAAATTGGGTAGAATAGAACAAACTTTCACTAAAAAATACCGGCATACGTTAAAAACAGCGGGGGTTCCGTCAGGGACTTGCCGCTGTTTTTAATTTCCCTTGTATCTGCATGATCTGGCAGACGGTTCCGGCAGGCTTAAATTGATTTAAAAAGAGCTGTGAACATACTGTAAGTTATAATAAAACTCTATTGGTTACTGTATGCGAAAGAATATTTAGGATACACTAACTGTATAAAAATAACCGTCAGAGGCGATATCATGGATATGTCAAGTATTGGAAAAAATATCAGAAAGAAGAGACAGGACAAGTCCTGGAAGCAGGAATTTCTTGCCGAGAAGGTGGATGTGAGCGCAACCTATATCGGTATGATTGAACGGGGCGAAAAAATGCCGAGTATGGAAACATTCATTCGTATTGCAAATGCGTTGGATGCGGCTTCTGACGAGCTTTTGTGCGGTGTGGTCAACAAAGGATATGAAGTAAGAATGTCGAAATATCTGGAAAAGATGAAGGAACTTCCGGGTGCGGAACAGGATAAGGTATTTCGTGTTTTGGATGCAATGCTGAGTCATGGCCCGGAGGAACCGTAAATAGAATGATCAAATCTATACAGTGCAATAGTACTTTAGGGGAAAAGGATGTATAAAATAGCAATTTGCGATGATGAGGAACAAACCTGTGTTAAATTAAAACAAGTTCTTGAAAAAGTACAGGAAGATGTTGGGGAACAATGGGAAGTCGGATATTTTCTCAGCGGTGCGTTATTGTTAAAGCAGTTGGAAAATAAAAACAAATACGATTTCCTGTTTCTGGATATCCATTTGAGGGATCTGAGCGGTGTGGGAATCGGGAAGTATATTCGGGAAAAACAAAGGGACTATCGAACTTTGTTGATTTATATTTCTTCCGATCAAAGTTACGCCATGGAACTTTTTCAGGTTCAGCCTTATGATTTTCTGATTAAACCCCTGACCTATGAAAAGGTGTATAAGGTTATAATGCGGGGCGTGGAACAGCTTCGGGGTTCAGGATATCGTTTAAGATATCAGAAACGGAAACATATGTATCAAGTGTTTTGCGAAGATATCCTGTATCTTTACAGCGACAGAAAAAAGATCAATATAGCGCTTACGGATGGCAGGGAAGAAGAGTTTTACGGAAGATTAAGGGAAATTATTTTACAATTGCCGGATTGCTTTACCGCAATCAGCCAGTCTTATGTGATAAACAGAAATTATGTCAAAAAATACAGTTATGGAGAAGTGGTTATGATGAATCAGGAGATTCTGGTAATCAGCAGAGCGCGCCGCAAGGAGGTCAGAGAAATCATTTTGAAACAAAAGGGAAAGGATCGAAAATAGAATGTGGATAGAAAAAGGACTGAATTGTCTGTGCAATTTGTTTTTGATCCTGATTATCATTCGTTATATGGGAATTTTTTTCAAACGGAAGAAGAATAAAAAGGTATTACTGTTTATTACATTTGGTTATTACGTCAGCGCAATTCTGGTAAGCTTCGTTTACGCAATCCCCATTTTAAACTTTTTGATAAGTATTGCAGGTATTTTGGCAATTTCCTGCGTGTTTGAAGGTAATATATTCAAGAAACTGCTGATTATTTTATCCGTGGCGGTTTTAAATGCTTGCTGTGATATTTTGGCGTATGCCATGCTGGCGCCGCGGCTGGCTTATATGCAGATCGATATATCGTATCTGTTTACTATTTTGCTGATACTAATCTGCGAGTACTTGATAAACCGTATGATGCGGGGGCGGAATTCCTGTTTCATACCGGATCATTTTGTTGTTCTGACACTGATTCCCATGTGCAGCCTTGTGATTCTCTATATTGTCGCCAATGAATTTCGGACCCGGACACAGGTTGCGGCCGTATCGGTCAGCCTCTTAATGATCAATGTACTGGTCTTTTATTTATATCATATAATATTGGAAAATCACCTGAAACAGCTGGAATTTGAAATGATCGGGGAAAAAGCGAAAGCATACGACAATGAATTGGAGATTTTGTCTGAAGCCTGCCGCAGGATGCAGTCGTTACAACACGATATGAAACACCATATTTTGGAACTGAAAAATTTAAACGATTGTCATAAAGTGAATGAAGTCAGGGAATATCTGGAAAACATGGAACGCGCTATGCATATTTCCGGAGAATATGTCAGATCCGGCAACTGCCGGATAGACAGCGTACTGAATTATTTACTTTCGGAGGCAGAGGAAAAGCTTTTGGATGTGCAGTCCCACATCCGCCTGCCGGAAAATGCGGGTTTAAATGTTTTTAAGCTGAATGTTATACTTGGGAATTTGATGGAAAATGCCATAGAAGCGGCAATTCGTACGGAAGAAAAGAAGTTATATCTGGAAGTAGAACTGGACAAGGGCATATTGTATATTCGGATAGTTAACAGCTTTGAGGGAATGTTAAAAAGAAATGGGAACGTTTTTATGACAACAAAATCCGATAGCGGCAAACATGGTATTGGTTTAAGAAATGTCAGGGAAATTGTGGAGGAGGAAAACGGAAGTATAAATATTATGGCAGAAGGTGGAGAGTTTAAAACGGAAGTGATGTTATACGTTTAGATTAAAAAAGTAAATTTGACAAAAAAATCTAAAAATTTTACGGTACATCTACTGTTTTTTCCTATAGACGCTAAGAAACATGTGTGATAAAGTAATAAAGGAAATGTCACAAACATTCGGTGGAGGATATACAACATGACAAATTTGGAACTTCAAAAAACAGCGAATGAAGTTCGTAAAGGTATTATTACGTCAGTGCACAGTGCAAAGGCCGGTCATCCCGGAGGTTCGCTTTCCGCTGCGGATATCTATACGTTTCTTTATTTTGAAGAAATGAACGTGGACCCTGCCAATCCCGCAAAGGAAGACAGAGACCGTTTTGTTTTGTCGAAAGGGCATGGAGCGCCCGGTTTATATGCGGCATTGGCACATAAAGGATTTTTCCCTGTAGAGGATTTGATTACTTTAAGGAAGCTTGGTTCCTATCTCCAGGGCCATCCGGATATGAAGACGATTCCCGGAGTGGATATGTCCAGCGGTTCTTTGGGACAAGGCGTTTCGGCGGCAGTAGGTATGGCTCTCGGCGGCAAAATGGACGGGCGTGGCTACCGTGTATATACGGTTCTGGGCGACGGTGAGATTCAGGAAGGACAGGTCTGGGAAGCAGCCATGTTTGCCGGACACCACAAGCTGGATAATCTTTGTGTCATTGTGGATAATAACGGACTTCAGATCGACGGAGACGTTGCGGATGTGTGCTCTCCTTATCCGATCGATAAAAAATTTGAAGCTTTCAACTTTTATACCATTCATGCGGATGCGCATGATTTTGATTCCCTGCGCGCAGCCTTTAAACAGGCAAAAGAGAATAAGGGCATGCCTACGGCTATTATTGCCCGCAGCGTTAAGGGGAAAGGCGTTTCTTATATGGAGAATAACGCTTCCTGGCATGGAAAAGCGCCGAATGACGAATTGTTTGCCGTGGCAATGGAGGATCTCAACCGGATCAGTGAAGAATTAGAAAAGGCAGGTGAGGCATAATGGCTGAAGAGAAAAAGAAAATCGCAACCCGCGAAAGCTATGGAAAAACGCTGGTAGACCTTGGCGGAGAGTATTCCAATCTGGTGGTGATGGACGCGGATCTTTCCGGTTCCACGATGACCTCGCTTTTCGCAAAAGCATATCCTGACAGATTTTTTGACTGCGGCATTGCGGAAGCCAATATGATGGGAATCGCGGCGGGCTTGGCAAGCTTGGGGAAAGTCGTGTTTGTCAGCTCTTTTGCCATGTTTGCTGCAGGCCGTGCTTTTGAACAGGTCCGTAATTCCATCGGGTATCCCCATCTGAACGTTAAAGTAGCGGCAAGCCACGCAGGGATTACCGTGGGGGAAGACGGCGCGTCTCATCAGTGCATTGAAGATATCGCCCTGATGCGCGTAATACCCGGTATGGTGGTGATGTGTCCTGCGGATGATGTGGAGGCCCGTGCGGCAGTCCGGGCTGCAATCGAGCATGACGGACCGGTGTATATCCGTCTGGGGCGCGCGGTCTGCAATGTCATTAATGATCATCCGGGATACCGGTTTGAAATCGGAAAAGGAACCGTGGTAAAAGAGGGCGGGGACGTTACGATTGTTGCAACCGGAATCTGTGTTGACAGCGCCATAGATGCGGCGGAAATGCTGGAAAAAGACGGTATTCACGCGGAGGTTATTAATATTTGTACGATTAAGCCTCTGGATGAAGCGTTAATTATAGAGAGTGCAAGGAAAACCGGCCGGGTTGTAACCGTGGAAGAACATTCCGTAATCGGCGGTCTGGGAAGCGCCGTTTGCGACGCACTCAGCGCAAACTACCCGGCGCCCGTGAAAAAGCTGGGAATTCAGGATGTTTTCGGCGAATCCGGTTCAGCGGGCGAACTGGTTAAAAAATTTGGTCTGGATGCAGCGGGCGTTTACAGATCCGTAAAGGAATTTTTATAATTAAGGAACGGAAAGTAATATGAAAATGATTTTATCACCCTCGATTCTTTCGGCTGATTTCAGCGTTTTGGGGGAACAGATTGAAGAAATGGACAGGGCGGGAGCGGAATATATTCATATTGACGTTATGGACGGGTTGTTTGTGCCTTCCATTTCTTTTGGTATGCCGGTAATTCGTTCTATCCGCGGCAGAACGGAAAAGATATTCGACGTACACCTTATGATCCAAAAACCGGAACGCTATATTAACGAATTTGCCGACTGCGGGGCAGATATAATCACCTTTCATCTGGAAGCCTGCGATTGCATCAGGGAGACGATAGACCTGATTCACAGCCGGGGAGTGCGGGCAGGCTTATCCATAAAGCCGGCCACTCCTGTGTCAGCGGTTCTTCCCTGGATGGATATTCTGGATATGGTGCTGATTATGAGCGTAGAACCCGGGTTTGCAGGACAGAAATATATTCCCGCATCTACGGAAAAACTGCGGGAAGCCAGAAGAATGATAGAGGAAAGCGGGCGGCCGGTTGACCTGCAGGTGGATGGAGGAATTAAGCTCGATAATATTAATATGGTTTATGAAGCCGGCGCGAACGTCATTGTGGCGGGATCTTCTGTTTTTAGCGGTAATATTACGGAAAACATAAAGGCGATGCAGGCGCGGGTGAATCAAATTTAGTCTGCGCGTAAAAGGAAATAATAATGCGACAGGAATTGATTCAACTGGAAAATATTTTGGAGTCTTTGCAGAAAATAGCAGTTGTTTTTCAGCAGTCTCAAAGCGTGGACGACGGACTGCTTTATGAGATAGCAGGTATGGCGGAAAGAATCAATACGGAGTTATTCGGCTGCGGAAAGCTTCCTTCATTTCCCTTTGACGAATGTATGGAAGATTCTGCTTTGTTTGGGCGGCAGTATATACGATGGCTGGATCTGCTGAATGAAGAACTGCAGTGCCGCAAGGCTCTGGCTAACCGGATTGATTATGATTTTCATGTGCTGCTTTCCCACGCAGCGGTTATGAGCGAAGAAGCGCTGGTACAAGAGAGCGTTGCCTGTCTTGAAAAAATCAGGCTGGATGATCTTTGCTATTATGAAAATACCAAAAGAATCTATAACGCCTACCGGTATTTTTGGGGATCTCTCGACTTGGAAAACGGGGACACGGATTTAATACAAAAGCGCGTTCATGAAATAAAAGCCCATCTGGAAGATTTCTGTTGGCTGTATGAAAATCTGGCCGACTATCGTTCTAAAAAGGTTCTTTATGGAATTTTAAAGTACTGGCTCACGTTTGACTGTGAATATAAAAATACAATAAAAGAGAATAACTACGACGATTACTATGATTTGGATATTTTAAAATGTGATGAAAACGAATGTCTGGTTGATTTAGGGGCGTATAACGGAGATTCGGCTCTTTCCTTTATCCATAACTTTGGAGTGTATAAGCGTATCTATTGTTATGAAATGACGGATGCATCCATGAAAGAGATGAAGAAAAGGCTGGAAGGTTTTGAGAATATTGTATACCGGCAGACAGCGGTAGGAAATAGGAACGGATCCGTGCATATAGCGGATTTTACAGGCGATTCCTCCAGCAATGCCGTCAGTGCGCAGGGCGGTTCCGAAATTGCCATGGTAAAGCTGGATGATGATATCACCGAGCCGGTTACTTTTATTAAGATGGATATCGAGGGAAGCGAAATTGAAGCAATGAAAGGCGCCCAACGGCATATCCGGGAAGATAAACCCAAGCTGGCGGTCTGTTCATATCACAACAATCATCATATATATGAGATTCCGAAACTTATGAAAGAATATAATCCGCAGTATAAGCTTTATATGCGGTATAACGGTCCGAAGGACCATGTTTTGACTTCGGAATTTGTTACTTTTGCTATTCCTTAAAGGGGCATGTATGTCCTTGTCAAGAGAGGGTAATTAAAAGGAAACAGAAAAAGGAAACAGAAAAATTGAAAACAGGGTTGACAAAAGTCTGATTACAGGCCTATAATACAAATCAGAAGTCAGAAACTTCATAGCTTTTAAACCGTTGAAGGAGAGGAAGTATTTTTCGTCAGATTCATTTCAGAGAGCTGCAGGCGGTGGGATTGCAGTATGATATGCGGAGAAGAATGGGCTCCGGAGGGCAATTCGAACGGAATGTATATTCCGTAGATGCGACGGCTTGATACACCGTAATCCGTATCGGCATATGAATGTATGCAGTGAGTGAACGCGCAGGCGTTAAGCAGGGTGGCACCGCAGGAGTGGATTATATGCTCTTGTCCCGGCAGTAGTTGGGATGAGGGTGTTTTTTTATGTTTCTTAAGACATACGGACCCCTTCCCGAAACAGACTCACCAAATTTGTGCTGACACCAAAATCGCGGGTTGTTGGCAATATGGAGGTATAAGTATGAGCGAAAAGAAAATTCCTTACAAAATTTATCTGGAAGAAAGCGAGATGCCAAGGCAATGGTACAATGTCCGTGCGGATATGAAAAACAAACCGGCGCCCCTGTTAAATCCCGGTACTCTGCAGCCTATGTCGTTTGAGGATCTGCAGCCGGTGTTCTGCGATGATTTGATTAAACAGGAGCTGGATGACAATACCGCATATTTTGCTATACCGCAGGAAATACTTGATTTTTACAAAATGTACCGTCCGGCTCCGTTAGTGAGGGCGTATTGTCTGGAAAAGGCTCTGGATACGCCGGCAAAGATTTACTACAAATTTGAGGGAAACAACACCAGCGGCAGCCATAAGCTGAACTCCGCAATTGCGCAGGCTTATTATGCTAAGAAGCAGGGATTAAAGGGAGTTACTACCGAAACCGGAGCAGGCCAGTGGGGAACGGCGCTTTCTATGGCAAGCGCATACCTGGGGCTGGACTGCCGGGTATATATGGTGAAGGTTTCCTATGAACAAAAGCCCTTCCGGCGCGAAGTGATGCGAACCTATGGAGCAAGCGTAACGCCTTCTCCTTCCGATACCACAGAGGTGGGACGCAGAATTTTAGCGGAGCATCCCGGTACGACGGGAAGTCTTGGATGCGCTATTTCCGAAGCCGTTGAAGCGGCGACTCATATGGAAGGTTATCGTTATGTGTTAGGAAGCGTATTAAATCAGGTTATGCTGCATCAGAGTATTATCGGGCTGGAGACAAAAGCGGCTCTCGATAAATATAATATTGCGCCGGACGTGATTATCGGGTGCGCCGGAGGCGGTTCCAACCTGGGCGGGCTGATTGCACCCTTTATGGGGGAGAAGCTGCGCGGCGAAAAGGATTATCGTTTTATTGCGGTAGAACCCGCATCCTGCCCGAGCCTTACCAGAGGTAAATTTGCATATGATTTCTGTGATACGGGTATGGTCTGCCCCCTGGCTAAAATGTATACTCTTGGAAGCGGATTTATTCCTTCCGCAAACCATGCGGGCGGCTTGCGTTATCATGGTATGAGCCCTGTGCTATCCCAGTTATATCACGACGGTCTTATGGAAGCGGTATCTGTGGAACAGACGGCCGTATTCGAAGCAGCGACACAGTTTGCGCGCACGGAGGGTATCCTTCCGGCGCCGGAGAGCAGTCATGCAATCCGCGTGGCTGTCGATCAGGCAATGAAATGTAAAGAAACCGGCGAGGAGAAGACGATTGTATTCGGACTTACCGGCACGGGATATTTTGATATGGTAGCTTATCAGAAATATAACGACGGACAGATGCAGGATTATATTCCTACGGACGCAGATCTGCAGGCCGGTTTTGACGGTCTTCCCGAATTGCCGGAGGACGCATTATACAGATAAAACACTTCGTATTTGAGCAGTATCGCAAGCGTCGCCTGCGATATGTATGGGGATTAAAATGGAACTTTCAATTCTACACGCATTACAAAATATACATGCTCCGTGGTTAGATCCGATTATGATTTTCGTGTCCTTTTTAGGCAATGGAGGCTTGTTCTGGATCGCACTGTCAGTCCTTCTTGTGTGCTTTAAAAAGACAAGACGGTGCGGAATCTTGATGATGGCGGCTATGGCGCTGTGTTTTGTGGGAGGGAATCTGCTTTTGAAAAATATGATTGCCCGCCCCCGTCCCTTTATGGTTGATCCGACCGTGATTTTAAAGGTTCCGATGCCGGGAGAGTACTCTTTTCCTTCGGGGCATACCATGAATGGTTTCAGCGCGGCGGCCGTGATTTTTCTGCACAATAAAAAAGCCGGCGCAGCGGCCCTGTGCTTTGCCGCATTGATCGCATTTTCCAGAATGTATTTGTTTGTACATTTTCCCACGGATATTTTGGGCGGCCTCCTGATCGGCGTGGGAGCGGCTTTTGTCAGTGTCAAGTGGTTTGGAAAGCTTTTATTTAAGAATCCGTGTTAAATCAGAATGAAAAGAGTGTTGCGAAATGGATGAGAAATCGTCCGTAGAGCAAGACTCTTTTTTTATGCCTTTAATATACTTAAAATTCAAATATACCTTGACAGGCGAAGTATATTGATATATTTTATATTTAAAGATGTGATACTTTTTATTTTAAGATAAAACAGAAAGGAGTTGAAACCTATGTCGATTACCTCCGACATATTACGAGGGCATACGGAGGCCATTATTTTGTCACATTTACTGGATCATGACAGTTACGGATATCAAATCAATAAGGATATTATAAAAAAGACAGACGGCAAGTACGAACTTAAGGAAGCGACGTTGTATTCCGCTTTCCGGCGTCTGGAGCAGGCAGGCTTTATCAATACATATTGGGGGGATGAGAATGTCGGCGCAAGACGGCGCTATTATGCTGTCACAGGCAAAGGAAGGGAAGCTTACGAATCTTACAAAAGAGACTGGGAAGAGGCAAAGCAGGTTATTGATAAATTATTAAAATAGAAAGGCAGAGGAAAGATTATGAACAATCGGATCAGAAAACATATGGATATGCTGTTTGAGACAGCGCCTAAGACAAGAAAGGCAATGGACTTAAAGGAAGAGATGACAAGAAACGCCAGCGATAAGTATGAGGATCTGCTTTCGGAGGGATATTCCGAAGAGGATGCATGGCAGAATGTCATCAGTTCCATAGGAGATGTCAGCGAACTTTTTGAGGAACTGGAGGAGAAAACTTCCTATACCATGACGGAAGAAGAGCGCAGAAAAAAAGCAGTTTTGACTGCTGTATCCGTGGGACTCTATATTTTTGCAGGATTCATTTTTTTCCTGTTCGTATGGCTGGAAGAGATTTGGCGGTGGCGGTTTGATCTGACCACATTGGGACTGGTGGCCGCGATAGCGGTATGTATTCCGCCTACCTGCATACTTGTATATATTGCTAATCTGTATCCCGAATATAAGAAAAAGGATGATAATCTGGTGGAAGAATATAAAGAACGCAGCAGCGGCAGCAGACGGGACAAGGCGATTCGCAATGCCATAAGAAGCATTATCTGGATGCTTGTTATTATATTGTATTTTCTGATCAGCTTTACAACTAACGCGTGGCATATAACATGGCTTATCTTTCTCATCGGCGGCTGCACGGAAGCTATTGCGGAACTGCTGTTTAACTTAAGAAAATAAAGAGTTAAGGAAATCTAATGTATCAAGGAGAGACGAACATATGAAGCAGGTTATAATTATTTTTATTTCCATTTTTGCAGGTATTATGCTGTTCTGTATCGGCGTATTGGTATATGCTTTGAACGGGCATGATCCCTTTGGGTGGGGGCTTCGCGATCGGGAAAATGCGGATTACGTCTGTCTGGCGCTGGAATACGAGGCGCCGGCGGAAACAGTCAGGGATTTGCAGATTCTTTATAATAATAATCCTGTGGACGTATATTTTTATCGGAGCAGCCAGGATAAAATCGAGATTAAGGAATATGCGTATAAGGAATTGGCGGAAGGGGAAAAAACCACGGTTGAGGAAAAGGGCGGCGCACTTATCGTCAACGGGAAAAGACGCGGAAAGCTTATCAATTTCGGGTTTTTTGGAAGGGACAAAAATGGCGGCTATGCGGAAGTATATCTGCCGGATACATGGCAGGGGAATCTGCAGGTACAGACTGTCAGCGGGGATATTTCTTCCCAGATTGATTTTTGCCTTGGCACGGAAGCGGATTTTGAGGCGTCCAGTACCAGCGGTGAAATCTTTCTGACTAAGGTGGAAGCAGGAAAAATTAATGTTTCCAGTACCAGCGGCGACCTGCGGATAGAAGATGCGAAAGGAGATGTAAAGCTTGCAACGACCAGCGGAGAAATTACCCTCTTTACAGAAACGGGAGATTGTGGTATTAGTACAATATCGGGTGATATTTGTGTAGACAGTCTTACGGGTGATTTCCGTTTTTCCAGTACCAGCGGCGAGATATCGGCTGCACAGGTAACCGGAGCCGGCAAAGTTTCAACGGTCAGCGGAGATATCAGTCTGCAGTTTAAGGCTTTGCAGGGAGAACTTACCCTTTCCAGTACCAGCGGTGAAGTATCGGTGGGTCTGCCCCGCGATACGGCATTGAATTTTAGAGCGGCAACGACCAGCGGAGAGATCCATACTTTTTTTGACGAATTTCTTTCTTTTAATAAAAGAGGCAGCAGTGCGCAGGGCGTTTACGGAGAGGGAACGGCACATATAATCGATATTCATACCACCAGCGGGGATGTAAGTATCCGGGAGGATTAGAATGATTAACGGAATCGGCAGCGGCGTCAACAATCAAGGTGTGCACGGACATGTACACCGTGTAACGGAATGTGTTCATGCAGATACACATAAGATGAACGGGGGTACTGCCGCTTCCGCGCGTATGAGCGTCGGCGAAAGTGTGCAGACTATTACGGAGCAGGAGCCGCGCCTGAATCTTTTGCAATGGGTGGAACAGTTATTGAGACGCACGGGCGGAGGAATAAAAAGTTTTTTTGGTATCGGAACGGGAGCCGGAACGGAAGGGAATGATGCAGCCGTGGCAGCGGCGGCGGGCCAGGAGGTTGTAACGCAGCTTTTACCGGATCAAAAAACAGCCGCGGACAGGGCGTCCTATTTTGTGCCGGCGGGTGTTCTGCCTCCGAAGAATTCATGGTTTCATAATCTGAAAACAAAGATTGGAATTCGTTTCGGAGAGATAAGGGGATCTCTGGCCAGACACCTGAAACAGGAACAGAGCCTGCAGACCGGAACGGGAAGACAGGGCAGCCAGGCCCAGCGGAAAAAAGAAAACCGCAGCCGGCTCAGCGTTTTCCGCCAGGAAGAGCAGGAAATCGAATGTATTATTACGGACGACAGCTATCTGTTGGATTCTTATAATAAAAAAGGAGATTACAGCAAGCTGGGAAGCCGTGATTGACAATTCAGGCCCGTTATGATAATCTTAGGCAAAGAAAATGCAGTGAAGAAGAGAGTACCCTTGTCCTGGCTTTACAGAGAACATTTCATGCGCGCTGACCGGCGCGGCAGGCTGAGAGGAATGGAGTGAATACAGGGGGAAGATGGCTTTGGAGCAGTGCACCGAACCGGACAACGGCCAGGCTGCAACAGGTCCGCCTGTTATAGCGGTGAATGAGGTTTATTCCGTAAGGGATAGACGAATGGAAGTGGTAACACGGGTTATGGCTCGTCTTCTGGTGGAAGGCGGGCTTTTTTAATTAAAAGAAGGGAGATTTATTGTGAGTAAAGGAAAATATTACATTACGACGGCAATCGCGTATACTTCCGGCAAGCCTCATATCGGCAACAGCTATGAGATTGTTCTGGCCGACAGCATTGCCAGATTTAAGAGAAAAGAAGGATACGACGTATTTTTTCAGACGGGAACCGACGAACACGGCCAGAAGATCGAACTGAAAGCGGCGGAAGCCGGAATTACGCCTAAACAGTTTGTGGATGACGTGGCGGGGACAATAAAAGGACTGTGGGATCTGATGGATACCTCTTATGATCGCTTTATCCGTACTACCGACGATTTTCACGAAAAACAGGTACAGAAGATTTTTAAGCGGCTTTACAAACAGGGGGATATTTACAAAGGAGCTTACGAAGGCTTATACTGTACACCCTGCGAGTCCTTCTGGACCCAGTCGCAGCTTGTGGACGGAAAATGCCCGGACTGCGGCAGGGAAGTAAAACCTGCAAAAGAAGAAGCTTATTTTTTCCGCATGAGCAAATATGCGGACCGCCTGATCGAGCATATACAGACGCATCCCGAGTTTATCCAGCCGGTTTCACGCAAGAACGAAATGATGAATAATTTTCTTCTGCCGGGCCTGCAGGATCTGTGCGTATCCAGAACCTCGTTTAAGTGGGGCGTTCCGGTGGATTTTGACGATAAGCATGTAGTTTATGTGTGGCTGGACGCTTTGACCAACTATATTACGGGAATTGGTTATGACGCGGACGGCGGCAGCACGGAGCAGTATCGAAAGCTCTGGCCTGCGGATCTGCACCTGATCGGAAAAGACATTATCCGGTTCCATACGATTTACTGGCCCATTTTTCTTATGGCGCTCGGCGAACCTCTTCCGAAACAGATTTTCGGACATCCGTGGCTGCTGCAGGGGGACGGAAAAATGAGCAAGTCCAAAGGGAACGTAATTTATGCCGACGATCTTGTCAGCTTTTTCGGCGTGGATGCGGTGCGCTACTTTGTTCTTCATGAAATGCCCTTTGAGAACGACGGCGTAATTTCCTGGGAACTGATGGTGGAACGTCTGAATTCCGACCTTGCCAATACTCTGGGCAATCTGGTTAACCGCACGATTTCCATGAGCCTTAAATATTTTGGCGGAGTTGTGGCGGACAAAAACGCAAAAGAGGCGGTTGATGAAGATTTGAAAGCCGTTGTTACGGGAACCCTGCCAAAAGTATCCGCACGCATGGAAGAGCTGCGTGTGGCGGATGCCCTGACGGAAATTTTTGCGTTGTTTAAACGCTGCAATAAGTATATCGATGAGACGGAACCGTGGGTGCTTGCGAAGGATGAGGCTAAAAGCGAACGTTTATTTACGGTTTTATATAACCTGGTGGAAAGTATTGTAATCGGCGCTTCCCTTCTGGAGCCTTTTATGCCCTCCGCGGCGGCTGAAATTGCGCGGCAGCTGCGTACTTCCCTGCGCGGTTTTGAAGAGCTTTCCGTATTCGGAAAATATGCTTCCGGTACGAAAGTAACCGACGCCCCGGAGATTTTATTTGCACGATTAGACGCAAAAGAAGTGGTGGAAAAGGCGGAAGCCATGTTTGCGGCGAGAAAAGCGGAAAAAGAGCCTGCCGTTGAAGAGCAGGAGTCGGAGAAAGGAATCGATCTGGAGAAGAAACCGGAGATTACGTACGATGATTTTGCCAGACTGCAGTTTCAGGTCGGGGAAATCATAGCCTGTGAAGAAGTTAAAAAATCAAAAAAACTTCTCTGTTCTCAGGTGCGGATCGGCAGTCAGGTAAAACAGATTGTTTCGGGAATCAAGGCTTATTATAAGCCGGAAGAAATGGTAGGGAAAAAGGTTATGGTTCTGGTGAACCTGAAACCGGCGACCCTTGCGGGAATTGTTTCCGAGGGAATGTTGTTATGCGCGGAGGATGAAGAAGGGAAACTGGCTTTGGTTATTCCTGAAAAAGAGATGCCGTCAGGCGCAGAAATCTGTTAAAATATAAATATCATTTTTACGGAAAGCAGGTGACGCTTATGAAAAAAGAAGAATTCTATTTTCCGTCCAGAGATAACAGGACGAAAATCCACGCCCTTCGGTGGACACCGGAGACGGACAGACCTGTCTGCATTGTTCAGATAGTACACGGTATGGCGGAATATGCGGACCGTTATGAAGAGTTCGCCCGGTTTTTGACGGACCGGGGTGTTGTGGTTACCGGCGAGGATCATCTGGGACATGGAAAATCGGCGGTCGAAGGGAAAAATTACGGCTATTTTTGTGAGCAGGATCCTGCTACCGTAGTAGTGCGGGATGTGCACAGACTGAAGAAAATGACGCAGGAAGCGTATCCCGGAGTTCCGTATATTCTCATGGGGCACAGTATGGGATCTTTTATTGTCCGCAATTACCTGTGCCGGTACGGAAGCGGGATAGACGGCGCCCTGATTCTCGGAACGGGGATGCAGTCGGCTGCTTTGCTGGCGGTTTCCAAACTGACAGCCGGAATACAGAAGCTGTTTTACGGAGATAATCACATCAGCAGGTTGATCGACCGCGGTGCTTTCGGAGCATACAATAAAAAAATTCCGTCTCCCAACACGGCCATGGACTGGCTGAGCAGGGATGAAGCCAAGGTGAAAGAATATATGGAAGATCCCCTGTGCGGCTTTACTTTTACGGTAAACGGGTTTTCCACGCTTTTTACGCTGATTTCCCGTATTCGGAAGAAGGAAAATCTGGAGAAAATTCCTGAAAATCTGCCGGTGCATTTTGCTTCCGGGGACGCCGACCCGGTGGGAAATTACGGAAAAGGCGTACGTGCGGCGTATGATTCCTTAAAAAAGGCGGGTATGAATCAGCTTTCCCTGAAACTGTATGAGTCGGACCGCCATGAGCTGTTAAATGAAAAAGACCGCGGACAGGTGATGGAAGATCTCTGGCAGTGGATTGAAAAAACAGTAAACAGGAATAATCTTTCTTAATTTTAATACACTATCTGATAACAAAAAAGATAGGAGAATCAAAATGAAAATTGCTTTTTATGGTACCAAACCTTACGACAAGACCTGGTTCGAGCCTCTGGGAAAGGAATACGGCTTTGACATTCACTTTATTGAACTGCCCTGTAATCATGATACGATCGCTTTGGCAAAAGGACATGACGCCGTCTGCATTTTCGTAAACGACAAGATGGATGCGCAGATGATCGATTGTCTGTGCGAGATGGGCGTAAAAGCCATTTTACTGCGCAGCGCGGGATTTAATCACGTGGATATCCAGGCGGCAAAAGGCAGGATCGACGTACTTCGCGTGCCGAGCTATTCGCCGGAGGCGGTGGCGGAATTTGCGCTGGCTATGATTCTTACCGTAAACAGGCGCACCCATAAAGCATATAACCGGACAAGGGACTTTAATATGAGCCTGAACGGACTTATGGGAACGGATTTGAATCATAAAGTTGCAGGGATTATCGGAACCGGTAAAATCGGCCAGGCCATGATCCGGATCTGCCAGGGGCTGCAGATGCGTATTCTGGCATACGATCCGTATCCCGATAAAAGTCTCAAGGTGGATTATGTGGAACTTCCGGAATTGTTTGAAAAGGCGGATGTAATCAGCCTGCATTGTCCTCTGACAGACCAGACCAGCCATATTATCAATAAAGAGTCAATCGAAAAAATGAAAAACGGCGTATATCTGGTGAACACTTCCAGAGGCGCGCTGATCGATACGGAAGCGCTGATTGAGGGTCTGTTAAACAAAAAATTCGGCGGAGTAGGCCTGGACGTATACGAGGAGGAGGACGGAGTGTTCTATGAAGACTGCTCCCAGGAAATTATTACGGATGAAAATCTTGCCAGACTTACAACGTTTCCAAACGTACTGATTACGTCCCATATGGGATTTTTCACCAGCGAGGCGATGCAGGCAATCGCCATTGAGACGCTGGAAAATGCGTATGCCGTCGCAAACGGACTGCCCCTTAAAAATAAGGTGGAATGATTTTTCTTGTAATATGGAGAGAAGTCGGCTATAATTTATTAGATAAGCTTATTTGATGCATGGGGGATTAGAATGAAAGCGCGGGCTTCTTTTCAGGTCAGGCCCGGCTGGCAGGATGACTGGCAGCCGGCAATGGATCTTGCCTGGAAGACTTTTTTAAGATTTGAAGCGGCTGATTACCTGCCGGAAGGAATCAGGAATTTTAACGATTTTATCACGGATCAGTCTCTTTTCAGAATGTTTGCGGATGGGAAATATCCATTATTTGTCGCCTGTCTGGAAGATCGTGTGATCGGAATGATTACACTGCGCAATGAGAGTCATATTTCTCTTCTGTTTGTGGATGAGGCGTACCAGAGGCAGGGAGTGGGGAGCGCTTTGCTGCAGTATATTTTCGCGTACTTAAAGGAAGAATCCGGCTGTCGGCGTGTTACCGTATTTGCGGCGCCTTTCGGGATCGGTTTTTACCACCGGATGGGATTTGCTGACCTGGGACCGCAGATGGCGAAACAGGGGATTATATATACGCCCATGGAGTGCGTTTTCTAAGAGTTCATAACGGAAAATAAAAAGTAAAGAGAGTGGATACGAATGGGAAAAATTTTTGATCTGGACAGTCCGGTTATGCGTTTTTTGAGCCGTATGGCAGACCTGATGATACTGAACCTGCTGATGACGGTGTGTTGTCTTCCGGTTTTTACAATCGGGGCGGCCAATACGGCCATGCATTACGTCATGCTCAAAATGGTACGCGGCGAAGAGGGATACATAGTGAAGGATTTTTTCAAGTCCTTTAAGATGAATTTTAAGCAGGCTACCGTTATCTGGCTCATTATGATTCTGTTTATTCTGGTTTTTGCAGGTGATTATATAATTATGACATTTTCGGGAATCAATTTCCCGAGATGGGTGAAAATTGCCGTAATGGCTGTAGGGATTCTGCTGCTGATAGTGTCCTCTTACATTTTCCCGGTGCTCTCCCATTTTGACAATACGGTTAAAAATACGATTAAGAACGGCTGTATTATGAGCATTATGGCCGTGCCCAAGGCAATTGCAATGGTGTTTATGGGAATTATTCCCGTAGCAATGCTGGTTCTGGCTCCACGGCTGATACCTCTTGTACTGTTGTTTGGTATAGCGCTTCCGGGATACCTGAGCGCATGGATGTATTCCGGCACCTTTAAAAAGTTTGAGCCCGAGGATGAAACGCAGGGAGAAGAAGAAGAATTTCATGTGGTTCTTGACGACGGGGAAGAACCGGTGAATGAGGATAACGGCGTGTAGCGGGCTATGTAAACAGAATTTCCATGATTGGGGGCAGAATGAAAGATAAACGTCTGAAATATGCAATTGTACAATGGTGTATTCCATTTACGATTCTGGCGGTTATAGTTACCATAATGCTGGTGCATTTTTACATAACCAACGGCAGAAAAGAGAATCAGGAAGTTAAAGATTCTTTAATTGCCGCGGCGGAAGGGTATGCACGGCAGTTTGAAAATAAATTATACGCCATGACTACCGCATCCGAAACGCTGGCGGATTTTATGGAGAATTACAGCAGTGAGGATATGGAGATTGCACAGAATGTAGCGGCGGCAGGACAGGAAAATACGGACGCCTATCTGGTTGTAATGTGCGATATAACCGGGGAAGGCGTGACCCACGAAGGGACGTTGGTTAATATCGGTTCCGCCGATTATTTTCTGGATGCGGTCGGCGCCACGCAGAAGTATACGTATAGTTCCGACGACGGAGTAACGGGAAAATCCTGCATTATATCGGCGGTTCCCATTCATAAGGGGAATCTTGTAGTAGGATTTTTATACAGTTATTTTGATCCGGACGAATTTGCGGGCATGGTCAAAAAGATGGAGTTTGGCGTGTCAGGATACTATGCGGTGTTGAGTGACGGCGGCGGGAAGATTTGCGAAGCGGGAGCCATACAGGAACATTTTGCGAAAGATGATTTCTGGGGCGGGGTTTTGGAATATGCTTCCAACAGGAAGGAAGTGGAGGAGTCTTATAACCGCTTTCAGAATCATCAGCAGGATGTGGTATTTGTAGAAGGCCGGAGCCAAAGCAAAGCGATTATTTTTGCGCCGGTTGGCATTAATAACTGGACGATGGTTATCGTTATGAATAAAGAATATGTGGATATGCTGCAGCGCAGGGAGTGGATCAACACGCAAAAGCTGATGATCCGGCTTGTAATCTGCATTATTGTTTTTCTGGGCGTTATGGTAGTCATCAACATTATTTCCAGAATCCGCGACGCGGAAAAAAGAGAGGCGCTTGCCAATAAGGCGGATACGGATCTGCTGACCGGTTTAAGCAACAAGCTGGCTACCGAGCGCAAAATCCAGGCATATATGGAATCACATGGCAATCAGCAGGCGCTCATGTTTCTGCTGGATGTAGATAATTTTAAGAAGATAAACGATACCATGGGCCATGCTTTCGGAGACGAAGTTTTAAGTACTCTCGGGCATCAGCTCCGGGCGCAGTTTCGGGCATCTGATATTGTGGGAAGAATCGGCGGAGATGAATTTATGATTCTTTTGAAAGATCTGAAAGAGGATGCCGTTATTCAAAAAGAAGCAAAAAAGCTGGAATTGTTTTTTAAGGATTTCAGGGCCGGCGGGTATGTCAAGTATTCTGCAACGGCCAGTATCGGCGCCGCTGTTTTTCCGGCGGATGCCAGGGATTTCCGGGGATTGTACAAAGCGGCGGATAAGGCTCTTTACAAGGCGAAGCAAAGAGGAAAGAATCAGCTGGCGTTTTTTGACGATACACGGGATTTAAGGCAGAACTGACAGACAATGCACTGTGTACAAAATGCCGGTATTCAAAAGAAAAATTTGGTCAAGTTGACGATAAAGAATAAAATATATGGTGAATCTAAGCAATTCATACAATCCATAGAGAAATCTTTGTGGAATAGTGGTATAGTAAAAACCACATGATTTAATGTATACTATGTACAGAGTTAATCATAATAAATAACTAATTATCAAATTAGATAGCAGGAGGAAAAAGTAATGGCAAGTTTAACACTGAAAAACATTACCAAGGTTTATCCTAACGGGTTTGAGGCGGTTAAGGATTTCAATCTTGACATTGAAGATCAGGAATTTATTATCTTCGTAGGACCTTCAGGTTGTGGTAAGTCTACTACTCTTCGTATGATCGCAGGTTTGGAGGATATTTCATCTGGTGAACTGTGGATCGGTGACAGAATGGTTAACGATGTGGAACCCAAAGACAGAGATATTGCGATGGTATTCCAGAACTACGCTCTGTATCCGCATATGTCCGTATATGACAATATGGCATTCGGACTTAAATTAAGAAAGGTACCGAAAGATGAAATTGATAAAATGGTTAAAGAAGCAGCGAAGATTCTTGACCTGACCCCGCTTCTTGACCGTAAGCCCAAAGCTCTTTCCGGTGGACAGAGACAGCGTGTTGCCATGGGCCGTGCTATTGTTCGTAACCCGAAAGTATTCCTTATGGATGAGCCTCTTTCCAACCTGGATGCTAAGCTTCGTGTACAGATGCGTATCGAGATTGCCAAGCTGCACCAGAGACTGGGCACCACCATCATTTACGTAACACATGACCAGACCGAGGCTATGACGCTTGGTACCAGAATCGTTGTTATGAAGGACGGCGTTGTTCAGCAGGTAGATACGCCTCAGAACCTTTACGAGAAGCCTCAGAACCTGTTTGTAGCAGGATTTATGGGATCTCCGCAGATGAACTTCCTGGATGCAACCGTTTCCGTATCGGGAGACGTAGCAAGCCTGAATATTGCAGGCCATGCTATTCCTCTTCCTCCTGCTAAGTCCAAGAAGCTGATCGAAGGCAAATATGACGGAAAGGTAGTTACCTTTGGTATCCGTCCTGAGGATGTATACGATTCCGAGATGTTTATCGAGACTTCACCGCAGAGTGTATTTGAATCAACGGTTAAAGTATACGAGCTGCTCGGTGCAGAAGTTTACTTATACTTTGATCTGGAAGAGTTCCCGATCACGGCAAGAGTTGATTCCCGTACTACAGCAAGACCTGGCGACAGCATCAAGTTTGCTCTCGACGTTGAGAAGATTCATGTATTCGACAAAGAGACCGAGCAGGTTATTACGAATTAGTCTATTGATAATTTATAGCATATATGGCTCTCCGTGAGGAGGGCCATATATTATAATAGCGGTATGAGTTTAATTATGGCATCTCTGTTTTGAAAATAGAGGTGCCATAGTATTTAAAGTTTTGTGGAGAGGATGTATCTCATATGTTCAAAAAGATGATTGTATATTTTACAATTTTATGTATGTTTTGCGGCATGGCGCCTATGCCGGTTTCGGCGGCGGAGACGGGAGAAGAGATGTGTCTCGAGGACGTTTTGCAGTCTGACAGTGTGTCCGACGGGTCTGGACCGGGGCCGGAATCAGAATCGGATACGGTATCTGGAAATGAAGTATCTTTAGAATCAGATAGCTGTTTGGACACGGTCCAGGCGGACAGCAGTACGATACAGCCGGAGACTTTTGCGGCGGAAGGGCAGGGTACGGTACTCTATTCGGGCGAAGAGTCCGGCGTTACCTGGGAGATTACCTCGGATGGCGTACTGAATATATCAGGAGAAAAGACGGCGGGGATGCCGAACCCCAGGGTAGCCAAATGGATCAGGCTATACAAGGGAAAGTTTTCCAAGATAGTTGTTACGGCAAAGAATATTGATTCTACGGCAGGTTGGTTTGACTGTAGCAACAGCCTTGACGTAGGCATTGAGGGTGATTTTATAAAAGAGATTGACCTGTCCGCTTTTGATGCCTCTCAGGTTACGAATATGAGCAAGATGTTTTCTCAGTGTAGCGGCCTGACGAGTTTAGATTTGAGTGGCTTAGATACCTCTCAGGTCACGAATATGAATGGTATGTTTTCAGGTTGCAGCAGTTTGGCGGGTTTGAATTTGAGTGGATTCAATACCGAAAATGTTACAAATATGGAAAATATGTTTTACGCTTGTGGTAGTTTAACAAGTCTGGATCTGAGTGGACTCGATATGTCGCAGAACACGAACATGAAAAATATGTTTTATAACTGCCGGGGGCTGACAAGCCTGAATTTGAGCGGATTAGATACGGGAAATGTCACAGATATGTCATTGATGTTCTGGGGGTGCAGAAGTCTGACGAATCTGGATTTAAGCAGTTGGAATACAGAGAATGTCAAAGATATGAGCCATATGTTTGGTGAGGCGCAGAACCTGACGGGCCTGGACATGAGCGGCTGGGATATCGGTAACGCTGTGAATATGCAGGGTATGTTTTATTACTGTAACAGCCTTCGGAGTGTTGACTTGAGCAGCTGGGTGATGGGTGAGGCCACGAATACGGACAAGATGTTTGACCAATGTTCTCTTACCAAAATCAAGACCTTTTCCAATCTGCAATCGGATATTGAACTGCCTACAGGTATTCGTTACGATAAGGACGGTAATAGATATACTGCCTTTCCCCAAAATTTGCCGGAGGGTATCTGGCTGTATGCGAAGACCATCTATGAAGGAGATGAATCCGGTATCGCATGGTATATTACTTACGACGGCGTACTGACCATATCGGGAGAAAAGCCTGAAGGAGAACCGGACCCGGACAGTTCCGCGTGGAGAGCATATAAGGACGAATTCAGGAAAGCGGTCGTCACTGTGAAAAATATCGAGTCGGCGGTCGGCTGGTTTGAGGACTGCGAAGGGCTTGCGGAGGTCGATCTGTCCGGATTTGATACGGAAAAACTGCTGCAAGCGGATCATATGTTTAAGGGCTGCAGCAGCATTACACGGATTAAGACATTCCCGAATCTTCAGCTGCAGATTGCCCTGCCTTTGCCGGTAATGTATGATGAGTACCGCAATGAATACAAAACATATTTTCCTACTGCTTTAGCAGAGGGAATATATTTGTATGCGGATGCAGACAACATTGTCCGGTTTTCGGGAACCGAGTCAGGTATTGCATGGAAGATTACCTCGGACGGCGTATTGACTATATCGGGAGAGAAGCTTGCAGGAGAGCCGAATCCGGATGGTTCGGCGTGGAGAGCGCATAAAGGAGAGTTTACGAAGGTAGTCGTTACTGCAAAAAATGTAGAATCGACAGCAAACTGGTTTGAGGACTGCAGTGGTATTACAGAGATCGACTTGACTGCATTCGATACGGTGCAGGTTACGGATATGAGTTATATGTTTGAAGGCTGCAGCGGTCTGACGAGTCTGGATGTGAGTGGATTTGAAACCGCACAGGTTACGAATATGAGAGGGATGTTTAAAGATTGTATAGGCCTGACGAGTCTGGATATGAGCGGATTAGATATTTCACAGGTAACGGACATGGAAAATATGTTCTATAATTGCCAAGAGCTGACAAGTCTGGATATGACAGGATTAAGAGGAGTAGATACAGGAAATATTAAAAATATGCAAAGGATGTTCTGGAAATGCAGAAGTCTGACGAATCTGGATTTAAGCGATTGGAATACAGAGAATGTTATAAATATGAACTATATGTTTGCCTGGGCGGAGAATTTGAAGAGTCTGAACATGAGCGGCTGGGATATCGGAAACGCAAAATATATGCAGGCTATGTTTTGGAATTGTCTCAGTCTGAGAAGCATTGACTTGAGTAGCTGGGTTATGGGTGAAGCAACCAATACAGAAGAGATGTTTTATTCATGTCATCTTACCAAAATCAAAACTTTTTCTAATCTTAAAGTGGATATTGAACTGCCTAAGGTTACAAGTCAGGAAATGTATGATAAGCAGGGTAACAGATATACAGCTTTCCCAAAAGACTTGCCGGAGGGCATCTGGCTGTATGCAAGTATTGTTTATTATGGAGACGATGAGTCCGGAATCGTATGGTATACTACGTACGACGGCACATTGACTATATCGGGAGAAAAAACCGAAGGAGAACCGGACCCGGACGGTTCAGCGTGGAAAGAATATAAGGACGAATTCAGGAAAGCGGTCGTCACTGCAAAAAATATAGAGTCGGCGGCCGGCTGGTTTGAGGATTGTGAAAAGCTGGAAGAGGTCGATCTGTCCGGATTTGACACAGGGAAACTGATGAATGCGGATAACATGTTTAAGGGCTGCAGCGGCATTATGCGGCTTCAGACATTCCCGAATCTTCAGCTGCCGATTGCGCTGCCTCTTGAAACTATGTATGACAGGGACGGCGGCGAATACCACGAATTTCCGTTGTTGTCTGAAAGTGTGGAACTGTATGGGAAAAATGGGATATGGTATTCCGGAACCGAGTCGGGAATTACATGGGAGATTACCTATGGAGGCGTATTAACCATAGCGGGAGAGAAGACTGCGGTAGAGCCAAATCCGGATGGTTCCGCATGGAAAGCTTATAAGGACAAATTTACGAAAGCAGTGGTTACTGCGAAAAATGTGGAGTCGGCATCCGGCTGGTTTGAAGACTGCGATAGGCTTACGGAGGTTGATCTGTCCGGATTTGATACCTCGCAGGTCACGGATATGGGAAGGATGTTCTATGGCTGTTCCGGCCTTACAAGCCTTGATTTGAGCGGCTGGGATATGGGCAAAGTTACAAATGCGGAGGAGATGTTTGAAAACTGCGCAGGCATCGTCCAAATCAGGACATTTCCGAACCTTCAGCTGCAGATTGCTTTACCTTTCACGGCGATGTACGACGAGAACGATCAGGCATATGAGTACTTCCCTACAGGACTGGAACAGGGAATCATGCTTTACAGGGAGCGTCAGGGCTCCGGGGAAGAACCCGAACAACCGGATATACCGCAAGAACCGGGTACGCCGGAACAACCGGATGTGCCGGAAGAGCCGGATATACCCGTACCTCCAGCAGACAAAGAAGGCATGCATGTGGAACTGGTTCAGAAAGGCGGTTACGTATATACCGGCAGCGCAGTGAAGCCTGCCATCAGGGTATACAATCATGGAGAGCTTCTGGCGGAGGGTACAGATTATACCGTGAAGTACAGCGGCAACAAGAAAGTGAGCACTGCAAAGAGCAAGGCGAAGATCACGGTTACCGGTAAAGGCAACCTGTCCGGCAGCGTATCCACGACCTTTGACATTCTGCCCAAGAATATCGGGGACGATGATGTGACGGTTGGAAACATTATGATTGCGGAGGGCAGCAAACCTGCTCCCGTGCTGGTTTACAACAATGCGAAACTGACAGCCAGGGATTATACGCTGGGCATACGCGGTGAAGACGGAGAACTGACTGCCGTGAGCCGGTTTACGGAGGACGGTAAACTTGTGGTCACCGGAAGGGGTAATTATACCGGTGAGATGGAAGTGGACGTTACCGTCAGGACAAAAAGCGAGCTGAAGAAATTTACAGTGATTCCGGGAAAAGAAAAGCTGACCTACAACGGAAAAGAGCAGAAAATATCCTTTACCGTGAAGGATACAAAGAGCGGGGAGGATCTGAAACCGGATGAAGACTATATCGTGTTATATCCGGAAAATATCACGGATGCGGGCGCCATAAAGTTCACGGTAGTGGGCATGGGGGAATACAGCGGCAGCGTTACGAAGTCTTATAAGATCAAACCGCTGGCCGCGGCAGCAGGCGCCATGAAGATCAGCGGTGTAAAGGAGAGCGGCTATACGTTCAAAAGCGGTGGGGTCACCATCGGTGAAGACCTGACCGTTACCTGCAGCACAGAGTCCGGAGACATAGTTTTAACGGAAGGCAGGGATTATAAGCTTACCTACAAAAATAATAAGAAAGTGAGCAGTACGGATTCCAGGGCAAAATACACAGTAACCTTCATGGGAAGCTACAAGGGAACCAAGGCGGTTAAGGGCGAGTTCCTGATTAATGCGTTGCCCCTTAGCCAGGAGATGGACGGCCTGAAGGCAGCGCTGGCAGACAAGGTTTACACCGGCAGGGCAGGAACTTATATCTCCAGGCCCTATGTGACGCTGGACGGCGTGGCGCTTAAGGCTTCCGACTATACCGTGAAGTATTACAAGACGGCGGAAAGGAAAGACGGAGAAGAAATCAGCAGCAGAAACAAACTTGCACTGGCGTCTGAAGATTCCGAAGCGACCATCTATGTAAAGATTATCGGAAAAGGCAACTATGCGCCTGCGCCCGGCGATACGGAGACGTATTTGGAGGCGGAGTACAAAGTGCGGAGAACTTCGGCGGAAACCGGCAGAGAAGTCTATGATTTGTCAAAGGCAAAAGTAACGTTCTATAAGGATGAGGAATGTACCCAAAAGGTGACAAAGCTGGAGTACACCGGGAAGGAAGTGGAGCCTTTTGTAAAAGTGGAGTGCAGGGAAGGCAATAAGTATGTTACGTTGGTGAGAGACATGGATTATAAAGTAACTTATATGAACAATGTCAACAAGGGCAAAGCTGCCGTCATTATTACGGGAGTAAACGCCCGGTATGCAGGCAGCAGGACGGCATCTTTCAGCATTGCAGCAAAAAATTTGAAGAAGGTTGTTGATTTTTTCGAGGATTTATTTAAGTCCTGAAATCTGTCTTTGAGAGTGAAAGCCCAAAACATAGTGCTAAGCCACAGGTTAGAATCTGTGACTTAGCATTTTTTGTGGAAGAACTGTAATGCTTCGTATGTGGAAAATGTGCTGTTTTAGTAAAAAAAACAAAAATTATTGAAATTGAAAAAGTTTTTATTGAAAATAGTCAGGATTTTCTTTATAATGATCTTACGAGTAGTCATAATGTACAATTAAAAGTATTTTTATGAGACTCAAATTTGAAAAATGCTCAAAAATGGGCGGAGAACGGGAGGAATAAACATGAAGAAAAAAATTGCATTATTCTTAGTTGCAGCGATGACAGTTGCTACTTTTGCAGCATGTGGCGCAAAAGATACTCCGGCATCAGCACCTAAAGAGGAAAGCACATCTGAAGGGGAAGATACTCCCACAGAAGATAAGGCACCTGCAGAAGGCGGTTCTGTAGCAGTATTCTATTATACGTATGGCGATACTTATATTTCCAGTGTACGTTCCGCACTTGACACAGCATTAGATGCAGCAGGCGTTGCTTATCAGGATTATGACAGCAATAACAGCCAGACAACCCAGACAGAACAGATTGATACGGCAATCACTCAGGGCGCTAAGGTGCTGGTGGTAAACCAGGTAGATACCGGTTCTGACGATACTTCCAAGAACATTATCGAAAAGGCGACTGCAGCAGGTATTCCGGTTATCTTTTTTAACCGTTCGGTAAGCGAAGAAGTAGTAAGCGCCTATGACAAGGCTGTATTCGTAGGCACTGATTATGAGATGGCCGGCCATATGCAGGGTGAAATGGTTGGAAATTATGTACTTGAAAACTATGATAAACTTGACTTAAATGGGGATGGTGAGATTTCCTACATTATGTTCAAGGGACAGGAAGGCAATGCGGAAGCTGATGCCCGTACACAGTATGGTGTAGAAGATGCAGACGCTATTCTGACAGCAGCTGGTAAACCGGCTCTCGTTTTCTATGACAGCAGTAACAGCAACAAGTACCTTGTAGATCAGGGTGGCGCATGGTCCGCAGCAGCAGCTACAGATTATCTGCAGACGGCTCTTTCTCAGTATAGCGAAGCAACAGACAATATGATCGAGCTTGTAATTGCAAACAATGATGAGATGGCGCTTGGTTCTATTACAGCTCTCCAGAATGCCGGTTACAATCTGGAAGATGGAAGCGCTACGGTTATTCCGGTATTTGGCGTAGATGCTACAGATGCTGCAAAGGCTGAGATCGGCAAGGGAACCATGATCGGTACGATCAAACAGGATGCGGAAGGCATGGCTAATACGATCGCTCAGATTTCGCAAAACTTTTTGAGTGGCGCAGATAAATTTGCTGATGTTGATGCAGCAAACGTTGTAGGAACATGGCGTGTAAATATTCCTTATGCAACTTATACAGGTGAATGAGAAACAGAATCTTTTGAACCTTGAGTCAAAAATTTTGTGGTTGCATGCAACGTGTACGGCCATAGAAAAAGAGTCCGGCTTGCCGGACTCTTTTATCACATAAAGACAGTTTTTAAGCGGAGGTGAGATAATTTGGAAAAACAGACAACATCGTCTGACAATAAAAGTGTTCTCTTGAAAATGGAAAGAATCTGCAAAGGATTTCCGGGCGTTAAAGCGTTGGATAATGTATCCCTTACCGTAAAGGCCGGTACGGTTCATGCGTTGATGGGAGAAAACGGAGCCGGAAAATCTACGCTGATGAAGTGCCTGTTCGGCGTATATAACAAGGACAGCGGCAATATTTATCTGGAGGGAAAAGAGGTTGACTTTAAGACTTCCAAAGAAGCTCTGGAAAATGGCGTTGCCATGGTGCATCAGGAGTTAAACCAAGCTTTGAAGCGTAATGTAATGGATAATATGTGGCTTGGACGTTTTCCCAAGATTTCAAAGTGGTGTCCTTTAACCAGTGAAAAGAAAATGTATGACGCTACGGTGAAAATTTTTGAAGAATTGGATGTTCATGTAGATCCCAGGACGGTTATGAGCCGAATGCCGGTATCTCAGCGTCAGATGGTAGAAATTGCAAAAGCGGTTTCTTTCAACTCTAAGGTAATTGTTTTTGACGAACCAACATCCTCGCTGACCGAAGAAGAAGTTAAGCATTTATTCCGGATCATCAATATGCTCCGGGATCGTGGCTGCGGCATTATTTATATTTCTCATAAAATGGAAGAAATTTTGAGAATATCTGATGAAGTGACGATTATGCGTGATGGACAGTGGGTGGCAACCCGTCCTGCGAAAGAACTTACCATGAATGAAATTATTCGTCTGATGGTAGGACGTGAACTAAAGAAACGTTATCCGGAAAAGGACAATGTTGTAGGAGAACCTGTCTTACAGGTGAAAAATCTGACAGCGGAATATTCTCTCCTTAAAGATGTTTCCTTTGAGGCAAAAGCGGGAGAGGTTCTGGGAGTGGCGGGGCTGGACGGTTCCGGACGTACAGAACTTTTGGAAAATATTTTTGGAATTGCATCGAGAAAAGACGGTGAAATCTATCTGCATAACAAACGGGTAATGAATCGAAATGCAAGGGAATCTCTGGCAAACAAATTTGCTATGCTGACTGAGGAACGCCGTGCAACAGGTATTTTTGGAATACGTGATATTCAGGCGAATACGACTATATCCAGTCTTCCAAAATATAAAAAAGGACCATTGCTAAGTGAAAAGCTCATGAGTGAATCAACCGAATGGGGTATTGAGGCCATGAGAACAAAAACACCCAGCCAGAAAACACAGATCAGGTCGTTATCGGGTGGTAATCAGCAGAAGGTTATTTTAGCCAGATGGCTGCTTACAGATCCGGAGGTGCTTCTTTTGGATGAACCTACAAGAGGAATTGATGTAGGCGCCAAATATGAAATTTATCAGTTGATTCTGGATCTGGCAAAACAAGGAAAAACAATTATCATGGTTTCTTCAGAAATGCCGGAATTGTTGGGAGTGTGCGACAGAATTCTGGTAATGTCCGGCGGACGTCTGTCCGGCGAAGTCAATGCGAGGGAAACATCGCAGGAAGAAATTATGACACTGGCTGCAAAATACGCATAAGGAGGGAGAAGTGTGGCTAAAGGTAAAATAAAAGCAAGAGAACAGGCTTTCAAAGATCTTCCATCAAAAGAAAAAATAAAAAAGATAACGGATTTATTGTTGAATAATGCAATGTATATTATTATTATACTTGCAGTTGTTTACATAGCTATTAAAGTACCTGCATTTGTGAAACTTCCTTCTATTGTGAATGTAATTTCACTGACAGCGGCAAAATTGCCAATAGCTCTTGGCATAGGCGGCTGTATCGTATTGACAGGTACCGATATTTCCGCCGGTCGTGTAGTTGGCTTGACTGCTTGTATCTCTGCGTCTTTGTTGACAACTACTTTTAAAGTATTTCCTAATATGACCAGCGCGCCTCCGATTATTGTGGTACTTCTTATTATTCTTTTGGCGGGAGGGCTTGTAGGACTGGTAAATGGTTTTAGTGTGGCAAAGTTTAAATTACATCCGTTTATTGTTACATTGTCTACACAGCTTATTGTATATGGCATTATTTTAATGTATTTGATGAAAGGTACAAACAATGGGCAGACATTGAGCGGTCTGACAGACGGTTATCGTTCTCTGATCACGGGTACATTGTTCAGTATCCCTACCGCAACGGGAAGTGTGGCAATACCGAAATATGTTCTCTATAGTATCCTGTTAGTGATCCTTATGTGGATTATTTGGAATAAGACCACGTTTGGAAAAAATATGTTTGCCGTAGGTTCCAACGAAGAGGCGGCAAATGTATCGGGTGTTAATGTATCGGCAACTATAATTATGGTATTTGTTTTAGCAGGTATGATGTATGCCATTACCGGTTTTTTGGATGGTGCGCGTATTGCTTCGGCGAATGCGAATACGGGGCTTAACTACGAGTGTGATGCGATTGCAGCCTGCGTTATTGGCGGTGTATCCTTCGTAGGGGGTATTGGACGCATCAGCGGTATTGTAGTAGGCGTATTGCTATTACAGATTATCTTTACAGGATTGAATTTCCTTGCAGTCGATGCAAATATGCTGTATATTATCAAAGGTTTAATTATTCTGATTGCCTGCGCAATTGATATGCGCAAATATCTTGTAAAGAAATAAGTCGGGAGAAGAAATGGAAGAATCAAAACAGCGCCAGACTCCGCAATTGCGGGGGCTTTACAGTAAGGTAAAAATATCGGTCGGAACCTTGAATATCATTATTGTGGTGTTGGTCGCATTGCTGGTTGTCTGTATGATTTTTGGCATTGCAAAAGGAGGTTTTCATGTTACCTTTGATTCGCAGGGAGGAACGACTATCGAGCCGCAGGTAAGAATGTATGGAGAATTAATTGACATGCAGGAGCCTCCGACAAGGGAGGGCTTTGAGTTTGACGGTTGGTATTTGGATCCGGGAGGGACTGTTCCCTGGAATCTTGAAGAGGATGTGGTGACAGAATCTATCACATTATATGCAGGATGGAAAGAAAAATAATTTACGCCTGCACAATATAGGTAAAATGGCAGACAGCGTCTTTCACCGTAAGAGGGAGATGCTGTCTGATTTTCCTTTCACATTCTGCCTCAATCCTGAGATACTCAAATAAAATATTTTTTTCTTGCTACTATATAACAAATGTTTTATCATAATATTATATTACAATGATAAAAGAGGTGGCCTATGATATCGAACCAGATTATACAGACCAGTGTTGATGAATTGAAAGCTATCACAAAAGTGAATTTGAATGTTTACGATTTAAACGGACAGGCGGTGGCTGTAACCGAGGAAGAAGATGAGATTTCCGCTGACCTGATCAGCAGTTTTGCCTTGTCCCCGGCAGACAGCCAGGTGATAGGAATCCACCATCTGCTGAAAATATATGATGACAGCGAACTGCTTTATGTATTGGTAGCCAGCGGGTTAAACGACGACGTATATATGGTCGGTAAAATTGCGGTAAGCCAGATTCAGAATCTTGTTATCGCTTACAAAGAGAAATTTGACCGGAACGGATTTTTCCAGAACCTTTTACTGGACAATCTGCTGTTGGTTGACATTTATAACCGTGCTAAAAAACTTCATATTGAGGTTGCGGTTCCGAGGGCGGTATTTTTGGTAGAAGCCAAGGCGGAGAAGGACGGAGTGGTTACGGAACTGCTCAGAGGACTGTTTTCCAGTCAGAACGGCGATTATATTACCGCGGTAGACGAGACCAGCGTAGTTTTAATTAAGGCATTGGAAGGAAGCGAAGATGCTGAGGCGCTGAACCGTACTGCAAGCACCATTGCCGATATGATGAACACGGAAGCAATGCTGAATGTCAAAGTGGCTTACGGTATGATCGTTACGGAATTAAAGGATGTATCCAAATCGTATAAAGAAGCTAAGATGGCTTTGGACGTAGGAAAGATTTTTTATGCGGAAAAGAATGTAATCGCCTATAGCACCTTGGGAATTGGCCGTTTGATTTATCAGTTACCGGTTAATCTGTGCAAGATTTTTATTGATGAGATTTTTGGCGACCGTTCGATTCCCGATGAAATCGATGATGAGACATTAAATACCATCAATAAATTTTTTGAAAATAATCTGAACGTTTCGGAGACATCCAGACAGTTGTTCGTTCACCGCAATACTCTGGTGTACAGGATAGAAAAGCTGGAAAAGACGACGGGATTGGATATTCGTACCTTTGACGATGCGTTGACGTTTAAAATTGCGCTGATGGTGGTGAATTATATGAGATATCTGGATTCCGTGGATTTTTGATTGCCGCGCAGTTATATTTAAATTATTTCCATAAAAAATTCCTCTCTATCCGTATCTTTAAATAAGAGATATGGATAAGGAGGATTTTTTTATGAAGAAAAAAATAATTTTACCTGTTTTATTTGCTGTTGTGGGAGCGTCTTTGCTTATGGGCTGCCGGGAAAAGGTTTCGGAGCCGGAAGGTGAGTCCGAGGCTGTCGATAACAAGAACATTGTGGCCGGGTCGGCCGTTAAGACGACGGATTATACCGGGAATACGATAAGCGTGAACAGCCGGGAATCGGTAACGGTAGTTCCGGATATAGCGCAGGTGGTTTATTCGGTTCGAACGGAGGATAAAACGGCGGCCGGGTGTCAGCAAAAAAACGGGGAGGCTCTTTCGGGTGTTATTTCACAGTTAAAAGAACTGGGTGTGGAAGAAAGCTCTATCCAGACTTCTGACTACTATATGAATCCCATTTACAATTACAGCGGCAATACGGCAAGGGTTACCGGATACGAAGCTGTTGCAACTTTGACGGTATCCGATCTCGCCATTGACAGCCTCGACGAAATTCTGGCCAAGTCCGTTGACGGCGGTATCAATACCATACGTTCCATTACCTATATGGCCAGCGGCTACGATGAAAGTTATCAGGAGGCTCTGAAAAAAGCCGTCGATGCCGCCCACCGAAAGGCGCAGGCTCTGGCGGAAGCTTCCGGCCGCAGTGTAGGGGACGCTTTGAATATTACGGAAACGAGCGGCTATACCGAAGCGCGTTATGAGGACAGGACCCGCGCTAACCAGTGGATGTCGGCTAAAGAAGAGTCTTTTGCAGCCGATACTGCGGGCATAATGCCCGGTGAAATTTGTGTAGAGGCGGGTATTATTGTGGAATATCAAATATATTAACGGAATTTTTTGCGCTTTTTACATTCATATTTGGGACAACCCGGCATATATAATAATGTAGAACCAATTTGAAAGAGGGAGTACATATTATTGAATCGGGTGGTGTCAGAATGAGTTTATATGAAAAGAAATTCGTTTATTTTGATTATTTTGAAAATGAAAACAAGATGGGAAACGCCGGCTTTGCAAAACTTATTTTGCAGGGAGAGCAATGCCGGATTTCTGTAAATGTGAATGGTTTACATAAAACAGATACAAAAAAGTGTGAATTACTGCTGCTTGACGATGAGCGGGAGATAACGCTGGATCATGTTTTGATGGAGCAGGGAGGGTGCAGCTATAGTTCTTTGTTTACAAAAGAAGATTTGCACCGGAAGGGGATACGGTTTGAAAGAGTCTATGGACTATGCATAAGAATGTCCGAAAAACGTCTGCTGAAAGCCGTATGGAGAAAAGAAAGGCCGATGGAAGAACGGATGCCGGAACCTGCCGGAGTTCCGGAAGAGCCGGAAGTTTCCGAGGAACCCGGCGGGATACGGGAAGAAGAGACAATGCCGGAAACGGAGGAACTGTCGGAGGCGGAAGCGATGCCGGAGGAAAAACCTATAGCGGAATTGGAAGCAGTTACCGAACCGGAGCCGGAGCCGGTAAATTTACCGCCGGAGAATCCGCTGACAGAAAACCCGCCGCCGGTCTATACCCAGATCCGCGATGATAAATGGCAGCAGTTGGAGCAGATTTTTCCTATGATACATCCCTTTGGCGATGAAAAGCAGTACCTGTCGGTGGCGCCCAAAGATTTTGTCGTGCTGACAAGACAATACCAGCCGCTTGCCAATAACAGTTTTTTGCTGCATGGGTTTTATAATTATCACCATATCATATTGGGGAGAATTCCCAGATCGGGGCAGGAACAGTTTTACCTTGGGGTTCCCGGAGTTTTTTATGAGAGGGAAAAAGCCGTTGCGATTATGTTCGGCTTTGAAAGCTTTGAATGTGCAAAAGAACCGGCGGAAACAGGAACCTTCGGTTATTATATGAAGCGGGTGGAAATATAAAAGGAGACGGCGTTAAACGCCCTCTCCGTTAAATGGCGGGATAAAGCTTTCGGAGGCTGTCCCGCCTTCCTGTATATATCCGTTTTCAATGCCAAGAGCAATGCAGAAGCCGGTCAGTGCATTATATTCTTTCACAGATACACGTCGGTTCAGGGAAGGCATATCCGGAAAGCGCCGCATCGGCGTATATTGGTTCATAATACTATAATAAATGTCATTGTGATAGGTCTGATAAAGATATTCAATCACTCTTTTGGAATCCGCCAGATGACCGGGCAGCATCAGATGCCGCACAATCAGGCCGCGCTTTAAAAGACCGTTTGTCTGACTGATAACGGGTCTGCCGGTTTGGCGAAACATTTCCGCAATGGCGCCGCAGGCGGTTTCAAAATAATCCGGCGCGTTGGAATATCGGGCGGAAAGGCGCGGTGAAACATACTTCAGGTCCGGCAGATAAATATCAACAAGACCGTCCAGCATACGGAGCGTTTCGGCTTTTTCATAGCCGCCCGTATTATAGACGACGGGAATATGCAGTCCGGCGGCCCGCACTTTTTCCAAGGCGGGAATTATCCGGGGTACAAAGTGGGTCGGGGTCACCAGATTAATGTTGCAGGCTCCCTTCTGCTGGAGTTCCATAAAGATTTCCGCCAGACGTTCTTCGGAAATGTTCCTGCCGGTTTTGCTTTCTGCAATGGAGTGATTCTGGCAGAAAACGCATTGCAGGGAGCAGCCTGCAAAAAAGACGGCGCCGGAACCGCTGCCGCCGCAAATGCAGGGCTCTTCCCATTTGTGAAGAGCGGCCCTGGCAGCCCGCAGCGAGGAGGTTTCCCCACAGTATCCTGTTTCTCCGTGTTCCCTGTCCGCATTACATTCCCTGGGACATAATCTGCAGCCCATATAAATCCTTCCTGTCAGTCAAAAGTCCGTCCGCAGACAGCCGGCGGCCAAAACAAAAGCCGCGCATTTTCCCTTAGGAGGACTCTTCTATGCGATACCCGGATACCGGCTCCGCCAGGCACCCCTGCGGCACATGAACGGTTCTTCTTAGTGCTGCTGTGTTCCCACCCTGACACGGTTCGTAGATGCTCATTGCGCAAGACCCAAACTTCATCACAGATATCATAGGCCAGCCATAGAAGCGCCCTCCTAAAGGCACATACACGGCCTTTTAAGTATATCGGTTTTCGGATTCGGTGTCAAGAGAGGATTTCTCTCGGTTTTTCTGCTCCGCTTCCTTTTCCAGTTTGTTCCGGATACGCAGTTCTTTAAAAAACGTGGTCAGCATCCTGCTGCATTCTTCTTCTAAAACGCCCTTTACCGTATCGACCTGGTGATTGAACGCGGGCATCTGTAAAATGTTCAGTATGGAGCCTGCGCAGCCTGCCTTGGGATTCATACAGCCGATTACAACTCTGGGAATACGCGCCTGAACGATGGCGCCGGAACACATCTGGCAGGGCTCCAGCGTCACATAAAGAACACAGTCCTCCAGCCTCCAGTCGCCGTATTTTTTGCTGGCCTTGCGGATGGCGGTGATTTCCGCATGGGCCAGAGTGTTTTTATCCGTATTGCGCCGGTTGTATCCGCGTCCGATAACGCGGCCGTCCCTGACAATGACGCAGCCGATGGGGACTTCACCCAGTTCATAAGCTTTCTGTGCCTGTTTTAAAGCAAGTTTCATATATTTTTGGTCTGATGACAGCATACGGCCTCCTGTGTGTCCTGCTTGCAAGTTATTTAAGAAAACGCTATACTCATTATAAGAAAGTATGAGAAAAAGAACAAGACCAAAAGGCGGGATACCATGCAGATATACGGATTGAATAAAACGACACTTCTGGATTATCCGGAACATGTGGCGGCCACTGTGTTTTGCGGAGGCTGCAATTTCCGCTGCCCTTTCTGCCATAACAAAGGACTGATTGAAGGTTCCTGTACCCGGCCGACGATATCCGAACCGGAATTTTTTCAATTTTTAAAAAAAAGAAAGGGAATTATCAGCGGCGTGTGCATTACGGGAGGCGAACCGACCCTGCAGCCGGATCTGGCGGAATTTATCTACCGGATCAAGGAACAGGGATTTCTGGTCAAACTGGATACTAACGGATACCGGCCGGAGATAATAGAAGAACTGACAGGAGGTAACCTGCTGGATTACATCGCCATGGATATCAAATCAGGGCCGTCCGGGTATGGAAAGGCGTCGGGAATACCGGAGCCTGACCTGGAAAAAATCAGAAGAAGCATTGACTTTATTATGCGTTGTGGAGTAAAATATGAATTCCGTACTACCGTGGTAAAGGGAATCCATACAGCCGGGGACTTTGATGAAATAGGTCCCATGCTGCAAGGGGCAGAGGTCTGTTTTCTGCAGGCATATAAAGCGCCGGAAGGGAATGAACTGCCGGGCCTTCACAGCTTTGACAAAGGACAGATGGAAGATTTTGCAAAGCGGCTGCGGCCTTTTGTCCGAAAGGCGGTCCTGCGCGGAATGGAATGACGGGGACGATAAGAGAAAGGCATGGTTTTAAACATGAAAATCAGGAAATATATCGGTGATAAAGCGTTTTATAAAATGGTTCTTGCCGTAGTAATTCCCATTATTATTCAGAACGGAATTACGAATTTTGTGGGGATGCTGGATAATATTATGGTGGGCAGAGTGGGAACGGAACAAATGTCCGGCGTGGCCATTACCAACCAGTTAATGTTTGTATTCAATATCTGTATTTTTGGCTCCGTTTCCGGCGCCGGTATTTTTACCGCGCAGTTTTTCGGGTGCGATAACCAAAAGGGCATACGGGATACCTTCCGCTTTAAAATGATATCGGGTATCATCATATGCGGTCTGGGTTTTCTGATCTTCGGTTTTTTCGGAGAAGATCTGATCCGGCTTTACCTGCACGGGGAAGGCGTGGACGGTTCCCTTGCCGAAACGCTCCGGTATGCGAAACAGTATCTGTGGATTATGCTGCTTGGACTGATACCCTTTGCGGTAGTCCAGACTTACGCCGGAACGCTGCGTGAATGCGGAGAAACCGTGTTTCCCATGAAAGCGGGAGTCACGGCAGTGTTGGTGAATCTGCTGTTTAACTATATCCTTATTTACGGAAAATTCGGCGCGCCCAGGCTTGGCGTGGAGGGCGCGGCGATTGCCACGGTGATTTCCCGTTTTGCGGAGCTTCTTGTAGTGGTGATCTGGACCCACAGGCATACGGACAGATTTCCTTTTATGATCGGAGCTTACCGGAGTCTTCACATTCCGGGCAGTCTGGTAGGAAATATATTTAAGACCGGCATGCCGCTGTTATTAAACGAAACCTTATGGTCGGCCGGCATGGCGGTGATGATGCAGTGTTACTCCATCCGCGGAATCGATGTGGTTGCGGGGATGAATATTTCGACTACCGTTTCCAACGTATTTAATGTGGTGTTCATTTCCATGGGAAATGCGGTGGCTATTATTATCGGCCAGCTTTTAGGAGCGGGGAAAATGGAAGAAGCGAAGGATTCGGACAGGAAACTGATTTTCTTTTCGGTGGCAAGCTGTGTGGGCGTGGGACTTTTGCTGGCTGCGATTGCGCCCTTTTTCCCTATGCTTTATAATACGACGGATCAGGTCCGCCGCCTGGCCACAAGCTTTATCTGTGTGGCGGCGCTTTGTATGCCTCTATACGCCTGTACGAATTCCACTTACTTTACGCTGCGTTCGGGAGGCAAGACGATTATTACCTTCTTTTTTGACAGTGGTTTTGCATGGGTAATCAGCATCCCCGTGGCTTATTTCCTAAGCCGGTATACGGGCGTTCCCATTGTGGGGCTCTACCTGATCTGTCAGTCCCTGGAGCTGATCAAAAGCATCATTGGCCTGGTGCTGGTTAAAAAAGGCGTATGGATACAGAATATCGTGGAAACCGGTAATTTTTAAAGAAATCAAGGTGAGTGTGAGAATGAAAAAAAGGAATCTGTTATGCGTATGGTTTCTGCTTGGCGCAGTTCTGCTCGGAGCATGTCAAAAGAAAAACGCGGACCGGGCGGCGGAAAATGAGAAGGAAGAAGCGCCGTGTGATATGCATGTCAGCGAAGAAAACATTGAAATCAGCGGATTAACAGGGGAATACACATTCCTGTTTCTGACGGACACCCATATGGTTGTGCCGGATGAAGAGGATTCCGACAAAGTGGAAAAATATTCGGAGCTTCGTTTTGACGAGTTTCAAAACGATGAGGACATTGCCTCGGCCGAACAGTTTGAACATTGGATGGATTATGCCAACGAACAAAAGGTTGACGCCCTTCTTTTGGGCGGAGATATTATTGATTATCCTTCCGCCGCGAATATCGAACATCTGGAAGAGAATCTGAAAAAGCTTCAGACGCCGTATTTATACGCTTTGGGCAATCACGACTGGACGTTTCCCTGGGAATATATGACGCAGTACGGAGAAGAAACATATCTTCCCATGCTGGAGCCTTATATGCAGTCGGATTCTTCCTTTCATGAGCTGGAATTTGAAGATTTGATTATTGTAGCCGTGGATGACAGCGCCAATCAGGTCGATCCGGAAGCGCTGGAAGAATACAGAAATATTTTAAAAAAGGGAAAACCGGTGATACTGATGCTTCACGTGCCGCTTTTAACCCAATCGGTACTGACAAAGGCAAAGGAAACCTGGAGCAGCGGCGTTGTTCTGGGAGGAGGAAATTACGGAGGCATCTATCCGGACGAGGTGTCTTCGGAGTTTATTGAATTGACTACTGCCGCGGACAGCCCGGTTGCAGCCGTATTAGCGGGACACGTTCATTTTTACGATAAGGATCAGATTAACGATCATATTGTTCAGATCGTTGGAGACGGGGGATATAAAGGAGAAGCGCTTCTGATTCGGGTTACGGGAGCCAGGTAAAATTTTACGAGAGGAAACCATTATGAGAAAAAAACTAAACGAAGCAATCTCGTTGAGTGATACGCAAAAGAAACTGCTTGCCGGCGAAATAAAAGCATTTTATCTGGATGTCCGCGGAGAAGAAATCGGAATAATCGAGGAACAGCAGTTACTTGATCTGTTTTGTGAACATTTAGCGCCAATTGTTTATAATAAGGCGTTGGACGACTCCATGCACTGGTTAAAAGAACAAATGGGGAATATGGAAGCGGATTACTATTTGTTGTATAAGAATGGTTAGCGCAGGACTGGTAAAGATAGAAAATATTAACTACGTATATTCATCCTTTGAATTATCTGGTGAAGGTAAAACTATTGCGTTGATTGATAATTATATAATAAAGGCAGTACCTGAAGATCCAAGCCATACTTTTCTTATTTTAAGAACTTTTCTTGACCAGAACTATATTGTTAGAGAGGATTATGAGATTCCAACGGAAGGGAAAGTTAATTGTGCATACATAGACGGTAAAAGAATAACGGCGGATCAAGTTTTAAATGCACTTACTGATATAATAAGAAATGATAATGATGAGGGAACACCATTTTACATATCAAATAATGGAACTGAAAAAAATGATTTGAAAAGCGTAGTTATAGGTTATGAAGACTGTCCGGTTGGAACAGACTATTCCATATACGGAATAGGTAAGATAGATGATAAATGGGCGGTTGTGCTAAGGAATGAGTTAGGAACATGGGATGGTAATAAATTGCCTGCAATTTATCATGAGCTGGATACTAAATGTAGAGAAATGTTGAGCGAGTGTGGAATATGGTAATAATGACCATATAAGATATTTCAAAAAGGGACTTGTATAGGAAACGATATGTTATGTTTGCATACCGCTGGCTATTGCAATTTGAGAGAATTGAGCTGATACATGGTATTGGCTCATGTTTTTGTTTGCCCAGCATGGGCGTTTTCTAACGGGTGAAAGTCCCGAGTGCGCGT
>ERZ779637.175-NODE-175-length-47143-cov-16.629821_pt1 | contig 47143 bp, 47 predicted proteins | sample MGYA00514196_ERZ779637 | MGnify/ENA primary metagenome ERZ779637 (study PRJEB29562, sample SAMEA4376700) | mouse gut metagenome | isolation source: Cecum | study: EMG produced TPA metagenomics assembly of the A DSS colitis mouse model was used to assess the...
ACGACAGCTTCATCATCCTGGACGAGGCCCAGAACACCAGCCGGGAGCAGATGAAGATGTTCCTCACCCGCATGGGCTTCGGCTCCAAGGTGGTCATCACCGGGGACGTGACCCAGATTGACCTGCCGGCGGACAAGACCTCGGGCCTGAAGGAGGCCGTGCGGGTGCTGAAAAACGTGGAGGGCATCGGCATCTGCACCCTCACGGACCAGGACGTGGTCCGCCATGTGATGGTCCAGCGGATCATCAAGGCCTACGACGACTACTACAATTATAGCGGCAAGGGGAAGAAGAGGGCCCGGGAGTGATCCGGCACGTGATGGCGGAGGACAGGCCCTTCTGGCTCCGGCTGGACCGGCATCTGCCGGAGGAGGGCTTTGCCCGGAAGGTCCGGGACCGGGAGGGGTACGTCCTGCTGGAGAACAGCCGGCCCGCCGGCCTGCTGCGCTGGAACCTCTTCTGGGACGAGATCCCCTTCTGCACCCTTCTGGCCGTGGCGGAGGACCGGCGGGGCCGGGGGCTGGGGCGGGCGCTGCTGGCCCGGTGGGAATCGGACATGGCGGCCCGGGGCCACAGGCTGGTGATGGCCTCCACCCGGGCGGACGAGCGCGCCCAGGGGTTTTACCGGCGGCTGGGCTACCGGGACGCGGGGTGCCTGCTCCTCCGGGAGGCCGGCTATGCGCAGCCCGCGGAGCTGTTTTTCACCAAGGCGCTGGCAAAGAAAGAGAAGTGATATTGATGGCAAAAAGACACTACATCCCCGTGACGGCGGACGTGCCGGGGATCAGCGAGAGCCTGCGGGCCTTCATTCGGAAGGTGATCCGCGCCGCCCTGGCGGCCCAGGGGGTGGACTTCCCCTGCGAGGTGGACGTGCGCGTCACCGGCGACGCCAGGATCCGCGAGGTGAACCTGGAGCAGCGGGGGGTGGACCGGCCCACGGACGTGCTCAGCTTCCCCATGTTCCCCCTGGAGCCGGGACAGCTCCCCGGCCCGGAGGACGCGGACCCGGCCACGGGGCTGATCCCCCTGGGGGACATGATGCTCTCCATGGAGCGGGTCCAGGCCCAGGCCAAGGAGTACGGCCACTCCAACCGCCGGGAGCTGGCCTATCTGGTGGTCCACTCGGTCCTCCACCTGCTGGGCTATGACCACCTGGACGAGGGACCGGAGAAGGCCCGGATGCGGGCCCGGGAGGAGGCCATTATGGCGGAGCTGGGATTGGAGCGGTAAGATGAACACACAGAAAAGAGGGGGCGCTCTGAAAATCGCGGGCCTTGTCCTGCTGGCGGCGGCGGTCCTCTTCTCCCTTGTGTCCCTGGCGGCGGTGCAGTTTCTCTTCAGCGACACCTTCCGGCGCACCGCGCCCCGGGAGTACACCGCCAGCCTCCGCTACGGCGACGTGGCGGACCAGTACGGCCGGGAGGCGGTCAGCTTCCTCTCCGGCAAAAACCGCCTGCGGGGCCACCTATACGGCGGGGGAAACCCGGCGGGGCTGGTGGTCATCTCCCACGGCCTGGGGGGCGGCGAGGAGAGCTATCTGTCCGAGGCCCTGTACTTTGTGGACCACGGCTATCAGGTCCTGTGCTACAGCAACACAGGCTGCTGGGACAGCGAGGGGAAAAACTGCGTGGGTCTGAGCCAGTCCCTGCTGGATCTGGACGCGGCCCTGACCTGGGCGGAGGGGGAGAGCCGGTTCGACGGCCTGCCTCTCCTCCTCTACGGCCACAGCTGGGGCGGCTACGCCGCCGCCGCGGTCCTCCACTTTGACCACCGGGTCACCGCAGCCGCCAGCGTGGCCGGGTTCAACGATCCCCTGCCCATGATCCTCTCCTGGGGGGAGGACATGATGGGGCCCCTGGTCTACGCGGAGTATCCCTTCATCTGGCTCAACCAGACGCTGACCTTCGGCGATACCCTGTCCCTGACAGCGGTGGACGCCATCAACGCCGCCGGTACGCCGGTGCTCCTCCTCCACGGCAGCGCTGACGACACGGTGGGCTTTGACACGGTCAGCATCATGGCCGCCCGGGACCAGATCACCAACCCCAACGTGGAGTACATCGTCCGCAGCCGGGAGGGGCAGAATGGACACAACAGCCTCTTCCAGTCCCCGGACAGCATCGCCTACCGGGAGCAGATCAACCGGGCCTATGAGGCCCTCTATGCGCAGTACGGCGGGGAGATCCCGGATGACGTGAAGGCGGCCTTCTACGCGCCCATTGACAAGCGCCGGGCCTCGGCGGTGGACGGGGAATTTATGGACAGCGTTTTGGACTTCTACCAGAGGGCAAGCTCAATGCCTTAGAGCCTGTTTAATAGATTGGCGAGTGGATTTTTTGCCCTGCAAGGCAAAAATCCGCAGGCATCCTGACGGATGGCAAGGATTTTTAACGCAGTCAGGGCGGAAAATACGCCGCCAAGACATGCGCGGGGAGATTTTAAACAGGCTCTTAAATAATGAAAGTTGAGGATTACCTGAGAAATGAACGAGATCAAGAAAACAGCCATGATTACCATTGCCGGACGGCCCAACGTGGGCAAGTCCACCCTCACCAACGCCCTGGTGGGGGAGAAGATCGCCATTGTCTCCTCCAAGCCCCAGACCACCCGCACCCGCATCTCCGGCGTGGCCAACCGGGGGGACACCCAGTTTGTCCTCCTGGACACCCCGGGCTTCCACAGGCCCCGGACCCGGCTGGGGGACTACATGGTGAAGGTGGTCCGGGAGTCGGTGGCGGACGTGGACGGGGTGTGCCTGCTGGTAGAGCCCATCGCCAAGGTGGGACCCCCGGAGCAGGCCCTCATTGACCGGATCCGGGAGGAGAAGCTGCCTGCGGTGCTGGTCATCAACAAGATCGACACCGTGGAGAAGGCCCAGCTTCTGGAGGTGATGGCCGCTTACAGCAGCGCCTATCCCTTTGACGCCATCATCCCCATCTCCGCCCAGCGGAAGGACGGCCTGGACGTGCTCATGGAGCAGCTGGAGAAATACGCCGCCCCGGGCCCCCAGCTCTTCCCCGACGGCATGACCTCGGATCAGCCGGAGCGGCAGATCGCGGCGGAGATCGTCCGGGAGAAGCTGCTGCGGAACCTGGACAAGGAGGTGCCCCACGGCACGGCGGTGGAGGTGACCAGATTCTCCGAGCGGGACGGCGGCACCGCCCCCGGGATCATTGATCTGGACGTGACCATCTACTGCGAGAAGGCCAGCCACAAGGGCATCATCATCGGCAAAAACGGGGCCACCCTGAAAAAAATTGCCTCCCACGCCCGGGAGGACATCGAGCGGTTCATGGGCGCGAAGGTCTACATGGAGACCTGGGTGAAGGTGAAGGAGAACTGGCGGGATAATTTGAACTACGTCCGCTCCTTTGGGTATGACGAGCAGTAGGAGGGGAGCGGCATGGAATATACGGAGAAAACCGTCACACTGAAAAGCGGGAGGACCTGTCTGATTCGCCGCGGGGAGGAGGCGGACGCGGCCATGCTGGTGGACTATTTGAAGGCCACCGCCGGGGAGACGCCCTATCTTACGCGGGAGCCGGAGGAGGTCAGAACCAGCCTGGAGGAGGAAGTGGAATTTATCCGGAGGAAACAGGATGACCCCCGGGGGCTGATGCTGCTGGCGTTTGTGGACGGACAGCTGGCAGGACCCTGCTCCTTTGCCGCTGTGAACAACCGAAACCGAACCCGCCACCGCTGTGCGGTGAGCATCGCCCTGTATCAAAAATTCTGGGGCATGGGCATCGGGACCGCCCTGCTGGGGGAGATCCTGGATATGGCCAAATCCGCGGGCTACGAGCAGGCGGAGCTGGAGGCGGTGTCCGCCAATGAGCCGGCCATTGCGCTGTACCGGAAGTTCGGCTTCGAGACCACCGGGACCGTGCCCCGCGCCTTCCGGTACGGGGACGGGACCTACGCGGATTTCCTGTTCATGGTGAAAACGCTGTAAGGGAGCCAAATCCCCCACAACTTCCCACGGATGGTCCGTCCCCTTTCCGCCCAACATAAGGGCGGGAGGGAGAGGGCATTGGAGGATAGATACTGGGACCTGTTCTGGGCCACCGGCGCGCCGGCGTTCTATCTTCTCACGAGGAAGGACGGGGAACAGGACTGACGGCGGGACCTCCCGCCGTCTACATAGAGGGACAAAAGATGGCGAGAGAACGGACGGTAGTGAAGGGCATCGTGCTGCGGGCGGTGGACACCAAGGAGAGCGACAGGATATTGACCCTGCTGACGGCCCAGGGCAAGCTGCCCGTGGTGGCCAAGGGGGCCAGGAGCCGGAGGAGCCGGGTCACGGCCTGCACCCAGCTGCTGGCCTACGGCGAGCTGACCCTCAGCGAGAGCCGGGGCTGGCAGTACCTGACCGAGGGGAGCACCATCGAGCTCTTCCAGGGGGTCCGGGGGGACATCGGGCTTCTGAGCCTGGCCAGCTACTTTGCGGAGCTGACGGAGGCGGTGGCCCAGGAGAACACGGAGAGCGGGGAGGTCTTATCCCTGCTGCTCAACGCCCTCTACGCCCTGGGGCCCCTCAAGCGGCCGGAGAAGCTGGTAAAGGCGGCCTTTGAACTGCGGCTGATGGGGGCGGCCGGCTTTGAGCCCCTGACGGACGCCTGCGCCTACTGCGGCGTGCCGGACCCGGCGGAGCCCCTGCTGGATACGGCGGGGGGCGTGATCCGGTGCAGGCAGTGCGGCAGAGGGGAGCACGGGCTGTCCATGCCCCTGAGCCCCGCCTCCCTGACCGCCATGCGGTGGGTGCTCCGTCAGGAGGTCCGGCATCTGTGCGACTTCCGCCTGCCGGACCGGGATCTGGCCCTGCTGGCGGACGCGGCAGAGGCATATGTCCACACGGTGCTGGAGCGGGGATTCCGGACCCTGGACTTCTATAAGAGCCTGGGCTGAGAGGAGGAGACCACATGCAGGTGGAATTGACAGCGGTTCTCCCGGTGGAGAAGGAGACGCTCCGTAATTTACTGGAAAAATACAACTATGAGTTTTCACAATACGATCTCATCCCCTTCAACGAGGAGGGGCTGTACGGATACCGCTACCTGGACAGCTACTTCACCCAGCCGGACCGGGCGGCCTGGTTCATCCGGGCGGACCGGCATCTGGCGGGGTTTGTGCTGGTGAACCGCCACCCGGACTGCGGGCGGCCCCTGGACTGGGCGGTGGCGGAGTTCTTCGTGGCCTACCCCTTCCGCCGCCGGGGGGTGGGCAGTGCGGCCATGGCGGAGATCTTCCGCCGGTTCAAGGGGAACTGGCAGATCAAGTACCACCCCCGCAACGAGACCAGCGCCGCCTTCTGGCAGGCCGTGGCGGAGCGCGCCGCCGCCGGGGCGGTGGAGAACGTCCCCGGGGACAGCCCCTACCAGGACGGCTCGGAGGCCAGGGTGCTGTGCTTTTGCGTGGAATAGCGTTCTTTTTCTTTGTGAACAAAGAAAAAGAACCAAAAAGAAAAACTTTAGAGGTGGTATTCTTGGAGCTTGTCCTTTCCAGCGTAACAACAGCGGCGGTCAATCTGATTGTATTTTCTTTTCTGCCGATTCTCTGGTGGTTTTTCAGGCACAGACAAGCGGGCGGATTTTTGAAATGGATCGGCTTCTTTCGGCCGCAATTAAAAAGCAGCTGGCGGATACTGCTGTTGTTTGCTGTTTTATATGCCTTCTTTTACAATTTTGATTTCACACAGCTTGTGGATCCCCAGACTCTGGCATACATAGAAAGCAGCGCCTCCGTATCCGCCAACGCCTTTGCGGGGCTGGGCGCGGCGGCTGTTTTGCCGGCCCTCATTGAAAATTTTATCGCCAACGGCATGGCGGAGGAAATTCTATACAGAGGGTTTCTGTGCAAGAGACTGTGCGGAAAAACCGGCATTGTGGGAGGAATTATTTTACAGGCTGTTTTGTTTGGCCTGATGCACAACATACTGTATATGGCGGCAGGACTGGATGTGGGGCTGTGGTATCACACCTTAACCTTTCTCTTCACGGGAACAGGCGCGTTTTTATTGGGGTGGCTGAACGAAAAAATCTTCAATGGCTCCATAATCCCCAGTATCCTGCTGCATGGCGGCGGAAATTTTCTCGCATCCATGCTGATCGCTTTTGCCTAAAACACCTTTATGAACAACGAAAAAGCCCTGGAGGCGGCATCATACGACTGCCGGCAGCTGCGGCATACAGCCTCTAAAAGTTCTTTTTGATTCTTTTTCTTTCAAGAAAAAGAATGGATACTGATATAGTACATCTGGAGTATTGATTTATGAGCGAATTATTTGATAAATCCATCCGCACCCTGGAGCTGCCAGCGGTCCTGCGGATGCTGGCGGACCAGACCAACTGCGCCGCGGCCCGGGAGAAGGCCCTGGCCCTGGTCCCCCAGACGGACGTGGACGACGTAAAGCGTCTCCAGGACGAGACGGACGCGGCCCGGGACATGATCGGGCTGAAGGGCTCCCCGCCCTTCTCGGGCATCAAGCCCGTGGCGGAGAGCCTCTACCGGGCGGACCACGGCGGCGCGCTGAACACCCGGGAGCTGCTGGACATCGCCGGGGTGCTCCGCTGCGCCCGGCGGGTGGGGGACTACCCGGGGGACCAGGAGAAGAAGACCGCCATTGACGTTCTCTTCTCCGCCCTGCGGGGGAACCGGTTCCTGGAGGATCGGATCTTCACCGCCATCCTGGAGGAGGACGTGATTGCCGACACCGCCAGCCCCGCCCTGGCGGACATCCGCCGCCACATGCGGGCGGCGGCGGCCAAGGGCCGGCAGATCCTGCAAAAGATCATCTCCTCCCAGAGCTACGGAAAGGTCCTCCAGGAGGCCATCATCACCCAGCGGGACGGCCGGTTTGTGGTGCCGGTGAAGGCGGAGTTCCGCTCCAGCCTCCCGGGCCTGGTCCACGACGTCAGCTCCAGCGGCGCCACCATCTTCGTGGAGCCCATGGGCGTGGTTCAGGCCAACAACGAGCTCAAGGAGCTGGAGGCCAAGGAGAAAAAGGAGATCGAGCGCATCCTCCGGGAGCTGTCCGCCCAGGCGGCGGGCTGCTGCGGCGACATCCTCTCGGACTACGATCTGCTGGTGGGCCTGGATCTCATCTTCGCCCGGGGCCAGCTCAGCTATCAGATGAACGCCAGCCGGCCGGAGATCCGGCGCAACGGCAGCGTCAGCCTCCGCCACGCCCGCCACCCCCTGCTGGATACGGGCCGCGCCGTGCCCATCTCTATTGAGCTGGGCCAGCGGTTCGACACCCTGGTCATCACCGGGCCCAACACCGGCGGCAAGACCGTGAGCCTGAAGACCCTGGGCCTTTTGACCCTCATGGCCCAGTGCGGGCTCCACATCCCCGCCGATGACCGCAGCGCGGTGAGCGTATTTGACCGGGTGCTGGCGGACATCGGCGATGAGCAGAGCATCGAGCAGAGCCTGTCCACCTTCTCCGCCCACATGGTGAACATTGTGCGCATTCTGGAGGAGGCGGACAGCCACAGCCTCATTCTCTTCGATGAGCTGGGGGCGGGCACGGACCCGGTGGAGGGCGCGGCCCTGGCCATTGCCATCATCCAGCACGTCCGGGAACGGGGGGCCAGAGTGGCCGCCACCACCCACTACGCGGAGCTGAAGACCTTCGCCATGACCACCGAGGGGGTGGAGAACGCCAGCTGTGAGTTCGACGTGGAGACCCTGCGGCCCACCTACAAGCTGCTCACCGGCATCCCCGGCAAGTCCAACGCCTTTGCCATCTCCCTGCGGCTGGGGCTGGATCCGGCGGTGATCGAGACCGCCAAGGCCCAGATGGACAGCGAGTCCATCCGGTTTGAGGACGTGCTCACCCAGCTGGAGGAGAAGCGCCAGCGGCTGGAGAAGGACCAGGGCGAGGCCGAGCGCCTGCGGGCGGTCCGGGAGGAGGACGCCCGGCGGGCCAGGGAGTTCCGGGAGCAGATGGAGCGGGCCAAGGAGAACGCCCGCACCCGGGGCGAGGCCGAGGCCCGGCGCATCGTCCGGGAGGCCCGGGCCCAGGCGGACGCCATCTTTGAGGAGCTCAGCCAGCTGCGCCGGGAGCAGGAGAAGGCGGTCAGCTGGCAGAATGTCAACGACGCCCGCTCCGCCATACGGGGCAGGCTGAACCAGATGGAGGAGGATCTCCACTTTGAGGCGGAGCGGGAGCCCATCCCCGCCCCCAGCCGCCCCATCCGGGCCGGAGACCTGGTGGAGCTGGGGGGCACCCGGAAGCAGGCCGTGGTTGCGGCGGTGAACGGGGAGAAGCTGACCCTGACGGCGGGGAACATGAAGCTGACCGTCAAGGCCGGGGAGGTCCGGCTGGTGGAGGAGGCCGAGGTCCGGGAGAAAAAGGAGGCCAAGCGGCAGGTGGCCACGGCGGTCCGGCTCCAGGGGGCCCGGGCGGCCATCAGCGAACTGGATATCCGGGGCCTGATGACCGATGAGGCGGATCTGGCGGTGGACCAGTTTTTGGACAACGCGGTCATGGGCAAGCTCAACGTGGTAACCATCATCCACGGCAAGGGCACCGGCGCGCTGCGCAAGGCCGTCCACCAGCAGCTCAAGCGCCACCCCTCCGTGAAGAGCTACCGCCTGGGCCGCTACGGCGAGGGCGAGGACGGCGTGACGGTGGTGGAGCTGCGGCAGTAGACGGTTTTGGCGGTCATTCTTTTTTCTTAAAAGAAAAAAGAATCAAAAAAGAATTTCAGAGGTGCGGTCAGGGCTGCCGGAGCGTACAGGATATCCGGCGGCGGGCAGATGCGGGCAGGAAGGGAGCGTTTCCATGAATACCAGTCTGGCGTATCAGGAGGAGCGGCGGGAGGAGCTGATCGGCGGCAAGGCGGTCATGATGTCCCCCGCGTCCATCAACCATGTCTTTGTTGCGGGAAATATCTATGGGATCTTTCGGGACTATTTGAGGGGAAAATCCTGTGTGCCCCTGATGGATGGCGCCAAGGTGTACCTGACAGAGGAGGACCACCTCGTCCCAGACGTGATGGTGGTCTGTGACCCGGACAAGATCCGGCACGACGGCGTACATGGCGCGCCGGATCTGGTGGTGGAGGTTCTCTCCCTCAGCACCGCCAGGAACGATCGTTCCCACAAAAAGGACGTTTATGCCAGGTGCGGGGTGAAGGAGTACTGGCTGGTCAGCCCCAATGAAAAATTTGTGGAGGTCTACCGCAGCGCCGGTACAGAGCTCAAGCTCCATGAGATCTACGCCATCTACCCCGACTGGGAGCTGGCCAGGATGCGGGAGGAGGAGCGCTCCGCCGTGGCTACCCACTTCCGGTGCAGTCTCTTTGACGATCTGGACATTGCCCTGGAGGACGTCTTCTACCGCACCATCTGAGCATCTGCCCCAGGGAAATCCATTTATCGAAAAACGCAGCCTCCTGCAGGGGCGAGCATCGCTCGCCCGCTCTGACGACGCCCTCCAGCGGCCCGAAAGAAGCGGGCGAGCGATGCTCGCCCCTACACAAATCCCGAAAGGATCCATCTGCCGCTGTAAAAATTGATTTCCGTGCGTCTGCCCACTTCCCTCTTGCCCTTTCCGCCGGAGGGATGTATAATGATGGTGAATATACACGGGCAGGGCCCCGGGGGCCCTGCCTTCTGAATGGAGGAGCATATGAAATCCAACAACCCTGTCCTGCGCCGCCTCTACGAGTACGGGACCATGACCCTGGGCTGCGCCGTCTACGCGCTGTGCTTCAACTGGTTTTTCCAGCCCAACAGCATCGCCATGGGCGGCTTCACAGGTCTGGCCCAGATCATCAACCGGCTGATCCCCGTCTTCCCGGTGGGTATGACGGTGCTGGTGATGAACGTGCCTCTGCTGATCCTGGGTGTGCGCAGGCAGGGGGTGAAGCTGCTCGTCGCCACCCTCTACGCCACCGCCGTCAGCTCCCTGATGATCGACGGCCTGGCCATGGTCTACACCTTTCCCGCCATGGACCCGCTGCTGGCCTGCATCTACGGCGGGGTGCTCATGGGCGTGTCCATGGCCCTGCTGCTGATGATGGGCGGCACCACCGGCGGGTCCGATCTGGCGGCCCGGCTGCTCAAATACAGGCTCCGCAGCGTGTCCATCGGGCGGCTGTGCCTGTTTATCGACGCGGCCGTGGTCACCCTCTACGCCATTACCTTCCGCAGCCTCAACAACGCCCTCTACGGGATCATCTCCATGTACATATGCAGCGTGGCCATGGACGCGGTGGTCTACGGCTCCAACGCCAAGATGGCCTACATCATCAGCAGCCGCAGCGGCGAGATCGCCCGGCTCCTGCTGGAGATGAATCTGGGCGTGACGCTGCTGGATGGCCGGGGCGGCTTCAGCGGGGACGAGAAGCAGGTGGTGCTGTGCGCCTTCAAGCGCAGCCAGATCGCCCCCATCAAGGCCACGGTGACAGAGGTGGACCCCAACGCGTTCATCATTGTCTGCGAGGCCCACGAGGTCCTGGGAGAGGGCTTCGGAGAGTACTCGCCGGACAGCTTATAGCCATATGAAAGGAGCAGGGAAATGAATTTTGACCATCTGAGAGAGAAGCTGGAGAAAAACGGCTTCGCCGTCTCCGTCTTTGCCACCGGGGAGGAGGCCGCCGCCTACCTCAATGAGCAGATTGACCAGAGGACCGTGGGCATGGGTGGGTCCATGACCATTGCGGAGCTGGGACTCCGGGAGAGCCTGAGCCGGCACAACGTGGTCTTCTCCCACGGCTTTACCCCCGCCCCGCCGGCCCAGGTGCAGCAGCTGGCCGCCGGCGCGGAGGTCTACCTCCTCTCCGCCAACGGCATTGCCGGGGACACCGGGGAGATCCTCAACATCGACGGCACCGGAAACCGGGTCTCCTCCTCCCTGTACGGCCACCGGAAGGTCTATCTCCTGGCGGGCCGGAACAAGATCTCCCCGAATTTCCACAGCGCCCTCCAGCGGGTGCGCAATGTGGTGGCCCCCAAGAACGCCCAGCGGCTGGGCCGCAAGACCCCCTGCGCGGCCAGGGGGGACCGGTGCTACGACTGCGACAGCCCGGAGCGCATCTGCCGGGGCCTGGTGGTGCTCTACAAGAAGATGGGCAGCATGGACATGGAAGTGGTGCTGGTGGACCAGGAGCTGGGCTATTAGGACAGAAGGGGGCGGAGGGGCTTGAAAAAGTGGATGCTGGCGCTGCCGCTGTGTCTGCTGCTGTGCGGCTGCGGGATTCTGCTGGAGCGGTCCTACAGCAGCGTGGAGCCCTACGCCAACCGGTACTGGGACTCCGGGGCGGAGGACACCCTGCGCTCGGAGACCTACCAGGATCTGGTCAACTCCCTGCTGCTGCTGGTGGAGGAGCGGGCGGAGGAGGGGACCATCCGCTGCTATGAGGAGGCCAACTCCTACATCCAGGCCCAGCGGGCCCGGTCCGAGGTCCGGCGGGAGACCACCCTGGGCTCCTACCTGCTCAGCGGCCTGACCTTTACCTACGACGCGGGCACGGCCTACAGCACGGTGACCTACCAGATGACCTACCGGGAGGGGACCGAGGACCTGGACGGGCTCATGAGCATCTCCGACAGCCAGTCCCTGCTGGACCTTCTGCGGCTGGCCGTCCGGGAGGAGCATGAGAAGCTGACCGCCCGCTTCTCCTACGACACCCCTACGGCGGATGTAAACGCCGCCGTGAAGGCGCTGTGGCGGGAGCTGTGCCTGGGGGAGGAGGCGGTCCAGACGGCGGCGGATGGGGACGCCGGGGAGACGCCCCCGGATGGGGATCCGGAGGCAGATCTGACCCCTGAGACAGAGCCGGTCTCCCCGGAGCCCCCCCCAGAGGCCGGCGGGGAGACGGAACCTGTCGGGCTCTTTCCGGAGGAGCCGGAGTGTCCCCCCTGTCCCTGGACCATCCGGTTTTATCCGGCCGGGGATACGGCGGAGATCGTGGAGATTCTCCTCCATGAACAGTGGCCCAAGGCGCCGCCGGTCCCGGGGCCGGAGGGGTAAGCGCCTGTATTCACTGCTGTTGGCGGCATTGGGGCGGCTTTTCCGCCCCCACACGCGCGGTTTTTCCACAAGCTGAAACGCGGCGGCAAGAGCTTCTCTTGCCGCCGCGTTTGCCTTGGTTCCGCACGGACCGGAATCCGCCGGGTTCTACCGCTGCCCCTTATCGTAGGGGATGCCCTCCGCCTTGGGGGCCCGGGACTTCTTGGAGGTGAAGGCCAGCACCACCAGGGTAATCACGTAGGGCAGCATGTTGTATACATAGGTGCTCACGCCGATCTGGGCCAGCAGGTACACGCCGTCGCCGTTGATGTCCAGGGTGCCGGAGCAGGCGGAGATGCACTTGAGCAGACCAAAGAGGAAGCCCACAATGGCGATGTTCAGGGGCTTCCAGTTGCCGAAGATCATCACCGCCAGGGCCAGGAAGCCAAAGCCCGCCACGTCGCCGTTGGCCGCGCCGTTGGAGGTGGTCAGGGCGTAGATGAACCCGCCCATGCCCGCCAGGGCGCCGCTGATGGACGTGCCCAGATAGCGCATTCTGTACACGTTGATACCCACCGAGTCCGCCGCCTGGGGGTGCTCGCCGCAGGCCCGCAGGCGCAGGCCGAAGCGGGTCTTGTAGAGGATGACCGCCAGGACAACATAGATGAGAAGCCCGATGTAGGTGGTCAGATAGGTCTTGTTGAGCAGCAGGTCCCCCACCAGACCCAGCTTGGCCTTGCGCTCAAAGCCGAAGTCCGTCTGAAAGAGCATGAACCAGCTGGGCGCGTCGTAGCGCAGGTTCAGGGTGTTCTGCTGGAAGACGATGTTCACCAGGAACAGCACAATGGCCGGGGCCAGCAGGTTCAGGGCCGTGCCGCCGATGGTCTGGTCCGCCTTCATCTTCACCGCCGAGAAGCTCAGCAGCAGGGAGAACAGCGCCCCCGCCGCCGCCGTCACCACCAGGGCCAGCAGGAGTAGGCCCTGGGCCGCGTCCTCGTTCCAGCCGCCCTCCTGCATGATGCGCACAAACCAGGCCCCCACGAAGGCCCCGATAATCATAATGCCCTCCAGGGCCAGATTGATGATGCCGCTGCGCTCGGCAAACACGCCGGCCAGGGCCACCAGGATCAGAGGCACCGTGTAGATGACAGTCTGCTGCAAAAGAAACGTCATTTCCGCTTCATCTCCTCTCCCGCCTTGCTTTTGGCGTCCTCGCTCTTCACGGTGATGGTCTTCTTCTTCGCGCTCATCAGACCCTTGAAGAACAGGGTAAAGGCGCTCAGGTACACGATCACCGCGATAATGATGTTGGCGATGTACTCGTTATAGGCCGTGAAGGTGCTCAGCTGGCTGCCGGAGATGGTCAGATAGGCCATGAACATCCCGGAGAAGATGCACCCGATGGGGCTGCAGCTGGCCAGCAGGGCCACCGGGATGCCGTTAAAGCCGGTGGCGGGCAGGGCCATGGAGGTGTGCCAGTAGAACTCCACGTCCCCCTGCAGGTAGTACAGCGCCGCGCCGGCCGCCGACAGGCCCCCGGCGATGGCCATGGAGAGGACAATGTTCCGCTTCTCGTTCATGCCCGCGTAGCGGGCCGCGTTCTTGTTGCTGCCGCAGGCCCGGAGCTCATAGCCAAAGGTGGTCTTGTTGATGACAACATAGGCCGCCGCCGCAAAGACAATGGCGATGAGGAAGCCCGCGTTGGCGTTGCCGCCGCCGAAGTTCAGCCCCAGCTTGGCCGTGGCCACGCCGTTGGTGGCGGTCTTGAGGGTGTAGCCGGTCTTGCCGAAGTCCACGTTGTTGATGAAATTGCTGCCGTCAAAGAGGAGGGTCACCAGATTGGCGGCAATCCAGTTGGTCATGATGGAGGTGATGACCTCGTTGACGTTGAGATAGGCCTTGAAGAGGCCCGGAATGCAGCCCCACAGCGCCCCCGCGGCGATGGCCGCCAGGAAGGCCAGGATCCACACCAGGAAGGCGGGGACCACGCTGGTGTCAATGGCCAGGGCCACGATGATGGACATGGCCGTGCCCATGAGGTACTGGCCCGGCGCGCCGATGTTGAAGAGGCCCGTCTTGTAGGCCAGGGCCACGGACAGACCCGTCATGATAAGGGGCGTGGCCCGGAAGAGCATGTCCCCGACAAGCCGGGCGTTGATGCCGAAGGTAAGCACGCTGCCGGCGTCGTAGTCCCGGCCCGTGTTGAACACGCCCCCCAGCACGATCCGGAAGCCCTCCCAGGCGGAGGACAGGGGCATCTTCAGGCACAGGGCCACCACGAACAGCAGCACGCCGCCGAAGATCACGCCCATGAGGATGGACAGCAGGGAGGCCACCACGGTCTTGGTCCCGTCGTTCCAGAGGGTTCTATCCTTTTTCACGATGCGCTGGCCTCCTTCCCCGTGTTCCGCTTGGCGCCGGCCATATAGAGGCCCAGCTCCTCCACTGTGGTGGTCTTGGGATCCAGCTCGCCCACGATCTCACCCTCGTACATGACCAGGATCCTGTCGGACAGGTTCATCACCTCGTCCAGCTCCAGGCTCACCAGCAGCACCGCCTTGCCCAGGTCCCGCTGTCCCACGATCTGGCTGTGGATGTACTCAATAGCGCCCACGTCCAGGCCCCGGGTGGGCTGGACGGCCACCAGGAGATCCGCGTTCAAGTCGATCTCCCGGGCAATAATGGCCTTCTGCTGGTTGCCGCCGGACATGCTGCGCACCGGCGTCACCGGGCCCTGTCCGGAGCGGATGTCAAACCTGCCGATGAGGTCCTCCGCGTAGGCCCGGATGGGCTCCCGCTGGATGAAGCCCCCCTTCTGGAACCGGGGGTCCATGTACCGCTGGAGCACCAGGTTGTCCTCCAGGGGGAAGTCCAGCACCAGGCCGTGCTTGTGCCGGTCCTCGGGGATGTGGCTCATGCCGGTCTCTGCGCGCTGGCGGATGGTGGAGCGGGTGACGTCCCTGCCGCACAGCTCGATCCTTCCGGCGCTGATCTTCTCCAGGCCGGACAGGGCGTAGACAAACTCGGTCTGGCCGTTGCCGTCGATGCCGGCGATGCACACGATCTCCCCCCGGCGGACCTGGAAGGACACGTCCTTGACCGCGTTATTGTGGTGTACCTTGCTGGGCACGGTGAGGCCCGTCACCTTCAGCACCGTCTCCCCGGGGCTCGCGGGGGCCTTGTCCACGGCGAACTTCACGTCCCGGCCCACCATCATGCGGCTGAGCTCCTCCTTGGAGGTGCCGGCGATGTCCACGGTGCCGATGTACTTGCCCTTGCGCAGGACGCTGCACCGATCGCAGACCTCCATGATCTCGTTGAGCTTGTGGGTGATGAAGAGGATGGACTTGCCCTCGGCGGCCAGGCTCTTCATGATCTGCATCAGCTCGTGGATCTCCTGGGGCGTGAGCACGGCGGTGGGCTCGTCGAAGATGAGGATCTCGTTGTCCCGGTAGAGCATCTTGAGGATCTCCGTGCGCTGCTGCATGCCCACGGTGATGTCCTCCACCAGCGCGTCCGGGTCCACCAGCAGCCCGTATTTCTCCGAGAGGGCCACCACCTTCTTCCTGGCCTCCTTCTTTTGCAGGAAGCCCAGCTTGTTGGGCTCCACGCCCAGGATGATGTTGTCCAGCACGGTGAAGCACTCCACCAGCTTGAAGTGCTGGTGGACCATGCCGATGTGGAGCGTGTTGGCGTCGTTGGGATCGCGGATCTCCACCCGCTTCCCGTCGATGCGGATCTCCCCCTGCTCCGGCTGGTACAGGCCGAAGAGCACGCTCATGAGGGTGGATTTCCCGGCCCCGTTCTCCCCCAGCAGGGCGTGGATTTCGCCCCGCTTTAATTGCAGGGTGATGTTGTCGTTGGCCACGATGCCCGGAAATACCTTGGTGATGTTCAGCATCTCCACTACGTAGTTGTCAGCCAATCGTGTGTTTCCCCCTTTCCCTCTCCGCTATGTCAGAGAATAACCATTATTATATATGATTTTCCGCGCGCTTGCAAGGGTTTTGTCCGAAAATGACAAATCCCGCCGGAGAGGGCGCGGGGATTTTATGAAATTTCGCAAAGAGGCGGGCAGTGCCCGCCCCTGCACAGTTCCCGCAAGGGTCCATCTGCCGCCGCGAAAATGGATTTCCCCGGGGATCCCTCTTTTTTTATTGACGGAATAGGGGGCATATGGTATTATGACACAGACTTTGCTGATTTTTTTGCCGGGAAACCGGAATGGGAGCGGAATGGTTCTCCGGGGAGGAGACCCGCCCCGCCGGAATCTGGGGCTGGAGCGCGGTCTATGGGAGGGCAGGCGTATGGAATATTCAAGGGAGTGTTTTGAAAGGACCGGCGGGGTCACGCCGTCCGCCTGGGGCTGCGAGCATCCCGGCGGCGTGCGGAGCGTGCAGAATCTGGAGTCCGTCATCAACGAGGGCCTTCGCGCCGCCCTGCTGGAGGAGGCGCCGGACCAGTCCCTGGAGGTGCTGCTGGAGCACATGGGAAAGGCCCTCAACGGGGAGCGGACCTACATATTTGAGCGCAACGCCTCCGGCGGCGACGACAACACCTACGAGTGGGTGGCCGAGGGGGTGGAGCCGGAGAAGGCGCTGCTCCAGAATCTTCCCCCGGAGGTGTGCGCCAGCTGGTATCAGAATTTCCGCGTCAGCGGGCATATTGTCATTGAGGATCTGGAGGATATCCGGGAGTCCGATCCCCTTCAGTACGAGAACCTGAAGCGGCAGAGCATACGCTCCCTGGTGGTGGTCCCCCTCTTTGACGGCCAGAAGCTCATCGGCTTTTACGGCGTGGACAATCCCCCGGTAAAGCTGCTGGAGTACGCCTCCAACATGCTCCAGACGGCGGCCTACTTCATCGTCTCCTCCCTGAGACGGCGGAACCTGATCCGCGAGATCCAGAATCGGAGCTACAATGTGCTCCACGCCCTCAGCGTGGACTATCTGGGCATCTATCAGGTGAACCTGGACACCGGCGCGTGCGAGACCTACCGGGACAGCGAGCGGGTGGGCATGGACTGGGCCCTCAGCTTTCAGGACGGCTACCAGGAGGCCATGGAGCGCTACATCTCCCAGTACGTGGTCCCCAGGGACCAGGAGCGGCTCCGCGCCCTGACCCGGAAGGACTACGTGCTTGCCCAGCTCCGGACAGAGAGGAAGTTCTCCGTCCGGTATCAGGTGAAGAAGAGCTCCTGCGGGCTCAAGCACCTGGAGCTCCACTTCTCCGCCACGGAGAGGCCGGGGGAGGAGAACTGCGCGATTTTTGCCCAGCGGGACATCAACGCCGTGGTGGAGCAGGAGGAGAAGTACAAGCGGGAGGCGCGGCGGAGCCTGGAGGACATCCTGGAGGGGGCCCGGACCGGCATCTGGACCATCGAGCTGGAGAAGGGCTGCCAGCCCAGAATGTACACGGACCGCACCATGCGGATCCTCCTGGGTGTGCCGGACGGAATCGAGCCGGAGGAGTGCTACCAGCGCTGGTTTGAAAACATTGAGCCGGACTACGTGGAGATGGTGCAGGAGGCTGTGACGGAGATGCTGGAAACCGGCCGCTCCGAGGTGATCTACCCCTGGAACCACCCGGAGCTGGGGAAAATATATGTCCGCTGCGGCGGCGTGCCGGACAGGACCTTCAAAAAGCCGGGCGTCAGCCTCAACGGATACCACCAGGACATCACGGAGACCATGGTGACCCGGAAGAAGCAGGAGCAGGCCATCATGGAGCTGCTGGAGAAGGTGCGGCGGGCAAACTCGGCAAAGAGCGAGTTTCTCTCCCACATGTCCCACGATCTCCGCACCCCCATCAACGGCATTCTGGGCATGCTGTCCATCCAGGAGAAGAGCTTGGGCGACGCGGAGCGGCAGAGCGCGTGCCGGCGGAAGATCCGGGTGTCGACGGAGCACCTGCTGTCCCTGGTCAACGACGTTCTCCAGGTCAGCAAATTAGAGAGCGGCCGGCCGGCGGAGGTGGAGGAGCCCTTTGACCTCCATGACGCGCTGGAGAGCTGCATCACCATCCTCTCCGCCCAGGCGGAGGAGAGGGGGATCCGGCTGGTGCTGGAGGAGGTTGACCTGCGGCACAGCAGGCTCATCGGCAATCCGCTGCACTTAAAGCAGATCCTCATGAACGTCATTGACAACGCCATCAAATACAACCGTCCCCATGGCTCCGCCTTTGTCCAGGTGAAGGAGATCTCCTGCCGGGGCGGGATCGCCAGCTACCGGTTTGTGATCGAGGATACCGGAATCGGCATCGGGGAGGACTTCAAAAAGCACATCTTTGAGCCCTTCACCCAGGAGCACCAGGGCGCGAGAACCCACTATAACGGCGTGGGGCTCGGCATGTCCATTGTGAAGAAGCTGGTGGAGCAGATGAAGGGGACCATTGTGCTGGACAGCCAGATCGGCAAGGGGAGCGTTGTCCAGATCACCCTGCCCATCCGGATCGACGGGGCGTGGAGCGCGCAGCCTGTGGACGAGGAGCGGAACCTGCGCAGCAATATCGCCGGGATGCGCGTCCTTCTGGTGGAGGACAACGAGATCAACTGTGAAATTGTGGAGTTCATGCTGCGGGACGCCGGCGCGGAGGTTGTGACCGCCAGGGACGGAAAAGCCGCCGTGGACGCGTTCTCCGCCTCCGCTCCCGGGACCTTTGACTGCGTGCTGATGGATTTGATGATGCCGGTGATGAGCGGATATGAGGCCACACGGGTGATCCGCCGGCTGGACCGGGCGGACGCAGAGGCCGTCCCCATCATCGCGCTGTCGGCCAACGCCTTTGAGGAGGACGTGGCCCTGGCAAAGGACGCGGGCATGAATGAGCATCTGGCAAAGCCGGTGGACATCGGGAAGATGCTCAAGGTCATGAGCCGGCTGGGGTGCCGCAGGCCGCGTTAAACGCGGGATTCCGGCGGCCGCACTGCACTTTTGATCGGAGATGGAGATATGGACGGTATCTGCTACATTGTGGGCTCCCGCCCGCCGGGGGAGATCGCCCTGGCGCGGGGCCGGGCGGCGCTGGTCATTGCCGCGGACGGCGGCCTGCGCCATCTGGAGGCCCAGGGCCTGACGGCGGATCTGATCGTGGGGGACTTCGACTCCCTGGGCCGGGTGCCGGAGGGGGACAACATCCTGCGCCATCCGGTGGAGAAGGACGACACGGACATGCTGCTGGCCGTGCGCACGGGCCTGGACCGGGGGTATCGGGTCTTTGTGCTCTACGGCGGCCTGGGCGGGCGGCTGGATCACACCTACGCCAATTTGCAGGTGCTGAATTTTCTGGCCAGCCGCGGCGCGTCCGGGCGGCTTCTGGGGGAGGGCATGGCCGCCGCCGCCGTGTCCGGCGGCAGCGCCCTGTGCTTCGGGCCGGAGCACAGGGGGGTTGTGTCCGTGTTCTGCCCCGGGCCGGACGCGGAGGGGGTCTGCCTGGAGGGGCTCTACTACCCCCTCTCCAACGCCGTCCTCACCAGCAGCTTTCCCCTGGGTGTGAGCAACCAGTTCACCGGCAGGCCCGCCCGGATCTCCGTGGAGCGGGGGACCCTGCTGGTGATGTGGGAGGAGAGCGCGGCCTCGGTGGTATCCCGGCTGTGACGGGGAGCGGAGTGGCCGGAGCTCACGGTAACATAGGGCGGATCCTTCACCCCCATCAACAGAATCGGCAGGGCCGGCGCAGCTGCGCCGGCCCTTTTATTCCCCCGGCAAGCGCCCCGCTCCGCGCCCGGTCTCTCCCGCCTCCGGGCCGGAGGGTTTGGGGCACACCGGCAGCCGGATCAGAAAGACGTTGCCCGCCGGGCCGCTCTCCGCCCAGATCCGCCCCCTGTGGGCGGCGGCGATGCTCCGGGCGATGGACAGGCCCAGGCCGCAGCCCCCCTCCCGGGCCCGGGCCGGGTCCGCCCGGTAGAACCGCTTGAACACATCCTGCCGCTCCTGCCGGGTCAGCGGCTCCCCGGCGGTGGCCACCCGCAGAAGGCACCACCGCCCTGTCCGCTCCAGCCGGAGGGACACGGCGCTCCCCGGGGCGGCGTACTTCCTGGCGTTGTCCAGGAGGATGTCCGCCGCCTGGGCCAGCTGCATCCCGCTGCCCCGGACCCAGATCCCCTCCTCCACCCGGCTCTCCAGGGTCAGCCCCGCCTCGAAGAACACCGGCTCAAAGGGCAGCAGGGCGTCCCCCACCAGCCGGCTCAGATCCACCGGCTCCTGGGCCTCCCCCTTCCCCGCGTCCATCCGGGCCAGCTCCAGCAGCCGCTCCACCAGGGAGCGCATCTGCCGGGCCACGGTGAGGATGTTCCCCGCCAGCCGCTCTCCGCCGGTACAGCCCGGGTCCGCCAGCAGCTCCGCGTTGGCCAGGATCACCGTCAGGGGCGTCTTCAGCTCATGGGACGCGTCCGCCACAAACTGCTGCTGCCGCCGCCACGCCTGGTCCACAGGCCCCACCGCCCACCGGGCCAGCAGGATACTGAGCCCCAGAAAGGCCAGAAAGCCCCCGCTGCCCACCAGCAGGCAGCTCCGCCGCAGGCTGGCCATGGCGGCCAGCTCTCCGGAGGCGTCGGCAAAGACCACTTTCTGCCGCTCCGGCGGCCCCACCCGGCGAAATCGCAGGCCCTCCTCCTCCAGCAGGCCCTCCCGCTGCCCCCGGACCGCCTCCCACACCTGGCGCAGCCACGCCTCGCCGCCGAAGCTGTCCGCCCCGGGCGAGGCGGACAGCTCCCCGCCGGGGCCCAGCTCCAATGTGAAGCAGCGGGGGCCCCATCCGGGACCCGCCGGCCGCTGCGGCCCGGGCAGGACCGCGGCCTCCATGGCCCGCATGCTCTCCGAGGCCAGCCCCGCCTGGGTGGAGCGGAGCACCACGGCCAGGATGGCCCACAGCATGGCCGTCACCAGCACCATGTTGATGCACACGAACTTTATCCGCAGCCGCCGGATCATGTCTCCTCCACCTCCAGATGATATCCCAGCCCACGCACCGCCGCGATGCGCACGTCTGACCCGATGCTCCGCAGCTTCTTGCGGAGAAATCCCACGTACACCTCCACGTGGTTCTCCACGGCGTTGGACTCAAAGCCCCACACCCGCTCCAGCAGCGCCTCCTTGGATACGTTCCCCCCGCCGGAGCGCATCAGGTGGCGCATGACACCGAACTCCCTGGCGGACAATCTCACCTGCCGGTCCCCGCAGGAGAGGGTCCCGGCGGCCAGGTCCAGACCTGTGTTGCCCCAGCGCAGCTCGTCCACCTGTCCCCCCTGGCGGCGGAGGAGGGCGTTGACGCAGGCGATGAGCTCCCGGGCGTCAAAGGGCTTGGGCAGGTAGTAGTCCGCCCCCGCCTCCAGGCCCTCCACCCGGTCCGAGACCCCGGAGCGGGCGGTGAGCATGAGGATAGGCACGCCGCAGCGGCGCTCCCGCAGCTGCCGGGCCACCTGCCGGCCGTCCATCTTCGGCAGCATCACGTCCAGGATCACCAGATCGTAGACCCCCAGCTCCCCGTAGGCCGCGCCGCTCTCCCCGTCCCACACCGTCTCCGTCTCAAACCCCCGGGCCTCCAGCAGGTCCGCCAGAGCCGAGGCCAGGAGCTTGTCGTCCTCCACAATCAGTATCCGCACAGCATCCGCCCTCCCGCGCCCGCCGGGGGCGCTTTTTTTCGCAGTATACCACACCCGCGCCCGCCTTTCCAGGGCAAAGAGGGGAGAACACGATTTGTTTACAAATTTTTCAGCGTCATTTCAGCCACAGGCCGTACACTGTTCCCTGCGGAGGAGAACCGCCGCAGAAGGGAGGAGCGCCCATGACATTCCGCCACGAGTGGAAGCACCCCATCTCGCCGGGGGACCTGCTGGTCCTGCGCCGGCGGCTGCGCCTGATGGCCCGGCCGGACGGCCACGGCAGCCAGGGCCGGTATCTGGTCCGCAGCCTGTACTTCGACACCCCCTCGGACCGGGCCCTGCGGGAGAAGATCGACGGCGTGGACCGTCGGGAGAAATTCCGCATCCGCTGCTATGACCTGGACCCATCGTTTATCCGCCTGGAGAAGAAGAGCAAGGCAAACGGCCTGTGCCGGAAGGAGGCGGCCCATCTCTCCGCCGGGGAGGTCCGCGCCCTCCTGGCCGGGGATCTGGGCTGGATGGAGGTCAGCGGCCGGGATCTGGTCTGGGAGCTCCGCGCCCGCATGGCCGGCTCCCTCCTGCGGCCCCGGACCATTGTGGACTACACCCGGGAGGCCTTCGTCTTCGGCCCCGGGGACGTGCGGATCACCCTGGACTACGGCATCCGCACCGGCCTGGCGGCCACGGACCTTCTGGACCCGGACTGCGTGACCGTCCCCGTGCCCGGAGATCCCCTGCTCCTGGAGGTGAAGTGGGGAGCCTATCTGCCGGACGTGATCCGGGACGCGGTGCAGCTGCCGGGCCGCCGGACGGAGGCCTTCTCCAAGTACGCGGCCTGCCGGCGCTACGGCTGAGCCGGCATCCATATCTGACGATCTGAGAAAGGAACCCAACCTGCCATGCTTACATTTCAAGACATCTTCAAATCCAGCTTTCTGGAGAACGCGGCCTCGGTGAGCCTCTTTGACATGGCCCTGGCCCTGCTGCTGTCCTTTGGCCTGGGCATGTTCATCTTCCTGATCTACAAGAAGACCTTCTCCGGGGTTATGTACTCCTCCAGCTTCGGGGTGACCCTGGTGGCCCTGACCATGATTACCACCCTGGTCATCCTGGCGGTGACCAGCAATGTGGTGCTGTCCCTGGGCATGGTGGGCGCGCTGTCCATTGTCCGCTTCCGCACCGCCATCAAGGAGCCCCTGGACATCGCCTTCCTCTTCTGGGCTATTGCCGCGGGCATCGTGCTGGCGGCGGGGCTGATCCCCCTGGCCGTGGCGGGCAGCGTGTGCGTGGGGGCGGTCCTGCTGGCGCTGGTGAACCGGAAGTCCCACCTGGATCCCTACATCATGGTGCTCCGATGCGAGGGCGGGGAGAGCGAGACCGCCGCCCGCTCCTGCCTGGAGCGGAGCGTAAAGCGGCTGGTGGTGAAGAGCAAGACCGTCCAGGCCGGGGAGGTGGAGCTCCAGCTGGAGCTGCGCCTTTTGGGGGAGGACACCGGCTTCGTCAACACCCTGGCCTCCATGGAGGGGGTCCGCAGCGCGGCGCTGGTGAGCTACAACGGGGACTACATGGGGTAAGCGCCATGTCCACCCACAAGTATATTGACCGTTTATGCGCCCTGGCGCTGGCCCTGACCCTGGCGGTGACGGCTCTGTTCATGGGCGGCGAGGCCCTGGGGCTCCAGCCGGCGGCCGGGGGCCTGGGGTACGAGGAGCGCCTCTTTGACGCGGGACGGGTCCACACCCTGGACATTATCATGGACGGCTGGGAGGACTTCCTGAGCGGCTGCGAGGACAAGGAGTACACCGCCTGCACCCTGGTCATCGACGGCGAGGCCTGCCGGAACGTGGCCATCCGGGCCAAGGGCAACTCCTCCCTGTCCACGGTGTCCTCCTATGAAAACGACCGCTACAGCTTCAAGGTGGAGTTTGACCACTACGACGGCGCCAACACCTACTACGGCCTGGACAAGCTGAGCCTGAACAACCTCATCCAGGACAACACCCTGATGAAGGACTTTCTCTGCTACCAGCTCATGGGCGCCTTCGGCGTGGCCGCGCCCCTGTGCAGCTATGTCTCCATCACCGTCAACGGGGAGCTCTGGGGCCTGTATCTGGCGGTGGAGGGGGTGGAGGACGCGTTCCTCCGCCGGAACTACGGCACGGACGCCGGGGAGCTCTACAAGCCCGACAGCCTCAGCTCCGGCGAAGACCGGGGCGGCAGCTTTGCCCCGGCGGACCTTGCCGGGAGCTTTGATCCGGCCGCCTTTGATGACGGCGGCGCGCCGCCCTTTGAGGACCCGCCCCAGCGGCCCGGCGGCGGGGAGGACGGCGGCCAGTTCACCCCGCCCGGCGGCGGTCAGGAGGGCGGCCAGAGGGGCCCCGGCGGCATGGGGGGCATGGGCAGCGGGGATGTGAAGCTCCAGTATGCGGACGGCGATCCGGACAGCTACCCCAACATCTTTGACAACGCCAAGACCGCCGTTACGGACCAGGACAAGGACCGGCTCATCGCCGCCCTGAAGGCGCTGGGCGGGGAGGAGGCCGCCGGAGCCGTGGACGTGGAACAGGTCCTGCGCTACTTTGTGGTCCACGGCTTTGTCTGCAACGGGGACAGCTACACCGGCGGCATGGTTCACAACTACTACCTCTACGAGGAGGACGGCCGGCTGGCCATGATCCCCTGGGACTACAACCTGGCCTTCGGCGGATTCCAGACCGGCAGCGCGGAGGCGGCGGTCAACGAGCCCATCGACGATCCGGTCACCTCCGGGGAGCTGGAGGACCGGCCCATGATCGCCTGGATCTTCCGCAGCCAGGAGTACACGGACCTGTACCACCAGTACTACGCCCAGTTCATTGAGGAGCTCTTTGACAGCGGCAGCTGCCAGGCGCTTATTGACAGCACCTTTGCCCTCATCGCCCCCTACGCGGCGGAGGACCCCACCATGTTCTGCACCTACGAGGAATTTGAGCAGGGCGTGGAGGCCCTGAGGACCTTCTGCGCGCTGCGGGCCGAGAGCGTCCGGGGCCAGCTGGCGGGGACCGTCCCCTCCACCAGCCAGGGACAGGCGGAGCACAGCGCCAGTCTGGTGGACGCATCCGGGCTGGCCCTGTCCGCCATGGGCTCCATGTCCGGAGAAGGCGGCGGGCCCGGCGGGTTCCAGCCCCGGCAGGACGCGGCGGAGGTCTTTGCCAAGGACCGCCCGGAGGGATCCCGCCGCCCCGGGGAGGAGAGCGGCCCCCAGAGGGAGGAGGGGACCGGCCTGACCATGCTGGCGGGATCGGCGGCCCTTCTGGCGGCGGGCCTGGTTCTGGCCGGGACGTTCCGGCGGCGGGGGTGAGCGCTCCCGAGAAGCTGTATTTCTAACCGGTGAATCCCGGCTCTAAGAACCTGTATTCATAACTGGGGGATGCTGGATGGACGAGGATTTTTCTCGTCAGACAAGGAGATTTTCCGCGGCAATCCTGACGGATTGCAAGGGAAATCGACGCAGTATGGCGGGAAAAAGACTGGCCAGACAGCGTGCAACGGTTGTGAATACAGGTTCTAAAAAAGGGTGGGTCCCGGAAACCGCAATCTCGTGGTTTCCGGGACCCTTTTCGAATCACACCTCCGCCGCCCGCTTCAGCTCCGACAGGCACTTGGGGCAGATATTCTTGCCCTTGAAGATGGCAATATCCTTGGCGCTGTCACAGAAAATACAGGTAGGGCGGTACTTTTTCAGAACAACAGAGGAGCCCTCCACGAAAATTTCCATGGTCTCCCGCTCTCCAATGTCCAGGGTACGGCGCAATTCAATCGGGAGCACGATCCGTCCCAGCTCGTCAATTCTTCTCACAATACCGGTGGATTTCATTGTCCGGCCTCCTGTCCTACAGATGTGGGCGCGGTGGCCTCCGCCGCCGGCCCTGGGATTAGATTACCACACTTGCCCCGCCTTTTTCAACAAATTTTGACAAAAAATGTCTGGAAATTTCTGCATGTTTTTCTTTTGCGCCGCTATATATAGAGGGACGGCCCCGGCTGTCCAACTGGAAGAGGAGGGCGACAGAGCATGGCAATGGCGTGGATCTGGACGGGAATGGTGGTGGTCTCGGTGGTCTTCGGGCTGTACAACGGGACCACCGGCGCGGTGGGCGCGGCGGCCATGGAGGGCGCGGGCGCGGCGGTGGAGCTGTGCCTGAGCATGGCGGGGATCATGTGCCTGTGGAACGGGGTCATGGCGGTGATGAAGGCCAGCGGCATGATGGACGGACTGAGCCGCCTGTTCCGGCCCGTGCTCTGCCGCCTTCTGCCCCGGGCCTGCCGGGACCCGGACACCCTGGCGGCCCTGTCCGGCAACGTGTCCGCCAATCTGCTGGGGCTGGGCAACGCGGCCACGCCCCTGGGGATCCGGGCGGCGGGCCGGATGGCCAAGGGCAGCGGCGGCCGGGCCACGGATGAGCTGTGCACCCTGGTGGTGCTGAACACGGCGTCCATCCAGCTGCTGCCCACCACGGTGGCCGGGGTGCGCGGGGCCCTGGGCGCGGAGAGCGCCTTTGACATCCTGCCGGCGGTGTGGCTGGCCTCGGTGCTGTCGGTGACGGCGGGTCTGCTGGCGGCCAAGGCGCTGGGAAAAATATGGAGAAATTAGCCGTCATTTTTGGGGGAGAGAAGGAGATGACGGCAGAAAGGGAGGAGCTTCCGTGGACTATTCCGCCTATCTGGTGCCGCTGCTGCTGGCCTGTACGGCCCTGTTCGGCGTTGGCAGAAGGGTAAATGTATTTGACGCGCTGGCCCAGGGGGCGGAGGAGGGGCTGACCATCCTGCTGCGCATCCTGCCCAATCTGGTGGGACTGATGACGGCGGTGTACATGCTCCGGGCCAGCGGGGTTCTGGATCTGCTGGGGCAGCTGCTGGCCCCGCTCCTGGTGCGCCTGGGCATCCCGCCGGAGACGGCGGCCCTGCTCTTCATCCGCCCGGTCAGCGGCAGCGGGGCCCTGGCCATCGGCAGCGAGCTCATGAGCGCCCACGGCCCGGACTCCTATGTAGGCCGGGTGGCCGCCGTCATGCTGGGCAGCACGGAGACCACCTTCTACACCATCGCCGTCTACTTCGGCTCCGCCGGGGTCCACAAAACCCGCTACGCCATCCCCGCCGCCCTCATCGCGGATCTCACCGGGTTTGTGGCCGCAGCCTGGGCGGTGCGGCTGCTGTTCGGAACATAAGTTAAGACTGCGGAGAACGCCGGCTGAACGGCGGCCTCCGCAGATTTTTTTGCCGTATCCTTTCCCGGGCCCGCCCCTGTACAAAGCCCGCAAGGCTCCATCTGCCGCCGCGAAAATGGATTTTCCTGACCAAAAATTAATTTTCTTGTAAACACCCCGCTCCCTGTGCTATAATAGAATAGTTATATGTGTGCGCCCCGCGCCGGCCGCGGGAGAAAAAGAAGGGAGAAGCTCACGGTGCATAAGAAGCTATCCCGGCTGATTGAGCCAAATTTACAGCCCTATTTTCTTTGTCTGGTCCTGTTCGCCGCGGTCACGGCCCCCCTCCAGCCCCTGCTGGGGGCGGCGGAGCTGGCCGCGCTGGTCCTGCTCTATCTCTTCTACCGCCGGCAGACCACCCGCCGCCGGCGCAGCGTGATGCAGTATATTGAGACCATCACCGGCGGCGTGGACTCCATCAACAAAAACAGCATGCTCAACACGCCCCTGCCGGTGGTGGTCTTCCGGGCGGACAACGGGGAGATCATCTGGGCCAACGACAGCTTCGTGGGCCTGGCGGACGCCCAGGACAGCCTCTTTGACATGACCATCCATGATCTGGCCCCGGACTTCAATTACCAGTGGGTCCTGGACGGCAACCAGCCCTGGGACGTGGCCCCCTTTGCCGGCGGCACCTACCAGATCTACGCCTCCACAGGCCGCATGGGGGGCCGGACCGCCAGCCAGGGCCAGATCATCACCGCCTACTTCGTGGACGTCACCGAGAGCCAGCACATGAAGGCCATCCTGGAGGCCAGCCGGACTGTGGTCTCCATCCTGGTGCTGGACAACTATGAGGAGCTGCTCAAGGCCGGAGGCGAGGCCGCCAAGAGCGCCGTGCTGGCCCAGGTGGACGAGAAGCTCAACGCCTGGGTCACCGACTCCGGCGGCCTTCTGCGCAAGTACGACCGGGACCGCTATCTCTTCATCTGCGACGAGCAGTTCTTCCAGCGGATCGTGGAGGAGAAGTTCTCCGTACTGGAGGCCATCCATCAGGTGGTCAGCGAGGACGGGGTCAGCGCCTCCCTGTCCATCGGCGTGGGCCGGGACTGCGACAGCTACGAGGACGCCTTCCGCTGGGCGGAGAAGTCCATCGAGATGAGCCTGAGCCGGGGCGGCGATCAGGCCGTGGTGAAGGACAGCCTGGACTTCCAGTTCTACGGCGGCCGGTCCAAGTCCACAGAGAAGCGGACCAAGGTAAAGAGCCGGGTTATGGCCAAGGCCCTGGGCGAGCTCATCTCCGACGCCGGCCAGGTCTACATCATGGGCCACGAGTACGCGGACATGGACGCGGTGGGCGCGGCGGCGGGCGTGTGCTGCGCGGCCCGGAAGCGGGGAAAGCGGGCCCAGATCGTCATCGACCTGGAGGGCAACAACGCCCGGCCCCTGGTGCGCAAGCTGGCCAGCCTGCCGGAGTACGAGGACGTATTTGTCAGCGGTCCCGACGCCTTCATCCACGCCCAGGCGGGGGCCCTGCTGGTGGTGGTGGACACCAACCGGCCGGATCTGGTGGAGAACCGGCAGCTGCTGGACGCCTGCAACCGGGTGGCGGTCATTGACCACCACCGCCGGGCGGCGGACTATATCGAGAACGCGGCCCTCAACTTCCACGAGCCCTACGCCTCCTCGGCCTCAGAGCTGGTGACGGAGCTGCTCCAGTACCTGGTGGAGCCCAGCGACCTGCTGCGGGGGGAGGCGGAGGCCCTGCTGGCGGGCATTGTGCTGGACACGAAGAACTTCAGCATGCGCTCCGGCAGCCGCACCTTTGAGGCGGCGGCCTTCCTGCGCCGGGCCGGGGCGGACCCGGCAGAGGTGCGCCTCTACTTCCAGAGCGACCTGCCCAGCATGATCCAGCGCTATGACATCATCCGCTGCGCCCAGATGATCCACGGGGACGTGGCCCTGGCCGTGGCGGAGAAGGAGGTCAGCCGGGTCACCGCCGCCAAGGCGGCCGACGACCTGCTCTCCCTCCAGGGCGTTCAGGCCTCGGTGGTGCTCTACCGCCAGGGGGACGGGGTGTCCATGTCCGGCCGGTCTCTGGGGGAGGTGAACGTGCAGGTGATTCTGGAGCGGCTGGGGGGCGGCGGCAACGCCACCGCCGCCGGCGGCCATGTGTCCGGCGCTGACCTGTACGCCGTGCGCCAGCGGGTGGCGGAGGCCATTGAGGACTACTACGCGCCGTGACTTTTCCTGTTCTTTTTCTTTGTGAACAAAGAAAAAGAACCAAAAAGAAAAACTTTAGATAGTATTCACGGGCTGCCGGCAGCCCAGGCGGGATTTTCCATTGTATGTGAAGGAACCAATCCGGTTTTTCGCAATAAATTCTATATGATGACCGGCATATTTTCCGGCTCATAACCAAGCAGGAGGAGACAACCATGAAAGTGATTTTACAGCAGGACGTGCGGGGCCAGGGCAAAAAGGGGCAGATGATCGAGGTGGCGGAGGGCTACGCCCGCAACTTCCTGCTGCCCAGGAAGCTGGCCGTACCTGCTACGGCGGACGCCATGAACACCATGAAGCTGCGGGAGAAGGCCAAGAAGGCCGAGGACGCCCGGCTGAAGGCGGAGGCGGAGGACGTGGCCCAGCGGCTGAAGAACGCCCCTGTCAAGGTGTCCGCCCGGGCCGGGGCCAACGGCAAGCTCTTCGGCGCGGTGACCAGCAAGGAGGTGTCCGACGCCCTCCAGGCCCAGTTCGGCATTGAGCTGGCCAAGCAGAAGATTGTCATGGAGGAGCCCATCAAGGCCTTCGGCAGCTACGAGCTGCGGGCCAAGCTGGGCTACGAGGTCTCCGGCACCATCTACGTGATGGTGGTGGAGGAGAAGTAGGCGCGGCCGCTTTTTGAGAATTGAAGGAGGTGTCGCCTTTGGCGCAGAACGACGAGCTGCTCTTCCGTCAGATGCCCCACTCCCTGGAGGCCGAACAGGCGGCCCTGGGGGCCATGCTCATTGACGCGGACTGCATCAAGGACGTGATGGACAAGCTCCAGCCCGAGGACTTCTACATCAAGCAGAATCGGGATGTTTTCGAGACCATTTACACCATGTTCAGCTTCTCCAAGCCCATCGACGGCGTGACCGTGGCGGAGGAGATGCAGAAAAACGGCACCTACGACGATCAGACCACCCGGAGCTATCTGGTCCAGCTCATGGAGATCACCCCCACCAGCGCCAACGTGATGGAGTATGTGGCCATCATCCGGGACAAGGCCCTGCTGCGGGGCCTGGCCAAGGCGGCGGGGGAGATCACCTCCATGGTCCAGGAGGGCCTGGGGGAGGCCGGGGCCATTCTGGAGGCGGCGGAGCAGAAGGTCTACGCCGTCCGCCGGGGCCGCAGCGCCCAGGAGCTGGTGCCGGTGGCCCAGCTCATCAAGCCCTTTCTGGACCAGCTCAACGATCTGGCCTCCGGCAAAACCGGCCTGCCCGGCCTCTCCAGCGGCTTCTCCGCTGTGGACAGCAAGATCCACGGTCTCAACCGCTCTGACCTCATCCTCCTGGCGGCCCGGCCCGGCGTGGGCAAGAGCTCCTTTGCCATGAACATCGCCCTGAATGTGGCCAAGCAGAGCGGGACGACGGTAGCGGTTTTTTCCCTGGAGATGAGCAAGGAGCAGCTGCTGGTGCGCCTGATGGCGGCGGAGGGGCTGGTGGAGCTGACCAGGCTGGCCACCGGCCGGCTCAGCGCCTCGGACTGGGGCAAGCTCACCCAGGCCGCCCGGACCCTGCGTCAGTCGGACATCCGCATTGACGACAACCCCATGCTCACAGCGGCGGACATCAACGCCAAGTGCCGCCGGCTGGACAACCTGGGCCTGGTGGTCATCGACTACCTCCAGCTGATGACCTCCGCCGGCGGCAAGGGCTACGCCGGGGAGAACCGGCAGCAGGCGGTCAGCGACATCTCCCGTATGCTCAAGGTGATGGCCAAGGAGCTGAACGTGCCGGTGATCTGCCTCAGCCAGCTCAGCCGCGCCAACGAGAAGCGGGAGGACAAGCGGCCCATGCTCTCGGACCTCCGGGACTCCGGCGCCATCGAGCAGGACGCGGATATCGTCATGTTCCTCTACCGGGAGGACTACTACAAGGAGGAGACGGAGAACCGAAACATTGCCGAGTGCATCGTTGCCAAGAACCGCCACGGGGAGACGGGCAAGGTGCCCCTGCGGTGGACCCCGGAGTACACCGCCTTCAGCACCGTGGAGCTGCGGTTTGACGAGGACGAGTGACCGCCGGCAGTCACAGCAGGCGCCTCTCAGGTTTTTTCTTTTGCTTCTTTTCTTTTGTTCACAAAAGAAAAGAAGAGATAAGGATCCATACGATATGATGAACATTCAAGCATTCACGAAAAAGTGGGACATGCTGCCCCCGGGCGGGCTGATTCTCTGCGCCGTGTCCGGGGGGCGGGACTCCATGGCCCTGCTCCATCTGCTGTGGGAGATGGGGAGGAAGGGGGGCTTCCAGGTCCACGCCGCCCACTTCAACCACCATCTCCGCCCCACGGCGGACCGGGACCAGGGCTTTGTCACAGGCTGGTGCGGGGCAAAGGGCATCCCCCTGACCTGCGGCGGCGCTGACGCGGCGGCCTATGCCAGGGAGGTTGGCACCTCCCTGGAGGACGGCGCCCGGCAGCTGCGCTACCGCTTCCTGGAGGAGACGGCGGACCGGGTGGGGGCGGCGCGCATCGCCACGGCCCACCACCGGGAGGACAACGCGGAGACCCTGCTGCTCCACCTGCTGCGGGGCTCCGGCCTCCGGGGGCTGGGGGGCATCCCGCCGGTGCGGGGGCGGATCGTGCGGCCTCTGCTGGAGACAAGCCGGGCGGACATCGACGGCTATGTGCGCCGGCATCAGATCTCCTACATGGAGGACGAGACCAACGCCGACACCCGCTTCACCCGCAACCGCCTGCGGCTGGAGGTGTTTCCCCTGCTGGAAGAGATCTCCCCCGGGTGTACCGGGCGCATGGCCGCCACGGCGGACCTCCTCCGGGAGGACGACGAGCACTTCCGGGGCGCGGTGGACGCCTCTCTGTTTACCTTCAAGGGGGACCGGGCGGAGATCTCCCTCCGGGAGCTGAAAAAGCTGGACCAGTCCATGGCTCGCCGGACCGTTCGGGAGATGTCCCGGTCCCTCCTCACGGATCTGGGGCGGGAGAACGTGGATCAGGCCCTGGCTTTAGGCCCCGGCGGCTACCTGGATCTGCCAGGCCGCCTGTGCGCCTACCGGACAGGGACGAAGCTGACCCTCCGCCGGGAACCCGATCCTCCTCTCCCCCTGCTCCTGACAGAGGGGACCCAGGTGTGGTGGAAATGGCTGGTGCAGGTGTATCTGAGCGGAGAACCTGTCCAGGAGGACGGTCAGACTGTAGCGCTGGGGGGCTGCTCCGCGCCCCTGACCATCGCCCTCTGGAATGGTCAGGGAAGTCTGGCGGTGGAGAACGGCCAGCGGACCATCAAGCGGCTCTTCACGGACCGGCGGATCCCCATCCAGGACCGGTGGGAGCACCCCGCGCTGTATGTGGACGGGAGACCGGCGGCGGTCTTCGGCGTGGCCACGGACTGGACCCTCCGCCCCAGGCCCGGGGAGAGCTGCCTGGTGGTAAAGATAGAGGAATACCGGGTGATGACCAGGCTGCGGCCAGGAGGGGGACTATGAAGCGCAGGCCATGGCGGGGCATGACCCCCCTCCGGCGGGCCCTGGAGGGGCTGTGCCTGGCGATGCTGGGGGCGGGATTTCTGTGCCCTGTTCTCCTCTGGGGGTGGATCCCGGACCAGATCCCCGGCCACTACAGCGGCGCGGGGGAGATTGACCGGTGGACGGGCAAGTGGGAGCTGTTCCTGCTGCCGGTGTTCAGCGTAATACTATACCTGCTGCTGACCGCGGCCTGCGCCGCCGTCCGCCCCGGGGTGGAGCGGGGGGAGCTGCCGCCCTCGGCCCCGGCGTGGCTGGCGGGGGTCAAGCTGGCGGTGCTGGGGGGATTTGCCTGGATCGGTGGGGCCATGGCCCTGTGCCAGCCCCTGCCGGAGCATTTTTCGGCGGTCTTTATGGCCGCGGCCCTGCTCCCGGTGATTGGCTTTCTCGTCTCGGCAATCCGCTTCGCCGCCAGGGGAAAGACCCGATAGAGGTTTCTTTTCATTCTTTTCAAAGAAGAGAATGACATCTGAAAATGTTGGATAAATATAGAGAAGGAGAAAACGACATGGGCATGATGGATCAGGACATTTTGAAGGTGCTGTACACAGAAAAGCAGATCGCCGCCCGCATCGAATCCATGGGCATGGAGATGTATGAGGACCTCAAGGACAAGGAGCCGCTGTTCGTCAGCGTGCTCCGGGGGGCGTTCATCTTCATGGCGGACATCGTGCGGGCCTGTCAGGTGCGCTCTGACGTGGAGTTCATCGCCGTCTCCTCCTACGGCAACGCCACCACCTCCTCCGGGGCCGTGCAGATTACCCACGACATCCAGCAGGACATCACCGGCCGGAATCTGGTGGTGATCGAGGACATCCTGGACTCCGGCAACACCCTCTTCTTCCTCAAGCAGTACTTTCTGACCAAGGGGGCCGCGTCGGTGTCCATCTGCACCCTGCTGGACAAGCCCAGCCGGCGGACCAAGGCCATTACCGCGGACTATGTGGGCTTCACGGTGCCGGACGAGTTCGTGGTGGGCTACGGCCTGGACTACTGCCAGAAATACAGAAATCTGCCCTACATCGGCGTATTAAAGCCGGAGGTCTACGGGGGCCAGTAAGAACATCACCACAAAAGGAGTGAAGCTGTTTGACCAATCATACCAAGCGCCCCGGGATGGGGCTGTACTTCGCGGCCATCCTGCTGCTGCTGGGCGCGTACTACTTTTTCTACGGCTCCATGGGCATACCCGCCGTGACCTTTGCCCAGGTGGAGACCCTGTTTGAGGACGGGAAGGTGATCAGCTTCTCCATCCGGGACGGAAATGACCTGTACCTCAACCTGACGGACGGGTCCACGGTCCACAACCAGCTGGGCAGCACGGACCTGTTCTGGTCCCGGCTGGGGTCCCTCATTCAGGAGCAGAAGCACGCGGGCATCCTCTCCGACTACGATCACGCCCCTGTGTACACCCCGCCCTGGTGGATGGAGGTGCTGGTGTACGTGGCCCTCATCGGGATCATCTTCCTGATCTGGCAGTATATGATGGCCAGGGCCCAGGGGGGCGGCGGCATGGACCAGGGCAGGCGGTTCGGCAAGGCCCGCATCCGCTTCGGGTCCGAGAGCAAGGAGAAGGTCAGCTTCACCGACGTGGCCGGTGCGGAGGAGGAGAAGGAGGAGCTGCGGGAGATCGTCAGCTTTCTCCAGGAGCCCAAAAAGTATCTGGACCTGGGGGCCAGGATCCCCAAGGGCGTGCTGCTGGTGGGCCCTCCGGGCACCGGCAAGACCCTGCTGGCCAAGGCTGTGGCCGGGGAGGCGGGGGTGCAGTTTCTCTCCATCTCCGGCTCCGACTTTGTGGAGCTCTATGTGGGCGTAGGCGCCAGCCGGGTGCGGGACCTCTTTGACGAGGCCAAGAAGGTGGCCCCGTCGGTGGTGTTCATCGACGAGATCGACGCCGTGGGCCGCCAGAGAGGCGCGGGCCTGGGGGGCGGCCACGACGAGCGGGAGCAGACCCTCAACCAGCTGCTGGTGGAGATGGACGGCTTTTCCAGCAACGAGGGCGTGGTGGTCCTGGCGGCCACCAACCGGGCGGACATCCTGGATCCGGCCCTGCTGCGCCCCGGCCGGTTTGACCGGCAGGTGTTCGTGGGCCGGCCGGACAGCAAGGGCCGGGAGGAGGTCCTGGCGGTCCACGCCCGGAACAAGCCTCTGGCGGAGGACGTGGATCTGAAGGTGCTGGCCCAGTCCACCTCCGGCTTCACGGGGGCGGATCTGGAGAACGTCATCAACGAGGGCGCGCTGCTCTCCGCACGGAGGGGGCAGAAGTTCATCACCATGGACGCTCTCCAGGAGGCCATTATCAAGGTCATCGCCGGGCCGGAGAAGAAGAGCCGGGTGGTGCCGCCCCACGAGCGGCGGCTCACGGCCTACCACGAGGCGGGCCACGCGGTGATGCACCACTGTCTGGCCAGCGTGGACCCGGTCCATCAGGTGACCATTGTGCCCAGGGGCCAGGCCGGAGGCATGACCATCTCCCTGCCCGGGGAGGACCGGGGATACTACTCCAAGCGGTACATGGAGGAGGAGATTGCGGCCCTGCTGGGCGGCCGGGTGGCGGAGAGCCTGTTTCTGGACGACATCTCCACCGGCGCGTCCAACGACATCCAGCGGGCCACGGCCATGGCCCGGAAGATGGTGACCTCCTACGGCATGAGCGAGAAGCTGGGGGCGGTGAGCTTTGACTCCGGCCACGACGAGGTGTTCATCGGCCGCAGCATGGCCCAGGCCAAGAGCTACTCCGAGGAGGTGGCCGCCCAGATCGACGGGGAGGTAAAGGCCATCATCGACGCGGGCTACCGCCGCTGCCAGCAGGTGCTGGAGCAGCACCGGCAGCAGATGGAGGCCGTGGCCGCCTATCTGCTGGAGCACGAGACCATGTCCGGGGAGGACTTCGCCGCCGTGATGGGCTTTGCCAAGGTCAAGGCGGAGGAGTAGGTTGTCATTCTTTTTCTTGAAAGAAAAAGAATCAAAAAGAACTTTCAGAGGCTGCGCATTCTTACGGGAGCGCGGGGACAAGAAGAGAGGCGTGGGTTTTCACCCGCGCCTCTCCTTTTTTGCCAGAACGCAGTACCACTCCGCGCTCTCCGCGTCCTGCCCGAGAAGGGAGGGGAAGCAGCTCTGCCTGATCTGCCCATATCCCAGCGCCCGCAGCTTGTCCAGCAGCAGCTGCCGGGCCACGGGGAAGTAGTGCTCGTCAAAGGTCTCCTTCTGGAAGATCCTGTTCTCCCGCTCAAAGGTGTAGAGCAGGTGAAACAGCATGTCCCCGCCCTCCAGGTAGTCCCACACCTGGACCAGATTGATCCGGGTGTCTCCGTCAAAGAAGGGGTTATAGAGATAGAAGCGGTTCCTCTCCTGGAGGATGCGGTCCCAGCTGCGCATATCAAAGTAGAGATATCCGCCCTCCCGCACCAGAGCGTCCATCCTCTCCAGGACCGCCAGCAGCGCATCGTTTTCCACATAGGGCAGGGAGTTGCCCGTGCTGGCCACGCAGTCAAAGGTCATGCCGGACCAGCAGCTCAGATCCCGGAAATCGCTCTGCCGCAGATCCACGGACCACCCCCGGCCCTCCGCCTTTTTCCGGCACCTGTCCAGCATGGCCCCGCTGAGATCAGACCCGCTCACCGCCACGCCCAGCTCCAGGAGGGGCAGCGTGACGCTGCCGGAGCCGATGCTCACGTCCAGCAGGGTTCCCACGTCCAGCCCTCCCAGCATGTGCTCCCAGTGCTGTCTGTAGACGCTGAACCGCTCCTCCGTCTCTATGAGATCGTAGATATCCGCCCGGTCATATAAGGCGCCCATTCCGCTCTCCCCCTCATTTTTTCAGCTTCAGCCTGCCTTTTTCCACAACCGTGTGGAAAATCCTCCGAATCTGGCGGCACTCCTCGTCCCGGTCCTCCATCTGGTTCTTGGGGAGAATCCACGCCTGGCTGTCCGCGATAAAGAGATAGAAGGCCCCGGCGGTCTCCCGGACCCGCACCAGCTTGTCAAAGCCCATCTTGGCCCGCTTTTTCCCCACCGTCACGTGGACGCCGAACCCGTCGATCTCCGTCTCCTGGACGTAGCTGTCCCGGCCGGACCGGCGCATCTCGTTTTTCACCCGCCCGCTGGTGGACAGGACCAGGGCCGCCACCGCCGCCAGTATGGCCGCCGCAGCCCCGGACGCCGCCGCCAGGACCTGAAGATAGGGGGGCAGGGTCAGCAGACCGCTGTACAGGTAACCCGCCAGGGCCCCGGCCAGGCCAAAGCCCAGAAGGCCCTTTCTCCACTTCTCCAGCACCAGCATGAGGTAAAATCTCCTGGTCTCCCGGAGACCGATGGTAAAATCCCGGCGATATGACATGCGTCCGCGCCCCCTTTGTCAAGTAATCAGCCGCCGCGCCTGCACAGGAAGCCGAACCAGCCCTCGGACTGGCCCTCCTCCGCCACAGCGAATCCGTTCTCCTCCAGTACCTGCCGCACCTCCGCGGCCCGATCGTCAATGATGCCGGAGCAGAGGAACCAGCCCTCCGGCTTCATCCACCGGCTCACCTCCGGAGCCAGGGCAATAATCACGTCGGAGACGATGTTGGCCGCCACGATGTCGTAGCCGTCCCCCATCTCCCGGCGGAGCCTCTTGTCACTGAGCACGTCCCCGGCCCGGACCGTGTACCTGTCCCGGCCCACGCCGTTGAGAGCGGCGTTTTCATAGGCGATATCCACAGCCTTCTCGTCGATATCGCAAGCAAAGGCGCTCTCCGCCCCCAGCAGCAGGGACGCAATGGAGAGAATGCCGCTGCCGCAGCCCAGATCCAGCACCCGCATCCCCTTTTCCACATGCTTCTCCAGGGCGGTGAGGCACAGCCGGGTGGTGGCGTGGCTGCCGGTGCCGAAGGCCAGCCCCGGGTTCAGGCGCAGCTCCACCCGGTCCCCGGTCTCGGCCTGCTCCCAGTCCGGGACCACGATCAGCCGCTCCCCGATCTCCATGGGCTTATAGAAGGCCTTCCAGTTGTTCTCCCAGTCCGCGTCCTCGATGCCGTCCACGGTCATGAGAAGGGGAGCGTAATCCGGATGGGCCTTTTTCAGCTCCGCCATGGCCATGCGCACTGCGGCCACCTGGGCAAAGCCCTGATCGCTCTCCCCGGCGTAGAAGGTGACCCGGCACTTGCCGGACATGGAGCGGTCCAGCTCCTCGTCCACATAGTCCCAGTACTGCTTGTTCTGTTCCAGGAACTGGTGAAAATCGGCCTCGTCCTCCACGGCGAAGCTGTCAATGCCCAGGGAAATCAGCATGTTTTCCACCGGCTCCAGTCCGGCGGGGGAGGTGTCGATATGCAGGGCAAGCCATTTCATAGATTTTTCCTCTTTTTTCTGGTTTTTAATATATTATAACGGATGGACGGGAAGAAAACAACGGTTTCTTGTGCCGGGTCAGGGAAATGCACGGCCCCCTGCCGCGAGACCGCACACGATCTCCACCGCCGCCGCGCCCATGCGGGCCAGCTCCCTGTGGAGCTCACCCAGCCAGCGGATATACCGCTCCGTCTCCGGGTCATAGCCCCCGCCGTCCCCGAACACGTCGTTACTGACCACAACCAGCAGCTCCGCCCGGTCCGTCAGGGCCCTGAGCCCCGAGAGAATCCGCTCCCGGGCCCCCCTGCCGGCCCCGGCCGGGGACCAGATCTCGTTGGCCAGCAGATTCCCCAGGTCCTCCAGCAGCACCCAGTCCCCGGGCCGAACGTCCGCGCCGCCAATATCCACCGGCCGCTCCAGTGTCACAAACTGTCTCCCCGCCGCCGCGCCGTGGCGCTCCCGCATGGCGCGGTGCCGCTGGATGCGCCGGGCCGCCTCCCCGGTCCCCGGCTCCATGGTGGCCAGGTAGACCGCCCGGCCCTGGGCCCGGGCCAGCAGCTCCCGCTCCGCCCAGGCGGACTTGCCGCTGCCGCTGCCGCCATAGACCAGTAAAAGCTCTCCCATCACAGGGGCTGATAGGCATCAATGCCGATGTTATCAAAGGAGGGCATGTCGAAATACACCCGCAGGGCCATGTCGATCAGGGGCATGACTGACACCGCCCCCGTGCCCTCCCCCAGGGCCATGCCCAGCTTCAGCAGGGGAGATAGCCCCAGCTCCTCCATCACATACCCCGCCCCCGGCTCCGCCGACAGGTGGGAGGCCGTCAGGGCGTCCCGCACCGCCGGGCACAGCCGCACCGCCGCCAGGGCGGCCACGGTGGAGATGAACCCGTCCATCACCGCCGGGGTCCTGTGGAGAGCGCAGCCTATATAGAAACCGGTCATGGCGGCGATATCGTAGCCCCCCACCTTGGCGATCACGTCCACCGGGTCCTCCGGGTCCGGCCGGTGGAGGGCAATGGCTCTGTCGATGACAGCGATCTTCCTGGCCAGCCCCTCGTCGGAGAGCCCGGCCCCCTTGCCGGTCATCTCCTCCGCCGGACGGCCCAGCAGAGCGGCGGCCACAGCGCTGGTGGTGGTGGTGTTGCCGATGCCCATCTCCCCGGCGGCCAGCAGATCGCGCTTCTCCGCCAAATCCCCGGCCAGCTCCATGCCCGCCAGCAGCACGGTGAGGCACTCCTCCCGGGTCATGGCCGGCTCCCGGGCCAGATTCTTTGTGCCCCGGGAGACCTTGATGGACCGCATCCCCGGCACGTCCGTCAGCATGCCCGCGTCCACGGGGATCACGTCCGCACCGGCCACAGCGCCCATACAGCACACACTGGCCGCGCCGGTGAGCATGTTCCCGGCCACCACGGCGGTGACGCCGCTGTCGGTCTGGGTGACCCCCTCGGCCACCACACCGTTGTCCGCGCAGAAGGCGGCCACGCACTTGCGGAGATCCCGCCGCAGAGGGGCCACCCCCGCCAGCCGGGACACCACGTTCTCCAGCTGCCCCAGGCCGTGGAGGGGCTTGGCCACCGCGTCCCAGTGGCGGCGGGCCGCCTCCACCCGCTCCCTGTCCGCCGGCCTGACCGCTCCCAGCGCCTCCCGCAGCCTGATATCCAGATCTTCCATATGTACGGCCTCCTCTTCGTTTGTGGAAGGTTTTCCACAAACACTATAGACCAAGGCCGGAAAAAAAGCAACCGCCCAACAGGAAATTTCCCATTGGGCGGCTTTTCTGAATATGAAATTACTGCTGCTGCCTGCCGCCGCTTCTGTCGTAGGCCACGATGACCCGGCGGTTGGGCTCGGTGCCCATGGAGTAAGTGGTGACGTTTTCCACATTCTGGAGAACTGTGTGGATGACGTGGCGCTCGTAGGCGTTCATGGGCTCCAGGGTCACGTTCCGCTTGTACTTGACCACCTTGGCGGCCACCTTCATGGCCAGATGCTGGAGGCTCTGCTCCCGCTTGAGGCGGTAGTTCTCCGCGTCCACGTGGATGCGCACCCGCTTCTCGCCGCCCCGGTTGACGGAGTAGTTGGTCAGCTGCTGGATGGCGTCCAGGGTCTCGCCCCTTCTGCCGATGAGCGCGCCCAGCTTCTCCCCCTCCAGAACGGCCTTGTAGCGGCCCTCCTCGTTCCGGTACACCTTCACCTGGGCCTCGCTGCCCATGTGGCGGAGGAGACCGGTGAGAAACTCCACAATCTGCGCCGCCTTCTCGTCCTCGCAGATCTCCCCCAGGTCCTGGGGCGGCAGCACCGGCAGGGGAGCGGCGGCCTCCACGGCCTTCTCCGCCCGCTCCTCCCGCTGAGGACGCTCCCGGCGCTCCGGACGCCGGCGCTCCTCCCGTTTCTCCGCACGGGGCGCCTTCTCCGGCCGCTCCGGCGGCGGGGCCTGGACGGGCTTCCGCGGCGCCGCGGGTGCGGCGGGGGGGGCCTTCGCCGGCTCATCCGCCAGACCGTAGCTCACCCGAACCTTAGCCGGGCTGGCGCCGATGCCCAGAAAGCCCTTCTTTGCCCGCTCCAGAATCTCCACGGACACCTCTTCCCGCTCCAGACCCAGCTCCGCCAGGGCCTTTGCAACAGCCTCGTCCTCGGTCTTGCCCGTCACATCTATAAATTTCGTCGTCATAGCGCGTTTTACTCCTTCTCTTCATAGCGGTCCGCCTGATAGCTGCGGCCTCTGGCGTAGGGGCGCTCCCCCACCCGGCCGGCCTCGTTGGTGGAGACCCTCTTCTCCGGGGCCTTCTGGGGCAGCTTCTTGGGCTTTTTGGCCTCGTTCTCCCGCTGCTCGGCGGCCCGCTTCTTGGCCTCCTCCATGCGCAGCTTCCTGGCGGCCTCCCGCTTGGCTGCCCGCTCCTCCTCCTCGGCGTTGATCTTCTTGGTATAGAACTTGCCCAGCATGGACTCGCGGATCATGCCCCACACGCTGTTGGCAATCCAGTACAAGCCCAGGCCCGCAGGCATGATGAAGCAGAACCAGATGCTCATGAGGGGCATCATCAGGTTCACCATCTTCATGCTGGCCTGCTGCTCCTGGGACTGGCCGTTGCTCTTGGTGATGACGATGGTCTGCACGTAGTTCATCACAGCGGCCAGCAGGGGGATGAGGATCAGGCCGATGACCGGCCAGGTCATGGAGAAGCCCTTGAACACCTCCTGGGGCTGGACGCTGAGGTTGATGCCGAAGAAGTCGAAGTGCATCTGGAGCAGCTTGTCCCCCACGCCCTCCACGCCGGACCAGTCGTAGCCGGACCAGTTGCGGGAGATGAAGTCGGCAAGGTTGACCTGCTCATAGGCGCCGTAGGCGCCGTTGGCCATCTGGTCCGCCACGTAGCCCAGGCTCTCGGCGGCCTGACGGAGGCCGTCGCAGGCGGCGTCGCTGATGCCCATGAAGTAGGTGATGGGCTGGCGGATGATGGAGTAGAGGGGCACCAGGATGAACATGGGGATGAAGGACCACAGGCAGCCGCCCATGGGGTTGATGCCCTCCTCCTGGTAGAGCTTTTGCAGCTCCTCCTGATACTTCTGCTGATTCTTGGCGTACTGCTTCTGCAGCTCCGCCTGCTTGCTGGAGAGCTTGCCCATACGCACCATGCTGCGCTTGGACTTCATCTGGAACGGCACCATAATCAGTGTGACCACCAGGCTGAACAGGATGATCGCCAGACCGTAGGAGCCGCTGATGGCGTACATCCAGCGCAGCAGGGCGGCAAAGGGCATACTGACGAGTTTGCCAAAGGTACCAAACATGTAGTGTTTCCTCCGGTAGAATGTTTCCCCCGCCCATGCAGCGGCAGGGGAGGGCTATGGCACAGGATCGTAAAAATCCCCCTTGTAGAAGGGGTGGCATCGCAAAAAGCGCCGCAGGGCCAGCCATCCGCCCCGCAGCACCCCGTACTTCTCCACGGCCTGAAGGGCGTACTGGGAGCAGGTGGGGATAAAGCGGCACCTGGGCGGGAGGCCGGGGGAGATACAGCGCTGGTAGAACCGGATGGCCCCCAGCACAAGCCGCTTTATCATATCAGCAGCTTCAGCTCCCCGCAGGCCCGGTAGAAGGCCTGGGTAAGCCTGACGTAGTCCCCGTCCGCGGCCCGGGAACGGGCCACGAGGATGATATCATAGCCCTGGCGCAGATCGGGCCCCGCCAGACGGAAGACCTCCCGCAGGCGGCGGCGGGCCCGGTTCCGCACCACGGCGCAGCCCAGCTTGGTGCTCACCGTCACGCCCAGGCGGTTATGGTCCAGGCGGTTGGGGCGGCAGTAGACCACCAGGAAGGGGGTCACGGCGGACTTTCCCCGGCTGTAGATGCGGCGGAAGGCCCGGTTTTCCTTGATGCTGACAGCTTTTTTCACGGCCCACGGCCTCCTCTCGGACAGACACAATCGGGAGAAGCCTGAAAAGGCGCGCAGGGACGGCATGAAAAATTCTTGCCGTCCCCCCGATCTATCTTATTTGCGATGCAAACGCCGCGAACCTCAATGGGTCAGGCGGGCGCGGCCCTTGGCGCGGCGGCGGGCGAGCACCTTGCGGCCGTTGGCGGTCCTCATCCTCTTACGGAACCCGTGCTCCTTGGAGCGCTGACGCTTTTTGGGCTGATAGGTACGGAACATTTGCATACACCTCCTACTCAAAATATGGCTGTGCGGAGCTCTCGCCCCCCACTACTCGACGGCGGGGCATGGCAGCCATCCCCCCGCAGTTGACACAGTTCAGCCTGCCGCAGGACAGGCAAACGTTATTATACATAAAAAAAGGATCTGTGTCAACAAAAAATTCAAAAAACAGCGCTCCATCCCTCCGCAGGCCGCCTGCCGGCGGCGCAGCTGTCCGCGGAGGAGCAGCCGCCATATTTCTTCTATATATAGAATAAGTATCTGTTGCAATCCCATCCATTTTCTGCTATACTATCCTAGGAACATTTTCGGCTGTCAGAGAGACGAAACCGCCACTAAGGAAAAAGAGAGGGAGAGCTTCTATGCAATCTGTTTCCGATATCTGGTCCATGATTCTGACCAGGCTCCGGGAGGATCTGTCGGAGACCACCATCAAAACCTGGTTCGACGAGACGGCGGTAGTGGCCCTGGAGGGGAACAACCTCTACCTCCACTGTCCCAACACCTTCAAGCGCACCAACATCCAGGACCGCTTCCTGCCCAACATCGAGGCCGGGCTCAAGGACATCTTCTCCGCCGACATTGCCGTCCACCTGCTGGACGACAACGGCCTCCAGCGCTTTCAGAGCAAGGAGGAGGAGAAGCCCGTATCCCTGATGGAGAGCGGGGAGTTCACCTTCGACACCTTCGTAGTGGGCCCCTCCAACCGTCTGGCCTGCTCGGCGGCCCGGGCGGTGGCGGACGCGCCGGGGCAGCACTACAACCCCCTCTTCATCTACGGCGACTCGGGGCTGGGCAAGACCCACCTGCTCTACGCCATTGCCCACGTCATCCGGGGCAAATTCCCTTCCGCGAAAATCCTCTATATCAAGGGCGACGAGTTTATCAACGACTACATCGAGACCGTCCGCTCCGGCCGGGCCATGAACGAGTTCCGCACCAAATACCGGGAGGCGGATCTGATGCTGGTGGACGACATCCAGTTCGTGGCCGGCAAGGTGGAGACCCAGAACGAATTCTTCCACACCTTCAACGCCCTCTATGAGGCGAAAAAGCAGATCGTGCTCACCTCGGACCGGCCTCCCCAGGAGATGGCCCAGCTGGACGACCGGCTGCGGACCCGGTTTGAGTGGGGTTTGATGGCGGACGTACAGCCGCCGGTGCTGGAGACCCGGGTGGCCATCCTCAAAAACAAGGCCGCCCAGCTGGGCTTCATCCTCAGCGACGAGATCGCCGGCTACATCGCCTCCAAGATCACCGCCAACGTCCGGCAGCTGGAGGGCACGGTCAAGAAGATCAAGGCCTTCAAAGACCTGGACGGCATCGAGATCAGCACCGCCGCCGTGGACCGGGCCCTCCAGGACATGAGCCGGTCCAACGAGTTCATCATCACCCCGGACACCATTATCAAGGAGGTCTGCCGGTACTTCCGGCTGGAGGAGGACCAGATCAAGGGTCAGTCCCGCAGCCGGGACTCCCTCAACGCCCGCCAGACGGCTATGTACCTCATCCGCCGCCTCACCAGCCTGTCCCTGGACGACACGGGAAAGGTCTTCGGCGGACGGGACCACTCCACGGTGCTCAACTCCATCAACAAGGTAGAAAAGAAGATGAAGGCGGACCCGGCCTACGCGGAGACGGTAAAGGCTATTATCACCAACATCAACTCCACCAAGTAGCGCCGTAAAACGGCCGTTTCTATTTCAACATTTTCCCCCAAGTTTTCCACAATACCAACAAAATATTCTCCACACCGGCTGTGGAAAAAACCCAGCCTCCCGGCCAGCGTGGAAAACCGTGGACAACCTGTGCTTTTTTCCACACCCCTTGTTCTTCCAATTTCTCCAGTATTTTCAACGGCTTGCCGCCATAATCCACAATTTTTCGCCCTACCGCTTCTACTTCTGAAAAATAAATATACTATGCTTCTCATACGGCCAATATTCCGCTCCCCGGAAAAAAGAAAGGAAACCCAGCCATGAAATTTTCCTGTGAAAAGACCCTTCTTCAATCCGCCATCACCACCGCCTCCAGGACTGTGGCAGCCAAGAGCTCCATTCCCGCTCTGGAGGGCCTTCTGCTCCATGCTGACCACCAGCTCACCGTATCCGGCTACAACATGCAGACAGGCATCCGCACCCGCCTGGACGCGGACGTCACCGAGCCCGGCTCCCTGGTGCTCTCCGCGCGGCTCTTCGGGGAGATCATCCGCCGCCTGCCTGACGACGTTGTCACCTTCTCCTCTGACAAGGACCTCAACGTCAAGCTCACCTGCGGCGACGCTTCCTACGACATCCTGGCCCTGTCTGCGGAGGACTACCCGGAGCTGCCGGAGGTGGAGGACCAGTATTCCATCCGCATCCAGCAGAATACCCTCCGGTCCATGATCGCCCAGACCTCCTTCGCCGTATCCACCGACGAGATCCGCCCCGTCCACACCGGCTCCCTCTTTGAAATCGGGGAGGAGGGCCTCACCGTGGTCAGCGTGGACGGCTTCCGGCTGGCCCTGCGGCGGGAGCCCCTGGAGACAGCCGGCGGCTCCTTCCGATTCGTAGCCCCCGGGACCGCCCTCAACGAGGTGGAGCGGATCTGTGAGGACACGGACGAGAGCGCTGCCATCACCCTGGGCAACCGGCACCTGCTCTTTGACGTGGGGGACACCCAGCTCATCTGCCGGCGGCTGGAGGGGGAGTTTCTGGACTACAAGGCGGCCATTCCCCGGTCCAACCCCATCTCCATCACCGCCTCCACCAAGGCCATGATAGAGTCCATTGACCGGGTGGGCGTGGTGATCTCCGACAAACAAAAAAGCCCGGTGCGGTGCATCTTCAAGGAGGACAGGGTCTACATGTCCGCCAAAACCGCCAACGGAGAGGCCAAGGACGTGTGCGCGGTCAGCGGAGACGGCGGCGGGCTGGAGATCGGCTTCAACAACCGCTATCTTCTGGACGCCCTGAAATACGCCCCCGCAGACCAGGTCCGGCTGGAGATGAACACCGGTATCTCCCCCTGCATCATCACCCCCGTGGAGGGGGAGGAGAACTTCCTCTATATGGTGCTGCCGGTGCGGCTGAAAAACAGCTGATTGGGAATACTGCATATGGAAACAATATCCATTAACACGGAGTTTATCCGTCTCCAGGATCTCCTGAAGCTCACCGGCCTTGCCGCCACAGGGGGGGAGGCCAAGGTGCGCATTCAGGCCGGAGAGGCGTCTGTCAACGGCGAGATCTGCCTCCAGCGGGGGAAAAAACTGCGGGAAGGGGACGTGGCCTCCTTCCAGGGCCGGTCCTTTCGGGTGGTCTATGCGCCTTGACAGCCTCTATCTGGAGAATTTTCGCAACTACCAGTCCCAGCAGATCTCCTTCCACCCCGTCTGCAACGTGATCTGGGGGGAGAACGCCCAGGGCAAGACCAACCTGCTGGAGGCTGTGGTCTGCCTCTCCTGCGGCAGGTCCCACCGCACCCGCACGGACCGGGAGCTGATCCGGTTCGGGGAGGGAGGATTTTTGCTGGAGGGCGCCATCCGCGCCCGGGACCGGGACTTTATCAGCCGCATTGAGGCCGGCGCGGGCCGGAAAAAGAAAATCAGCGTCAACAGGGTCCCGGCCAAATCCGCCGCTGAGCTGAGCGGCGTACTGAATACGGTATTCTTCTCCCCGGAGGATCTCCAGCTCATCAGGGAGGGTGCGGCGGCCCGGCGGCGGTTCATGGACGCGTCGCTGTGCCAGCTGCGGCCCCGGTACGCGGCGGCCCTGGCGGAATATCAGCGCCTCCACGAGCACAAGACCCGGCTTCTCCGGGACTGCGCGGAGCGGCCAGATCTCATGGCAACCCTGCCGGACTTCAACCTGCGCATGGCGGAGGCGGGGGCGGTGCTCATCCACTACCGCTCCCGATTCGCCCGCCTGCTGGGGCAGTACGCCGCGCCGGCCCATCTGGAGTGCTCCGGGGGAAGGGAGGCGCTGGAGATCGCCTACGCCACGGTGAAGACAGTCACGGATCCCTTTGGGGACCACCGGACGCTGGTGGGCCAGCTCCTGGAACACCAGCGAGCCCACCACAGCGCGGAGATCTCCAGCCGTCAGTGCCTCTCCGGGCCCCACAAGGACGATCTGGAGGTATCCCTCAACGGCGTCAGCGCCCGGTCCTTTGCCTCCCAGGGGCAGACCAGGACGGCGGCGCTGTCCATGAAGCTGGCGGCCAGGGAGATCCACCGGGAGATTATCGGGGAGTATCCTGTTTTGCTTTTGGACGATGTGCTCAGTGAGCTGGACCCCCGGCGGCAGGAATACGTATTAAACCGCCTGGGCAGCGGGCAGGTCTTTATTACCTGCTGTGAGGAGGACCGGCTCCACTCCCTGCTGAAGGGGAGCGTCTACCGGGTGAGCGGAGGAGTTGTTTTGCCGGGGTGAGTGGGTATCTTAACGGCAGACCCGGGGGCTAACGCCGCCCCCGGACCCCGCGGTACCTTTTTGTACGCACAAAAAGGTACCAAAAATGCGCCAGCCCCCCTCCGGGGCTGGACCCCCCGCCTTTTTGTTTTCGCTACGAGTTGTCAGGCGAAGCCTCTGTCCGATTGCCCTGGGCCGTTGGGCCGCGGCGCCTTTGAAGGACCCTTTCTGGACCTACATTCCCGCAGGCGAATCTCCGCTTTTG
>ERZ779637.176-NODE-176-length-47021-cov-14.555870_pt1 | contig 47021 bp, 39 predicted proteins | sample MGYA00514196_ERZ779637 | MGnify/ENA primary metagenome ERZ779637 (study PRJEB29562, sample SAMEA4376700) | mouse gut metagenome | isolation source: Cecum | study: EMG produced TPA metagenomics assembly of the A DSS colitis mouse model was used to assess the...
AGGCTTTCCGCCTGAATGTAGGAAACTTGACAACTGAATACCAGTATGCAGCGGCTTTAAGAGGTTTTCCCTTGAATCAGTTGCGCCGGACAACCAGCTTCGCCATGACCTGCCTGCCCCGTGTGGGGTGAACCGAAGGACCGTAACAGGAGAAGTAAGGCAGCGAGCGGCATCCGGTGCGGGGCTTTTTGTGGCAGGAAGCCCTAAGGGGAGCCATAATGATACTTCTGCCCGGTGAGGGCAGCCGGAACAGCACGCCGGAGGACGGGCAGGGAGAGGGAAGCGTTCCCTGCCACGGACTATGGAGAGATTTAGCCAATCCGCCCTGCATACTCCCTGCCAGTAGGGGGCTGGGCAAATGAAAATCCCGTAGGGGTACTGGCATTATTAAGAAAATCCTGTTAAGGAAAATGTGATGCGGATAATCGAAGCTGTGAAAAGTGGAATGTTTGGTTGGTTATAAATAATTCAGCTATCCCATGGAAGCGCATAAATGTACAGAAATTTTTATGCGTTTCCATGGGCTGGCTGGAAGGAGGTGGTGTGGAAAAATTATGTTGTAGATACAGCGTGCTGTAAAAATTTTATGTTTTATTCGCAGCATGCTGTGGGCATAGGGGATTTTCCCTGAAACCATATGCAGGGAAGTCCGGGGAAATGAAAGCCCCAGACTGCATCCCTGCCTGATATCAAAATAAAACGAAAGGAAGGAAAAATGGGAAGAAAAAGAAGATTTTCAAAGCTCTTACTGTTTGCCGCCATGGTGTCTACCATAGGCGCAGGGGTATTGGGGAGCGTTCCCCTCCCTGTAAAGGCGGCGGAGGAAGAGGAAACCTATACGGTCAATTTTGAACCCTATGAGGGAACCTGTGGGACAGAAAGTGTTACTGTTCCCAAAGGGGAGAGCATCATCCTGCCGGATGCGTCCTATGAGGGGCATTACCTTGAAAGCTGGATACAGGTGGTCGAGAATGGAAACGTGCATACTTTTCTGTCCGTAGGGCCAGCTGGGAGCGAGTTCACACCGGAGCGGAGCCTGAACCTGTATGCCAACTGGAAGCCGGAGCAAGTGCAGGAACCGGGGCAGGATATTACCGTAACCTATGAGGCAAAGATCGGGGATACCGGATACGAAGAGTTGGAAGAGGCGTTTGCCAATGTGCAGGCTGGCGATACAATTATTGTCCTTAAAGATTGCAGTGTATCCGCAACACTTGAAGTTACCGCAGAGAATATCACATTAAGGAGTGAAAATGCAGAAAATCCGGCAACCATCAGCAGGGAAGATGAATTTTCAGGTAAATCCTATGGTACGAATACCGATACCGTCCTGCTTGCAGTCAGCGGCGGGAGCCTTGCCACGCAGGATATCATCTTTGACGGCGGCGCAGTTCTGGACGGGGAGTTTAACAATTCCGGGAAAGTCTGGAACAGCCCGCTGGTCTATGTGGACGGCTCTTACGCCATGGGAAGCGGTACTGTTTTACAGAATAATTACAACACGGACGGGGACGACGGAAGCAGCGGTGGCAGGACGCTCCACACGGCAGGGGCGCTGCATATCGTCCATGGCGGGAGCCTTGCCATGGACGGAGGGCTGATACAGAACTGCTACACAGCAGGGGCTGGCGGCGGCATCCAGTCGGGGCAGGATTCCCATGTGGCAGCTTCCTCCGGCACCATCAGGAACTGTTACGCGACATGGGGCGGCGGCGCTGACCTCCGGGGAAGCGCAGAGCTCTCCGGCATGGCTTTTACGGGGAATGCGGCAGGCTCGTCAGGCGGCGGCATATCCAGCACGGCATCCCTGACGGTAACGGACTGTGTGGTTGAGGGCAACCGCTCCGCTTATGACGGCGGCGGTATCTATACCGGCACAGGGCATCTGGCGCATATCACAGGATGTACCATTACCGGCAATACAGCCCCAAGGGGCAGCGCCATCCAGACCACGCCGGGGGAAGGGGAGCTTCCGCTTGTCATCCGTGACTGCATCATTACCGGCAACCGTTCAGGGGAAAAAATCCATGCGGGCGGCACAATCTGCTACATGAATGAGACGGGAATCATCCTATCCGGGAACATTGTCATGGAGGACAACCTTGCAGTGGGTGTGGAGCCCTGTGATATCCATTACTTTTACAACACGGCGCATCCATCCTTCTGGATGAGGATTTTGAAAGTGATTCCGTTTTTGTCCTTGGCGGGTATGACAGTATCAAGCCGGGCAGGGTGCTGATTGACGGCAGCCTGTACCATAAGGATGCAAGCCCGGAGCAGTTCCCATGGCACACCGAAAGTTATTGCACGGAAAAACGGGGAGAGAAGCTTTACCTTGCGGAAGTGCCGGAGACTTACTTTATCGGTTATGATGCCAACAATAAAGATGAAGGGCTGACAAAATCTTATATCGACCCGAATCTCTACACCAGTGAGGATACCGTAACCGTTCTTGACCGGGACGGCGTTTACCCATACATGGGAAGCCTTGAAAAGGCAGGTTATGATTTTGTAGGCTGGAATACGAAAAAAGACGGTACGGGAACTGATTATGCTGGCGGGGAAGAGATTCATTTGACGGAGAATACCTATCTCTATGCGCAGTGGGAGGCAAAGGAGCCTGTTACCATTACTTTTATCTACAATGACGGGGAAATTGGAACGGACAGCACCAAGGCAGTACCGGATTCCGAATTTACCTTCCCGGACGCTTCAAGAAAAGGGTATGATTTTGTGGGATGGTACGAAGATGAGAAATTGACCGTCCTTGCCGGGAATGGCGGTGAGACCTATACTGTTCCGCAGGAAGATACCACCTATTACGCCGCATGGGAGAAGGCCGAAGCGACCATTACCTTTGATGCGGACGGCGGGGAGATAGAAGGTGGGGATATTACCGCAAAGATAGGCGATACCATCACCCTTCCGGATTGTACGAAAGGCAATCTTACCTTTACCGGCTGGTATGACGGCGATACCTGTGTCGGGCAGGCCGGGGAAGATTATACTGTCGCTGACGACGTTACCCTGAAAGCGCACTATGAGGAAAAAGAAGCTGCCATCTGCACCATTACATTTGACGCAGACGGCGGCAAGATGGAGGGCGGCACAATCACCGTAAAGGAAGGGGATACGGTTATCCTTCCTCTCTGCACCAAAGAAGGATTTATTTTCAACGGTTGGTATGACGGGGATACGCTGGCTGGGGAAGCCGGGGAAGAATATACGGTCTTAGCCGATGTGACACTGAAAGCCTGTTATGAGAAGGAAAAAGAAGAGGAAGAGCCGGTTATCTGTACCGTAACCTTTGACGCAGACGGCGGCGAGACGGTAAGGAAAAGTATCAGTACGGAAAAGGGAAGCGCAGTCATCCTCCCTCTCTGCAGCAAGACCGGATATGAGTTCCTTGGATGGTTCTTAGCTTCTGATGAAAACGTGTGCGCCGGACAGGCCGGGGAGGAATTTACCGTGCAGGGGGATATTACACTGAAAGCGCATTTTGAGAAAAAAGAAGAGGTGAAAGTCACCATTACTTTTGATACGGACGGCGGGAAAGAAGTAAAGCCTGTCAAGGCGGCAAAGGGGGATATTATCCGCTTGCCCAAAACCGAAAAGGAAGGTTATAACTTCCTTGGCTGGTATACGGAAAAAGAGGGCGGTATCCTTCTTGGAATTCCCGGCAGTGAGATGAAAGCAGTTAAGGATATGACAGCTTACGCCCTCTGGGAGAAGGAAGCGGCGAAGGATGATGATAACGGTAAGGATGACGCCGACCCCGAAACCTGTAAGGTAAATTTCCATGCGGGGAAAGGCACAATCAAAGTGAAAGAGCTTACCATTATTAAGGACGGGAGCCTCTACCTTCCCCTGCCGGAGCGCAAGGGATATGACTTTACCGGCTGGTATCTGGATGATAACCTGACGCAGTTTGCCGGGGCATACCATGATACATACCGCATCACAAAAGATACGAATTTCTATGCGAAATGGGAAAAGGCGAAAGACAACGGTGATAGTGGGGATTCAGGAAACAGCGGAAATACGGGAGACAATGACGGCAACGGCGGCGGTAATGGAGATGGAAGCGGCACGGGAAATGGAGACGGCACACAGGATGGAGATAATAATTCCGGCGAGACTTTAAATACCTACACCATTAAATATGACGCCAACGGTGGCAAAACAAAGAACGCATCCGTAAAGGTGGTAAAAGGTGGAAGCGTGAAGCTTCCCGGAGCAGAACGTGAAGGATATATTTTCAAGGGCTGGTATACGGACAGGCAGGTATTTATCGGAACAGAGGGAGAAACTTATAAACCCGGCAGGAGCATCAGCCTCTATGCAAGGTGGGAAAAAGCTGGGAATAACAGTAAGGACGATTCAGATAATAACAGTACAGAAAACAATAACGATAAGGACAATAAAAATACTCCGGACAAAAATAAGGATACAAACGGCACAGTCTCCGGTAACACGGCAGGTGGGCCTTCAGATAAAAATAAAGATACCAATACGGCTACAAAAACGGAAGGAGGAAACGGGAATGATGGGAAAGGAAGTGAACCGGTCATCCAGACCGGGTATGCGTCACCCTTTGCTTTTCTTGCTGCCCTTGGGCTGTGCGGCGCTGCTCTTATTGGCGCATCGGTGCTGGAAGCAAAGAAGAGCCGGAAGGGCTGCCTGTGACGGGTGTGCATTATGACGGTACATCCTGCTGTATAAAGCGCAGCCGATTGACAGGGGCGGCGGTAAAGGCCGGGCAGAAAGGAGCGTAACTATCGGGAACTATTCTATCATTTACGCCGATCCCCCATGGCGGTACGCCCGGAGCGGCATGCAGGGTGCGGCAGAGCGGCACTACCCCACAATGACGGCTGACGAGTTATGTATGCTCCCGGTGGCAGAGCTGGCCGCCCGGGACAGCGCACTTTTCTTGTGGGCTACTTTCCCCAAGCTCCCAGAGGCTCTGCGGCTTGTGAAAGAGTGGGGTTTTACTTATAAAGGCGTGGCTTTTGTCTGGCTGAAAAAGAACAAAAAAGCGGACAGCTGGTTTTACGGGCTGGGCTTCTGGACAAGGGGGAATGCGGAAATCTGCCTGCTGGCAACAAGGGGGCACCCTAAACGGTGGGCGGCGAATATCCATCAGTTTATCATTTCCCCCATAGAGGCCCACAGCAAGAAGCCGGACAAGGCACGGGAAAAGATAGTTGCCCTCATGGGCGACCTGCCCCGTGTGGAGCTGTTCGCAAGGCAGACACCGCCCGGCTGGGATGTGTGGGGAAATGAAGTTGCAGGTACGCTCCCGGATTTTGGGCAATAAGGGGGAGAAATTCGGCACCGGGGGCATGGGAACAGGCAGTAAAGCAGACTGGGGAAAATGCCCCTGCCCTTAAGATTATGGCGGTAGATATTCAGCTTTTAGAAAGTGCTGGTATCTGCCGCTGCTTATATTATAGAAGAAAGGAAGCACATGGAAAGATTAAAAGATTTCATTACCCGGCTTGGGGAGAAGATTTTCCCGAACCTGCCGGAAAGGAAAAGACAGCGGATCACGGTGCAGGTCATAACAGGAATTATGATTTCCCTTGTCTGTATGGCAGGCATGGGGATATTCCGATACAGGGCAGTAAAGCAGCTTGAAAAATACCAGGCGATAGCGGATGCCTATGCGGAACTTGACATTATTTTAGAAGAGGGAAGGGAACAGGCACAGGAGGAAGCGGCGGCAGAACTGGAAGAACTCTTCTCTGAAATGGAAGCGGATGCAGAACGGTACAGGCAGGGGTATGAGGAAGAGATGCGGGAGCTGGGATTGGAGGCCTACGATTGGGATGCACTTTGCAGTGAAAATCAGGACATCAAAGGCTGGCTCTGTATCCCGGATACCTTAATCAATTTCCCGGTGGTGGGAACGGATGACAACGCTTTTTACCTCTCCCATGATTTTTCAGGGGATAAGGATAAGGCCGGATGCCCTTTTATGGATAAAGATACGGAAATATGGGATTTCAACCGTGTCATCTACGGCCACAACATGGGCACAGGATCGGAAGCCATGTTCTCCACTTTGCTTAAGTATGAGCAGGAAGATTATTTTAAGGAACACCCGACAATCTATTATACAGATGCCTACGGGAGCGCAAACGCTTATCAGGTGATGGCAGTAGTCAAGTACAGCATTGACGATCTGGACGAATGGGATTTCCGGACAAGAAACCATGAAGATATGGAAAGCTACAACGCATGGATGGAGCAGTTACAGGGAAGGGCATTATATTATGAAGAGCCTGACCATGCGCCCACCAGTATTATCACCCTCGCTACCTGTGACAGGCGTGTGCATGGGAAGGACGGGAGATTCCTTGTGATAGCAGGGAAGTGACAGGATAATGGAGCATAACGGGCAGCCGGAAAGGGAAAAGTGCCGGAGGGATTTATATAACAGCACTCCCATCCGCTGCATGTATTTATAAAGGAGGCTGTGGATGTCACCGGAAGAAATGAGGGCAGTGGACATACGGACGGTAAGGCCGGAGGATGTGGCAGACATACAGCAGATAAAGATAGACGGGAACCTTCCCCAGAAGGAGCGGCAGTCGGAATTTATCCGGCAGGTGAAGAACCCCTACTGCTTCCGTGTGGGGAAGGTCATTGTAAAGGCGGTGTACAGCGGGGATGGGGTGACGCTGAACGAGCGGTTTGAGGAACTTTTACTGTCAGTATAAATTTGGAATATGACTGAAAAGTAAAGAAAACTGACAGCGAAAAGACAGGAAGAAAAAGGAAAGAAAAGTGTGGAAAATGGCCTGAAAATATGCTAAAATAAGAACCATAAAGGACTGAATCATGTGCAAACTCCGGTTCTTGGCTTATTTAAGATAGGGCTGTCTTGATGAAATTATGGAGAAGGAGCATTGCAGATGGAAAAAAATAAGAATCTTAAGGCATATCAGGCCGCCGTCTACCTGCGCCTGTCAAGGGAAGACGGCGATGCTGGCGACGGCGCAAAGCCGGTCAGCAACAGCATATCGAACCAGAAAGCCCTCATCATGGACTATCTGGAATCCCACACTGAAATAGAAGTTTATTCCGTGTATACGGATGACGGCTACAGCGGCGTCAGTTTTGAACGCCCGAATTTCCAGCGCATGTTAGATGACATACGCAGGGGCGTGGTAAACTGCGTCATTGTGAAGGACTTATCCCGTTTCGGCAGGAACTATATCGAGGCAGGACGCTATATTGAGAAGGTGTTCCCCATGCTTGGGGTGCGCTTTATTGCCATTACGGACAATTATGACAGCCTGGACGTACAGGGCGGCTATGGCGGCGACATGCTGGTGCCCTTCAAGAACCTGATCAATGACGCATACTGCCGGGATATCTCCGTCAAGATCAGGAGCCACCTTGAAATGAAAAGGAAGAAAGGGGAGTATATCGGCGCATTTGCAGTCTACGGCTACCTGAAAGATGAGCATAACAAAAACCAGCTTGTCATCGACAGTTATGCCGCCGGTGTTGTGAGGGATATCTTCACAATGAAGCTGTGCGGGCATAACCAGCAGGCGATAGCGGATAAATTAAATGCGGATGGAATATTATCCCCGGTGGAATATAAGAAAAGCATCGGCATTAACTTAGAGACCAGCTTTAAAAAGAGCGTACAGGCGAAGTGGTGCTACAATTCCGTCACAAGGATATTGAAGAACAGGATATATACAGGGATTCTCTTACAGGGGAAGCAGACCACGCCCAACTATAAGGTAAAGACAAGGGTGATGAAGCCGGAAGGGGAGTGGGTGAAGGTGGAAGATACCCATGAGCCTATCATCCCGGTAAAAGATTTTGCCCTTGTGCAGGAATTATTGAAGCAGGACACAAGGGTATCACCGGAGCAGGACGCGCTCTACCCGCTGGCAGGGCTGCTTTATTGCGGCGGCTGTGGCTCACCCATGGTGCGGAAGACCATCCCGGCAGGCGGTAAAAAGTATGTGTACTATGTCTGCTCCGGCAACAAAAAAGATAAAACCTCCTGCTCCCCGCACCGGATACCGGAGGGGGAGCTTGCAAAGACCGTATTATGCCTTTTACAGATGCATATAGAAAAGGCACTGACGCTGGAAAAAGCCATGGAAGCCATTGGGAAAGCTCCAGAAATGAGGGCGGACGTGGCAAAATATAAGGAACGCATCCAGAAGAAGCGGATGGAACTGGAAAAATCGGAGAAAAGGAAACTGAACCTTTACGAGGACTTGAAGGACGGCATCATAACCAAAAAGGAATATTCAAAATTAAAGTCGGAGTATGATAGGAGGATCACGGAGGCGGAAGCGTCTATCTGTTCCTGCGAAAAGGAAGTGGAGATGATCCTTGGCAGTAAAAGCTCCATGCATGAGTGGATCAGGGAGTTTAAGGAATATCGGAATATCCAGCGCTTAGAGAGGAATGCCGCTGTGGCTATGATAAAGAAAGTGCTTATCCACAGTGCGGACAGGATAGAGATTGTTTATAACTTTGATGACGAGTTCGCAAGGTGCTGCAGTCTTGTCTCCGCATATAGGGAAGCACCGGCAGGGAAGGAGGCGGTCTGATATGGCGAGGAAGAGCAGGAAGGTTCCAGTTACAGGTATGTCAGTACAGAATGCAGTGCCGGAGATGAGGGTCTACCGCACCGCCGCCTACGCAAGGCTTTCCGTGGAGGACAGCAGGAACCCGGAGGGCGGCGCAATAGAGAACCAGCTTTCCCTGATACGGGATTATATCGAAAGCAGACCGTACCTTACCCAGACGGCGGAATATACCGACAACGGTGTGACGGGAACCAGGTTTGACCGCCCTGAATTTATAAGGATGGTTAATGACGCACGGGCGGGCAAAATTGACTGCATCGTGGTGAAGGACTTATCACGGCTTGGCAGGAACTGGCTGGAAACGGGGGAATACCTTGAAAAAATCTTCCCTTTTTTTGGGATACGTTTCATAGCGGTGACGGACGGCTATGACAGCATGGAGTCCAGTGCGGTGGAGGACGGCCTTATCGTTCCCCTGAAAAACCTGATCAACGAGGCATACGCAAAGGATATGTCAAGGAAGATTTCCACCGCCCTGGGCACCAAGCAGCGTCAGGGGAAGTTTATAGGGAGCAAGGCACCTTACGGCTACATGAAAGACCCGGAGGACAGGAACAGGCTCATTGTGGATAAAGAAGTCAGCGGCGTTGTCAAAAGGATATTTGAGTGTAAGGCGGCAGGCATGGGGAACGGAGCCATAGCAAAGATGCTGAATGGGGAGGGGATCGCTTCCCCCATGCGGCACAGGTATGAAAAGGGTCTGATAAAAAATGAAAAGTATGCACATAGCTTCTGGCGTGGCAGTGCGGTTGCGGCAATCATCCTGAACCCGGCCTATATCGGGGATATGGAGCAGGGAACACAGAAAGAGGCCATGTACATGGGGATAAAGAAATATAAGCCTGAAAAACCGGAACGCATCTATGTGGCCGGAACCCATGAGCCAATCATCAGCCGGGAACTTTTCGGCAGGGTGCAGGAGCTGGCGGGGGAGCGGAGAAGGAAATATTTAGAAGGGAAAGAAAGATACAGGAACATACAGAGGAAAGAAAATAAATTTAGGGGCATCCTTTTCTGCGGGGACTGCGGCTGTAGGATGAAATTACGCTGCCTTGCGGATGGGCGTAGTGGCAGTGTCAGGGTTTACCATGATTACTTCTGCCCAAATTCCGAATCCTACGGGGTCGGGTCCTGCAAGAATAAAAAAATAAAGATGCAGGATTTGGAAGAAGCAGTGGAGGCCGCCTTAAGGGTGCATACCAGCCTTTTCCTTGACACAAGGGAAACACTGCAGAAGCTGAACCGCTCGGCACAGGCAGGGCGGATTCAGGGCGGCTATAAAAAGCAGATGGCGGATGTGAAAAGGCGGATGGAGCGGGCGCAGTCCATGAACAGCACCCTCTACAATGATTATGCGGACGGCATCTTAAGCGAAAGGGATTACCTGTACGCAAAGAAAAAATACGTGGCGGAAGCGGAGGGACTTTCCCAAAGGTTTAAGGAGCTTTCCGGGATGCAGGCATCTTATGAGGAGGGATATTCCGGTGACGGGAAGATGGCGGAGGTTATGGGGCGGTATGCGGATTTTCAGGAGCTTACCCCGGAACTGGCCCATGCGCTGGTACGCCGGATTGTATTTTATGGCGGAGACAGGGTGGAGATAGAGTTTACGTTTGCGGATGAAATGGAAGCATTTTTAAAACTCACGGAACAGAGGAAGGGGGAGGCATCATGGACGCAGGAAGCAACGTGACAGGCCGGGATGCTTCAAAGGAATATGTAATATGCCTCTATATACGCCTGTCCATAGAGGATGACGATATAGCCGCATCCCCTTACAAGACAGAGAGCGGGAGCATTACAACGCAGAGGGCGCTGCTTTATGACTACCTCAAAAGCCGCCGTGAATTTGACGGCTGTAAGGTGATAGAGAGGTGCGATGACGGCTTTTCCGGCACACATTTTGACAACAGGCCGCAGTTCACGGATATGATAGGTCTGGCGAAAAAAGGGAAGGTCAACTGCATCATAGTGAAGGATTTTTCAAGGTTCGGCAGGGATTATGTGGAACTTGGGGACTACCTTGAACAGCTATTCCCATTCATGGGTGTGCGCTTTATCTCTGTCAATGACGGCTATGACAGTGCGGAGCTTGCGGACGGCACGACAGGCGGGCTGGACGTGGCATTCAAAAACCTCATCTATGACTATTACAGCAGGGAAATATCAAAGAAGCAGCGCATCGCATGGGAGCGCATGGCACGGCAGGGGCAGTATAATTCCAGCTGTGCATTGTATGGCTATAAAAAGTCGGAGGGGGATAAGCACAGGTTAGCCATAGAGCCGGAGGAGGCGGCAGTCGTCAGGGAAATTTTCGATATGAAGAGCGCAGGGATAGGAACTACTATGATAGCAAAAACGCTGAATGACAGGGGAATCCCCTGCCCGTCAGAGCTTTACCGTTCAAGGGGCTGCACAAGGCGGTGGAAGAAAGGAAAAAGCAGGTGTTACTGGACAAGCAGCAGGGTGGAGGCCATCATCAGGGATGAAAAGTATACGGGAACAATGGTACAGCTCAAGACAAGGCTGGATTCGGTTGGCGGGAAACCAGTAAAACGCCCGGAAGGGGAATGGGTGAGGGTGGAAAACACACATGAGGCCATTGTCAGCTACCCACAGTATATCAGGGCAGTCTCATCTTTGAAACAGCAGAGGGCACATGAGGGCAAGGGGCAGAAGAACATTTATTATTGTGGATGTTGTGGAAGGGCGTTACACAACGCACACCGGGGGACCGTATACTGTAGGCAGAGGTCATTCAAAACCGATTCTGCCTGCAAAGGCATAGAGATTTATAAACATGATGCAGACATGGCAGTGCTTGCGGCGGTCAAGAAGGAAGCGGAGATTTACCTCGAAAGGGATAAACTTTCATTACAGGCGGCCAAAAGGAATGCCCCGTTATCTGTCAGCGGAAGGATCAATGCCATAGCGAAATCAATGGAAGCGGCACAGAAGGGCTGGATCGCATTGTATGACAGGTATGCGGACGGCAATCTGGAAAGGGAAATCTTCCTGAATGAGAAGAAAAAGTATGATGCCGATATGGAACGGATGGAGGAAGAACTTGCGGCACTTAGGCTGGCACAGGGAGAAGAGGAAGGTTTACAGCATGGTTCCCGGAGGAAAGAGGATCAGGCAATGGCGTTTCTGGAAGAAAGCGAACTGACAGAGGATATGAAGGAAAGGCTGATTGAAAAGGTCATTGTGTATCCGGAGAACAGGGTTGAGATTGTATGGAAGTTCGGGGAACATTTATCCTGTGATGATAACTTTGGGGCTGTAACTGGATAACTATTTAATTATTCCCTATAAAGTGATGGTTGGATTTATGGTGCAGGAAGATATTTTTTTAGTCCGTACTTGACAGAAGAATATGCCAACGGGCAGCTGATCGCTATGGAAGACGTGAAGGATGAGACCTTTGCCAATAAAGTTCTGGGCGAGGGCGTAGCGGTACTGCCAACGGACGGCAGAGTGTATGCACCTGCGGACGGCATGGTAATGAGCGTCTTTGATACGAAACATGCGGTATGCTTCGCCAGCAGATACGGCACGGAGATACTGATCCATATCGGTGTGGATACGGTCAATCTGCAGGGAAAATATTTCACGGCTCATGTGAAAGACGGCGACATGGTGAAAAAGGGGCAGCTTCTGATTGAATTTGATAAGGAACAGATTGAAAAAGCCGGATATGATACGGCGATTCCGATGATCTTTACGGATCTTCCGGAGGAGAAGACGCTGGAGGTATCTGCGCCCGGGCGGATGACACAGGATACACGAACGGCTATTGTGCGCAGAGTATAAATCCTGTAAAATATAGTTATAGTAAACGACATATACTGAGTGCCAGAGTGTAAAGAATTTCCATCAAGTGATAAGGGCACATTATGAAAGGCATGCAGGCAGCATGAGAGCAGTACTATAGAGTCAAAGACTGCGTGCAGCGGGAGTGAGGAAACGGCATGGACAACAAAATCATTTTTCTGGATATCGACGGAACATTGATCCTCGGACTGACCGCGCCGTCCCCGCGCACCGTGGAGGCGGTGCGCGGAGCGCGGGCGAAAGGGCATAAAGTTTTTTTGTGCACAGGCAGGAATATGCCGATCATCGGCAGGGATATTCTGGATGTGGGATTTGACGGTATCATTGCCAGTGCAGGAAGCCATGTGGAAGTGGAGGGAAAGGTGCTCTTTGACAGTGTGCTGCCGGAGAAGACCATTCAGGAATGTCTTGCAGTCTTCCACGCACAGGGGATGTACTGCCGGATTGAAACGGCCGAAGGAATTTATACGGATCCGCAGATGGAAGCGCTGCTAAGAGCGGCGAAACCGGATCAGAGCAATTCGGAGCTGATCCGGATGCAGAAGGAGATCGAGGCGGGAATTCCCATACGGACTTATGAAGAATATCCTCATAACGGAGCCTATAAAATATGCTTTACCAGCAGGGATCTTGTCTCGATCGAAAGGACAAAAGTATATCTGGAGGACCGCTTTGTGTATGCGGTGCATTCCTATGGCGGGAGCGCCGTCTGCTTTAACGGGGAGATCATTCCGCGGGGAATCGACAAAGGCAAGGGCATGGAGCTTGTGTGCCGACATTACGGCGTGGATCTGCAGCATACGATAGCTTTCGGTGACAGCATGAATGATCTGGAGATGCTGCAGACGGCGGGCATCGGCGTGGCTATGGGCAATGCATGTAAGGAGTTAAAAGCCATGGCGGATACCGCCTGCGAGACGGTCGGGGAGGATGGGATCTATCATGAATTATGCAGAAGGGGAATTTTATAAGGATCTGAAAACGGTTTAAGACTGACCGTAAACGAAAGGTGGGAGAAGATTTTATGAGCGAACCGATTATGAGATTTCAGATATTTGCCGATGACTCGCAAGTCTCGAATATGGAGGGGCCGTATGGATGCGTTACGATGATCCCCTTTACGGGCAGGGTGGAATCGGAATTATTCACCGGGGAGATTCTGCCGGGAGCGACGGATGTACAGATTGAGAATCCCGCCGGCAGCAGAAATATGTGCGCGAAATATATGTTTCAGGGGACGGATCGGGAAGGCAATGCCTGTCATCTCTTTGTAGAAAACAACGGTTACTTCTCGAAGGTAGACCGGGAGAATGCTTTCTTTCATGCCTGCCCAAGATTTATAACGGACAGTCCTGTGCTGGGCGCTTTTCTGTGTCAGGCGAGATTCCGTTCGGAAGTCCAGTCCGTGGAGGATGGAATCGAGATACGGATCTACGATGTATTGGAATAAGCCGCCCGCTAAAGGGGCGGCAATCCATCCGGCAGCACATTTCGTTTCAGGCTGCGGTAGGCCATCACAATATAGACGGCATAGATCATGAAAAACAGTGCCAGTGTTATGCAGATGATGTTGAGTGGCCGGTAAAAGCCCTCCGTGACGCCCGGATCCGTGGCATTGCACAGGCTCAGGAGAAAAGGGATACTGACAAACAGAGGCGGAATGGCAGGCATCGCGTAGTAGACCGTAAACTGCAGGCGCAACGCCCTGTTCATTTCCTGCCGATCCATACCCAGTTTCTTAAGCAGCAGGAACTGCCGCCTGTACCGGTCCGTCTCGGAAAGCTGCTGGATGGTCAGGATTGTGGCCGTAGTCATGGTGAGGACAAGAGCCAGATAATAAAGCGGAAGGACCAGCATTGCCGTCGAACTTGCATATTCTGCCTGTACCTGCGGCGCGGTATAGAGCGTAATATGACTATAGAGCTCACGTTCATCCCGGATCTGGCACAGTGCGGTATATTGTTCTTCGCTGACAGGCTCTTTCGTCATGGCAGCGTACAGATTGTGGCTGACAGGACGGGAGAGGACGGCTTCATCCGGCAGGATGAGGATAAAGTCCGTTCCATTGACATTCCAGAGCCGTTGATTGAGAGTCTCCGTATGGACACTGCCCGGCTGCAGCGTCGCTCCTCCAATGGCGATCGTCTGCGCACAGGCTGTCACGGCGCTCTTTTGCCAGGGCACGCAGTGAATCAGATATTTGCCGGGCTCCATGGCAACGTCAGGGTATCCGAGCATGGAGCGCAGGGCGGCGTAGTCGCTGAACTTCATCCATGTATCATAAGGATAGCAGGGATAATAGTCTGTATTTTCATTAAGATAGTCCGTGATATGAGCGTCTGTTCCCTGATAGATACTGTATGAATGCGCGGCAGTGACGGGGACGGAAGATTCTATATATGCGATCAAGTCACTGCAGTCTTGCGTAGGGGTTTCCGTGCCGATGAAAATATCGAAACAGGTTTCGGCAGTCTGTCGGCTTTCAAAGATGGCGCTAAAGATCAGGCCGGATCCCTGGGAGATCAACACGGCGGTAAACAACAGCGCGATCGTGGCCATCACGATCCCCATAGTATTCAACTTGGCGGACAGCGTGCGGAAGATGAGCAGAGTCTGCCCCTCATATTTGCGCCTGGGCCGCCGGTCAAACCAGGCCGGGACGCCGGAGGAGAAGCTTAAGAAGAAGCCGTACAGGAACACGATGATGCAGGCGGATCCCAGGATGCCGGTGGGAAGGCTTCTTGTAAGGAGCAGCAATGTTCCGGTGATTCCGAAAATGATGGACACGGTAAAAGTGCTTATCCGCCGGCCGCTCTTCGCAAGGGCGGCATTTTCATTGAGACGGTCATAGTAGATCAGATCGTATATTTTCATGGAGCGGATCTTCCGGCGGCTTCTATACTGCGCGAACAGATAGATACATGTGAAGTAGACCAGTGTGAGGCCCATTGCCCTGAAGGAAAAGGTAAACGCAAAGGTGTAGGTGATGTTAAACAATGCCAGAAGAATAGCGCGCAGTGCCTGGAAGACCAGATTGCCAAGCAGAATGCCAAGCAGTAGAGCAAATACGCCTACGATCAGATTTTCCAGGAAGAAAAGCCGTGCCACCTGTCTGTTTTCCAGTCCGATCAGGATATAGGTCCCGAATTCCCGGCTGCGCTTGGTGAACATGAAACTTGTGGTGTACTGCACCAGCCAGCCCATGATACAGACTACCACGATGCTGGCGAGAACGATCGTTACGGGGAGTGATCTCATCAGCGTGGACAATTTCAGGATCTCCGGAGAGAAGATCAGGCCGTTAAAGGCGTAAAGCAGGGCAGCCGTTATGATGACCGTGACGAAATAGACCAGGTAATCACTGGTCTGACGTTTTGCGTTGCGCAGGGAGAGCTTAGATAACGTCACTGATATCACCTCCTAACAGAGCAAGCACATCCAGGATCTCGTGATAGAAGACAGAGCGGTCTCGGCTTCCGCAGATCAATTCGTTGAAAAGGCGGCCGTCTTTGAGAAACAGAATACGGGAGGCATAACTGGCGCTGTAAGCGTCGTGTGTGACCATGAGGATGGTAGCGTGCATGGTCCGGTTCATCCGCGTCATGATCTCCAGCAGATTTTTGGACGCCTTGGAATCCAGCGCACCGGTGGGCTCGTCAGCCAGAAGAAGAGACTGGCCTGCCACCATGGCGCGGGCGCAGGCTGCGCGCTGCTTCTGCCCGCCGGATACCTGATAGGGGAATTTGGGCAGAATATCGGTGATACCCAGTTTCGTTGCAACGTCCCGGACCTTATCTTGTACGGACGCAGGTTCCGCGTGTGTCAAAGAGAGCGCGAGGCCGATGTTTTCTTCTATGGTCAGCGTATCGAGCAGATTGAAGTCCTGAAACACGAATCCCAGCTTCTCACGTCTGAAACGGGCCAGCTCGGCAGAAGAAAGGTCAGAGATGTCGATACCGTCCAGACAGATCCGCCCGGCACTGATCGTGTCGATGGTAGAGATACAATTGAGCAGCGTTGTCTTTCCGCTGCCGGATGCGCCCATAATGGCGATGAACTCACCGTCCTCCACGCGGAAACTGACTCTGCTCAGCGCTTTGGTGACGTTTACACCGTTACCGTAATACTTTTCGATATTTTCTACTTGCAGCATGTGCTACCTCCTATTTTTATTGTAGTCTTTCGACTTCTTCTTTTCGTCTGTTCGGTTGCCGAAGGGAATTCGTTATCGCCCGTCGGTATATCCAGTATAGAGAAACAGCAAGCAGAAAGGTATCGAATCAGTATGGATTTGTCTTACAGTTTTGTAAGGTTTCCGACGGCTGTTTAGCCGGAAAAGTGAGGGTCACGGTAGTGCCCTGCTGCTCCCTGGAAGAAATCTGAAGATCGATTTCCAGCAAGGATGCCAGTTTGCGGCACAGATAGAGTCCCATGCCGGTGGAACCTCCCCGCAGCCGCCCATTGCTGCCGGTAAATCCTCTGTCGAATACACGGGGCAGTTCATGAGCCGGAATGCCGATGCCGTTATCTGAGACAGTCAGCTGCACCTGCCTGCCGCATGGCATGGCACTCAGGAGGACGGAAGGAGAAGAGTTACTTCGATAGCGGGATGCATTCTGCAATAACTGTCCGAGGACGAATACTGCCCATTTCCTGTCAGTGTAGACCGTAAAGTTCAGATTGCCGGTCTCGATCTTCATCTGGCTTTGGATGAGCAGGGTTTTGTGATTTCCAATAGCCTGGGATACGATGTCGGCCAGATCGGCCTGGCGGATGATACAGTCCCGCTCCGGGCTTTCGGCCCGCGCGTAGTAAAGAGCGCGTTCCACATGCGCCTCGATCTGAGAAAGCTCCGCGGAGAATTTACGGCGGCTGTCAGGATCCATATGCCGGCAGGTGAGTTTGACGGCAGTGATCGGTGTTTTGATCTCATGCACCCAGCTTTCAATGTATTCCCGATATTCCTGCATGGAAGCCTGAGCATCCGAAACGGCGCCGATCATCGCTCTGCCGGAACTGCGCATCAGCGCAAAAAGCTTCTGTTCATAGACGGTATGGGGTGGCGGCGCACATTCGCCAAACAGGTATTTCTGATCCAGCCCCTGCATGAGTGCGGACAACTCCGACAGCCGTTGTCGGCATTTATGATATTCGGATATCTGTGTGACGATATAGATAAGAAGCATAAAGAGGAGCAGAAGGGTGATCACGCCGGAGGAAGTACCGGTCATCCGCAAGAAGAATGCCGCTGCGGCCGTACAGCAGAACTGCACCATGATCTTGCTCAGCCGATCCGATAGAAACTCATATATTGTCATAGTTGATACCCCATTCCCCGCCGTGTGCGGATGCAGTCCGGCATTCCCAGATCCTTCAGTTTCGTGCGCAGCCTGGTGACGTTCACGCTCAAGGTGTTGTCGTCGATATAAATCTGGTTTTCCCACAGCACATCGATCAGATCGGCGCGGGAGACGATCTCCCCGGCATGTGTCATCAGATGTGCCAGGATCTTCAGTTCGTTACGGGTAAGCTCTTCGCTGCAGCCATTGAAGGAGACAGTGCCCTTCGTCAGACTTAACCGCAGGCCGTTTACCATGAGCACGTCGGCTTCCGCTGCGCCGGCGCTGCGGCGGAGCACTGCTTTGATCCGGGCCAGAAGAACGAGTACGTCATAGGGCTTGGTGATATAGTCATCGCCACCCATGCTTAAGCCGCGGAATTCGTCTGTGGAGGAATCTCTGCTGGTGACGATGATGATGGGAAGAGTAAAATTCTTGCGGATCTGGGCGCACAGCGCTAGTCCGTCCCGTCCCGGAAGCCCTAAGTCGAGCAGGACAAGGTCGGGGGTACAGTCACGGATCTGTCCTGTCATATCTGTAAAATCTGTGATGGAGACGACCCGGTAACCTTCGTTTTCCAGAAGAAGAGACAATTCCTCCCGGATCAACGGATCGTCCTCTATGATCATGATCTTCTGCATGGCCAACTTCCCTCCGTCTGCACCTATCCTGAATGTACATTGCCTACATGGATATGGATGCCGCATACATATTTCCTCAATTAGACTTTAATCCTGCATAAACTGCCGTATAGGGATCTGGTAAGGCCCTGGGCAGGAATCTGCTATAGTTAACGACATTAGAAATTTCGTTTACTATAAGTCGTTTCTATAGGTATACCATTTTGCGATAGGAAAATCAATCGGTAACCTGCCTGAAACCTCGGCTTTATCTGACGGATGCCTTACAGCGGGTGCCAGGCAAATTATATTTTTTTATATTTGTAAGACTGCAGGGAGTACTGATATAATAGTAGTATTACATGCAAGACTCACAGAATCACAGAATGAAATAACTATAGTAAACGACATAACAAATTTCTGCTTCCGGTTCCTGCCAAAGCCATATACGGGAGCTTTTGCAGGACCGAAAACGAAATTTTTAATGTCGTTAACTATAAGTGGAATCAAGGAACGAAATAACAGAATAACGAAGGGAGTAAGAGCAGATGAGTACAGTTGTCACGACCAGAAAAGGAAAGATTAAAGGATGTGCTGAAAACGGATGCCTTGTATTCAAAGGCATACCCTACGCAAAACCGCCGGTGGGTGAACTTCGCTGGCGGGCACCCCAGGAGACGGAGAACTGGGAGGGCACCTATGAGGCGGTGCGGTTTTCCGATAAGGCGGTGCAGGGAGATCAGAACGTGGGATTCTATGGCAAAGAATTCTATGCAGATCCGGCGTATGACGTGGGGATCAGTGAGGATTGTCTGTACCTGAATATCTGGGCGCCGGAAGAAGCGGTGGGAGAAGATGCGAAGGCGGGCCTGCCGGTGGCGTTCTGGATTCACGGAGGCGCATTTATGAGCGGGTACGGAAGCGAGCAGGAGTTTGACGGTGCGGCTTACGCAAAACGGGGTGTGATCCTTGTCACCATCAACTATCGCCTGAATGTCTACGGCTTTCTGGCGCATCTCTGGCTGAGCAGGGAGAGTGATAACGGTGTATCCGGGAACTATGGCATATTGGATCAGATCGCCGCATTGAAATGGGTCTTCGAGAATATAGAGGCCTTCGGCGGTGACCCCGGCAATATCACGATCTTCGGTCAGTCGGCCGGTGCGATGAGCGTGCAGACGCTGCTGTCTTCGGAGCTGACCGGCAATATGATCGCCAAGGCGATCCTGCAGAGCGGCGGAAGCTACGGGAACGGCATCCACCGTGACATGCCTCTGCAGGAAGCGGAAGAATGCGGTAAGAGATTTGCCGGTCTGGCAGGTGCCAAAGACCTGGATGAACTTCGGGCCATGTCCACTGAGGAACTGGAGAAGCCTTTTGGACAGATGATGGAAGAAGCGTTTACGTCCGGCAAAGGCCTTTTCCTCGTTCCCAATATAGATGACTACGTGTTGAAGCAGGGTTATAATCATACCATAGAGGAGAGAAAGCTGAAACATATTCCTTATTTGATCGGCAGCACGAAGAACGATATCATGGTGACGAAGGAACAGCTGGAGGCAGGTGAGAAGGGAACCCTGTATGAGGGCTGCATGGCGTTCAGCCATAAGATGGAGCAGCTTTGGAACGAGCCTTCTTATGTCTACTACTTTTCCAGACAGATGCCGGGGGATGAAGAGGGCGCCTTCCATTCCGCGGAATTGTGGTATGTATTCGGCACCGTGAAGCGGTGTTGGAGGCCGCTGACGGAGGCGGATGAGCAGCTGAGTGAACGGATGCTGGATTACTGGACCAATTTTATGAAGAAAGGTGATCCCAACGGGGACGGCCTGCCGGAATGGCGGACGTGCAGCGAGAAAGATCCTTTTATCATGGAATTTGATGTGTAAGCAGATTCAGACAGAATTTATACAAAAGCAACGTAAGACGGAGATAGATCTGGCCGGAAATGATCAGACGAAGGAGCAGAGGATAAATGGCATATGAAGATTTCTATGAGTCAGCAATAAGGCATTGGATCGATGGAGGCATTCTGGAAGAGAATGAAGAATATGATAATGCAGTCTGCATGCAGGGATTTGCAGCAGAATGTGCCTTGAAAAAAATTATGGAGAGAATATGTTCATCCAGTGACGTCAGAAGATACAGTCATTTTGGAGAAGTGCTTTTTCAGGATATCATTATGATGCTGACAGGTGATATGGGACTGACAATGATGATCGATCCGGCATGTGCGTTAAGATTATCTCAAATAGTGCTGCCTGAAGTTTTGTTTCGAGATCATCCGGAAAGAAGGTATTTCGGAGATGATAAATTCGTGAGGAAAGATGCTGAGGATTGTCGGAAGGCGGCGGGGTGTCTGATCAGAGAGCTGGCGCTTATGCGTTTGGATGGATATGTGTAAGGAGAATGTGATATGATAACATTTAATGATACCTTGAATGCTGCAGTGGCGTGTATACGTAAATGGAATACGGATATGCTTGTGAAAGAAGTTACATTGATCAGAGACGTATACGGCAAAGTGTCTTTACTGCTGGATAACACAGAGCCTGTAGATGAGTCTGACAAAGGGACTCTTTCATCTGTTTTAAGCGGTAATATGGGAGCATATTTCAGTGGGAGAGTTTATTGGAAAAAACCAGCGCATAGCCATAAAAGAATGGGAGAGCGGGAAAAGATCATGACTGATCTTATCGAGAGTGAGCGGTCTTTCTGGAAAGAAGAAGACAGTGTTAAATTCTATTTGTCTGAGCGGGCTATTGCAAAGAAGGCCTGGGTCTGCAGACGGCAGGATCCGGAATCAGTGTGGCCCTATGAGGAGGCAGAGAATGGTGCCAAAGTGATCACGTTTTACTCATTCAAGGGCGGCATGGGAAGGACGACAGCGTTAGCCGGAGTTGCTTTGTGTCTGGTAAAGCAGGGTAAAAATGTATTGATGGTAGATACAGATATTGAAGCTCCCGGGCTGGCAACATTGTTTTGTGACGAGGAAGCTGTGAAACGTGGGGTTTTGGACTATCTTATAGAACAGGAGATCAATCCGGGGATAAAGCTGACAGATTTCGTATCGGATGTGGTAGAGCCCTCCCTTTTGGATGAAGATGCTGGGAAATTATTCCTTATGTCTGCCGGAAAGGTAGATGAAAACTATCTTCAAAAGCTGGCACGCATTGATTATCAGGACAATAGAGACGGGTATTTGCGAGAGGCGTTGAAAGGATTGCTGATCGCGGCAAGAGATAGTTATGATATAGATTATATTCTGGTGGATGCACGGGCAGGATTCCATGATATGGGTGGTATAGCGGTTGCACAGATTCCTCATGGTGTTGTACTGTTTGGCAATGACAGCAGACAATCCTGGGACGGGATCACACAGGTTCTGAGAACAATAGCACAAGGACATGAAGAAGATTTTCCTGTTATGATAGTGGATACGATGAGCCCTAAACCGACGGCAGATGATTTTGTTGCAGCCAGGCAGCGTTTTATCCGTAAAGCGTATACGGTCTGTATGGAAAACTACTATGATGAAAGCAGTAAAGTGCCTGGTATAGAGGCGGAGGGTGAGATTCATTATCCGGAACTTATCCCGTTTAATGACGAACTTCTGCGGGGCATAGAGTTGTATTCAGACGAGAGTCCGGAGAGGAAACAGCGTGTGAAGGCTTATAAGAATATACTGACCGGAGAAAGTTACAGGAAAATTACAGAGAGGATCTGTGGCTGGTTTGGAGAGGATTGAGCATGGAGATTGAAGCAAAATATAGAATACTGGAAGGGATTTTCAATTGTGTACCTGAAAATGGTTCCGGAGAAGATGAAGAGAATCTATTACAAAACTTCCTGCCTCTGCGCAGTTATGCTAAATTGGCAGATCCTAAAAATTTCCTGATCACGGGAGGACGTGGTTCAGGAAAAACGGAATTATTCCGCATTTTGACATCCTGTGGAGGACTGCGCCATGTGATCAGTGAGAAAGACAGAAAGCGATATACCGGCTTGCGGGAACAGGAGTTTTTGACCGGATATATTGCAACCGGTTTGGGGGCAAAAGCGTTTCCGACCGCCAATTCCTGCGATGATCTGGTGAAGATTGAAAAACCGGATAATCTGACTTCTTTTTGGGGTGGATTGGTCTGTTCTGTGATCTTAAGAAAGTTTAGAGAGGACCGGGAGTTTCGTGAATTGACTGATCATTATTTTGGTGCCGAAACCAGAAGGATTCTGGAGCAGGACAGCAACGAGGTGTCAAAATGGTGGAATGACCTGGATGCCAGAAAGGAAAAATGGGAGAGCTTTCTTGATCAGGCAGATACTGTCCTTGAAAAAAGAGATATACACATTTGCCTGGTATACGATGAATTAGATCGTATCTGTGGTAACTATGGGAACCTTTTTCTATTTATCAGAAGTTTGCTTGACTTCTGGTATCGTCATAATAGCCGCTATACACATGTGAAAGCTAAAATTTTTCTGCGCAGTGATCTGTATAATGCGAAGGCGCTTCAGTTTGTGGATGCATCAAAGATGGGTGCGTACCGACTGGAACTGAATTGGGATACCCATTCGCTCTATCGTCTGCTTGTCAAAAGGATGGCCAATGCAGGGATTGAGGAAATGGAGTTATATTTGAAAGAAATACCGGGATTGCTGCAGACAGAAGCCGATGGAGCATTGGGGTATCTGCCGGGCAATTCAGAAGACGCATTTCGTCTGCTTATCAATAAAATGATAGGGCAATATATGGGGAAGAATGCGAAGAGGGGTATAAGTTATACCTGGGTACCCAACCACATTCAGGATGCAAACGGAGAGACAGCACCGAGGGCTTTCTTAAAGTGCTTTGCTTTTGCAGCAGAAGAGATGTTGAACCATAAGAGTGATGTATCGTTGTTGGAGGCAAACAGGATACTTTTACCGACCAGATTACAGGGGGCGGTGGCAAAAGTTTCGGCAGACAGAGTGCAAGAACTGACACAGGAAGAATATCAATGGCTGCAAAATCTGATCAGACGTTTGTACGGCAAAACGATGTTGATGGGATTGGATGAATTCTTGCGTTATCTGGAGCCGGAAAACTGGCCGGAGGAAGAGCATGATAAGCTGCCTGGAAAGACAAATGCCGAAATTCTTGAAGTACTGGTTACTTTAGGCATCGTAATGAGAACGGCAGATGAAAGAATCAATATTCCCGAAATATATCTACACGGGTTCGGATTAAAGCGGAAAGGCGGAATAAAGCGCCCGAAGTAACAGGCAAACAAAAGCGAAGTAACAGGCAAACAAAAGCGAAGTACAAACGAATGGAATATTATAAGGAAACAGGAGTAAAGGTTGAATAAATTCTCTGATGAGCAATTTAGTTCAACAAACTGAACAAGTTCAGTTAGAATTTGTGACGATTCGGAATGGAGGAGAACATGCAGAATTATTCGGGAGAAGCAGGGTTACAGTATCATTTACAGATCAGACCGGGGGATGTGGGGCGGTATGTGATCCTGCCGGGAGACCCCAAGCGGAGTGAGAAGATCGCCAGGCACTTTGAGGATGCGAAGCTGGTGGCCGACAGCAGGGAGTTTGTTACTTACACGGGATATCTGGATGGGGAAAAGGTAAGCGTGACGTCTACCGGAATCGGAGGACCTTCCGCATCGATCGCCATGGAAGAGCTGGCGCTTAGCGGTGCGGACACTTTTATCCGTGTGGGCACCTGCGGCGGTATCGATCTGGATGTCAAGGGCGGCGATATCGTGGTTGCCACGGGGGCGGTGCGTATGGAAGGCACCAGCAGGGAATATGCGCCCATAGAATACCCGGCGGTGCCGGACTATGAGGTGACCAATGCGCTGGTGGAGTCCTGTCGGGAGTTGGGCATACCCTGCCATGTAGGGGTGGTTCAGTGCAAAGATGCCTTTTACGGACAACATGAGCCGGAGCGGATGCCGGTGAGCTATGAGCTGCTGAATAAGTGGGAGGCGTGGAAGCGTCTTGGCTGTAAAGCTTCCGAGATGGAGTCGGCGGCGCTGTTTATTGCGGCCAGCCATCTGAGAGTACGCTGTGGTTCCAACTTCCTGGTAGTGGGGAATCAGGAGAGAAATGCCCAGGGGCTTTATAATCCGATCATACACGATACGGAGGCGGCCATTACGGTGGCGGTGGGAGCGCTGCGGAAGCTGATCAAGGCGGACAGGGAGAAGAAGTGACGGCACCGAAAGCATAATTCGGATAGATGCTATCAGATCGGCAGTGATATTATCAGGAGGAGTGTTCAAATGACGGAAAGAAAGTATAAGAGAATCTTTACGATCGTGATTGATTCACTGGGAGTGGGCGCCTTGGAGGACGCCGCTTCCTATGGGGATGAGGGGACGGATACGCTGGGACATATTTCTCAGAGCGTGGAGGAATTTAAGATTCCCAATCTGCAGAAGATGGGTATGGCCAACCTGCATCCTTTGAAGCAGGTATCGCCGGTGGAGAAACCCTTAAGTTATTTTATGAAAATGCACGAGGCCAGTACTGGCAAGGATACCATGACGGGGCACTGGGAGATGATGGGACTTCATATCACAAAGCCTTTTCAGACGTTTACGGAAACGGGTTTTCCGAAGGAACTGATCGATGAACTGTCAAGACGGACCGGCCGTGTCATCATCGGCAACAAGAGCGCCAGTGGCACGGAGATTCTGGAGGAACTGGCGGAGGAGGAGATTGCCACGGGCCATATGATCGTCTATACTTCTGCGGATTCCGTACTGCAGATCTGCGGCAACGAGGAGACATTCGGTCTGGAAGAACTGTATCGCTGCTGCGAGATCGCCAGAGAGCTTACCATGAAGGATGAGTGGAAGGTAGGCCGGGTGATCGCCAGACCTTACGTGGGAAAGAAGCGGGGCGAGTTTACGCGCACCAGTAATCGTCACGATTACGCGCTGAAACCCTACGGCAAGACCGTGTTAAATGCCTTGAAGGAGGCAGGCCTGGATGTGATCTCGGTGGGCAAGATCTTTGATATCTTTGACGGCGAAGGTCTGACGGAGTCCAATAAATCCAAAAGTTCCGTGCATGGCATGGAACAGGCGATCGAGATCGCGGGCAGGGATTTTGAGGGGCTGTGCTTTGTGAACCTGGTGGATTTCGATGCCTTATGGGGACATCGGCGTGATGTCATAGGATATGCCAAAGAACTGGAGAAGTTTGATGTAAAGCTGGGAGAATTCCTGCCGCTGCTCCATGAAGACGACTTGCTGATCATTACCGCAGATCACGGAAACGACCCGACCCACACAGGCACGGATCATACAAGGGAGAAGGTACCTTTCCTTGCGTATTCTCCGTCGATGAGGGGCAGCGGGAAGCTGGAGGACGCCCGGACCTTTGCGGTAATCGGGGCCACCATTGCCGATAATTTCGGAATTGCCATGCCGGAAGGGACGATCGGAACATCCGTGCTGGAGAAATTACTATAAGCAATCCCCGGATACATTCTAAACACCCATATCCTACATTATGATACCGCCATGAATAGAAGTGGGTGTTTAGAAAATTAGATTGACAGGTCACTTTTACAATAATTAAGAATCGATGGAATAAAGGAGAACATTATGGACAAGAAAGAAATATTAAAGACAGTGGATCATACGCTGCTCACGCAGACGGCTACCTGGGAGGAGATTCGCGGGATCCTGGATGACGGGATCAAATATCAGACCGCATCCGCATGTATTCCGGCGGCCTATGTGAAGCAGGCGGCGGAGTATGTGGAAGGCAGGCTGCCGATCTGTACGGTGATCGGGTTCCCGAACGGATACAGCACTACGGCGGTGAAGGTTTTTGAGACGAAAGATGCCATAGAAAACGGCGCGGAAGAGATCGACATGGTGATCAATATCGGCTGGGTGAAAGACGGGAAATACAAGGAGATCGAGGACGAGATACGGCAGATTCATGAAGCCTGCGGGGGTAAGCTCTTGAAAGTCATTATCGAGACCTGCCTGCTCACCGAGGAGGAGAAGATCAGGATGTGCGAGACCGTTACCAGGGCAGGGGCCGATTATATCAAGACCTCTACGGGATTTTCCACTGCCGGAGCTACCTTCGCAGATGTGGAACTGATGCGCAGACATGTAGGCAAGGAAGTGAAGGTGAAAGCCGCAGGTGGCATCGCGTCACTGGAAGATGCGGAGCGATTCATCGCTCTGGGCGCAGACAGATTGGGCACCAGCAGGATCATTAAGATCATCAAGCAGACGGATGACGGGGCAGGCTATTAAGACGGCTGCAGAGAGAAATGTGCGATGTCTCGGAATGGAGGTAAGATGACCAACGAAGAATTGATCCTGGAGGCGAAGAAAGCCAGGGAACATGCCTACACACCGTATTCTCATTTTCGGGTAGGCGCTGCACTTGTGACTAAGAGCGGTAAAATATATCACGGCTGTAATATCGAAAACGCGGCCTACAGCCCCACAAACTGTGCGGAGCGGACGGCCTTTTTCCGGGCGGTTTACGAAGGGGAGCGAGAGTTTACGAAGATCGCAGTGGTGGGCGGCCCGGAGGGCAGCGACGCAGATGAACTGTGTGCACCCTGCGGTGTCTGTCGGCAGGTCATGATGGAATTCTGCGATCCGGAAACCTTTCAGATCATTCTGGCGGACGGTAAGGGACGGTGCCTGCAGCGTACCTTAAAGGAAATGCTGCCGTTCGGGTTTGGGCCGGAGAATTTAGACTAAAACCGGAGTTTTCCGACATGACAATAAGTTAAAGAGGCTGCTATATGAAAACAAGATCCAAAAAGAAAAAGATTCTTTTTATTATATTAGCTATCATCGCCGTACTATTGATCGCCGGAGACTGGGGATTGTCTGTGATGGTATATAACGAGAACTTTAACCGGCGTTTTGAGAGTTATGAACCGCATATGCTGTATGTGGAAGATTTTGACGGATTGCAGCGCACGAAATATGAGTTTGCCTCCGATAAGGGACAGAAACTGACAGGATATATGTACAGTTTGGGAGAAGGGCAGCGCGGTATCATCGTAATGGCACATGGATTTGGCGGGGGCGGGCACAATTCTTACATGGACTGTGCGGATTATTTTGCCCGTCACGGTTACTATGTGTTTGCTTATGATGCTACGGGAAATGATGAAAGTGAAGGGGAAGGAATCGGCGGACTGCCGCAGGGGGCGATAGACCTTGACTATGCGGTCACATTTGTGGAAGAAAGCGGAGAATTTCCGAATCTGCCAATTGCTTTATTTGGACACAGCTGGGGCGGTTACAGCGTCTGCAGTGTACTTACATATCATCCCGAAGTGAAGGCGGTCATAGCGTGTTCTGGTTTCAACTCTTCCGTGAACCTGTTTGAGTCAGAGGGGAAGAAACAGATAGGGGACGCTATCTATTTGATGTTGCCGTTTGTGAAGCTGCATGAGAGGATCAAATATGGCAAGTATGCCTCAAATACTGCGATGGACGGTTTTGCTGAGAGTGATGCCGCCGTTATGATCGTGCATAGCCTGGATGATGAGGTAGTTCCGGTCGAATACGGCTACGACATTTACCATGAAAAATACAAGGACGATCCCCGTTTCAGATTCCTTCTTTTTGAGGATGCAGGACATAACTACTTCAATGGCGACGCTTATCGCGATGCGTTCAATGCGGAATTTGACAAATGGCTTGAAACATTGGATTACGACTATGATGCTGCGGAGAACAAAGAGCGGTTTTCAGAGGATAAAGCAGATTATATATACAGAAATCTTGACAGAGAGAAATGGTGCAATTCATTAGATTTGGAGTTGTTTCGAGACTTTGTTGATTTTTATGATCAAAGTATGCATTGAGCAGAGCATTAAGAGTGTACCGATCCGGGAACTCTTGCGAAATTGTAGTATCACATTTGGGAGGGCCATAAAGTCATATGACCACTTATGTGCAAGCACAACGCGGTCTATGACTTTACAGGCTTTCTTTTCTTATATTATTTTACCTTTTCCGCGATCATAATGTCCATACAATGCTGATGTGGGATTCCGCCGCTATTGCAGTTGAAAATGATTTCTTCTGTCTTATGCAATTTCCAATCATGATAGAGCATAAAAAGTTCTCCGGAATTCCAGCGGAACCGGTTGGCATCTTTATCCGGCGGAACTTCCACAAACGGTTTGTCTACAAATACATTGATCGTGTGTATGCCATTTATGTTTGTGTGCTCTTTCAGGTTTGCCGTAATTTCTTTCCGGATTTCCGGCTTGATAAAGTGAAATACTCCACTGCAAAAAATAATGTCATAGTATTCGGTTGCACGAAAATCAGTGATGTCGGCTTTAAAAAAGTCTACATAGGTATTACATTTTTCGGCAAGTTTCTTCCCCTTTTCTATTCCGGATTCGGACAGATCAAAAGCTGTTACGATATAACCGTTCCGAGCAAGAAAAACAGCGTCTTTCCCTTCTCCGCAGCCAATATCCAACACTTTTAACGATTTGACTGGCGGCCGCATTTTCATTATCTCATAGCATAAAGTGTTAGGGGTTATCCCCCAATAGTAACCAGCTGTTTCATATCTCTTATCATAATCAGAAACTACAAAGGATTTATATCCCAAAAGAGAATCAATACTTGTATTAAGCACACTAGCGATCATAGGAAGCATTTCCGTTTCCGGATAATTTGTCCCGTTCTCCCATTTCGATACTGCCTGAAAAGAAACATTTAACTGATCTGCCAAAGTTTGCTGCGTATACCCTAAGGCCTTTCTTTTATTCATGATCACCGATCCAATATTCATTGAAACACCTCCTGTCTTTGATTTTATTTTACCATTAAAAATTGAAAAAACCATAACCGTGTCGGTTAGTTGATCATATAAATTCAACTGGCAGTAGAAAACTAAAATATATGAATGGCAATTCGATCATGGTTTAGATACAAAACATACAGGATGCAGCTGGAGGAATAGCAGAAAGTCGATCATTATAATTTTTTGTACTGTTCAATCGCAGCTGTCCATGATATTCTGAAAAGAGGAAGCAGAAGACTTCGGAATATAAGGGAAATATGATCGACTGGTTGATGGAATACTATAGTTGATCATAAAATAAAACGAAAAATGGAGGATATGCTATGGAGAACAGGCAATTGCGGGTCGGCGTGATCGGCTGTGGCGCGATCAGCGACATCTATCTGAAAAACATGATAGGTGAATTCGACAATCTGGAGGTTGTAGCATGTGCGGCGGCTCATGTGGAGAATGCCGTGAAGAAGGCAGAGCAGTACAAGATCAGAGGCTGTACGGTGGAGGAACTGCTGGCGGATGATACGATCGATATGGTGGTCATCCTGACACCGGCGCCCACTCATTATGAACTGGCGAAGAAGGCACTGGAGGCTGGCAAGCATGTGTACACGGAGAAGACGATGACGATAACTCCGGATACGGCGGCGGAACTGATAAAGCTGGCGGACGAGAAGGGATTGTATCTGGGATCCGCACCGGACACTTTTCTGGGTGCTTCCTGGCAGACGGCCAGAAAGATGATCGACGAAGAGAAGCTGGGGGAGATCACATCCTTCCAGATCAGTGCCAACCGTGATCTGGATTTTCTGGCGAGCCTCTTTGGCTTCCTGCGGATGCCGGGTGGCGGGATCTGCTATGATTACGGTGTCTATTATCTGACTACGCTGGTGAGCCTGCTGGGACCCGTGAAGCGTGTGGCGGCGTCTGTCAGGAACGGGAAGCCTGTCCGCATGAACGTGGTGCCTCAGTCACCGGAGTTTGGGCAGGAGTTTTCTTATCCTAATGAGAGTCAGGTATTTGCCGTTGTGGAACTGGAGAACGGCGTTACGGGTAATTTTGCCTTAAACGGTGACTCGGTCCTCGCGGATCAGGCTATGTTTACCATTTACGGGACCAAGGGCATCCTGAAACTGACCGATCCCAACCAGTTTGGCGGGAAAAATACTTTTATGGCTAACAGCTATGATTTTGCCAACCAACCTGCCTGGGAGGAGATTGACAATGTATTCCCATATGAGGAGAACAGCCGCGGCATAGGGCCGGCCGAGATGGCGGACGCAATCCTTACCGGCAGAAAGAACCGGGCGGATAAAGAGATGGCGTATCATGTGCTGGATGTGATCGACGCGATGATGAAGAGCAGTGACAGCGGGAGGTTCGAGGAAGTTAACTCGACGTGCGAGCGGCCGCTTTCGCTGACGGAGAAGCTTTAGATCTGAGACCATTAACCGTATTATAAAGAACATGCAGGAGGAAACAGGCCATGGTAAAACATCTTATTTTGTGGAAGCTGAAGGATGAACTGACAGCGGAAGAAAAGCAGAGGATCAAGCAGGAGATCAAAACAGGACTGGAGGGACTGCTTGGAAAGATTCCCGGTCTTGTGGAGATCAAGGTACAGATAGAAGGACTGGAGTCCTCCAATGCGGATCTGATGCTTGATTCTATCTTCACGGATGAGGAAGCCCTGAAAGGCTACAGTGTGCACCCTGCGCATGTGGAAGTGGCGGATACGAAGGTAAGGCCTTTCACACAGATCAGGTTGTGTCTGGATTTTAACCAATGACAGGACATAAGAAATTCTCAAACAATATAAGTTGGAGGAGATGCTATGAAAGCGGTTATAGCGATCGATTCCTTTAAGGGCAGCCTGTCTTCCCTGGAGGCAGGGCAGGCCGCGGAGGCGGGAATCAAAAGAGCCTTTCCGGACGCTGTGACGCAGGTATGCCCGCTGGCGGACGGCGGTGAGGGAACAGTGGAAACACTGATCGGCGGTATGGGAGGCATTATCCGCCGCCTGCCTGTCACAGGGCCGCTGGGCGAGACGGTGACAGGGCGGTACGGCATTCTGGAGGACGGTATCACGGCGGTTCTTGAGATGGCTGACGCGGCGGGGATCACCATCGTTTCACCGGAACAGAGGAATCCTCTGTATACGACGACCTACGGAGTGGGAGAGACGATCCGGGCGGCGATTGGAGAAGGATGCCGGAAGTTCATCATCGGTATCGGCGGCAGCGCTACCAATGACGGCGGCGTGGGAATGCTGCAGGCGCTGGGCTTTGAATTTCTGGACGGGGAAGGGAAACCCGTCGCTTTTGGTGCACGGGGACTGGAGAAGTTAGTTTGCATTGGCATCCGGCATGCCATGGAAGAACTGTCTGACTGCGAATTTCATATTGCCTGTGACGTGAAAAACGGGCTGTGCGGCCCTGACGGATGCAGCGCCGTGTTTGGTCCCCAGAAAGGGGCGGATGCTGCCATGATCCGTAAGATGGACGCATGGCTTGCCGACTATGCGGCGCTTGCTGCCGCGGCCTGCGAGGGCGGAGCGGCGGATCCAGACCATCCCGGGTCCGGTGCGGCGGGCGGTCTGGGTTTTGCATTCCGCACCTTTCTGCACGGCTCTCTGGAGCCGGGAGTGGAACTGATCCTGCGGGAGACAAAGCTGGAAGAGAAAATACAGGATGCCGATGTGGTAGTCACGGGAGAGGGCAGACTGGACGGGCAGACCGTTATGGGTAAGGCGCCCGTCGGTGTGGCCAAGCTGGCGAAGAAGCACGGGATAAAAGTGGTCGCCTTTTCAGGCTGTGTGACGGAGGATGCACGGGCATGTAATGCCCATGGCATTGATGCGTTCTTCCCGATCGTGCGCGGTGCTGTGTCACTGGAAGAAGCGATGGATCGGGGAAATGCCGCCCGGAATATGACGGATACGGCAGAGCAGGTATTCCGGCTGATGGGGTAATATTTTCAGGAATTATACGGAGAAGAGGATGAACGGTTTGTGGAGGAGTACGGAAGAAGATTTTTCCTGCTGTATCTGCGGCCGATCATCAACGGAACCACCTGTGCGAAGTACTTCTGGCAGATAAAGAAGATTACCAGAACGGGGATCGTCATGGTCAGGGATACAGCCACCATCTGGCCGATCTTGGTAGTACCCATGGAAGAGTTTAAAAACTGCTGAACATCGGCGGCAGAGTCGGAGAGCGGGACGAGATACTTTATCTGTTCAGACTTGGATTTGTTGTTTATAATAGAGGAGAGCAGACTGCCCCTGTTTGAGGAAGCGGTGGACGACCTGTTCTTTAAGATGGCGCTGCTGCCGAAGATCGATACGAACTGGTAACAGGTAATTCAATCAATTGTAATTTAAGAGAGGAGTATGGCAGAATATGGGTGTAACTTTACAAAATCCACTATTACCGGGATTTTATCCCGATCCCTCCATTTGCAGGGTGGGAGATGATTTCTATATGGTGACTTCTTCTTTTTCCTATTATCCGGGAGTCCCCATTTTCCATAGCCGGGATCTGGCGCACTGGGAGCAGATTGGGCATGTGCTGGATCGACCGGAGCAGCTGCCGCTGGATCCCTATGCGATCTCTGGGGGTATTTTTGCACCGACGATCCGCTATCATGAGGGGCTTTTTTACATGATCACCACCAATGTGAACCACGGCGGCAATTTTATCGTGACCGCGAAGAAGCCGGAAGGGCCGTGGTCCCCTCCGCACTGGATCGCGGGTGCGGAGGGGATTGACCCTTCCCTGTTCTGGGATGACGACGGCAGAGCCTACTATACAGGAACCTGCGGCGGCGGACCGGGTGAGCGGCAGATGATCTGGCTGTCGGAGATCGATCTGGTGAAGTTTGAGCTGGTGGGTGAGAAGACGAAGATTTGGGGAGGCGCCATGGAGAATGCCGCGTGGCCGGAGGCACCCCATCTGTACAAGGTGAACGGCTATTATTATCTGATGATCGCGGAGGGCGGAACGGAGCATTTCCATTCCGAGACCATTGCCAGGGCAAAGCAGATCACGGGGCCTTACGAGAGCTATCGGGGCAATCCGATTCTGACGCAGCGTCATCTGGGGACGAAGGCAGCTATCGCGAATACGGGACATGCGGATCTGGTGGAGCTGCAGGATGGTTCCTGGTATATTGTCTTTCTGGCGTCCAGACCTTACGGCGGTTACCATAAGAATCTGGGCAGAGAGACTTTTATCGCACCGGTGGAGTGGGAGGAAGGCTGGCCTATTGTCAGCCCGGGTACAGGCCGGATCGAATTTGCCTATGAAGGACCGGATTTGCCGGAGTTTGCGGTTAAGCCCGTGCCGGAGAAGGACGACTTTGAGGGGGAGAAGCTTGGATATCAGTGGAATTTCTTAGGAACCCCGGACGAGCATACATACAGGCTGGAGGATGGTTACCTGAAGCTGAAGCTCTACGATAAGTCCATGGGACGGGGCATGGTGACAAATGGAGCAAATGCCCGTTTTGCGCAGCATGAGCCCCAGAGTATTGGATTCCTGGGCAGAAGGCAGCAGCATATGTCCTTCGAGGCCAGAACGAAACTGTGTTTTATCCCGCGGGAGAGACAGACTGCAGGTATGGTGGTACTGCAGAATGATTATCAACAGCTGAGAGTGGAAGTGGGGCTGAACGGGGAAGGAAAGCAGGTGGCAAGGGCAGTCAGCGGCTATACTTCCAAGGATGTTTCCCTTTTGCACAAGGAGGCTGCAGGAGATTATCAGGAAGAACTTCTGGGAGAAATTTCCTGGGAACAGACAGAGACCGTGCTGCTCATCCGGGCCGATGGGCAGGATTTTACGCTGGCAGTGGCCGGGGAGGACGGACAGGAACAGATCCTTGCAAATAAGGTTGACGGCAGCTTTCTTGGCAGTGAGACGGCTGGCGGTTTCGTGGGGGCTTATGTCGGTATGTTCGCCAGCGGTAACGGGACGGCATATGAGGAGTACGCGTCGTTTGAATGGTTCAGTTACTGCAGTAGAGATTAAAATGAAATTACAACGCTTCGGAATGGAAGTAAGAATGAGGAGAGATTTATTATGGAACTGTTAAGTTACACGAGACAACCGAAAGAAGATATCATTTACGGTAGCAGGATGGCGTACAGTATGCATCTTGCCTATCGGGGAGAAGACGGGAAGTTCCGGCCTTTTCATCACAATGAAGGTATTCTGTATGCCAGGGCGCTGCAGAATCCGGAGGACGGCACTTTAGACGCCAGATGTTTGAAGAAACCGTGGATCTTTGAATTGTCAGAAGAAAGTAAGGAATCCTGTGGCGGCTATGGAATCCTGGCCGTGCGCACCGGAGGCGCAGGGGAACCGGATGCGTCCAGTCAGGGATGTGTGCTTTTCTTTGTGAGCAGGGATCTGGTCCACTATGAGGAGAGGGGGCTGTGCCGCCTGCAGGAATCCGGGGAGATCGTGGAGGTGCGCTGTGCCTATGATGCGAAAGCACTGGCTTACAGAATCTGCTGGCAGTCAGAGGGCGGACAGTGGATGGAAGGTGTAGCTGCTTTGCAGGAGAATACGGGGAAGGAAGCGTCGGCAGTCATACAGTTGGATCCTGCTTCCGTCAGGGAAAATGCGGAACCGGAGATTTCTGCACCGTCCTTTGCGGCAGAGGAGTTGGAATTGGTCGAAGGGGTCGTGCCTGGCAATATGGTTACCGTTGCGGAGGAGACAGGAGAGTATCTGTTGAGAAAACTGCTGCCGCCAGTCTGCGTCGGTATGACGTTATCCAAGGAAGGGCCGTTCCGGTCCGTGGAGGAGCTTAAGGATGTGAAGGCGGTGGCTTCCTACAGTGATGGGACAACGGTTATCCGTAAGATTGACTGGGAAGAGCCGACGAAAGGCGAGACTCGCGTGGTACGGGGCAGAGTGCACCAGGAACATTTCCCGGCGCCTTTTGCAGAGCATCGGGCGGATCCGGTCTGCATGTATCGGGACGGGAAGTATTATTTTATTGCCACCAACGATGCGGATAACAATCACACGCTCTACATGCGCTGTGCCGATACTTTAGAAGGGATCCTGACGGCGAAGGAAGAACTTTTCCTGGACTCGGAGACCTATCCGGGCATCGGCGGGCTATTGTGGGCGCCGGAATTTCATGAGGTGGACGGGCAGTTGTATGTGTTCCATGCGGCGACTTCCGGTGAATTCTACCATGAGGAATCCCGGGTACGCAAGCTGCGGGAAGGCGGCAACCCAATCTGCAAAGAGGACTGGTCGGCGCCTGTTATGGTGGTGAAGAAAGACGGCTCACCGCTGTGTGAGGAGGGCAAAGTGATTTCCTTAGACATGACTACTATCGCCTATGAAGGCAAAACGTATGTCATGTGGTCTCAGCGGCAGTTCCTGCCGGTAGACCAAGGGGCATGGTTGTATCTGGCGCAGATCGATGAGAAGGAGCCGTGGAAGTTGGTGACCGATCCGGTATGTATTGCCAAGCCGGAGTATAGCTGGGAGAACAATCACACCTATGTAGTGGAAGGACCTTACGCGCTGGAGCGGGACGGTCAGCTGATGGTCACTTATGCGGCTGCGGCGGTCGATGCAACCTATGCGGTTGGCCTGTTGAAGCCCGTGATGGGCAGTGATATCCTGAATCCGGATAACTGGCGCAAGAGCAATTATCCGCTGATGTCTTCTGCCTCTGTAGAAGGTGAGTACGGCACTGGTCATAATTCCTATCTGACCGACGAAAATGGATTGGTATGGAATTTCTATCACATGCGGGCAGGCGTGGATGGACCGCGATCCTCTGCCGCACGCAGGACACATTTTGATATTGACGGAGAACCGATGCTGGATGTAACGGAGGAGCGAGACTTGCCGGAAGCATTCCGAACAGTGGAAGTGCAGATCGACTGAGCACGCACACACTGACCGGTGTGGCGATACATAGGCCGGGATCGGTTTTGTTGTTTGTATTTTCCAAGGTTACGTGATAAGATGGTAAAGAACAGTGGAAAGGGAATACATAAATACTGCATTCTGCTGGTAATGATGGAAATATTTGGGAGACGGACTAGAATGGTTACTTTAAAAGAAATTGCCAGAGAATGCAATGTTTCTCCAACGACTGTGTCGAATATTTTGAATGGTAAGCCTAAGGTCAGCGAAGAGACGAAAGAGAGGGTGCTGGAGACCGTTAACAGGCTTGGGTACAGGCCTAATTACATTGCCCAGGGTCTGCGGAACCAGAAAACGAAGATGATTGGCATCATAGCAGAAGATATCGCGCAGTTTACGACGCCCGAGATTGTTGAGGGCATCATGAGCTACAGCGAGGAGAAGGGTTATCGCTCTATTGTTAAGAATCTCCGACTTTATGCTAGATGGAGTGATTCCTGGTACAACAAAGAGTCGGATTATCATGCTATCTTGGAGCCGGCTATTAGAGAATTGACATCGATCATGGTGGACGGGATCATTTATATTGCCGGACATGCGCGGGTGATCCATTGCTTTCCGGAAGACTTTTCTACACCGGCGGTGATGACGTATGGTTTTGACAGCAATCCGGCTATACCCTGCGTGGGAATTGACGATCAAGGGTCGGCATACGAGGTCGTGAAATACATTATTTCCAAAGGGCACCGCAAGATAGGCGTTATCGGCGGGAGAGCGGACAATATTCATACACAGCAGAGACTTTTGGGATATCAGAAAGCGCTGTTTGAACATCAGGTCTTGTATAATCCGGCCTGGATCCGATATGCCGCGTGGGATGAAACGAGTGCTTACATAGAGGCGCTGGAGCTTATGAAGACGGAGGTGACAGCGGTTTTCTGCATGGCGGACAGAATGGCGGGCGGACTATACCGCTGTCTGAATGAGAACGGTAAACGGGCCGGTGCGGATATGGCAGTGGTGGGATTTGACGACCAGGAGATCTCGGAATACTTCATTCCGGGACTGACAACGATGGCGCTGCCGCTCAGGAAGATCGGGCATGTATCTGCCGAGCTGCTGCTTAGACAGATAGAATCCGGAGACAGTCGGATACGGCAGGAAGATGGGGCAGAGAAGATCTTGATACCTTGTACTTTTATAGAACGTGAATCTGTACATCAAATTTAAAGAATGTCAGTCGAGATGGGGAACTGTTCCGGCTGATTTTTATCATAGGGGATTTTTTGACCTTTTATGGAGAAATACAACTGTGATTGACAAAAAAACAGCCGGAACATATAATGATTTCATAATGGTTAAACGTTAAACAAAAAAGGGAAGGGGTGGGGTTATGAAGTTACATATTCATGAAAACCAGAGGAAAGGGGTCATAGCACCGGAGATCTACGGACATTTCAGTGAGCATTTGGGGAGATGTATCTATGACGGTCTGTATGTGGGGGAGACGTCTGAGATTCCCAACAAGAAGGGGATGCGGAGCGATGTAGTCGAAGCGCTTAAGGAGATCGATATTCCGGTACTGCGCTGGCCCGGAGGGTGCTTTGCGGACGAGTACCACTGGAAGGACGGTATCGGCGCTAAGGAAGAGCGGAAGAAGATGGTCAATACACACTGGGGCGGCACGACGGAGGACAACAGTTTCGGAACCCATGAATATTTCGAGCTGTGTGAGCAGCTGGGCTGTAAGACTTATGTGTGCGGCAATGTGGGAAGCGGTACGGTGCAGGAGATGAGCGAGTGGGTAGAATATATGACCTTCGACGGTGTGTCTCCGATGGCGGATCTGCGACGGAAGAACGGACACGAGCAGGCATGGAAGCTGGATTACTTCGGTATCGGCAATGAGAACTGGGGCTGTGGCGGTAATATGACACCGGATCATTATGCGCATTTATACCGCAGATATCAGACCTATGTGCGGAATTATCATAAGGATTGCCCTGTCTTCAAGGTGTGTGGCGGTGCGGATTCTACGGATTATGAATGGACGGATACTGTGCTGCACGAGTGTTTCCGGAAACCGACGCCCGAAAGCGCCCATGGATTTATGGACGGGCTTTCCGTGCATTATTATGCGGGGGTGGAAAAGGGAGAGCATAAAGGAAGTGCCACGGATTTCAGTGAAGAAGAATGGTATGCTACCTTAAAACGCGCACTGGGCATGGAAGAGCTGATCAGGAGGCACGGTGCGATCATGGATCAGTACGACCCGGACAAGAAGATCGGCATGATCGTTGATGAGTGGGGCTGCTGGCATGACGTGGAAGTGGGAACGAACCCGGGATTCCTTTATCAGCAGAATACTATGCGGGATGCTGTAGTGGCAGGTGTTACCCTGAATATCTTCAACAAACATTGTGACCGGGTGAAGATGGCCTGCATTGCGCAGATCGTCAATGTACTGCAGGCGGTGGTGCTGACAGAGGGCAGCCGTATGCTGCTGACGCCCACCTATCATATATTCCACATGTATAAGCATCATCAGGGAGCAGAACTGATCGAAAGTTATCTGGAGGAAGAAGCAGAGAACAGTTCCATGGTGCAGGAGTCGGCCTCTATCGATCAGGACGGCGTCGTGACGGTAACGCTCACGAATTATTCCCTGCAGGAGTCTGGAAATATGGAACTTTTGTTTGAGGAGCGAAAGCCTGTCGATGTGAAGGGATACATTGTACACGGCGCTATGAATGACTATAACACCTTTGATGAACCGGAGAACGTCGTGGAAGAGGAGTTTGTGGCATTTACCGTGAAAGATAAATGCCTGTCCTTTGTGATCCCGCCGCGCAGCGTGATGATGTTCAGAATCAGATAAAGTTCTCTGTTGTGTAATTTATGCAGCCGGGAATCTATGATTCGGAGTGGAGAAAATGTGGCGCTTCGGAATGGAGGAAAGGATGGAAAGAGGATCTATGGAAGTGAGAGTATATACGAGGCAGCCGAGAGTTTCTGACTATCCGCCGGGCCTGGCTTACAGCGTCCATATGGCATTCCGTACAGGAGAAGAAGAATATAAGCCCTGGAATAAGAATTACGGGATTCTCTTTGCGGAGGCGCTGATCCGGATGGATGACACCCTCGATACGAAAGCTCTGAAGCACCCAAGAATTTATGAGATGGAGGACGGCAGTTATGGCATAGCTGCCGTCAGGGTGCAGGAAGACGGAAGCGAGGATGTGGACAGCAGGGGCAAAGTCTTGCTGTGGAAGACCGTGGATCTTATCAGCTTTGACAGTCTGGGACTGGTGGATGTGTCAGAGAGCGGCTGGGAGACGGCGGGGGACTGCATTCCGGTTAAGAAGGAAGTGCTGGAGAGAGCGGCAGAGCATTGGAGTCCGGTTTACAACACGAAGATCAGAGTGCCGGAGTGCGTTGAACTGTATTCTAGGGAAGAGTTAGATCAGGTCAGGGCTGAGGCGGTCTATTCGGATGGCTCCTGTCACTCGAAGAGAGTTGTATGGGACAAGACAGGCATCGACTTTGTGTCGGGCAGTAGTTATGAAGTGACAGGCAGTATCGTGGATCAGAGTTTACCTTTTCCTGTCGCTGTAGGATACGGGGATCCGGTGGTCTTTCCCTGGGAGGGGAAATGGTACTACATCTCCACCAATGACAATACTAACGATATCGGCCTGTATGTGCGGGAAGCGAACAGCGTAAAGGGACTGTTTCAGGAGGACACAGTAGAGCACCTTATCCTGGCGGAGGACGAGGAGCGGCAGCTGTTGCAGACCTTCTGGGCGCCGGAATTCCATGTGATAGGCGGAGAACTTTATATTCTGTTTGCGGTGAGCGGGCAGGTGTGGGGGCCCCAGTGCCATATGATGAGACTGCGCAAGGGAAGATCCATCATAGAGGCGGACAGCTGGGAAGACCCGGTCAGGATAGTGAGAGCCGACGGCAGCGCACTGACGCAGGATGGGATCACGCTGGATATGACTTATCTGAAAACTGCCGGAAGTTCATACGTCGTATGGTCTTACAGGAGGCATATCGGAACGCCGCTGGACAGCGGTTCGATGCTCTATATCGCCACCATCGATGAAGGAGAACCGTGGAAATTATCAAGCGATCCGGTGCTGCTTACGAGACCGCTTCTGGGATGGGAGAATGTGGCAGGAACAATCAATAATGAAGGGCCTTACTGCTTTACGAAAGACGGGACGGTCTATCTTACTTATTCGGGTGGTTCGGCCAACAGTTATACATATGTTCTGGGACTTTTGACGGCGCGGGCAGAGGATGATCTGCTCAGCCCGGCCTCGTGGACAAAAAGGAGTACGCCGGTGCTCTCCTTCTACTCAGTGGAAGGAGAATATGGGCCCGGACACAATTCTTTCTATGTCGGCGAGGAGGGAGATCTGATGATCGCCTATCACGCGGAGACTGCGCTGGATAACACCATCAGATGTGATGGCATCAGACGGGTTCATTTCCGCAGGGACGGCCTGCCGGAGTTTGGCATGTCGGCAAAGGAAGATCTGAATCCTTCGCTGCGGCAAATTAAGACACGTGTTATCATTAAAGAATGATCTTAGATCAGTTTATGCCCGTGAGCAATGAGCCGAGTGGTTGCTTGCAGCGGGGTCTTTGATTTTCACAACTGTATAAATTCTGACTTAGAACAGCGCCACCGGTGGCGCTGTTTCTTTGTCTTATAAGACATAAACAATGACCGAACTATAGGCAGGATTCTTAAAAAAGGTTTTGCAATTATTATATTCGGTAAAAGGTTTAACGATATTCATACATAGTATGTAAATTCATTTTTTCTAAATGTGTATAGTATTTGGCATTTTCCACTAAAAAAAAAAAAAAAGATAAAAAAATATTAATAATTGAATAAAAAATAATTGACAAAAGTTAAAAACAGATGTATTTTTTGAAAATATAAGTTAAAAAGTTAAAAAAATAAGAGAGGATGGATAATGATGCTCAGTAAAATTGATAAGAAGAAATGGTATTCTTTTAAACTGTTTCTTTATGTGCTGCCTTTTTTGGTGTTGGTACTGTTGTTTTCCTACTATCCATTGTATGGATGGCTGTATGCATTCTATGATTACAGGCCGCCGAGACCATTTTCGGAAGCCGAGTTCGTCGGACTGAAATGGTTTAAGTCACTGGTGGAGAATCCGGTGAAGATCTCCCAGCTGCTCCAGGTGTTGAAGAATACTTTCGTCATGAGCGGTATAACGCTGGGAACGTCATGGCTGCCTATGTTGTTTGCCGTATTTCTTAACGAGATCAAATGCATGCCGTTCAGGAAGTTTGTTCAGACAGTCACCACGCTGCCGAACTTTATCAGTTGGGTATTGGTTTACTCTTTGGCGTTCAGCTTATTTAACAGCACCGGCATGGTGAACACGCTGCTGTTGAATATGGGCGTGATCAAGGAGCCGGTTCTACTCCTGCAATCTTCCGAGCATGTATGGCTCACGCAGTGGCTGTGGCTTACATGGAAGAATCTGGGATGGGCGGCGATCATGTATATCGCGGCAATCTCCAGTATTGATGACGAACTGTTCCAGGCGGCTAAGGTGGATGGCGCAACGAGGATGCAGATGATTCGCTATATCACGATACCATGCCTGCTGCCGACATTCTTCGTACTGCTGATGATGAATATCGGTAATTTTCTCTCGAATGGTATGGAACAGTATTACGTCTTCCAGAATGCATTTAACAAAGAATATATACAGGTGCTGGATCTGTATGTCTATAATCTGGCGATGGGAAGCGGCAGCTATTCCGTGTCTGTTGCCCTGAGTATGCTTAAGAGTGTTGTCAGTGTTATCCTTTTGATCGTGGCCAATGCAATTTCCAAGATGACACGCGGCGAGAGTTTCCTGTGATGGTAAGTGAAGGAGGATTTCATGAGTAGAGAGATTGCTTTGAAGAGAAGAAGGCATGAGAGTTTTGGGGACCAGATGGTCAGCGTTATATGTTACATAGTATTTGGAATCTGCGCGATCTTGTGCCTGTATCCGTTCTATTACATGTTTATCAATACGATCAGTGCGAATGACTTAAGTTCCAGAGGCGTGATCTTATTCTGGCCAAAGGGCGTGCACTGGAAGAACTACAGCAGCGCGCTTGGCATTGACGGTCTGTTCCAGGCAGCGAAGATCTCGGTGATGCGTACGCTTCTTGGTACCTTTGGTACCGTAAGCGCCTCGGCATTCCTAGGGTTCATGTTTTCCCAGGATAAGATGTGGCACAGGAAGCTGTGGTACAGACTGGTGATCGCTACGATGTACTTCAATGCAGGTATCATCCCCTGGTTTTTGGTGATGAAGAATATGCACCTGACGAACAATTTCTGGGGCTATATTCTTCCGATGATCGTATCGCCCTTCCATATAGTCCTGACGAAGACCTTCGTGGAATCCGTTCCGAAGGAGCTGCAGGAAGCGGCAGAGATTGACGGTGCTGGAATCCTAACGATCTTCTTTAAAGTTATGATACCAGTCATCAAGCCGATCATGGCCACGGTTGCCATCTTTGCAGCGGTCAACCAGTGGAACGCGTTTCAGGATACACTGCTGCTGGTCACGGATACGAAGCTGTATCCTCTGCAGTTCGTGTTGTATCAGTATCTGAATCAGGCGAGTTCGTTATCGGCGCTGGCCAATACCAGCAGCTCCAGTTCTTTGGCCGCTGCTGCCGCAACAACCCAGACTGCTACCAGTATCCGCATGACGATCACCATTATCGTTGTACTGCCGATCATGTGCGTATATCCTTTCTTCCAGAAGTATTTTGTAAAGGGTATCATGGTCGGAGCTGTCAAAGGCTAACGGCGGGACGCCGGCCGTAAGTGATGATAGGCGGCAATAGGCCGCTTGTTATAAAATTTAAGAAAATTAAGATTAAATTTTTAAGGAGGTAAGTTAATGAAAAAGCGTATTGTATCAACATTGCTGGCAGTTGTATTGACAACTTCCATGATTCTGAGCGGATGCGGAGGCGGCGGACAGACAGAGAACGCTGCACCTGCAGAAGACTCGGCGCCGACAGAAGAGGCGGCAGAAGCACCGGAGTCCGGCGACACAGAGAGTGCTGACGGAGAAGAAGCTGCGGCACAAGCACCGGTAGTTTCCCACGACGAAGAACTGACACTTGAAGTCTATGATGTGGCAGCCAACTATCAGGGATTGCAGAGCGGGTGGTATGGTAAGATTCTGAAGGATAAGTTCAACATAGTGCTGAATATTATCGCTCCGCAGGTATCCGGTGACGGTGAGGCACTGTACCAGACCAGAACAGCTTCAGGAAATCTGGGTGACATTATCCTGTTAGATAACGCGGATATGCTGGAATGTGTTGATGTAGGCCTTGTTGCAGATATGAGTGCAGACATCCAGAGTTACCCGAACCTGATGAGATATTGGGAGCAGATCGAGAAGTTTAACAAAGGCATCGGGGACGGCACTGGCATCTGGGGGATTCCCACAGAGATGAATACCAATGGCCCGACTGCCTATATGGCTGAGACGGTTTCTTCCATGCCGAGAATTCCGTGGGATTTCTATACGGAGCTTGGGAAGCCTGAATTGAATACACTGGATGACCTGATTCAAGTGCTGGCAGATATGCAGGCAGCGCATCCTACCAATGAAGCAGGTGACAAGGCGTACGGCATGACTCTGTGGAAGGACTGGGACAGTACATCCATTGAGAATGTTAATCAGCTGACGAAATGGTACGGACAGGAAGTGAACGGTTCCGTTCTGATCGGTTCCGATCATTCCATCACACCGCTGACCGACAAGAACGGTGCATACTATAAGATGCTCCATTTCTTCTTCGACGCAAACCAGAAAGGCATTGTTGATCCGGACTCTGCGACACAGGACTGGACATCCGCCAACGATAAGATGAAACAGAAGAGAACTTATCTTGTATGGAACAACTGGATGCTGGGCTTCACCAACTCTCCTGAGATCGGTGAGAAAGGCGCTAACTACATGGGTATGCCGATCGCTGACATGACGGTATTCCAGACATCCGATTATTACTATGGCAGCGGCCGTGTATTCGGCATCGGTTCTCAGGTAGACGATGAGAAGAAGGCACGTATCATGGAGTTCTTTGACTGGCTGGCATCTCCGGAAGGATGTACGATTCAGCATGCCGGTGACGAAGGCATTATCTATACTGTAAATGATGATGGTACTTATACGCTGACAGAGGATGGTTACAACAGATTTACGACAGAGATCATGATTCCTGAAGAGTTGGGCGGCGGAAACTGGACAGACGGTAACAACCAGGTGAACCAGTGGATCGTACAGAGTTACGACACGAACCCGGTCAATGGTGAGAGTTATGTGCCTGATCTGTGGGCATCTTATCTGGAGAAGAACAACACCAAGACAAACAAAGAGTGGAAAGAAATGTACGGGGCAGAGAATGAGGTTGAGTATCTGCAGGATAAGGGTATGATGAGCCCGGTTCCGCATATCAATATATCTCTGGCTATCGACACCACAGATATCGGCCTGATCCGCAGCCAGTGTAAGACGATCGTGTGTGACGCTTCCTGGAAAGCGATCTTCGCCGCAGACGAGGCAGCATTTGATGCAATTTGGGATGATATGTGTGCACAGCTGGAAGGCTTTGGCTGGAATGATCTGGTAGCGTTCGATACAGAGAAGTATCAGCCTGTTATCGATGCCAGAAAAGAAGTAAAGTAAGCAGGAAAGTTGGGGCTTGATGGTTACGACTGATCTATACGACAGGAGGCAGCGAGAATCTGCCTCCTGTTTGTGTATTTGCCTATGTGCAGGAAATTTCGTAACAGATAAGGATTACCGGTGAGGATCGGTTTTCTCTTTGCGGTCGATCCAACTGTTATCAGACAGGAACTGACGGAAGAAAAGCTTTTGCCGGCCATAGGTAAAGGTAGGACGGATTATGGTGACCGGGAAACGACAGTCATTGAATTTCTCCAGGAAAAAGTCCTCGGCGTCTTTCTTACCGATGCCGTAAACCCAGGATGGATTGCGGGGTGGGGGAGCATCTTCCGGTATGTTCTGATCTATGATGATACACTGGTCGAATAGGGAAGAAAGGCTCGGTTTTCCTGTTTGTAGAAATCTTGGAACCATGATAAGATAAAGACAGGGAAGGTAGGAGGCGTTTACGGTAAAGCGCCTCGGAATGGAGGGACTATGGAACAATACGCAGAGCGGAAAGCAACCGCACGGATCCGTGTGGTAGATGAAAAGGGAAATGCGGTAAAGAACACAGAATTTCAGGCAGAACTTAGGAAGCATGATTTCCTGTTTGGCTGCGGAGCCTTTGACGCGATTCCGCTGACGAACGAGAAAAAGGAAGATGCGTTCTATGAGGAACGTATGCGCAAATGGCTGGCGCTGTATAATTACGGCACCATGTCCTTTTACTGGGGCAGGTATGAGGCAACGGAAAATGAGCCGGCGTTTGAAAGCCGCATGAATGCATCTGCCTATCTGAAAGAGCATGGGAAGACCGTAAAAGGCCATCCATTGTGTTGGCATACCGTGTGTGCGGACTGGCTGATGCAATATGATAACAAGACAATCCTGGATAAGCAGCTTGCAAGGATTGACAGGGATGTCAGGGCCTTTGCCGGTGTGATCGATATGTGGGATGTGATCAATGAGGTGGTCATCATGCCGGAGTTCGACAAATATGACAATGCGGTCACCAGAATCTGTAAGGAATACGGACGCCTCAATCTTGTCAAAGAGGTATTTGCCGCGGCGAAAGCGGCTAATCCGCAGGCAGTGCTTTTGATCAATGATTTCAATTTAAGCGATAGGTATGCGCAGCTGATCGCCGAATGCCTGGATGCTGGTGTGGCGATCGACGCGATCGGCTTGCAGACCCATCAGCATCAGGGTTACATGGGCAAAGAGAAGCTGGCGGAGATCGTGGAACGATTTGCCGGGTTCGGCCTGCCGCTGCATTTTACGGAGAATACGTTGGTGTCCGGTCATATTATGCCGTCCCACATTGTGGATCTGAACGATTACCAGATTCCCGAGTGGCCCACTACGCCGGAGGGCGAGAAACGGCAGGCGGAAGAAATGGAAGACATGTACCGGTTCCTTTTTGCCCATCCTTCGGTAGAAGCGATCACCGGTTGGGACTTCACGGACGGTGCATGGCTGGGCGCGCCAAGCGGTGTGCTGCGGAAAGATAACAGCGAGAAACCGTCCTACCATATGTTGAAGGATCTGATCCATAAGGAATGGCACACGGCGGAGAAGATCCACACAGATGAGAACGGGATTACGGCCCTTACCGGGTTTAAGGGAACCTATACTCTGACAGGAGAGAGCGGAAGCGGAGAATTCCGTCTTGGTCAGGGGGAGGAGTGTGTTACGGTGCACTGCTCGTAAAGTCAATTATTATAGTAAACGACATAATAAATTTCTGTTTCCGGCTCTTGCAGGAGCGATATACGGTAGCTTCTGCAAGGCCAAACTATAGAAGAAAACAGGCAGCAGGACGTGTCGGTCACAGAGTGGATCGACGGCGGACCGGCTGCCTGTTTTTTGCCATATAGAATCAGGGCATCGAAAGCAGTGCAAATTTTCGAGGATATTTTTTCGAGTGTACAAGTTCAGAAACGGAGGCGTAGCGGGCTACGTTGAGTATTCTGGGCTTGTGCAATCGGGAAAATAGACCGAAATATTTGCACAAGGGTTTTCAGTACGGAGTACTAGTGCCTGCTGACAATGGAATAGTCATCTGTATATTCTCCTGACTGATAATCATTAATTAAAATCTGATATGGCTTGTCTAAAGAAATCCAGATTTCAAAATCTCTGCTTTCAA